>Ga0306918_10000579_pt1 | contig 16772 bp, 13 predicted proteins | sample tim00Cox0000000H_FD_203315 | JGI IMG/M metagenome (GOLD analysis project Ga0306918, IMG submission 203315) | Lab enrichment of tropical soil microbial communities from Luquillo Experimental Forest, Puerto Rico - timezero.00C.oxic.00.000.00H (v2)... | ecosystem: Environmental > Terrestrial >... | reverse complement strand
GCCGTCGCTATCCACCTCTGCCTGGGCGCCGTTGAGGGTGCTGTGGTTGTTGTACCAGTCGATCGTTTCATAGATGTCGCTGGTGAGGATGAGTGAGCGGTAGACATAGGTTTCCGGCACGGTGGTCTCGATGATCAGCGCCTCGTCATCCGCCAGCTCGAAGGCGCCCTCGTAATAGAACTGGCCTTTCAGCCCGCCCATCTGCGAGAAATCCACGGCCTTCAGCTTGTTGACGAAACCTTCCGCGCGCAGCTTCTCCGGGCGGTCGACGAGCAGCGGGGCGATGAAGCTGGCGAAGGGTGCAATGCCGCGCAGATTGGCCTCCAGCACCGCCGCGGGACGGCGCGGGCGGGGCGCAGAAATATCCAGGCGCTCTATGGAGAGGGTGGGCTCGATTTCCTCGCCCCAGGCGGAGCCGACGAGGCGCACCAGCAGTGCGTTGGAGGTGGGGTCGAGCTGCCACCAATCGCCTGTATAGCCGTCCGGGCGGGTGGGGCTGAGGATGACGTCGTAGCGTCCCTGGGCATCCACGCTGAGCGCGTTGATGTTGTGCACCGGGCGGGGCGCGCCGAGATTGACGCTGCCTTCCACCTGTTTCGGGCGTGGCCCGGCCTCGGCGATATTGGCCTGGTTCATGTTGCCGCGGCGGCCGCGCAGGCGGTAGGTGCCGCCGGGCGTGATCTTGCAGGAGCGGTAATTCGTATCTGCGTTGGGTTGGCCGAGCGTGATGTAATTGTTGATCTGCGGCACGAAGACCGGGTGGTCGGGGTCGCTGGCCAAGGCATCGAGCGTGCCGGCCGCCAGGGCCGACAAAGCGAGGCGTGCGGCTTCCTGGCGAAGCTGCGAGTCCTGTTGCTGTGCCTCGGGCAGGCGGGCGAGGATGCGCTCCGGTAGGTCGCGCAGCGCGTCGAGAAACTCCGTCCAGCCGGGCACGGGCGTAATTTGGCTCTGGGGGGCGGCGTGATCAGGCATTGTAGTTATCTCCCATAATTTATCTAGATTTATAATGCGCACAACCGGGCCCTGCAGCCAGCTCCCTTTGCATCGCCGGCGGGACATAGGCTGCGCGGGCGGGACATGAAAACGGCCCCGTCCTGGCGGAGGGGGCCGTGTGGTTTCAGCGCTTCACCGGGATGTTGTAGCGTTCGATATAGTCGCCGAAGCGCTCCAATATGCCCTGCTTGGTGAAGCCGTAGCTTTCCAGGTCGTACTCGTGCTTGCCGTGCTTGCCCTTCTGGTTGTTCGCCATATAGGCCTGCATGGCAGCCTCGGCGGCCGGCGTAAAAGGCTCGTTGAAGCGGGTGTAGATGCCGCGCACGGTGCCGATGGGATTCTTCATCACGTCGGCATATTGCACATCGTGGATGGCGTCCGGCCCGTGCTTGTCGTGGAATTTGTTCACGCGCTCGATCATCAGCTCGAAGAGCGCCGTCTGGTCCTTGCCGATCTGGATCGGGTCGACCTTCTCGGCGGTGAGCTTGCGCACGGTCTCGATGAGGCTGCAGGCGCTGCCCACCACTTCCGCCGGGTCGCGATGCGTCATGACGAGCTGCGCGTCCGGGTAAACGGTGGTGAGCGCGTCCAGATACAGCGGATGCCAGGGATTTTTCAGCGTCCAGCGTCCGCCCGTATTGGCCTGGAGCAGCTGGAACAGGCGCTTCTGGTAGCGGAAGGCGGGGAGATAATCGGCCTCGTACAGGAACCAGTTGCGGTAGGAGGGGATGTGCGCCATCGCCTCATACACCTGGGCGAGATAGCTCGGCGACATGGAGAACTGGCACTCGGTCGGGCTGTCGCCATCCTCGTGATGAATGGCCGAGATCTGCGGCACGTATTTCATCGACATGTCGATCTTGTCCTGTGCCAGCTGGAAGCGCGGGCCGGCATGCAGCTCCTCGGGCTTGGGCGGGGGTACGGAATCAAACGCTTCCCAGCGCAGGAAGGCGCGGCGGGCGGGGTCGGAGGCCAGGAGGTTGATGGCGAGCGTGGTGCCGGTGCGCGGCAGGCCGAACAGGAAGAGCGGCTTCTCCACGGGCTTGTCCAGCAGCTCCGGGTGCTGCTTGAGGTAATCCTCCACCCGCATGCGGTTGGCGAGGGTGGCGGTGACGTTCTCGATGGCGCCCTGGTAGCCGCGCTCGGTGAAGCCAGCCTCTTCCGCATAGGCCTTCAGCAGGCGGGTGAGGCCGTCGAGGATGGCGGGATCGCCGAAATCGGTGAGGCCGGTGCGGCGGCTGGCCTCGGCGATGACGCTCTCGGCGGTGGCGATGGCTTGGGTTTCGATGGTGGTGCTCAACGTGACGTTTCCTTGGCGGCCGGGCAATTTTGGAGATGCGCCCGATTGGTCAAAATCGGCCCAAAGCGATGGGTTGATGACGCGCCGCGGTCAAGACCAAGTTAAGGGGGCGGCACCGGAAGCGGCCTGATCTGATGAGAATGGCCAGAATTGGCCAGCGCCGCTTATACCGGCAGCCCCAGGAGGGTGGGCCAGGCCGCCGCGTTGCGCGCCGAAAATATCTCGACATGACGTAGCGAGGCTAGGCCGAACTCATCGGGGCGCAGCACGCGGTACGCCGCCTGGGGAAACAAGGCGGCATAGCGCTGCACGGCGGGTGGCGGGACGAAGACGTCGTCCGCCATAGCCAGGAGCCGTAGGGCGGCGCCCTGGTGCTGGAAATCGGGCATGGGCAGGATATTGCCAAACTCACTGCGGAAAAAATCGCGGCTCGTGCACCATTTGCGCCATTGCCAATAAACACCGGCGGGCAAATCGGCGCCGAGCATCAATTTCCGGCCGGGGAGATAGCCGGCGAGTGCCGTGCCGGCGGGGCCGAGCAGATACCAGAAGGCCAGGGCCATGGGCAGGAAGCGCCAGGGATGTTCCGAGACATGGGTGGTGCCGGCGCCGACCGTGGTGATTTGCGCCACGCGCTTGTCCTGGCGGCGGAAGGGGAAGCCAAACCCGCCGAGCGAATGGCCGAGCACCCAGAGCGGACCGTCCGGCGCCAGGGTTGCGAGCCTTGTCTCCGCCGCGCCCTGGTCGAGGACGGCCCAGTCGGCGAGGCTGGCCTTGCTGTCCCGCAAGGGCCCGCGCCGGGATTCGCCGAAATCGCGGTAATCATAGGTTAGCACGCCAACCCCCTGCCCCGCTGCCCAACCGGCGAAGGGGGCGTAGTAGGATTGCGGTACGCCGGTGGCGGCATGCAGCACGAGATGTGCCCCGGCCGTGCCCTCCGGCGGGTAGAAACGGGCGGCCAGCGGCGCGCCTTCGGCCTCGATGAGCAGTTTTTCGCCCGTGCGTCCCTGATCCGGCATGTCACCCACCTTGTCTAGACCGAACGGTCTAGTAGCAGGTCTAGACCGATCGGTCTAGGCGCTTTACGCTGGGAGCATGAGCGAAATTTCGAGCCGCGAGACGCTGCTGCGCGCCGCCTCGCGCCTGTTCCGGCTGAAAGGCTATGACGGCACCGGGTTGAATGAGATCCTGCAGGCTTCGGGGCTGCCGAAAGGATCGCTCTATCATCATTTCCCCGGCGGCAAGCGCGAATTGGCGGAAGCGGCGACGCGCACCGGCGGCGAGGCCGTGGCGCGGCTGGTGGAGCGGGTGTTTTCCGAGGCGGAGGATTTCACCAGCGGCGCGGTGAAGGTGTGCGAGACCTTGGCGGATGTGATCGCGCATCAGGATACGGTACTGGCCTGTCCTGTCGCCAGCATCCTGCAGGCCGGGGCGCATGAGCCACATCTGCGCGCCGCCGGGCAAGAGGTGCTGGCGAGTTGGAATGCCTGCCTTGTCGGCCATCTGCGCCGCCTGGGTGAGCCCGCACCCGAGATGGCGGCGGAAATGTTGATCATGCAGATGGAGGGCGCCTGGATGCTGTCCCTGGCTGAGCAGGACGGCGCCCCTTTCCTGCGCCTGGCGCAATGGCTGGAACGGCAAAAAGCGGCGTGACGGCGCGGCTCACATGGCGGCGCCGCCATTCACCCCGAGCAGCTGCGCGGTGATGTAGCCTGCCTCCTCAGACACGAAGAAAGCGCAGGCCGCCGCCACGTCCTCGGCCTTGCCGAGGCGCGGGATCGGGTAGGTCGCCACGATCTGCTCGAACGGCACGGGAAACAGATCGCTATCGATGGCGCGGCGGGCCATGGGCGTGTCGATGAAGCCAGGGGCCACCGTGTTCACCGTGATACCCTTCGGCCCGAGCTCGATGGCGAGCGAGCGTGTGAGCGCGATGATCCCACCCTTGCTTGCCGTATAGGCCACCATGTTGGGCGCGCCGATTTGCGCGCCGAAGGAGGAGATGTTGACGATGCGTCCCCAGCCGGCGGCGAGCATGTCTGGCAGCACGGTCTGGGTGACGATATAGGGGCCTTTCAGATTGATGCCGAGCTGCCGGTCCCAGGCTTGGTCACTGATTTTCTCGAAGGCGCAGAAATCCTCGACGGCGGCGTTGTTGACGAGCACGGTCACCGGTCCGAATTTTTCGCGCAGGCGTGTGACAACATCCTGCACCTGCGCACGGTCTGAAATATCCGCCTGCAACGCCAGCGCCGCGCCGCCGGCAGCGGTGATAGACGCCGCCACGGACGTGGCATTCGTGCCGTTGATGTCGAGAACACCCACCGCCATGCCGTCGCGCGCCAGCCTCTGGCTGGTCGCAGCACCCATGCCAGCGCCGCCGCCCGTGACCAGGGCCGTCCTGCGTTGCTGCGCCATGATGTGCTTCCTTATTGTTGTTGTTTGAACAAACGCGGCGGCAACAGGAAATAGGCCAGAGCGGGCAACAGGATCATGGCGCCTAGCATGTTCCAGAGGAACATGAAGGAGAGCAATACGCCCATATCGGCCTGGAATTTAATGGGCGCGAAAATCCAGGTGGCGACGCCCGTGGCCAAAGTGATGCCGGTGAGGATGACAACGCGGCCGGTGAAGAGCAGGGTGGCGTGGTAGGCTTCCGAAAGTGACGCGCCCTGGCGAAGATTTTTCAGCATGATGCTGAGCACATACAGCGCGTAATCCACGCCGATGCCCACGCCCAGCGCCGTCACCGGCAGAGTGGCGACCTTCACGCCGATATGCAGCCACACCATCAACGCCTGGGCGAGAATGGAAGTGATGGTGAGCGGCACCACGGCGCAGATGACGGCGCGCCAGGAGCGGAAGGTGATGAGACAGAAGATGATGACCACCGCATAGACCAGCAGCAGCATATTACGGTTGGCCTGCTGGATGACGATGTTGGTCGCGGCCTCGATACCGGCATTGCCGCCGGCGAGAGACATCTTGAAATAAGGCCCGTGGTTGGCGGGATTGGTGATGAAATTCTCGACAAGATTAGTGATGGTCTCAAGCGTCTTCGCACGGTGATCCGTGAGCGAGATATAGATGGGCGCAAAAGTGCAGGCGAAATTCACCAATCCGTCGGGCATATTCCTGGCGAAGGAGCCGAGAACACCATCGGTCGGCTCCACCCCATACCATTTTGGCGCGCCCTCGTTCTGCATCATGAACATATTGTCGGAAAAGCTCGCCGCGGAGCTTGAGGATTCGACGATGGGCAGCTGGTCGAGCTGCCATTGCAGGCGGTCCATCGTCGCCAGCATGTCGTAATCGACACAATGATAAGGCGGAGTGTCCGTGAACACAATGTAAGTGTCGCTGCCGGCCGTGAAATTGCTCACGATGAAGGCATTGTCCCGGTTATATTGGGAGGCTTGGCGCAACTCCGGCGCGCCAGGCTGCAGATCGCCGATCTGCACGCCGCGCCCGACATACCAGCCCACCACGCCGATGATAACCATACAGGCAATGGCGCCGATGGCGTAATTGCGTGTGGTGAAACGGTCCAGGAAATCCCACACAGGATGGCGCGGCCGCGGCATGCCCGGTGCCGGCGTGCTTTTTAGCGAGCGCAAAGCTGCTGTGCGGCTGACGCCGGTAAAACTCAGCATCGTCGGCAGCATCATCAGATTCGTGATGACCAGCACGCCGACGCCGATGCAGGCGATGAGGGCGAGTTGCTGGATGGCGACGATGCGGATAGTCATTAACACGGCGAAACTGGTCATGTCGCACATCAGCGCGGCGAAACCGGCCAGGAAAAGCCGCCTGAACGTATAGCGGGCGGCGATGAGCGGGTGTGTGCCGCGGCCGATATCCTGCATCACGCCGTTCATCTTCTGCGCGCCATGACTCATGCCGATGGCAAAGACGAGGAAGGGCACGAGTACCGAATAGGGGGTGAGGTCGAAGCCCAGCACCGTCAGCAGGCCCATCTGCCACGTCACCGCCGTGAGCGAGGCGAACACCACCAGCAAGGTGCTGCGCACGCAGCGTGTATACCAGAACAGGAAAGAGGCCGCGATGACAAGCGAGACGGCGAAAAACGTCAGCACCTTGTCGATGCCATTGATCATGTCGCCAACCACCATGGCGAAGCCGGTGATGCGCACGGTCACGCCCTGCTGGTCATATTTGGCGCGGATCTCGTTCAGATGCCGCGCCAGGGCGCCGTAATCGATCGGCTTACCGGTCAAATTATTCTTCTCCAGCAGCGGCACGGTAATCATGCTCGAGCGGAAATCATCGCTGACCAGGCTGCCGACCTTGCCCGTCGACAGGATGTTACGGCGGACGACCTGCAATTGCTGCGGCGAGCCGTCATAATCACTACCGATGACGGGGCCGCCGATGAGGCCATCCGAGGTGACCGCGACCCAGCGCGTGCTCGGGGTCCAGAGCGATGTCATGAAGGCCTGGTTGACGCCAGGCAGCACATAGATCTCGTCATTCATATGCTGCAGCACATCGAGATAATGCTTGTCGATAATGGCGCCCTGGTTGGCTGTCACCGCGATCTGCACCGAATTCGCGCCCAGCTGCAGCTGGCTGAAATGCTGCAGATAGTTGCGGATATAAGGCTGGTGGGTCGGGATGGTGTCGTTGAAATCCGCGTTGATACGGACCTGCGTGGCCGCGAAGCCAAGAATCGCCGTGATGGTGACGCAGATGAGCAGGAAGACGACGCGGTTATTGAACAGAAGCCGTTCGAACCAGGAGCCGCTGCCTTTATCGAAATCATCAATATTGGCGAGGCTCTCCATATCATATTTGCCGTAATCCACCGCCATGTTTTCCTTCACATCCATGATTTCGATGATGCCCCGTATTGGGTTGGCTTGTTCACGGTGCCGCCTGGAATGATGCGGCTGGTTCGACACGCACGCCGCCAGAACCGACAAAGACGAGATCGCCATTTGCGGCCTGGGTCACACCAAAAACACCCATTTTCAGATTCGCGCCGGCGGGCGCAAAACTCTTGCCGTCATCCTGGCTTGCATAGAGATTGCCATCCTCGCTGGTCAGCAGAATGATGCCGGAGGACAGGACGATGCCATCCGTGAGGTCGGATGTGGATGGGCTTTGCGCCTGTGTCCAACTTTGGCCGTGGTCGGTGGAGCGGAAGATCTCGCCGGCTACGCCAAAGGTGAGGACGGCACCCTGCTTCGTGCCGAGAATGCCAAGAAATGTGTTCTGATCCGGCACCGTGAGCATGGTGTAATTCTGTCCGCCGTCATCGGAACGCAGCACCACGCCGGCTTCGCCTGTGAGATAGATCGAACTGCCGATCGGCGTGACCTTGTAGATATTGTGGCTGACCGGATCACCGACATGCAAGCTCCAATCCGCCCATGTCTTGCCGCCATCCACGGTCGCCACCGTGAGGCGGTAAGCGCCGAAGACTGTCGCATCCTGCGGCGTTGCCGCCAGGACCGTCAGAAACGGCTTGTCGGCCCCGGCATCCGCCAGAATGCCCGCCCGGCGCTGCGCGCGGTCGGCGGCGTCGTCGCCGGGATGTGAAGCGGTGAACGAAGCGGCGGCCTTCGTCATGAGGGGCAAGACCTGATCGTCGGTGAGCTGCAATTGCCAATGCGCGCCGCCATCCGTGCTGTGGAGAATGACGCCCTGGCCGCCTGCCGCCCAACCATGCTGCGCATCCGCGAAAGCGACGGCGGTGATGGTTTCGCTGGTTGACACGGCGGCCTGGCGCCAGCTTTGGCCGTTATCGTCCGAGTAGATGATGAGCCCGTGCTCTCCCACCGCAACAAGCCGGTTACCGGCACGCGTGACGCTGATCAGCAAATCCTGTGCCGGATTGCTGACCGTGATCGCTGGCCGGGCCATGGGGCTTAATTGAGCGGGGCTTAACTGATCAGATGCAAAGGCCAGAACAGGTGGGGACAGGCCGGCCAGAACCGCGGCAACACCGCATATGCGCTTCAGAATCGAGGACCAGACCATCATCACACTTCCATCCCATTCTCACCTTGCAGACGGGAAATGCCCTGGCTTTCGCCAAGGCATTTTGCACATGCCCGGAGCGGCAACGCCGCGCCCATCCGGTGCCCTATGACATCAGTACGACGCCGATGCCGCCATGGTTTGCGGCAAGAAATTGCTGGCCGGCTGCGGGTTGAAGCGCCACGGCTCATTATAGGGTGCATCGCCATAGGAGCCGTTATTCGAGACATAATTTCCCGTCTGCATCGCGTAGGATATGGTGTTCATGTAGACGGTACCGGGAAGATTTGGAAAATTCGCGTTCAAATTATATTGTACGCGCATGAGATTGCCCGCGGAATCCCACGAATCGTTGACCCCTACGATGGACGTGTCCTCATCGAGATAGAGCCGGCGGCGCGCTAGCACGTTGCGCTCGCCAGGATGCAGCGTGGCCTCCACCACCCAGACGCGGTGCAGCTCCCAGCGAACCGCTTCCGGGTCGAAGAAATTCGGCTTGTGCAGGGGCGGGGCGGCAAGGGAGAAGATTTTGTTGTTGTTGTAGGGAATGAGCATCTCCTTCTTGCCCAGCAGTTTCCAGTCGTATTTGTGCATGTCGCCATTGAAGCCGTAAATTTCATCATAGTTGGTAATCGCGTCCACGTAAGAAGACGGCGTATCGAATTGCAGGTTCGGCGTCTTGCGGACGCGCCCCTGCCCTTGCAGCAAGGTCCAACTCATGAACGGCACGACCGCGGGATTGGCTGAACCATAGCCGAGGGCTTCACTGCCAGCGACGGTGGATGGCGCGAACTGACGCAACAGAACCGTATAGAAATGCCGATCGAAGCTCTGCGGATCGGTCCCTTGCTGGTAATAATCGAAGCGGTAGGAGAGGCGCTGGCCGCTGACCAGAATGGGCGCGCCGTTCTCGACCGTATAGCCGCACACCGTACACGACTGCCATGGGCCAGTCCATTTCGCCTCATGGTTCCACACGAGCTGCGCACCGGCCTGGTACGGATCGCTCGAAGGGATGGGGAACGGAATTCCGCCATATCCTCCATTGAATCCGAGGCGGTACTCGCCGTCCTGCGGCGTGGCGCGCGTCACGTTGGCGGCGATGTTGTCATAGACCCATTGCGGCAGCGCGTGCGTCCGCCGGGTGGGATAGACGTTGATGTAAAACCCCTTGTCCTTGATCAGCGTCTGCACCCCTTCGGACAACAGCTCTGCATATTGCGCCATATTCGAGGAATCGACCCTGTACAGCATGGCATCCGAGGCGAAGAAATCCGGCGGCAGGCTGCTGTCCGGATCCCAGGAGACACCGGCAGGAACTTCCGTGAGGCCGCCCGTCCAGGCCGGGATCGTGCCCGCCGCATTGCCGGCGCGCTCGGCGCCGAATGGCGTCAACGTGGTGGTGAGGGCTGAGGCGTCCGGACTATCCGCAACGGCACGGCCCGACGAACTGAACAAAGCCAGCGTGCTGCAGCCGGCCATCAAACCAAATTTACGTCTGTTCATGATCATGGCGAGTCCGATCTCTTCAGAATGAATGTTGCAGGTTCAACAGGACGTAGTTGCGGTCGGCGACAGAGGGTTCGCCGACCAGGAGCGGGTTGGGGGCGCCGATATTGCAGTAGTAGGTGAGGTTGGCGATCCAGGTCACATTATAGGTCGCCGTCACGCCCATGGTGAACGAGCCCGTGCCATGATTTTCCGTCGCATCGACCATCGAGCGCCCATAAAGATTATAGGCAAGACCGATAGGAAATCCGATATCGAGATGCGGCAGCACGCTGTAATAGTTGGGCGTGAAGACGACTTCCATATTCGCCGCCGTCGGTGTGCGCGGCAGGCCGCCATTGGCTGCATTTGGCAGCGCATTCCTGTTGGCGGTCACAGCTATAACATGGTTGAAGCCGATTTCGCCGTCCACCGTGACGCCGCCCGGATCGAGCGGTATGCCAGAGGAGACATAGATGGCCGAAACCTGCCCGGCCCAGGTGCTGCCCAGCGGATAGGCCGGATTGGAGCTCACATTATTGGTCGCCGAGGGATTAGCGCCCGTCACCAGATTCATGTGCTGGCGGAAGGAAATCTCGCCCGCGACGTTGACGGGGCCGAATGTGGTCGACAGCGAGGTGCCCTCGATCCAGATATCGCGCGGATAGACCACACGGTAATTGGAAAAGGTGGGCGAGAGATAGACGGTCGGCGATTTCGAATCATAGCGCAGGGCATAGAAGCCGAAATCATAGGCCCCAACCGTCGCCTCCACGGCCATGCCGAACTGACCATTCTGGCTCGGCGGGCGAATATCCTTCTCGCGCGGGATGCCCGTGAAGGGGGCGAAAAGCAGACGTTGGCCGCCTTTGTCTAGAATATCTCCCGAGCTGAAGAAGCTGCCTGCCGCTTCCAACATGTCGGGCCGCCACTCGAACTGGTAATAGCCCTGCAATGTAACGGTGGAATTGGGCTGGTAGGTCGCCACCACCTGGCCGACCGGCATGATGATCTGCTGCGTCTGCGCGTTCGGTGTGTTGTCCGCGGTGATCACATCGAACGGCGCCATGCCGGCGGCGATGCCGTTATTGGACAGGAACAGGCTCTGCCCCCAGAGCAGCGTCTGGCGGCCGATCTTTAAGGTGAAGGATTGCGTTCCACCTGCGCCGAATGTCTTGGTACCATAGACAAACGCATCCAAAAGCTGCGCGTTCAAACCTTCAACATTGCGCGTGGCGCTGGTGAAGTCGTTGTTCTTGGCGATGCTGATTGGGTTGTTGGTGCCCGGCGAATCATTCTGGTTCGTGCGCAGATAGGGCGTGTTGATATAGGCATCGCCGCTGAAATGGGCGCCGAAATCGCCGTCGCGAATATCGAGGATCGGGGTAATCTCGAATTCGTTCGAGACCACCCCATGCGCAAGGTTGCGGTCGCCGTCATCGCCATTGATATTGTCCGGGCCGATCAACACCTTCGAGGGATTGTTCGTCCTCACAATGCCTGTATAGGCGATCGTCGTATCCAGGTTGATCTCGAGATTATTGCCATGCGCCTGACCGTCATAGAGGTTCAGGGCGCGCGCCTGGTACGGTACGCCGGTAATAAGGGCGCTGGCGGCGCCGACGCACATCCACGCCGCGAACCGTGCGGCCGGGACACATGTTTCATTCACTGTCAAACATTTCAGGCCAGACCGGCGCCTTGTGGTTTTTTTTGTCATCCCATTTTCTCCCTTTTTCTGTATCTCGCGCTGGCGCCACGGATCAGAAGAAACACGACTGCCTGACACCCTCTTGAAGACAGAGGCTTATGGGGGACCTTGTCCCGCCATACGTCACATCGTTCTATGACATATGGTCAGGATTTTATCGCACCTGTCTTGTTCATTACCTTCTTCCCCGTTTTATTTTTACGCCGGCGCATCAGCACCGCGAAACGCACAGCTTAATCGTGAACGCCACCACTGCAGCCGCCACCTCGCCTGGACCGCGGCTTGTACCCTCCCGCCCATCGCGCGCCGGCTAGAGAATTCTCGCGCCGTTACACGGCCACAAAACGCGCGCGAACAACTGCCCCTATCCGGAGACGTTATCTTTTGTCTGGACTACTAACAGAATCGCAAATGTAGTCAACTCAAAAAAAAGCATCTATTACGGCAATACGCCATGACTTGTCTGGACGAATCTAGAACAAACTCGCCTAACGCTCTCATACCACGGACTCCACCCCGGCAATCGACGTGCGATGCATGGTCCGCCCCGAATCTTCGGCATACGGAATAACCCGATGCAGCGCCGCTGTGTTGTCCCAGATCACGCAATCGCCTTCATTCCAGCTATGCCGGTAGGTGAAAGAAGGCTGCACGCTCCATTCGAGCAACCGCGCCAGCATCGCCCGCCCTTCCGCCTGGCTTTTGCCGATGACCTGGTCTGCGGTTGAGCCGATCACGAGTGATTTTGTTCCGTCCGCCCGCGTCCATACCAGAGGATGCTCATGCTTCAACACCCGGCGCGCGGGATCGACCTTCTCGGCGGGGACGATCTCGCGCACGGAGGCGGTGACGGTGTGTAGCACACGCACGCCTTCGAGTTCCGCCTTCTCCTCATTAGGCAGCGCCGCATAGGCAGCCTTGGTGCTGGCAAACTCGGTCTGGCCGCCTTTCTTCGCCAGGCGCCGCGCGCTCAGCACAGTGACTTTCGGCGGTGGGATATCGACCGTCAGCCCGTCCATGTGCCAGAAAAACGTGCCCAGCACATATTCCTTCTCGATTTGCGCCCCTTCATCGAGCGTCACCTGATATACTGCGCCGGCATTTTCCTTGCCCTTGATGTGCGCCGCGAGATTCACGCGCGCGCCCAGCGCATCGGTCAAGGCAAGCTGATCTTCGTCGCTCAAGAAGATCGAGGGCAGAACCAGAACCGTGTGGCGCTCCAGCAGTTGCAGCAATTCCTGCGCGACGCCGGGATCGCGCAGGGCAGCGCGGTCGAGAGCAAGTTTTACGCCGAGTGCCGGTTTCAAAATCTCCGCCTCAAGGCTCACGCCATCATCCTCCCGCGCTTAGGGCGCTTCCCGCGCCATGCTTTTCCGCTGCGCTTCCACGCCGGCGAGAAGCGGCAAAACCTTCTCATCGGCAAGGATGGTGCAATAATATTCGTTGACGAGCTTGATCAGCCCATTCTCCAGTGTGAACACCATGCAATATTGGTTGCCATAATGCTCACCATTGGCGAGGGTCGCATTGCCTTCGAATTCAACCGCCACCCTGTCGCCTTCAGCCGTGATTGTCAGAAATTTGGGCCGCAAACCGGTGGGCATCATGTCCTTGAAGGCCGCGGTTGTGGCGATGACGAGCTCATAAGGCCGCGGCCCGGACAGTTTGCCGAAGCCCTTGGCGATTGTTAAAGCGCCCGGCGCCAAGCAGGTTTTCGCCGTTTCCACGTCGCCATTGCTGAAGGCCTCAATGAATTTGATGACGATGTCCTTGTTCTGCGTGCTCATCTTTCTGCTTCCCCGTAAGGTACTGTGTTGCCCGGGCGGCCAGCCAACCGGCGCAGCCATGCCCAAAGCCGGGAGGCGCATGTACGCAACCACGCCGCCGCGCCACGCGCCGGCTTCGCCTGCGCAACTCCTGTTCGCCGTTCGATTTCCACCTTGAATTGTTCAGCGAAGCCACGCGCGAGTTTCGGCAGAAGCGGACGGCCCAGCGCCTCCCACATCGGTGCCATCTGCCCGCTGCCCTCCACACGCACGGCGAGGCTAATCTCGGTCTTATGCGCCCCCAACGCCCGCGCCCGGTAGGTGCCACCGCCCTGCACAGGATCACCCTCGAGCCTATAGGTGAAATCCACCTCCTCCGGCCCCGCCCAGCGTTCGACATGCACGCTGACCTTCACGCTGCGCACCAACCCACCCGCGCCAACTTTCAGGATCCAGCTGGAACGATCCTGATCCAGGATGACACAATTCTGCAGTCCGGGCATGAGATTGGCCCAGGCATTGATGTCGCTGGCGACATCCCATACTTTCCCGATTGGCGCGTCGATGACGATGTCCTGCGCGGTGTCGATCATGCTGGTACCGCCTCGCGGTCCAGGGCGCCGTCGAGCAGCTCGCTCGGCTGGCCCGCGGCATGGCGCCCAGCGAGATAGCCATGGGTCATACCGCGTGCGTTGGAGAGGCCGCTTTGCATCATTGCACCCGTATCGAGCCTGGCCATGCTATTGCCAGCCGCGTAGAGCCCCGCGATCGGCTTCCCGTCCCAGCCCAGTACCTGGCAATGATGATCCGCCAGCAGCCCGGTGCCGCCGATCCCGCCGCCGCCCATGCGCTTCAGCTCAACGGCGTAGAAGGGCGCCTCAAGCAATGGCCCAAGATTGGGGTTGGGTTTGTGGCCCAGATCACCCGCCATCGCCGCGGCCCAGGGGAAGGAGCCGCGCTGGAAGTCGGGGTCCTGGCCGGCCTCGGCATGAGCGTTGAAACGCGCGATGGTCTGGCGTAGCCCTTCCGGGTCCGCGCCCATCCTGTCCGCGAGCTCGTCCAGGCTATCGGCCTTCACGCCCATCCCTTCCGGCAGGTCCTGGCCCGGCATGGCGGTCCCGAATGGGTATTTGCGCCTCGCCTGACTGTCGAACACCACCCAGCAGGGATAATTCGGATGGGTCTGGGTCGCGCCATCGATGAAATCCACGGCGTAATAGACGGCGCGGTAGAACGCCTCGTTGGCGAAACGCTTGCCGGCGCGGTTCACCACGATGGTGTGCGGCAGGCCGAGAAAGGGCAGCGAACCGCGCCAGAGCGGCGCGCCATGGTCATGCTCCTCGCCCGGCATATGCAGGCCGAGATTTGCCGGGTCTGGCACGCGCGCAATCCTGGCGCCGAACGGACCGGCGAGGCGGAAATGCGCGCCATCCACGGTGCCCATCACCATCGAGACAGGGTCGAGCAGATTGCTCAGCGTCTTGGCGAAATCATGGTTGCGCTCATAACCACTGACGGCGAGCACGACGCCGCGATGTGCCTTGATGAACAGTTCTTCGCCACCGCGGATGGCACGCACGCCGATGATCCGCGTGCCGTCGCCGATCAACTCCTCCACACTCGTATCGGTGTAGAGTGGAATGTTGCGGTCGAGCGCTCCTTTCACGAAATAAGCCGCCAGCCCCGGCCCGAGGCAGCGCAGGTCCTTCGTGATGCGGTCGGCGAGCAACTCGTAATCCCAGCCCAGCATATTGGCGAGGCCGCCGCCATGGAAAATATCCTCATGCGTCAAACCGGCAGGAAGATGCGGTGTGAGGCGCGTCCTGTGCTGCCATTCGCCCAGCGTGTCCGCCGGAAATGGCTCAACCTCGAGATAGCGTCCCTCGGCAACGCTGTCGTTATTATGAGGAAAATAATAATCCGGGAAATTGCGGATCACCTGCATCTTCAGGCCGATGGCGGACTCGAAATATTTGAGCGCCACCGGGCCGTGAATCGCCTGGTTGAGAATGGCGCGGTCATCGCCATAGCCCATTGACAATGATTTTACGTAACGGAACCCGCTCTCAGGCGAATCACCAATCCCCAGCGCCGCCGCGAGATGATTGCCAGGGATCCAGACTTCGCCCATCGAATAGGCGGTGACGCCACCGACTTCGTCCGAACGCTCCAACACAAACGCGGACAACCCGTGATCCCGTGCCGTGATGGCGGCAGCGAGGCCGCCAGCGCCCGCGCCGACGGCCACGAGATCGGCCTCCATGTCCCATTTTCTGGGCTCGTTTCGGACCATTTCGTTTCTCTCCCCAACCGACCTTCAGCGCCACGCCGCCGCGTGAGACGCCGGAGGATACAATCTCTGGCCCAGTCAAAGTGCTTGCCGCCTATCTTCGACCCCGAGCCGCGTCCTCCTACGAAATTGTACACTCAATCATCTTACAGCCATCAGCACGCACGGCCCGGAGGTCCATGGGTGCGTCCATCCCCAAATCGGGCTTTGCCAGCCCAAAATTGATACTTGTTAGTCTTATTTCAGTGGAAATGCTCCCGCGAGTCAATGGAAATATCGCGGCCGCTTTTCATGGCCGCAGCCGCCTTACCGGCGCGTCACCACTCCGTCCGCCCCGTGACCAGAACCCGGACAGCCTGCTCCGCGAAACGCCTGATTGCGGCCTTGCTCACCTGCTCATCAGTCAGCATGACATTCACGTACCAACCACGCAGCATGAAGATAAAGGCGGCAGCGATTCCAGCAGCATCCCGGCAGGGAATGCCGTCCCGGACGGCACATTCGGCGATAAACCCGGATACCACCCTGATGCCATGCTCGGAGCGGTTGGCTGCGGCAATGCCGAGCTCCGGGAAACGATGCGACTCGCTATAAATCAGGCGGTTGATCTGGAGCAGGTCACCCTCGAGGCTCAGCTCCATCATGCTGGTCGCATAGGCCCGCAACCCTTCCTCCAACGCCAGCGGCGTACCGCCCGACAAGACGGCGCCGGCCGTTATCCCCTCGGTCTGTCGAACGATAATCGCCTGAAAAAGCTCTTGTTTCGAGGCAAAGCGCGAATAGAGCGTGGTTTTTGAAATGCCCAGCGACTTGACGATCTGGCTGAGCGACGTGCCCGCATAGCCGTTATTGAGAAACGCTCTGAACGCGCCCTCGAGCAGTTCGCTCTCGATCATTTCGGCCTTGCCAATACGCGGCCGCCCGCGTGAACGCCGCCCCGGCGCACCTAGCTTAACACTCATCTTGTCCCTCAAGCTGGCCCTCATCCATGCCGGCGACGCAAGTTCAGCCAAACTGATCATTCTTTTCGTTGCCTTTTATGGTTTATCTATCGTAACGCCCGCTTCACGGCAGCCAAAATAGACCCATACAGTATTATATAAGCATGGGCAGGTTGGTGTTGCCCAGAGCGGCGATGCTCATGCCCGCAAGAATGCGGGGAGGAAAGAGACCCTCTTTTTTGGGAAAAAGGGGGCACCAAAAGACTTTCTGCCGGTGAAC
>Ga0306918_10000577_pt1 | contig 16798 bp, 23 predicted proteins | sample tim00Cox0000000H_FD_203315 | JGI IMG/M metagenome (GOLD analysis project Ga0306918, IMG submission 203315) | Lab enrichment of tropical soil microbial communities from Luquillo Experimental Forest, Puerto Rico - timezero.00C.oxic.00.000.00H (v2)... | ecosystem: Environmental > Terrestrial >... | reverse complement strand
CGTGCGATGTGCATTCCTCTCCCCCGACCCCTAGCCAGACGTAGTTGCTCAACTCGCGCGGACCACTAAATCTAGGGAATGCACATCGGATCGGCAATCGATTTCGTAGGCGGCCCTTCGAAACCACACCATATGTTGCGGGATGGCAACGCTTTACGCCCGGCCGCAAGCGGTGCGATAAACCCGCACCGCGACGAGGAAGAGGCATGGATGAAGCGATGACGCTCGGCACGCGCCTGCTAACTTGGTTTCGCGGCGAGCTGGTCGGCACCGATCCGTACGGTAACCGCTATTACCGCGAGCGCGGCGCTAAACCGCTGCGGCGCGGCGGGGGCCGGACCAGCCGCGAGAAGCGCTGGGTCATCTATAATGGCGAGCCGGAAGGATCGAAGGTACCGCCTGAATGGCATGCTTGGCTGCACCACACGGTCGACGAATTGCCGCGCGCCGACCGTCCGCGGTACCCCTGGGAAAAGCCGCACCAGCCAAACATGACCGGTACGCCTTTTGCCTATTTCCCGCGCGGCTCGATCCGTCGCGGCGGCCAGCGGGCCCCGGCCACCGGGGACTACGAACCGTGGACCCCCGAATAACGCGGCAGCGCGTAATATGAGCGGAAATGTCATCGAAACGGTGATGGGCGCCGTTGTGCTCGTCGTGGCAGCCCTGTTTTTGTTCTTCGCCTATACGACAAGCCAAGTACGGGCGGTGCAGGGATACCAGGTGACGGCGCAGTTCGAACGGGTTGGTGCGCTCCGCGACGGCAGCGACGTGCGCATTGCCGGCGTCAAGGTCGGCTCGGTCGTATCGGAGAGCCTCGATCCCAAGACGTTTCTCGCAACCGTGCGGATGAACATCAACCCGGCTTATAAATTGCCGGAGGACACGGTGGCGGAAATCGTCTCCAACGGTCTCCTCGGCGATCAATACATGTCGCTGGTGCCCGGCGGCGAGGAGCAGACGATTCCGCCGGGCGGCCGGATCAAATATACGCAGTCGCCCGCCAGCCTCGAAAATCTGATCGGTCAGATGATCTTTTCACAGCCGGGCGGCCAGAAGAAGCCGGGCGAGGGTGAGGCTCCGCAGAGCGCTCCCAAATAGAGGACAACATGTCCGGTGGCAAAGACATAGAATTCCCGATCTGGAGGACGCCGGAGGGCGAACCGGTTTCTTGCGTCGAAAAGATCAAGGTGCTGAATGAGAACCTCGCAGAACTGCGCGAGCTCGCTCAGGAAGCGCTCGAAGATGCGGTCCTGATGGGATGCGACGAGACCCAGGTGCGCGAGGTTCTGGCCGAGATCGTCACCGGGATCGTCAATCCGTACCACAAGTGATCGGCAGGCGCAGCCCCTCACAGCTGCCTCCCATTCCCTCCTCCGCAGGCGGGCGAGGGTCGGGGTGAGGGGCTTACTTCTGGCCGCGATAGTTGCGGGCCTCCCAGGTTTAGCGCTCGGCGAGACGATCGCCGAGCCGGTGGCGATCCTCGAGGGGCTCGACAAGATCACCGCGCGCGTCTCGAAACTCGAGGCGCAGGTCGGCGCGTCGCTGCATTTCGGCACTTTGTCGATTCGTGTCCGCGACTGCGAGAAGAACCCGCCGGAGGAGCCGCCTGAGAGCGCGGCGTTTGTCGAGATCGATGAGTTGCGCCCGGGCGAGAAGGTCGCGAACCGGCTCTTCAGCGGCTGGATGTTTGCGGCGAGCCCGGCGCTGTCTGCGCTCGAGCATCCCGTCTACGATATCGTTTTGCTCGATTGCAGGGCGGCAAGCGGATCGCCACGTACCGCCTCGGGCAGCGCCGCCGGGAAGAAGGCGCGATAGGTAAGCGCGTCGGCGAGCAGCCGATGATAGCGAGCGCGGCTGATTTCGATCCCGCCGAAGCGAGCCAGATGCGCCGTCAGAAACTGCGTGTCGAGGAGGCGATAGCCGCCGAGCCGCAACCGCGCTGCCAGATGGACCAGGGCGACTTTGCTCGCGTCGGTAACCCGGCTGAACATGCTCTCGCCAAAGAAGGCGGCACCCAGAGAAACGCCATACAACCCGCCGGCCAGCGTGCCTTCGCACCACGCTTCGACGCTGTGCGCCGCGCCGCGGGCGAACAACGCCGCATAGAGACGCACAATCTCTTCGTTGATCCAAGTGTTCGGACGCTTTTCGGTCGCATCGGCACAGCCGCGGATCACCTCTTCGAAGGCTGTATCGCAGCGGATCTCGAACCCGCCATGCCGCACCGCCCGGCGCAGCCGCCGCGGCACGTGAAACGAGTCGAGCGGCAGGATGCCTCGGCGCCGCGGATCGACCCAGAACAGCTCCTTCTCGTCGGCTGTTTCCGCCATCGGAAATACCCCGTCGGCATAGGCGGCAAGCAGAAGCTCGGGGGTCAGCCGAAACAAACCTTGCCGCCGGTCACGACGAAGACTTGACGAAACGGCCCAGCCAGTGGACGTCGTAATCGCCGTCGATAAACTCGGCGGCGGCGGTGAGCCGCTGATGCAGCGGGATCGTCGTCTCGATCCCCTCGATCACATATTCGTCGAGCGCCCGGCGCAGCCGCATCAGGCACTCGTTGCGGCTCTTGCCGTGCACGATCAACTTCGCGACCAGACTGTCGTAATGGGGCGGCACCTCGTAGCCGTGATAAAGCGCGCTGTCGACGCGGACGCCCAGCCCACCCGGGGCGTGATAGTCCGACACCCGGCCGGGACAGGGTCGGAACGTGTTGGGGTTCTCGGCATTGATGCGGCATTCGATGGCGTGACCGCACAACCTGACGTCGGCTTGCCGGAAATCGAGGGTTCCCCCAGCGGCGATGCGCAGCTGCTCGCGGACGATGTCGATGCCGCTGATCATCTCGGTGATCGGGTGTTCGACCTGCAAGCGCGTATTCATCTCGATAAAGTAGAACTTACCGTCCTGATATAGGAATTCGAGGGTGCCGGCGCCCTTGTATCCGAGCTCGCCGACGGCAGCAGCAGCGAGCGCGCCGAGCCGCTCCCGCTCGTCTCGGTTGAGCGCCGGAGAGGGGGTTTCCTCGAGCACCTTTTGATGCGAGCGCTGTAGCGAGCAGTCGCGCTCGCCGAGATGAATGGCGCCGCCCCCGCCATCGCCCAGGATCTGGACCTCGATGTGCCGAGCCCGGTCGAGGTGACGCTCGAGGTAGACCTCGCCGCAGCCGAAGAACAAGGCCGCCTCGGTCTGGGCGATCGGCAGCAGGCAAGCCAGTTCTGCGGCATTGCGCGCTACCCGCATGCCGCGACCCCCGCCGCCCGCGGTGGCCTTGATCAACACCGGATAGCCGATTTCGCGCGCCGCCGCCTCGGCTGCCGCAACATCGCGCACAGAGCCGCGGGAGCCCGGCACCGTCGGGATGCCGAGGCGGCGGGCGGTCTCTTTGGCCGAGACCTTGTTCCCCATCAACCGGATATGCTCGGGCGACGGGCCGATGAAGGCGAACCCGTGTTCCTCGACGGTGGCGGCGAACTCGGCGTTCTCGGCCAAAAAACCAAGGCCGGGGTGGATCGCATCCGCGCCGGTGATCGCCGCCGCAGAAAGGATCGCCGGGACGTTCAGATAGCTGTCGCGCGCCGGCGGCGGGCCGATGCAGACGCTCTCGTCGGCGAGACGCACATGCATCGCGTTGGCGTCGGCGGTCGAATGAACCGCGACGGTTTGGAGCCCCATCTCGCGGCAGGCGCGGTGAATGCGCAGCGCTATCTCACCGCGATTGGCGATCAGAACCTTCTCGAACATGGCCCAGGGAGAATCACTCGATCAGCATAAGGGTGGCGCCATATTCGACCGGCTGAGCGTCGGCGACGAGGATCTGCGCGACGCGGCCTGGCCGATGGGCGCGGATCTGGTTCATGACCTTCATCGCCTCGATGATCAAGAGCGGCTGTCCTTCGGCCACGATGTCGCCAAGGCGGACAAAGGGCGGGTCGCCCGGTTGCGGCGCGAGGTAGGCGGTTCCAACCATCGGCGCCTTCACCGCCCCGGGATGCTCGAGAGATGTGGCGTGGGGCTGCGCCGGCGCAAGCGGCGTCGTAGCCGGCGCGCCGGGCGTCCGGGCGACGCGGATGCGGCGATCGCCGATTGCATACTCGATCTCGGTCAAGCCGGTTTCGGTGAGCAGCGCGGCCAGGCTGCGGATCAGTTCAGCGTCTGGAAAGGGCGGGCGGCGACCGCCGATTTTCACCGATCGGCCTCGCCCGATTCGCCTTCGATCATAGCGGCGATCGCTTCGAGCGCCAACTCGTAACCCTGCGGGCCCAGCCCGCAGATCACTCCGTTGGCCGCAAGGCTGACATAAGAGTGATGGCGGAAGCTCTCGCGCCGGAAAATATTCGATAGGTGCACTTCGATCACCGTCAAATCGGCGGCGGAGAGCGCGTCCAACACCGCAACCGAGGTATGGGTCAGCGCTCCCGCATTGAGAACGATCCCGTCGGCCGATTCGCGCGCTTCCTGGATCCAGTCGACGAGCTGGCCCTCATGATTGGTCTGCCGGAAATCTATCTGCAGGTTCAGCGCCGCGGCACGAGCGGTACAGCGTTCCTCGATGTCGCCAAGCGTGTCGTGCCCATAGACCGCGGGCTCCCGCACACCGAGCAAGTTGAGGTTAGGGCCGTTCAGCACAAAAACGGTGGGCACGCCAACTCTCCCCGCGTCACCGCCCGATTATAGCACGATGCTGGCCGGGACGAGGAGAGCGGGCCCGCCGCGTGACCCTATTCGGCGGCGGCCAGTTGCGCCGATCGCTCGGCCACGATCGGTATGCGGGATGCTGCCCAATAGCCGAGCCCCACGATCCCCGCGCCGCTGATGGCGTTGCCGATCGTCACCCAGAGCAGGTTCCAACCCAAGCCAGCAAGAGTGACGGTGGCCGGATGCTCGGCGAGAAGCGCGATCGACAAGAGAGTCATATTGGCTACCGAGTGCTCAAAGCCGCTGGCGATGAAAGCGTAGAGACACCAGAAGATCGCGATGCACTTCGCGGTATCCTTCCAGATGGCGAGGCAAACGAACCAGTTGCACAGCATCGCACGGGCGACGAGCTCCAGGGCCGGGGCATTCATCTTAGCGGCGGCGACATTGATGATCAGCGGACTCTTACCCGCCAGCGCAAGGCCACCGCCATCTCGTCCCACATATCGAACGGGTGCTTCGCCCGCTTGGCAAGTTCTTCTGCACCAACTTCCCTTCGGCTTTCAACCACCGGTCCTGCGCCTCCAAATGAATATAGGCAGGGTCCCGTAACCGGTGTTCGCGTGCCGCATTGCCGGCGGTTTGTGCATCAGTTTGAATTGATGGCGAAGCGGTAGGCAACTCCGCGCGAGTGTTTTTCGATGAGCGCAGAGATAAATCCCGCTAGATATTGTTTCTGTTCCTCGGTAAACCCGAGATCCGCCACTTTTCACCTTTGAAATATCGAGCAATGTAGCGAGACTTACCGCAATACTCGTGCCAATCGGGAGCGCTCTAAGCTGGGCGGCTTCGAAGGTGAAGGCGATGACGTCGAGGCTTTCCGGGGCGCCGGGAGCAAGCCATAGTGGGCGTCGATCCCAGCGAGGAGGGAGGAAACCATGTCGATCACGCTCTACGACCTCGCCGGCGCCGAGGCGGGCCGGCGGTTCAGCCCGTTTTGCTGGCGCACCCGCATGGCGCTCGCGCATAAGGAGCTCGAAGTCGAAACCGTGCCCTGGCGGTTCACGGAAAAACACAGCTTGCCGCAGCCGAATGAAGGGCGGGTACCGGTAATCGTCGACGACGGCGAGGTGGTGCACGACTCTTCGACGATCGCGGACTACCTCGAAAGCCGCTACCCGGACCGCCCCGCGCTGTTCCGGAACGACATCGGCCGCGCCTTGACCCGGTTCGTGCAGAATTGGACCGAAATCGTTCTTCACCCTGGCATCATTCGATTTGTCGTGCTCGACATCCACCGCCATATCGGGCCTGCGGACCAAGCCTATTTCAGGCGGTCGCGCGAAGAGCGGTTCGGTAAGCCGCTCGAGGAGGTGGTCAAAGACCGCGAGGCGCGATTGCCGGCCTTCCGCGAGAACCTGATCCCGCTGCGCCGCACCCTCGAGCGCCAGAACTTTCTCGCCGGTACTAGCCCCGCTTATGCCGATTACATCGTCTTCGGCGCGTTTCAGTGGGCGCGCGCGATCAGCGATTTTGAGCTTCTGGCTCCCGACGACCCGGTCGCAGCCTGGCGCGAACGCATGCTCGACCTATTCGGCGGACTTGCCCGCAAAAGCCCCGCCTATGGCGGCTAAGGAATGACCGGGACAAACGCGATCGCAACAGTGGCGCTGATCCTGCATTCGCTTTCTGCAGTCGTATGGGTCGGCGGCATGTTTTTCGCCCATCAAGCGCTGCGTCCGGCTGCCATCTTGCTCGAGTCCGGACCTCGCCTCATGCTCTGGTCGCAAACCCTCCGCCGGTTCTTTGCCTGGGTCATCGCGGCGATCGTGTTGCTGCTCGCAAGCGGGGTTGGGATGGTGTTCGCCGTCTTCGGCGGTTTCAGCCGGATCGGGCTGTATGTCCAGCTGATGATGGGGATCGGCATCCTGATGATGTTGCTGTTCTTCCACCTCTATTTTGCACCGTGGCGCCGGTTTGGCGCCGCGGTGGCGCGCCAGGACTGGGCCGAGGGCGGACGGCAGCTCTCCCAGATCCGCATGATCGTCACGATCAACCTCGTCCTCGGCCTCGTCGTCGTCGCGATCGGCAGCAGCGGCCGCTATTGGGGCTGAAGACTAACGCACTTCGGACTGGAGGCGGGCTTTCCGGAGCGGTTACTCCAGCCGCAGTGTCATCAAAACAACCGCGGCGAGGAGCACCCCCAACGCCTCGAAGCCGGTATTGATCTGCCCGAGCGCCAGGCTCATCAAAGTCGACGCAGCGGTGGCAGCTCCAATGAGCATCGGCATGGCGCGCTTCCGGTGTTTTGGCTTAAGAGGCGATGACGACTGGGTAACGATTAACAGCTCGCGGGTATTCCGTCGGGGATCGCATTCGGAGGCAGCAAATGGCGATTCTTTACGTCGCGCGCAGCACCAAGCTGAGCCGCTGGGCGTCGGATGTCGGCCTGGGCAAAAATGTCTACAAGGTCGGGATCTGCGATGGTGATCCAAGGCCGCTCGCGGCCGCGGGCTGGGCCGGTGAAACCGATTGGGCCATTGTGCGCAAGACAGCAATCGAGGGTCCCAGCGAGCCCGAGGCGATCGAGCGGCTTGGACGCAAGGAGCGGATGATCGATCCCAATCTCTACCCCAAGCTCAAGGGGGCCGCCGGCGTCTTCCGGCTCACTCCCGAGCGGATCCGCAATCACATTATCGTGACGCGGGCATTGGCGGGCGAAGGCGACCGCACCGAGATCAAGCTGAAGCCGACCGATTACGCCGACTACCTGATCCACAACACGCTGAAGTAGCCGCTCAAACGTCGAGGAAGACAGTTTCGACCTCGTTGTACGGCCCGCGCTGCAGGCGGATGTCGAGTCACCAGCCTGCCGGGCCGTCCGGGCGGGCAGTCAGCGTGGCGCGGCGGGTCGGGTCCTCGATCGAGGATAACAGCGGGTCGGTCTCGTTGAGGGGGTCGCCGGCAAAATAGGCGCGGGTCACGAGCCCCTTCAGGAGCCCTCGGACATGGAGGGCGATCGCGAAATGGGGCGCCTGCTGCGTGTTGCCGCGGCCCGCCACCGGCCCCGGCTTCACCGTGGTGAAATGGAATTCGCCCCGCTCGTCGGTGCGAGATCGGCCAAAGCCCGGGAAGCGATCATCGGCGGGCGGATCTGATTGCCACACCTCGACCGCGGCATCGGTGACCGGATTGCCGTCGCCGTCGACGACGGATCCGATCAACGTCATTCGCGTACCGGACGCGCCGAACCGCGTCAGATCGGCCCATTCCGGATGCTCGATCAGATGCCAGAATGGACCGATGGTTTGGCCGCTCGTGGCACTCGGCACAGTTCAGCCCTCCATCGGCGTCGCTTCTCGACCGCGCAGCACGACGTCGAACCGATAACCCAGCGCCCATTCGGGTTCGGTGACACTCATGTCGAGCTCGCAGATGAGGCGATTGCGGGCGGCCAGGTCGGGCACCGACAAGAAAACCGGATCGAGTTCAAGCAGCGGGGTCGCCGGGAAAATACATCTGCGTGATCAGCCGCGCGGCAAAACCGGTCCCGAAGAACGAGGAGTGGATGTGGTTCGGCCGCCACGCATTGTGATGATTGCGCCACGGATAGGCGCCGGGCTTGATCGTCGTGAACCGGTAGCAGCCGTCGTCGTCGGTATAGACGCGGCCCTCGCCGCAAAAATTGGGGTCGAGCGGCGCATCGTGTTGATCACCCGGATGCTGGTAGCGACCAGACGCGTTGGCCTGCCAGATCTCGACGATCGCGCGGGGGATCGCTCGGCCGTCCTCGTCGGTGATCCGGCCGTGCACGATGATGCGCTCGCCCAGCGCCGCTTTGCCGTTCAGGACCGACAGGTCGAGGATTGGCGGAAACAAAGCCGGGCTGAAACGCGGACCGGTGACCTCGGTGATCGTGTGCGGCAACGGCACCAAGCTTTCCCGCGGATGCCGCTTATGAGTGCTGCCGTAGGCGGGGGCGTCATAGGGCGGCTGCGTCCCTGCCTGGTACGCCCGGAACGGTACCGGATCACGCACGCTGTCCATCTTTCCGTCCTCCCTAGCAGGCTGCCTCCACAGCGGGCCTTCGCTTTTGCCGCACGGCATCGAGCGCCTCAGGTGTGTCGATGTCGACCAAGATGGCGTCGTCGTCCATCTCGACCTCGCCGACGAGCTCGGCGTGCTCGCCGATCAGGTGCTTGGCGCCGACATCGCCGCCGAGCTCGGCCATCTCGGGAAAGAACCGTTTCGACCATAGCACCGGGTTGCCGCGTTTGCCGCGCCGGGTCGGGACGATGATTGCGCGGCCTTCGATCGGGTTGAACGCGGCGATCAGGCGGTCGATGTGCCGGCCGGAAATCAACGGCATGTCGCCGAGGCAGATCAACGCCCCGTCGAGATCGGGCGGCAGTGCGACAACGCCACGCCTGAGCGAGGTCGAGAGGCCGTCGGCGAAGTCGGGATTGCGCACACGTTCGACCGGCAATTTGCCGAGCACCGCGTCGATCTTGTCTGCCTGGTTCCCGAGCACGGCGATGATCGGGCGCGCCTTCGACGCGAGCAGCCGTTGGGCGACACGCGTGACCATCGGCACGCCGTCAATCTCGGAAAGCAGTTTGTTGACGCCGCCCATCCGGGTTGATCGCCCGGCAGCGAGAAGCACGGCACCGATCCGTGGGCCACCCACCTTCGCCTCCTTTTTCTCGGGCTCCGGTTTGGCCTCGGCGCGCGGCAACGGGCGCGACGGGATCTCGGCCAGAAGGCCGCCGCTGCCCATCCGCATGATCTCGGCCGACCTGACCGGCAATCCGGCGACAAGCCGTTCGAGCACCCAGTCGAAACCGTTGACCTTGGGTGAGCGGGCACACCCCGGCAATCCGAGCACCACGCGATCTCCGACATGGCCGAGGAGCAACAGATTGCCGGGATCGACCGGCATTCCGAAGTGGTCGACTTGTCCTCCGGCGGCGGTGATCGCCGCTGGGATCACGTCGCGACGGTCGAGGATCGCCGAAGCACCATGAATGAGGAGCAGGTCGATTCCGTCGCCCATCGCACCGCGAATGCGCGAGGCGAGTTCCACCGTTGCATGAGCACAGCGTTCTTCGAGGGCGAGATGGCAACCGAGCGCCGTCAGCCGGGCATCAGTCACCTGCCGGGTCTTGTCGAGGATGCTCTCCTTGAGGCCCGGAAGCCGGGTTTGCACCAGACCGACCGACAGCGCCCGGAACGGCGCGACCCGAAGTAGCGGACCCTCGGCAATGGCAGCTTGGACGCAGACTTTGACCGCCGCTTCGGGCGCGGCGAACGGGATGATCTTGACCGTGGCGGCCATCTGTCCGGGCTCGACGACCGTGAAAGGCGTTAATGTCCCGAGCGTGATTGCCTCATCGACGAGATTGAAACGGTCGAGCCTGTCGCGGTCGAAGACGAGCAGCCCATGGGCTGCGGCGTGAAGATTAACGCGGCCGGTGAACGGCGCGGCCGCCGTGATCCCGGGACCCACAACCGCTGCCGCGACGCGTTGCGCCGCCTCGTTCTCGCCAACATCGCCCGGGTCCAACCGCGCCACCGTGATCGCCGACAAGCCGCTGGAAGCGATGACATCGATGTCGGCGCGGGAAAGAACGTGTCCTTTCTTGAGCGCAGTCGTCCCGAGCTTCAAGCTATGGGCGAGAGTCGCGCCTTCGGCCTCGGCGACGGGGACCTCGCCGAACTTCATGCCGCCTCCGCGTTCTCGCCCTTCCGGAGGATTTGGGTCATCTGCGCCACGATCGATACCGCCACCTCCGCCGGCGATATTGCACCGATCGCCAATCCGATCGGCCCGTGGATGCGTGCGACGTCACCGTCGGTAAACCCCTGTTCCTTGAGACGTGCACAGCGGCCGGCGTGGTTGCGGCGCGAGCCGAGCGCGCCGATGTAGAAGCAGTCCGAGCGCAACGCAGCCGCCAGGGCCGGGTCGTCGAGCTTTGGGTCGTGGGTTAAGGCGACGACTGCCGAGCCGCGGTCCGGCTTCAGCCGTTCGAGCGCTTCGTCAGGCCACTCCGAGGTCATCTCGATTCCGGGAAAGCGGGCTTCTGTCGCGAAGGACTCGCGCGGGTCGATGACCGTCACCGCGTAATCGGTCATGACCAACATCTTTGCCAGCGGCTGGGCGATGTGCACCGCGCCGACGATAAAGCAGCGATGCGGCGGGGTTAGCAACTCCACGAATACAGGCTCTGCCGTCGTCTCGATGGTCCGATTGCGGCCGCCCCGCCAAGCTTCGCGCACCTTGTCGAGCGTCGCACCATCGAGCGCCAGATCGCCCTCGACCTGCTCGCCGTCGAGCAGCAACTGCGCGCCGGTAGCAAGACCGGTCGCGAGCGCGACAGAGCGGTGATCGCGCGCCGCCGCCACGACATGGTCGAGAATGCGCCCCTTCATTCGACACGCTCGACAAAAATCTGGATTTTGCCGCCGCAAGCGAGCCCGACCTCCCAGGCCTGGTCGTTGCTGACGCCAAAATCGAGAAGCCGCGGCATGCCGTCGCGGATCACTTCGAGCGCCTCGTTGACCACCGCACCCTCGACGCAGCCGCCCGAGACCGAGCCGACCATCGCACCCTTGTCGTCGACCGCGAGCTTGGCGCCGACCGGGCGCGGCGAGGAGCCCCAGGTGGTGACGACGGTCGCCAGCGCCACACCCGAGCCTGCTTCGCGCCAGCGCGCTGCCTGCTCGAGGATTTCCGCCGTATCGCTCATGCTGCTGCCCTTTCTTGATTGGCCCGCGACGCCGCCGTTCCGCGCCCCGTTTTGGGGACGCTGAGCACCTCGATCAGCATTTCGAGGCTTTCGAGGTTGTGCACCGGGCGGAACTCGTCGACATGCGGCATCATTGCCTTCATTCCGAGAGATTTTGGCTCGAAACCCTCGTAGCGCAACAGCGGGTTCAGCCAAATCAGACGCCGGCACGAGCGGTGCAGCCGGTCCATTTCGTGCGCCAGGCCCGCGCCCGCGTCGCGATCGAGACCGTCGGTGATCAGTAGCACGATCGCGCCTTGGCCGAGCATACGCCGCGACCACAGCCGGTTGAAATCGGCGAGCGCATGTCCAATCCGCGTTCCACCCGACCAGTCGGTCGCTGCCTCGGCCACGCGTTCGAGCGCCAGATCGACATCACGGTGGCGCAGATGGCGGGTGATGTTGGTCAGCCGCGTGCCGAACACGAAGGTGAAGACGCGGTCGCGGTCGTTCGTGACCGAATGCATGAAGTGCAAGAAAATGCGGCTGTAGCGGCTCATCGAGCCGGAAATGTCGCATAAGACCACGAGCGGCGGCGGCCGCCGCCGCGGGCGGCGGCGCTTCAGCTCGATGAGGCCGCCCGAGCGCAGCGCGGCGCGCATCGTCGCGCGGAGATCGGCACGGGCGCCGTGCCGGTCGGGCGCAAAGCGGCGGGTGGGCACATCCTGCACCGGCAGGCGCAGGCGCGCGATCGCAGCCTTCGCGCGCGCCAATTCTTCAAGCGACATTTTCTCGAAATCCATGCCGCGCAGCTGCTCGCGGTCGGAATAGCTCATCGCCGCGTCGATCTCGGTTTCAGTCTCCTCGGCTTCGCCCTCATTGCCGAGATCCGGGTGCAGCGCCTCTGCGAGCCGCCGAACCATCGCGGTGCCCTGATCCTCGGCGGTCTCGAACCGCATCTCGGGCAGGACCAGGCCCATCATCTTTTTGAGGAGGTCGGGGTTGCGCCAGAAGACGTGGAACGCTTGATCAAAAATCAGCCTCTGGTCCGGGCGGTTGACGAAGACCGCATGCAATGTCCAGTAGAAATCGCGTCGGTCGGTAATCCCGACGGTTCTGATGGCATCGACCGCATCGATGACCTTGCCCGGCCCGACCGGCAGGCCCGCTGCGCGCAACGTGCGCGCGAAATGCATCAGATTGGCGAGCAGCCGGCCCTCGCGCTGCCGCTGCGGAGCGGCGAGGGGCTCGCTTGTCACCGGATTAGGCCTCCATCGTCGCGGCTTCGGCCTTGACCTGCTCGAGAATGCGGGCGGCTTCACTGCCGTGCAGCCGGGCAATGTCATCCTGGTATTTGAGCAGCACGCCCAGAGTGTCATTGATGGCATGTGGTGTCAGTTCGAGCACATCGAGTTGCATCAAGGCGTCGGTCCAGTCGATCGTCTCGGCGATCCCGGGAAGCTTGAACAGGTCCATTGTGCGAAGTTTCTGCACAAAACCGACGACCTCGCGCGACAGGTGCTCACTGGCTCCCGGTGCTTTGCGTTTCAGGATCTCGAGCTCGCGCGCCGCGCTCGGATAATCGATCCAGTAATAGAAACAGCGCCGCTTTAATGCGTCGTGGATCTCGCGGGTGCGGTTCGATGTGATGACGACGACGGGCGGATGCTCGGCGTGGATCGTGCCAATCTCCGGGATCGTCACCTGGAAATCGGAGAGCAGCTCCAGCAGATAGGCCTCGAACGGCTCGTCGGTGCGGTCGAGTTCGTCGATCAGCAAAACCGGCGCTCCGGCGAGATCGGGCTCCAGCGCCTGCAGCAGGGGACGCTTTATCAGAAACCGGTCGGAGAAGATCGTGCTTTCGATCTCGCCGCGATCCTGCTCGGCCGCCTCGGCGAGGCGGATCTCGATCATCTGGCGGGCGTAATCCCATTCATAGACAGCCGACGCGACGTCGAGGCCCTCGTAACATTGCAGGCGGATGAGCCGGCGCTTCAGTGCGCTCGCCAGCACCTTGGCGACCTCGGTCTTGCCGACCCCGGCCTCGCCTTCGAGAAACAGCGGGCGGTTCAGATGCAGCGCCAGATGAACCGCCGTCGCCAGGCTGCGATCGGCGACGTAGTCAGCACTTTCGAGCAACGCGAGCGTATCGCCGACCGAGGCGGGAAGAGTAGTGGAAGAGCCGTTATCGCGCATCCAGACCGATCCTGACCGCAACAAAATCCCTCTCCAATCAGAGAGAGGGTCGAGCAACGAGCGCCACGCGAAAGCGCGCGCCCACTTCCTATTTAGTGGTCGCTTCGCATCACCGCCACCTAAGCGCGTCTCCTAGACTTCCGAGCGCCGTTTCGCTGTTGCCGCTGGCGCCTCGGGGGCGACTGATCACGGCCGCCTGCTTGCTCCCTAAGCCGCTTTTCGGAGCCAATTTTCGCTTGCGATCTCTGAATACACGGCGGGCTGCGCCTGGGCGGCCCTGCGGGCGGCGCTCGGCCTCGCCAACCTGGTCATTGCGCTGCGCTTCGATTTCGCGACCTGGGCGTGGTTCGTCTCCGTCGGCGCGGTCGGCGCCAAGCTCGCCGCATTCGCCGTGCAATACGGCGTCTTCCGGATGATCGTACGCCAGCGGATTGCACAGTCGGCGATGTAATCACGGGCGACAGCTTTACCGCCGGCATCGGTTTTTGGAATGCAGTTCGGCACGATCGAGAAGCGCCCCGGCCTTCGACCAAGTATTTGACGGCGGCTCAGCGGAACTCCTTCAGCTGGACCGTATTTTCCCAGCTAGCAGGGATTTTCCGTTTCGCCATTTTTATCTGGTTTACTGACTGCCCAGGGAATTTTTGCCCGTTGGGTGTCCGCCTTTGCCAAGTCCTGTCCGGATCCAAAGCGCAAGTCCGCCGCTGACGGCAGGCCTGCGGTAGCCTGCAAAAAATTCCCTGTTCGGACGCGCAGGGAATTTCCGAGGGATTAGGGAAATCCAAAACGCTGCTGAGCGAAGCGCTTAACGAGAATGGCAGGCGTCGCAAAATCACCAAGGGCGAAGCTATCGTCAGACAGGTCGTCGACTGCTCGGCCACACCCATTTGCGCGCCGTCAGAATCGTCTTCGACCTTCTGCGCGACATCGAAAACCAGAGCGAGCCGGCTTCGCCTGGAGACCTCCCGCCTTCACCGCGGCGGACGAAAGCGTCATCGAGCAGCTGAAGGCCCGGCTCGTTCGCAGGACGGGAGAGTTCGATGAGTGAGGACCTGACGTTCGCCGAATACGCGATCGTGCTGCGGGAGGACTTTGCCACCTTCGTCGCACGCTGCTTTCGCGATCTCAATCCGCAGGCCAAGCTCGCGATGAACTGTCATCTCGAGGTCATCGCTGCGAAGTTGATGGAGGTGCGCCAGGGCAGGATCAAACGATTGATCATCAACTTGCCGCCACCTCACCTCAAATCGTCGATAGCCTCGGTTGCCTTTCCGGCATGGTGTCTCGGGCATGACCCGTCGACCCAGATCCTCTGTGTCAGCTACGCACAGGATCTCGCCGACAAGTTCGCCCGCGATGGCCGCCAAATCATGATGAGCCCGTGGTACCGGCGGATCTTGCGACCCGCCTCGGTGCGCAACGGCAAGCCGTTCAGGAGTTCGTCACCACCCGACAAGGCTACCGGCTCGCCACCTCGACCGGCGGCGTGCTGACTGGACGCGGCGCCGACATCATCCTGATCGATGATCCGTTGAAGCCGGAGGACGCGCTCTCCGAAGTGCTGCGGCGAGCCGCCAACGAGTGGTTTGACCACACCCTCTACAGCCGGCTCAACGTTGTTGGCACCGAACAGGCTCTGCTGCTCGCACACGGCGCGCTTCAGCTCCGGGTATTCGAGCCGCCGGCGGAAGAGACCGATGAGGAAGAGGTTCTTACCTTTGACACCCCAGGTCGTGCACACCGAGAAATCGCTGAGCTCGGTCGCCTTGTTGGCGGTGTCCCAGCTCTGCACGATGCGGTCGAAGTGCTTAGGGCGCTCGCTGTCGCGATAGCGTTTGAACCACGCCGCCTTGACCAGCCCGCCGCCTAACGGGGCCGGCGATTGCTGATATTGGCCGGCGAAGTTGTATTCGCCGATCGTGCGGCGGGTGCGACCGAGGGTTTCGAGCGGCTCGCGGTCGGGATGCAAGGCTTCACCCTGGCGGCGCCGGAGGCATTCCTGCCCCCAGATGGGTCTCGATCCGGTGTACCTCGTCGGCTTCGGCGATCGCCGGAAAGCGGACGACCTCCCACTCCTCTTGCGCGAGGCCTGATCGAGGACAAGGCCTCGGGCACCCAGCTGATCCAGGAGCTGATCGCCGACGGCTGCCACGCGGTCACGCGCTATCAGCCGACATGCGACAAGATCATGCGCGTGCACGCGCAAACCGCGCTGATCGAGAAGGGCTTTGTCCATATTCCCGAGACGGCGCCGTGGCTCGACGCGTACCTGCACGAGATGACGGTCTTCCCCCGGGGGCAAGCACGATGACCAGGTCGACTCGACGGCGCAGTTCCTCGACTGGTTCAAGCGCCCGTTCCCGAACCAAGGGCTCGTCGAACTGATGAGAGAGGAGGCGGAGCAATGCCGCAACCGCGAGCGTGATCAGAACCCCGAGCGCTTTCGGGTTCGCCTGCGAGCGCCCGCCGGCATAACGGGGCAGATACAACCCCGGTCGGGTCGGGTCATCTATATCGGCCGGGATGGCACGGTCGAGATGTCCGCGGCGGACGCGCAACCCTTGATCCGTTCCGGCTGGACCAAACTTGCAGAATGGACCAGCGACGACGAAGAGGTTTGACCGGCACCTCATCGGCCAGGTTTTGTGCGCTTCTCATTCATCCACCCGGCCTTCCGCTCCGCGCAAAGGAGCGCCTGCCGCGCGAATGCAAAGTGCGACGAACATCGCGCAGCCAGTCGTCTTCGACCAGATCCCTCAGCTCCGCGCCCGCCTATGCGCCAAGGGCTGAGCAACTCGCCCGGTCATCCGGACCACCGATCCGTCGGTCCGCGGCAACCCGCATTCGAGAGTTGATCTCGCCGCTCTCAAAATCCGCCAACCGCGTGCCCGGAGGCCCAAGCCTGACCTCGCTTGCATAGCATGATCCGCTATTCGGGGACGCAGTGGTGAGGGCGGGCAGAGATCTTACATTCCGCCACCCGAAATTATCGCGCTGCGTCTTCCGCAACACTCGCCAGGCTCTCAGAGTAAATCAGCGAGAATTCGTGAGGGGCGGCGATTTGAAACCGAAACGGAGCACGGATGCTTACCCGCGGTGCCGACAAAAGTTTTGAGACGAATAGTAGACGTTGTGTTTTTCGTTGACTGATTCAGTGTTTTCGTGAATAATATTTCGCCAATAACCTGTAGCTGGGAGAGAAGCGATGGAACCGCGTGGCAACGGCGAAATAAGCA
>Ga0306918_10000530_pt1 | contig 17300 bp, 14 predicted proteins | sample tim00Cox0000000H_FD_203315 | JGI IMG/M metagenome (GOLD analysis project Ga0306918, IMG submission 203315) | Lab enrichment of tropical soil microbial communities from Luquillo Experimental Forest, Puerto Rico - timezero.00C.oxic.00.000.00H (v2)... | ecosystem: Environmental > Terrestrial >... | reverse complement strand
GCCGATCACCTTCATGCGCGCTTCGAGCGTGGCGTTGAAGGCGCTGAGACCGCCGATCGTATAGCCCTGCGGAGTCGAGGGTCCGACAGACTGATAGCGATAGCCACGGATCGTCGCGAGGCCGCCCTCATAGAAGCGATAATTCGCCGGTACATTGGCAAGCCCGCCGGTGTCGCCGAAGATCGAGCCGATCCCTGCCCGGCCAGCGAGGATATAATTGGAATCCGCATCCAAAGCGTAATAGCCCGAGGCCGCCACCGCCGCCTTGGTGAACCCTGCCGAACCGGACAGATCCGGATAAGGCGTCGCCGTGGCGGTGACGCGGACGCCGCTCGTGGGGTCGAGTAGCCTGTTCGTGCCATCATAGCGAAGCGACAACGGAATGCCGAGGAGTTGGTAATCGACACGACCGAGGGCGTCGGTCGCCTCGCCCTTCTCGAACTTGAGCCCGGCCTGGAGGGCGAGCGTATCGTCGATTCGATAGCGAAAGGCGGCCGTGCCACCCGCCAATTCATAGGCATAGCCGCCAAAGCGGCCGCCGCCTGCACGGTTCTTCTCGGCTGTGCCGTCAATCAGCAAATCGAGGCGCGAACCATCCAGCGCAGGCTTTACGAAACTCGCCGTGAAACGTCCGCCTGGACCTGAATTGTTGAAATTCTCGCCGCTTCTGGAACCATTGGTTGTGATGCCGTAGATGGCCGGCGAGAGGAAGAGATCACCCTCAAGGCGCAGGCTTTCGGCGCCGCCAAACAGGTTGCGATTTTCATAATAGACGCCGCCCGTCGGCCCATCCACCGTCGAATAACCGGCGGTAAAGCCGATCAGATTGCGGGCCCGATCCCCGACATCGATGAAGATCGGCAGATTACCATTGGCGTCGAGCTTGTCGCCTTCGCGAATGCGAACCGAACCGACCGCCGGGATTGAAGCGATCGAGCGGCGCGTGGCGTCGAGCGCTTTCGGCGTATAGGGCGCGCCAGGTTCGAGATAAACGAAGGAACGCACGATCGCCGGATCGAAAGTCTGCGGCCCGTTGATGGTGACCTCGCCAAATCCGGCCTTGGGGCCGGGATCGACCAAAATTGTCACATCCATCGTCAAGGTCGCATGATCGACGACGGGCGCTGGAAGCGGGGCCTTGACGAGCGGGTGCGACTGCTTGCGGAAATGATCGTTGAGCCGGGCATTGGCCCCCCTGATGTCCGCGGCGCGCGCCGGATCGCCCGGCTGCAGTTTCAGAACATTGGGCGGCAGGATCTCCGGCGCAAAGGCTCGGCCCGTTGCCTGATCGACGACCTCTATGGTGCGAAGCCTGAAAAGCGGCCCGGTCTCGACCTTGATTGTCACCGGGACGGCAGCACGGTTCTGATAGGCATTGGCCGCGGCGGCGGCCGCCTGATCCGCGCTGCTCTGCCCAAGCGGAAACTCCACCCCCGCGACCGTCGCGCTGATGCGGGCATTATAATAGCCAGCGCCCCAAAGCGTATCGAGCAGACTTGCGAAATCGGCATCGAGCCGCTGGACGAGGGTTGGCCCATCCTGGGGAGGATCCTGCCTCAGTTTGTAGAAATTCGAAGTATCCTGCAGCGCGGTTTTGACATCGCCATCGCCCTCGATGACGAATTCGACCTTGTAGGGAAGCGTCGCCGGCGAAGGTGCCGGCGGCTCGTCGGAGCCGAACAGGCCAAAAAAATCGAAGGCCGAGGCGACAGCAGGAACGAGAACGCCGCTTGCTGCGATGAGGCCCGCCAGAACGGAGCCGAAAATGGAACGCCTTTCGGTCCATAGCTTGACGCAACCCATCAAACCCCCATCACCATGTCAAAGGTGACGCAAACGCCCTCTCCGCAGGGCCCTATGGCTAAGCTAGCCTGATCGAAGCGCCAAGGCTACCCATGACATGGGCTGCCGCGGAACCTTGCGGTTTGTCTTTAATCTTTCCTTCCCCGGGGCGCTTCTTCTCTCGTGCCTCCCCTTGCCGCGACGCTGGGTGGTTGCTACATAGAAACCTTAACCCAGCTCCTTCCTGCCGCCCGCGCCGGCCCGCCTTCGAGCGGGAGTCTTGCCGCAACGCCGACAGACACCGGTGGGGGGAGCTCGATCAACCTTAAAACCGCCGGCGCTGCCTGACTTCAGGCACCCAGGAGACCAAATGGCATCACCTTCCACCTACGCGCCCTCGCGCGAGGATTTCGCGGCACTTCTCGACGAGAGCTATGGCCAGAACGAGGCCTTCGAGGGCTCGGTCATCAAGGGCACCGTCGTCGCCATCGAGAAAGACGTCGCCGTTATTGATATTGGTTTGAAGACCGAGGGGCGCGTTGCCCTCAAGGAATTTCAGGGGCCCGGCCGCGAAGGTGCGCTCCAGGTTGGCGACGAGGTCGAGGTCTATCTCGAGCGGATCGAAAACGCCCTGGGCGAAGCTGTCATCTCGCGCGACAAGGCGCGGCGCGAGGAAAGCTGGGTCAAGCTCGAGAAGGCTTTCGAGAAACAGGAAAAGGTTGAAGGCATCATCTTCAACCAGGTCAAGGGTGGCTTCACCGTCGATCTCGATGGCGCCGTCGCCTTCCTGCCGCGTAGCCAGGTCGATATCCGCCCGATCCGCGATGTCGCCCCGCTGATGCAGGTGCCGCAGCCCTTCCAGATCCTGAAAATGGATCGCCGGCGCGGCAATATCGTCGTCTCGCGCCGCACCGTCCTCGAGGAATCGCGCGCCGAGCAGCGCCATGAGATCGTCGCCAACCTTGAAGAAGGTCAGGTGATCGAAGGAATGGTGAAGAATATCACCGATTACGGCGCCTTCGTCGATCTCGGCGGCATAGACGGACTCCTCCATGTCACCGATATTGCCTGGCGCAGGGTCAACCACCCGACCGAGGTCTTGACCATCGGCCAGACGGTGCGCGTGAAGATCATCAAGATCAACCACGAGACCCACCGCATCTCGCTCGGCATGAAACAATTGCTGGAAGATCCGTGGCAGGGCATCGAGGCGAAATATCCGATCAATGCACGATTCCATGGCCGTGTGACGAATATCACCGATTACGGCGCTTTCGTAGAACTGGAGCCCGGCATTGAGGGCCTGATCCACGTCTCGGAAATGTCTTGGACCAAAAAGAACGTGCATCCTGGCAAGATCGTCGCGACGAGCCAGGAGGTCGATGTTCAGGTCCTCGAAGTCGATCCCATCAAGCGGCGCATTTCGCTTGGCCTCAAGCAGACGCTCGCCAACCCCTGGGAAACCTTCGCCGAGAAATATCCGGTCGGCTCCGAAGTCGAGGGCGAGGTCAAGAACAAGACCGAGTTCGGTCTCTTCATCGGTCTCGATGGCGATGTGGACGGCATGGTCCATCTCTCCGATCTCGACTGGAACAAGCCCGGCGAACAGGCGATCGAAGACTATAAGAAGGGCGATATCGTCCGCGCCAAGGTCCTCGACGTCGATATGGAGAAGGAGCGCATTTCGCTCGGCATCAAGCAGCTCGGCAGCGATCCTTTCGCGGCCAAGACGGTTGAAGTCGCTGGCGAAGAGGGTGAACTCCGCAAGGGCGCTGTCATTACTTGCGAAGTCGTCGAAGTGAAGGATGGCGGTATCGACGTCCAGATCGCCGGCACCGATCTCATCGCCTTCATCAAGCGCAATGAACTTGCGCGCGATCGCGGCGATCAGCGGCCCGAGCGTTTCGCGGTCGGTGAAAAGGTCGATGCGCGCATCACCCAGTTCGATCGCCGCGCCCGCAAGATCTCCGTCTCGATCAAGGCTCTCGAAGTGGCCGAGGAGAAGGAAGCCATTGCGCAATATGGGTCCGCCGACTCCGGCGCTTCGCTCGGCGACATTCTCGGCGCCGCGCTGAAAGCCCGCGAAGGCAAGAAGAGCGAATAGAACTTCTCCTGGTTGCGCTCGGCGCAGCCGCCTAACGTAAACGCCCGCGCGGGTCTCTCGCGCGGGCTTTGTTTTGGCGTATGCTCTCAGGATTTTCGATGACTGTCAGAAAGGACGGCGCCGCCGCGCTTGGCCAATCGCCCGGTCTGCCGATTGGTTTGGGGATCGATTTCGGCACCACGAATAGCGTGGTCGCTTTCGCCCACGCGGATGGACAGGTCGAAAGCCTCACCTGGCCCTCCGCCTGGGGTCCGACCGACACCTTCCGCACCGCATTGATGTTCTGGCGTGAGGGCCGCAAGATCGCCCATACGGCGGGACCGGAGGCCATCGCCCGCGCCATAGCGCAGGAGAGTGAGCAGAGATTCATCCAATCGATCAAGACGCATCTTGCCAGCAAACTCTTCACCGAAACGCGGCTCTATGGCGAGCGCTTCACGATTGAGAGGCTCATCTCGACCTTCCTCGGCCATTTGCTCGGCGACAAGGGGCGCGATCACGCCAAGACGCTGCCCATTATCGGCGGGCGTCCGGTGATCTTCGCAGGCGAGCGGCCGGATGAGGCGCTTGCGGTGGAGCGGCTTGCCAGCGCCTATGGCGAGGCCGGACTCCCGCACATCGAATTCGCCTTCGAGCCGCTCGGCGCAGCCTATTGGTATGCGCGCAAGCTCGACCGCGGCGAGACGGTGCTGGTCGCCGACTTCGGCGGCGGCACCAGTGATTTTTCAGTTCTTAAATTCGCCCATGCCGGCGGCAATCTCGAAGCGAAGCCGCTCGCCCATAGCGGCGTCGGCATTGCTGGCGATACGTTCGATTATCGCATTCTCGATCATGTCGTTGCGCCCCGGCTTGGCAAGGGAACGCTCTATCGTTCCTTTGAAAAGCTGCTGCCGATCCCGGCCTATTTCCATGCCGCCTTCGCGCAATGGCATCAGCTCTCCTGGCTGAAATCGCCGCAGACACTTGGCGAATTGAAGAAGCTCGCGGCGAGCGCCGAAGCGCCGCATCTGATCGAAGATCTCATCACGCTCATCGAATTCGATCTGGGCTTTGAGCTTTATCGCGCGGTCGGCGCGCTCAAGGCCGAGTTGTCGTCAAAGGAGAGCGCGCAATTCACCTTCGCGCGCGAGGGGATCGAGATCGAGGCGCAAGTGTCGCGCGCTGATTTCGAAACCTGGATCGCGGATGACCTTGCCAAGATTGCCGAGGCCATGGATCTCGCGCTTGCCCAGGCTGGAGTCGATGCCTCCGGCATAGATGCCGTGTTCCTGACCGGCGGCACCTCTTTCGTGCCCGCCGTCCGGGCCTTGTTCGTCGAGCGCTTCGGTCACAATCGCGTACACATTGGCGATGCGTTCCAGTCGGTCGCCTCGGGTCTCGCCCTGCTCGCCGCCGATCGCGCGCGGCGCAGCTGAGAGAACGGTGGCCAGCCCTGCCAAAATGATGCGAAAGAGATACATTCGCGAAAGGCAAAGCAAAGGAGATAAAGCATGGCGCGCGCGCAAACCGCCTTCCTCGAGCGCAAGGATGTCCCTGCACGGCAGGCTTTGCAGAAAGCTGTGGACGCTCTCAAATTGAAACTGACCCTCGACGATGGCTATGTTCCGTTCAAATCGTCGGGCTATCTGCCTTGCACTTTGGATGGGGAGGACGCCGGTTTCGACATTCGTTTCCATGATGCGGCGGAGCTTGCGACCACCCCGGAGCTGCAATCGCAGATTGCCGGAAATGATGCCGCGATCGCATTTCGCTGGGGTGGCGACCCGCGCGAATATGCGAGCGTCATGATCGTCTGTGCCGCCCTGGCAAAGGACTTCGGCGCCATCGTCCATGTCCCGGATGACAACTCGGTTTACGCGACGCAACAGCTTATCGATAAGGCGCGTAGCGCTGCGGCCTCCTTGTAGTTCGCAAGCTTGGCGACGCCGCGTGAGAGCTGAGTCCCGCTCTAAAAGGGCAGACTCCCCCTGCCCGCCAACGCGAAGATTGAATTTTTTGCCAATTTGCGGCATGTTAAAGAGGCACCCGGTTCCTTCGACCCGTGCCTTTAGAGGATCGAAAACACTGAGCTCCACGATTTTTGCCGAGGCGGCTGTTACGCCGCTTCCCCCGGTTCAAGCCCCCTCAGGGCCAGATGCCGGCACATTCGTGCAGACTATCCTGACAAGTCTCGATGATTCGAAAGCCGAAGACATCGTTTCCCTCGATCTGCACGGCAAAACGACCTTGGCCGATGTCATGGTAATCGCGAGCGGCCGCTCGAATGTCCATGTCGGCGCGATTGCCGATCACCTCATCAAGGCGCTCAAGGCGGCCAGTCCCTCAGGCCATGCCGGCCCCCGCGTCGAGGGATTGCAGAATTGCGATTGGGTCCTGGTCGATGCGGGCGATGTCATCGTCCATATTTTCCGGCCGGAAGTCCGTCAATTCTACAATCTCGAAAAAATGTGGGGCGGCGACAGGCCAGGTGAAAAGTCGAGCGAAAAGTCGAGCGTGCGATTGGCCGAGCGCCGCGCGAGGTGAGCGCCCCGCTTAAACCGAGCCGCGATGCGTCTTTTGCTCATTTGCGTCGGGCGGTCGAAGGCCGGACCCGAGCGGGAAATGGCCGCCCGCTATATCGAGCGCGCCGCCAATGCTGGCCGCGCCTTAGGGTTTTCTGCAATCGCTCTCCGCGAGGTCGAGGAGAGTCGTGCCCGCCGCCCCGAGGATCGCAAGGCGGAAGAGGCGAAGGAAATTCGTAGCCTGATCCCTCCTGGTGCGTCTGTCGTCGCGCTCGACGAGACGGGAAAGTCGCTGACCAGCCGCGGATTTGCCGAGTTTCTCGGCCGCGCGCGGGATGAAAGCATTGCCACAGCCGCGCTGGTGATCGGTGGCGCCGACGGCCTCGATCCGGCCTTCGTCAGCACGGCCTCGCTGGTTATTTCCTTTGGTGCTATGACCTGGCCGCATCAGCTCGTGCGGATCATGGCCGCCGAGCAGATCTACCGCGCCATCACGATCCTTTCCGGCCACCCCTATCATCGCGATTGAAGCGTCCCAGTCGCGGATTGCGGACCCGCCACATAATTCTCCACAAGGAATAGCTTTTCGAGCGGCTTTTGCCGCGCTAACGCCATTTTCGTCACGTGATAGTCTTCGTCGACTAGAGCATTTTCAGGCGAAGTGGATGCCGGTTCGCCGTCTGAAAATGCGATCATACAAAAAGGTAGAGCCGCGATCATTCTCGACCACCGTTCCGCCCTCGGCTCGATGCACGGCGCAAGCCTTGCGGCCGTGGTGACTTTTTGCTCCTCGCTGGCAGCCCAGACTGCCGCGCCGCTGCCTGAGCAAAAAGCCCAGGAACTCAGCACCCATCAGCTCGAATTGCGCGGCGTGCAGGATACGCTCGATCAGTCCGCGGAACAGGGCCGCAAGATCGAAACAGAGATCGAATCGATCAAGACCGATCGCGCGAAACTCACCGAGGCTCTCGTCGAGACGACGCAAAGGGTCAGCGCCCTTGAGGACAAGATCGGCGAGACCGAGAAGCGGCTCGACACTATGACCGGGAGCGAGGACGCGATTCGCCATTCGCTCGAAGGGCGGCGTGCGGTGATCGCCGAGGTTCTCGCTGCCTTGCAACGCATGGGCCGCCGCCCCCCGCCTGCCCTCTTTGTCGCGCCGGAAGATATGCTCCAGGCGATTCGAACCTCAATGCTTCTCGGGGCAGTCGTGCCGCAGATGCGCGCCGAGACCGAATCTCTTGCCGCCGACCTCACCGATCTTTTGGCGGTGCGTAAGTCCATCGCGGCGGAACGCGATCAGCTCGCTCACGACATGGCCAATATTCGCGCGGATCGCCAGCGCCTCGCCGCGCTGATCGAAGCGAGGCAGACTGCGCTTTCCGCCGCCGAGCAGGCACTCGGCGCCGAGCGCGAACGTGCTGCCGAACTCGCCAAGCACGCGTCCAGCCTCAAGGACCTCATCGCCCGGATGGAGACCGAGGTCACTGCTGCAGCGCGCGGCGCGGAAGCGGCCCGCAAGGCCGATGAAGCGCGCAAGGCGAGCGGGAGTGAAGGCCGGCAAAAATTGGCAGGGGGAATATTCAAGGATCCGTCCCGGCTTGCGCCCGCGAGTGCCTTCGTCGAAACCAAGGGCATGCTGCCGCTTCCCGTCACGGGCAATTTGTTGCGTGGATTTGGCGCGTCGGATGGCTTTGGCGGGACCGAGAAGGGTCTTCTCATCGGCACCCGAACCGAGGCTGTGGTGGCTTCCCCCTGCGATGGCTGGGTCGCCTATGCGGGCGCCTACCGATCCTATGGACAGCTCTTGATCATTAATGCGGGCCAAGGCTATTATATAGTTCTTGCCGGGATGGAGCGGATTAACGTCAACGTAGGGCAGTTCATCCTGGGCGGGGAGCCGGTCGCAGTTATGGGCGATGGCTCCACCAAAACGGCTGCATCTATTGCAATTGGCGCAGCGCAGCCCATACTCTATGTCGAGTTTCGTAAAGACGGGGCAGCAATCGATCCGGGCCCATGGTGGGTGAAGCCGGAATTGCAAAAGGTTCGCGGATGATGCGCAAGGTTTCATTGGTTGTGCTGGGTGCTGTTTTGGGTGCATCGACCGCGATGCTCGGGACCCAGACACATATTTTCTCGGGAGCTTCGGCGCGAGCCGCTGCCTCCGACACTTACCGCAACCTTAATCTTTTCGGCGATGTTTTCGAGAAAATCCGCTCCGATTACGTCGAGAAGCCCGACGAGCAGAAGCTCGTGGAGGCGGCGATCAACGGCATGCTCACCTCGCTCGATCCGCATTCGAGCTATATGGACGCGAAAAGCTTCCGCGACATGCAGGTGCAGACGCGCGGCGAATTCGGCGGCCTCGGCATCGAGGTGACGCAGGAGGATGGCCTCATCAAGGTCGTCACTCCGATTGACGATACGCCGGCTTCGCGTGCCGGCATTCTGTCCGGGGATATCATCACCGCAATTGATAACGATAATGTCCAGGGCCTGACCTTGAACCAGGCGGTGGATAAGATGCGCGGCGCACCGAATACCACCGTGACGCTCAAGATCCTGCGCGGAACCAACAAGGACACGCAAGACATCACACTCACCCGGGCTGTGATCCAGATCAAGTCGGTGCGCAGCCACAAGGAAGGCGACGATATAGGCTATATCCGCATCACGCAGTTCAACGAACAGACCTTCGAGGGTGTGCGCGACGCGATGCAGAAGTTCCAGTCGGAGATCCCTGCCGACAAGTTCAAGGGCTATATTCTCGATCTGCGCAACAATCCTGGCGGTCTGCTCGATCAGTCGATCGCGGTGTCGAACGCCTTCCTTGATCGCGGGGAGATCGTGTCGACGCGAGGCCGCAATGCCGAGGAGACCATGCGTTATAATGCGCGGCCCGGCGATATTTCCAAGGGCAAGCCGGTGGTCGTCCTGATCAATGGCGGCTCCGCTTCGGCTTCTGAGATTGTCGCGGGCGCGCTCCAGGATCACAAACGCGCGACCATTCTCGGCACGCGCTCCTTCGGCAAGGGGTCGGTGCAGACCATCATCCCGCTTGGCCAGAGCAATGGCGCGGTGCGGCTCACCACGGCGCGCTATTATACGCCCTCCGGCCGTTCGATTCAGGCCAAGGGCATCGAGCCCGACATCCAGGTTCTGGAGGATGTGCCGGACGAGTTGAAGGGCAAGGACGATACCAAGGGCGAGGCCTCGCTCAAGGGCCATCTCAAGAATGGCGACGACGAAAAGACCGGCTCCCAAGCCTATGTTCCGCCGAATGAGAAGGACGACAAGCAGCTGATCGCCGCCGAGGATCTGTTGCATGGCGTCAACAAGGCCTCGAACACCCCTGCCACGACCGAGGCGGCGAAGGTCCCGAACTGATCGCTCCCCGGCTTTCGGCCTTCGGGGCTCGATTGCTTGAGCGGCGGGGTTCACGCTATGATACCCTGAATTCTTGAGGATTCGGGGTTCGTTTCCGGTAGATCGCTCAGGGAGCCCTGGATCGGTCACACAACACCGATCCGGGAATGCTTGCGTCTGCCGGCAACTAAGCCATCCCGATCGAGTGGGAACCGTGAGCTTCGCGATGGAAATTGGCAATTACCGTCCTAATGTCGGCATCATGCTTCTCAATCGCGAGGGACTCGTCTTCATCGGTCGGCGGCGCGGCAAGAAGCTGCCAGACCACCTGACGCGGGAGCATCAATGGCAAATGCCGCAGGGCGGAATCGACCTTGGTGAAGACCCCTATCAGGCGGCGCTGCGGGAGTTGCTTGAGGAAACCAACGTCTCCTCGACCTCGCTTCTCGCCGAATCCCCCGAATGGTACACTTATGACCTGCCGCCCGAGATCTCAAGAAAATCCTGGAAAGGACGCTTCCAGGGACAGAGGCAGAAATGGTTCGCCTTGCGATTCGAGGGCGACGATCGCGAGATCAACATAGAAAATCCCGCCGGCGGACACCGCCCCGAATTCGACGCATGGCGCTGGGAACACATCGATCGTCTGTCGGACTTGATCATCCCCTTCAAGCGGGCAGTCTATGAAAAGGTCGTGGAAGATTTCCAGCATCTCGCGGCACCACAATGATCGGGACCGGAACAGGCATTGACTCGATTGCCGGGCGGCACCTGGCCTCCACTGCCGGGCGGCGCCTTGACAGGCGGCCCATTCAGACCTAGAGCGAGGTAAAATCAAAAACCAAATTGCTTTCGTTCTTCGCCGCGACCGGGGCCCCGGTCGCGGACATTTCACTTCTGTGTCGAATCCCTTCAGTGTCGAAAAGGTCTGGCCAATCCTCATGTCGCATGTGGACGCGACCACTCAAGACAATCCTTTGCACCTTCAGGGGCTCGCCGAACTCGCGGACAGCTATGATGTCATCTTGAGCGATGTCTGGGGCGTGGTTCACAATGGAGTGAACCATTTCACCGGGGCGGTGGACGCACTCACCCGCTTTCGCGCCAAAGGCGGCACTGTCGTCCTGATCACCAATGCGCCCAATCCGAATGGAACCGTCCGCGAACGGCTGGACGGACTCGGCGTACACCGCGCCGCCTATGATGCAATTGTCTCGTCAGGGGACGTGACCGCCGCCTTGGTCGCCGAGCGCGACAACGCGCCCTTCTTCCACATCGGCCCGGCGCGCGACATGCCTCTCCTTGACCAGGTCGCAGCCTTGAGCGGCCGCACGCCGCGTCTCGCACCCGTGGAGGAGGCGGAATTTGTCGTCTGTACCGGCCTCTTCGACGAAGACACCGAGACGCCCGCCGATTACGATCCGGTCTTGACCCAAATGGCAGAGCGCGGTCTCGATCTGATTTGCGCCAATCCGGATATTGTGGTGCAGGTCGGCGAAACCCTCGTTCATTGCGCGGGCGCCATCGCCGCGCGCTATGCGCAAAAGGGCGGCAACGGAAAAATCCTCCAGGCCGGCAAACCATTCGCGCCCATCTATGACAAGGCGCTCGGTTTCGCCACGGCGGTGACGGGCAAGGGAATCGATCGCTCTCGCGTGCTTGCCATTGGCGACGCCATGCACACCGATATCGAAGGGGCGCGCAAGCAATCGCTGGGGAGCATTTTCATAACATCGGGCATTCATCGCGACGAATTATACCGTGCCGAGGGCGGAGCGACCGGCTTGCCTGCTCGCGACTTGGCTGCTCGCGATTTGGCTGCTCACAACTTGGCCGCTCTCGACATGACGGCGTTCGGACAATTCATGCAGCAATGGCCCTTCAAGCCAATGGCCGTTCTGCCCGCCCTCGTCTGGTAGGCGTTGTTTCGGCAAGCCCACTTTGCGAGGAGATATGAATGGCGCGCAAAAGCTTGACGCGGATCGGCCACCACGGCAGGGTCTCGCCTGTTGCTAAGCAGCAATTCCGCAGCTACTCAATCTCGCTCAGGCAGCACCGCTGCGCAAACCGTCACGGATAAAAGAATTCCCTTGGCCGATTCCTCGCCTTCGAAAAATTTCATTCTCGCCATGGACCCGCAGTCTCCGCCGCCGGGGCTCGAAGGCGCCGTGGTCGCGATCGGCAATTTCGATGGCGTCCATCGCGGTCATGCCGCCGCGATCAAGCGCGCCGAAGCGCTGGCCCTCGACATGCAACGGCCTTGCGCGGTGCTCACCTTCGAGCCGCATCCAACCGATTTCTTTCGCGGCCCGGGGTCGATCTTTCGCCTCACGCCGCGCGACGCGAAAGCCAGGGTGCTGGCGCGCCTCGGCATAGATGGAATGATCGTCGTCAGTTTCAATGCTGCCCTCGCGAGCCTGCCCGCCGAGGCTTTTATCGCGGAGATCCTCGTGCGCCGCCTTGGCGTCAGCGCGGTGATCGCGGGCTATGATTTCCATTTCGGCGCCGGCCGGACGGGTACGCCCGCCTTCTTGAAAGAAGCTGGCACGCGCTATGGTTTCAAGGTCGAAATCGTCGAACGGATTGCCTCAGATGCGGCGGGCAGCACCGAAGCCGCCTCATCAACCGCGACACGCGCAGCACTTGAGGAAGGCGATGTCGATCACGCGCGCCATCTCCTTGGCCACCCCTTTTCGATTCGCGGCAAGGTGATTCACGGGCAGAAGCTCGGCCGCACTTTGGGATTTCCGACCGCCAATCTCCTGCCTGATCCAAGTTGCCGCCTCAGACATGGCATTTATGCGGTGCGGGTCCAAATAGACGATGAACTTGATGGCAAAGCCTATGATGGCGTCGCCAATTATGGCCGCCGGCCGACGGTCGATGATGGCGCGGCTTTGCTCGAAGTCTTTCTCTTCGATTTTTCGAGTGACCTTTATGGCAAAGTGATCGAAGTGGAATTTTGGGGCTGGATCAGGGGCGAGGAGAAATTCCCCTCGCTCGATGCACTCAAGGCGCAGATCGACGCCGACGCCGTGCGAGCGCGGGAAATGCTTGCCACGAGCTAAGCTTAGACCAGCTTCACGAGTTGCTTGCCGAAATTCTCGCCCTTGAGCATGCCGAAAAATGCGGCGGGCGCGGCTTCGAGCCCTTCGGCAATGGTTTCGCGCCATTTCAGCTTGCCCGCCGTGGCGAGACTTTCAAGCTCCTGCAATGCCTGCGGCCAGAGATCGAGGCGATCATTGACGATGAACCCCTGGATTTTCGCGCGCGTCACCAATACGACAGCCAGATCCTCCAGAGGAGTCGGCGTGCCATCATAGCCTGACGCCACGAGGCCGCAGATTGCGATCCGCGCAAAATTGTTCAGGTGGCGCATGGACAATTGGAGCGGCTTGCCGCCGACATTCTCGAAGACCCCGTCTATGCCGCCCGCCAGAGCCGCATCGAACGCGGCCTCGAAATTTTCCGCACGATGATCGAGGCAAATATCAAAACCCAATTCCTCCACCGCGAACCGGCACTTGTCCGGCCCTCCGGCAATTCCAACCGCCTTGGCGCCGCAAGCCTTCACGAGCTGGCCAACGACAGAGCCGACCGCCCCGGTCGCCGCTGAAACGACAATCGTCTCATCCGGTTTCGGGACGATGATTTGCTTCACACCATACCAGGCCGTAACCCCCGGCATGCCGAGCGCCCCCAGATAGGCCTGGATCGGGATGGCGGCGGATCCGGTTTTTCTGAGATCGCCTCCATCCGAGATCGCATAAAGCTGCCAGCCCCCCATGCCGGCCACACGATCGCCCGGCGCAAAATTCGGATGTTTGGACGCGATCACCTCCCCGACCGTGCCGCCAATCATAATCTCGTCGATCTTCTGCGGCGCGGTATAGGATTTCACATCGTTCATGCGGCCGCGCATATAAGGATCGAGCGACAAATAATGGTGCTTGACGAGGACTTGCCCCTCGCCGGGTTCCGGCATCTCCATCTCGATGAGCCGAAAATTTTCGGCAACAGGCGCGCCTTGCGGGCGCGAGGCCAGAACAAACCCACGATTCTGCGGCATGATCATTCCCGGTTCAGGCGATGAGGAGAGGTATCGGTTCCGATATGATTTTTTCAAGCCCGCGAGGGCGAAGCGCATTCAAGAGCGCTGGCGTGGGAGCCGCCTCCCTGGTGAAGAGCGCCACCCGACAGGGCGCATCAGCCTCAGGCACTGGACCCGCACGAAAACCCAGTTCTTCCCGCAAGACATGATCGAGACGGCGCGCGATCGCCGGAGCCGGATCGATCCATGCGACTGGCCAAGGCGCCAGCCTTTCGAAATGGCTGGTCAAGAGGGGATAATGTGTGCAGGCCAGCACCACGCAATCGGTGCGCCTGCCCTCCTCGCTCACGAAACAAGGCGCGATTTCTCGCGCGATCGAGGCGTCCGATATGCGTTCGCCCTTGATGAAGCCTTCGGCCAGCCCCGCAAGCTCCCGCGCGCCAACAAGTGTGACCGCGCAATGCGCGGCATAGGTGCGCACCAGCTCATGCGTATAATCGCGCGCGACCGTGCCCGGAGTCGCAAGCACCGAGATCAAACCTGTGCGCGACTGGGTTGCGGCAGGCTTCACTGCCGGAACCGTGCCGATAAAAGGCAGCCAGGAAAAACGGGCGCGCAAATGCGGCAGCACCAGGGTCGATGCCGTGTTGCAGGCGATCACCACCGCATCTGGCGCGAAACGATCGATGAGCCGCTCCATGACGCCTAGCACGCGGGCGACCAACGCGTCCTCGCTCAACCTTCCATAGGGAAAACCCGCATCATCGGCCGCATAGACGAAATCCGCCTGGGGGCGAACGCGAATGACCTCCGTGAAGACGGTCAGACCGCCGAGGCCCGAATCAAAAACCAGAATTTTTGGCGCGCGCAGCATGGAGGAAACCAGAGCTTGGGGTTTCGTTCCATAGCGCGTTCCGGCGGCAAGATCGACCAGCATGACCGCGTCAGCAAACAGCCGAATCTTTAAAAGATCGTTGCCGGCAGGTCCCGCAGAGTCGCAAGGCTATTCGCGGCCCTTGGCGTTATCTTCCGTATGAGATGGAAGCGCAGCCTCGGCCGCCTCCCCGGCGCGCGCGGCCGCCTGCGCGCGCGGCCCTTCGACGAGCCGAACGACCATGCCACGCAAGGTGCGCACATCCTGCTCGGTCATGTTTAAGCGGTGAAAAATATTCCGCAAATTGCGCCGCATGACCGGCTGCTTGCCTTCTGGCCGGAAAAACCCGGCCTTCTCCAGCTCCGCTTCGAGATATTCGAAGAAGGAAACCACCATTTCGCGCGGCGCGGCTGGGGAGCGCTCGATCAGCGTGAAGGGCGCGGCTGCGGTTTTCGAGGCGCGCATCCATTCATATCCAGTCAAGAGCACGGCCTGCGCGAGATTGAGCGAGGCGTAGGCGGGATTGACCGGAAAGGTCATGATTGCATCGGCAAGGGCCACTTCGTCATTCGTGAGCCCGGTGCGCTCCGGGCCGAACAAGATCCCTTGTTTCTCACCCATCGCGAGCCGCCCGGCACTTTCCGGCATGGCCTCGGCGGGCGTGAGGATTCGCTTGTGCTGGCCGCGTTCGCGCGCGGTTGTCGCCCAGAGGAAATTGATATCGGCCACCGCAGCCTCAAGCGAATCGAAAACTTTGGCGGCTTCGAGCAGATGCACCGCGCCCGCAGCGGCGGCGTAAGCGCCCTTCCTGAGCGCGCCGGTGCGCGGCCAGCCTTCGCGGGGCGAAACGAGACGAAAATCGGAAAGGCCGAAATTCGCCATGGCCCGCGCGCACATCCCAATATTCACCGCAAGCTGCGGCCGAACCAGGATGATAGCCGGCCCGCCTTCGAGGCTTTCCTTGGTGTGATCCGTCCCGGCGCCAGTCATCTGCGATCCGTATGGCCCTGTTCAATCGCGCTGGAGCTCATCCGCCGCGATTTCTGGTTGCGAATGGGCTCTTCCAAAATTGGAGCTCTCCGTTCTGGAAGCGCGAAACGTAATAATATACCGCCGTTCCGAAGGAACAGACGGTGCCACTCCAGCAAATCTTTCTCGCGTAAGCGATTTGCTGGAAAGGAACCCTGAATTCTTTCGGATTCAGGGTATATTGGCATTACCATCGAGCCGAGTTGTAAAAAGCAATACCAAGGATCACTAAAGGCGATCCTTGGTTCCTTTCTCGAATTTTCGCTTTTTCTTTAGCGTTGGCGAAAATTCGAGAGTGGCACCACAGGTCATTCTTTACCTGTGGTATAATTCCTTGTTTTGCGTGCGATGGAACGATCAGCCGCCGAATGGGGTTGCCGCTCGCTGGGCGTCATGTCATAAAGCGCCACAGTCGCCTTAAAGCATGTTCGGGCGGTGAGTGCACCTGTTCGCCATCTGGGAATGCGATAATATATTGAAACTCGGGAGCCCTTCGGCCTGGACCGGACGTGCTCCAGCTGGTGGAGTTCATCATGGTCCCCAAAAAGATCATTGTCGGCTTGGTCGGAATGAGCTTTGCTGCGCTGCTTCCGATGAGCGCCATGGCCCAACCTTTGGGGACTGTGGAGGGGCTGCCGTTTTTCGGTCATCCCTTTCCTTATGGATTTGCCTATCATCCGCAGCGTGACGAATGCTATGCCCCGCGTGTGATCGACACGCCAGAGGGTCCGCGGGTCCAGGAAGTTTATGTCTGTGGCGCGCCGGTCACAGCACGCTACTGACAACATCCGGTTTACTGAGCGCGCCCGGAAGCAGCATGCGAGCCAGAACCGGCATCCTATACCGCCGTTCCGCAGGAACAGGCGGTGCCACTTGAGCCAAATCGCTCTCATGTTAAGCGATTCGCTGGAAAGGAACCCTGAATCCTGAAGGATTCAGGGTAAGAGAGAGGCCACTCTTCACTTACGGGGACCGGTTCTGATTGCCGTTTGGGCAAGGGTTCTGCCTGAGTTTTGCGCATCTCCCTCAAAGGTGTGCTCGGATTTTCACCTTTTCAACTTATTGGCGAACATTCGCTTTTTATGACCTGCGGTATGAAGCTGCATGATCCGGCATCAAAGCATAAATTTGCCATTTATTTATTGGTATAAGTATTGCCTTGAACCAAGGATCGCAAAGGCCTTGCTTCTTTCTCGAATGTCCGCTTTTTCGAATGGTAACGGAAATTCGAGAGTGGGCGCACCAGTCATTCTTTATGACCGGTGCTATAAAATATCATTCTAGCTTGCAATGCCCGCTGGCGTGGCACCCTCCGCGGGGCATTCCATTGGGCTTTGCCGGGTGGAACCTTAGGCCAGCTTCGCCCCGGTTCTTTTTCGAAATTTCGCCGTGCCTTGAGCGTGGCGAAAATTCGAAGGTAGCACCAAGGGTTATTTCTTATGACCGTTGGGACGCGGTCCACTTGGGGTGTCTATGGCATTCGCAGTCAGCAAGATCACTTTTCCTGCAGTTCAATTAAACTATAATCTTTTATTGAAGGATGGATTAATTTGCATCCTTTATTCTTAAAACTGCGGGATATGATGCGCT
>Ga0306918_10000529_pt1 | contig 17327 bp, 15 predicted proteins | sample tim00Cox0000000H_FD_203315 | JGI IMG/M metagenome (GOLD analysis project Ga0306918, IMG submission 203315) | Lab enrichment of tropical soil microbial communities from Luquillo Experimental Forest, Puerto Rico - timezero.00C.oxic.00.000.00H (v2)... | ecosystem: Environmental > Terrestrial >... | reverse complement strand
GTCGTCATAGGTTCCGTCCGCCCGTCGATTGCTGCCGCCGAGACAAGCTGACAGATCCTCCGCACCCCAGGTGATGGCTTCGAGACGCGCAGAGACCCCAGCATATCCGCCGAGCGCAAACATTGCCGCCGGCGTTTCGGTCGCGATTGCGATGACGCGAATCGTTCCGCACGAGATCGACGTCGCCACCTCCAGCGCCGCGAGATAATGATCGAGCGTACGCAAATCCTCAGGCACGCATTTCGGCAAAAGGATCCCGTCCGGCTTGCCCGGCACCACGGCTGCGAGATCATCGAGCGCCGCACCGCTCGACAATGGGTTGATGCGAATATAGCGGACCAACCCGCCCGCCGTGGTAGAGACGAGAAAGTCGCGTGCCTGACGGCGCGCAAGTCTGCGGTTTACCGGAACGACCGAATCCTCGAGATCGAGGATCAACGCGTCGGCGCCCGAGTGCGGCGCCCGCGCAAGTTTGCGCTCGCTATCGGCGGGAACAAACAGCAACGAGCGCATTCATTTCTCCTTCGGCCGGTATTTCATCAAACCGGCGCGCCGGCAGATTGCGACCGTCTCGCCGCGTTGATTGATACCTTGGTGCTCAAACTCGACGATGCCTGCGTCTGTGCGCGATCGGCTGCGCCGCTTCGAGCGCACGATGGTCCGCGCACGCAGCGTGTCGCCGTGAAACACCGGCTTCGGGAAGCGAACCTCGCTCAGCCCCAAGTTGGCGATTGTGGTCCCCAGCGTCGTCTCGCCGACGGTGATGCCGATCACCAGCCCCAGCGTAAACAAGCTGTTCACCAATCGCTGGCCAAACTCCGTTCGCTTAGCGAACTCTTCGTCGAGGTGAAGCGGTTGCGGGTTCATCGTCAGCGTCGTGAACAGGACATTATCCATCTCGGTGACGGTTCGACTGATCGCATGCTCGAAGATCTGACCCTTTTCGAACTCCTCGAAATACAACCCCGCCATCCGCCTTCTCCTTCCCCCGCCATGCCGCGCCTTTGGGCTGCGGGATCGATGCCCGCGAAGGAAATCTTGGATTTCGCGGGAATTCGCTCGACCTTGGTAACGAAAAAACATAGCATGCGCAGTGCCGGAAGGGGATCGAGGGGGCTTTTTCCAGCCGCGGCCCGGGGCGTGTGGAGTGAGCAGGGAACGGGTCGCGAATGGACATCAGCCGGCTGATCGCTGAACACGGCGCCTGCTTTTACCTGATCGCCTTTGTCTGGACCTTTCTCGAAGGCGAAACCTTTGTGCTCTTTGCCGGCTTTGCTGCGGCGCAAGGTCTGGTCAACCCGATTCTGCTGATCGCCGCTACATGGCTCGGCAGCTTTTCCGGAGATCAGACCTGGTTCTGGCTCGGCCGGTACTTCGGGGTGCGGCTGCTCGATCGATTCCCGAAGTGGCGCAGCGGCGTCGAAGCGGCGTTGTTTTGGCTGGAGCGATACAATGTCGGGTTCATTCTGTCCTTTCGCTTCATCTACGGAATACGCAATTTCTCTTCATTCGCGATGGGCGTGAGCGCGGTTCACTGGAAACGCTTCCTGTCGTTGAACCTGCTTGCCGCCTGGCTGTGGGCGATGAGTTTTGTCGCAACAGGCTATTTTCTCGGCCACGCTTTCCGCGTAATGCTCGGGCATTTAGTCCGCTCCTTCAGCCTCGTCATGCTCGGCGCCTTCCTCGTGTCCGCGGTTGGCGTATGGGTAATCCATCGGGTGCAAAGGCGGCGCCCGCTCAGGCTCCCGCCGGGCGCCGATGTTGTGATCCCGCCGCCCTAGGCATCCTCAAGTAAGTACGGCCACCGGAGCGCCGATGGCGAGGCCGAGAATGGCGTCCGCACGGGCGCCATTGACGGCGATTTCCGCAAGCCCGTTGGAATTCTGGTACCAGAAAGCCACACCCTCGGGGACATCCGAAAAGGTCCGGCGGCGCGTCAGCACCCGGCCTCCCGCGGCAAGACACGCGGTGTCGGCAAGCAATGCGGCACGTAGACCCGTCATCGCATTGCCATAGCGATCGATATAGACGATTTCGGTCAGGTCGTCGGGCCAATCGGGGCATCGGCCGATTTCGCCGGGTTGTGTGAGCTCGACAGTCATATCACCGCGCGCCAGCCGCGCGGCGGCCGGGGCGAACAGATCGCGTCCGTGAAAGCTCGCCGACAACGCCTCGGGACGCCAAGGCACTGCCCAGCTACGGACATGATCGGCGCGGCGCACGACCAGTTCGAACAGCCCGTTATCCGGACCGACATACCAGCGGCCCGCGGCCTCGACGATGACCGCCTCGCGCGAGCTGCCAACTCCCGGGTCGACAACTGCAAGCACGACCGTCCCTGGCGGAAACCACACGCCATAGGCGGCCAGCAGGTAAGCGGCCGGCTTAGGCCTGCCCGCGGGAAGGTCTGCAAAGAGATCGATCACCGGCACTGCTGGCGCGATCTGGTACAACACCGCCTTGACCTGACCGGTGTAAGGCCCCTCGAGGCCGAAATCGGTGAAAAGGACGATCATTGCGGCAAAATCATCGGTTGGGTTAGATGGAACCTTTCTCGCGAAATCAAGTGAGGGGTGTTTGTACTTAAGATTTGTCGAGAACGTGTCTGGTTGCTCTTGAAATTGAGAACGGCGGCTCGGTATTCTGCGCTTGTTGCGGGTGTTGATTTGGGGGAATTGCGATGAAAAAGGCCGTTGTGGGTACGGTGATGTTGGCTGCCGCCTCGATCGGCACAGCGTCGGCTGCCGAATGTTATTCGCCGGCGGATGTCGAGGCGGAGCAGGGGCTGTTGTTTCAAACCAACCTGATGGTGATCAGCTCGGCTTGCCGGGATACTGTCTACGGCGAGTTCCGGGCTCGCAACAAGGACGCGATCGTGCGTTATCAGAACGCCATGATCGAGCATTTTCGGCGGAGCGGGGCGCGAAATCCGAAAAGCGCGTTCGATAGTTGGCAGACCAGCCTGGCCAATGACTTTGCTCAAAAGCAAGCTCTTACGCCGACGGCGCAATTCTGCCAGCAATCGACGGAACTGCTGAAGCTCGCCGGCACTCTGGACCAAAAAGGCTTCCACGACTACGCAGTAGCCCACATGGCGGACGGCGCACATCCGAAGTGTACCAAATAAGAACGAGGTAGCGCCATGCCGGGAGGTGGATCGGCATGGCGCTAGCGACCCGATCCGATCGAAGGCAGTGCGGGGGGGGGCCGCGCTGCGGCGAACCGGGTCTAGCCCTTCTTACGCAGAAAACGCACAGCCGCCGATCCCGGTTCTGTTCATTCCTCTGCCGACCAGCGGGCGCCTGAGCGTCTTGCCGACGGTACGGGATAGACGCTCAGGGGTTATACGTACCCGCCGGCCCATTACGATTTTTCCGCGGGAGACGCCTTTTCGGCGGTCGCGGCCGATGCAGTGATGGTCGCCGCCTCGACGGGCCGCGCCTCAATCACTATCTGGCGAAAGTGCTGATCAGCGTTAATCAACTCGGCACCTTGCTGTCGGTGGTCATCATCGACGTGGTGCTCGCCGGCGACAACGCGATCGTCGTTGGAATGGCAGCGGCCCGACTGCCGCTCGCGCGGCGACGCCGCGTCATCGCGCTCGGGATCACCGCCGCGACGGTCCTGCGCATCCTGTTCGCCTATTTTGCCGTGACGCTGCTCGCGATCATCGGCTTGACCTTGGCCGGTGGCGTACTCCTCCTTTGGGTATGCTGGAAGATGTATCGCGAGATCCGCGAGACGCGGGTCGGCGACGCTCCGGGGACGGCCTCGGCAGAGCGCTGCCGCAGTCACATCCACACAGGACGGACAAGCTCTACCGAGGCGCTGACCCGGATTGTCCTGGCCGATGTGTCGATGTCACTCGACAATGTGCTGGCCGTCGCTGGTATCGCGCGTGACCATTTTTGGCTGCTGGCTTTCGGCCTCCTCCTCTCGGTTGCACTCATGGGGATCGCTTCGACCTGGATCGCCCGCCTTCTCGATCGCTATTTCTGGATTTCGTGGGTTGGGCTGGGGATCATCACCTTTGTCGCCCTGCGAATGATCTGGGACGGCTCGAGCGAGATCATGAAGCAGACCGCGGCACTGACTTTATCGTGACACCTTTTCATGGCCGATCAGCTCATCCGCGGCTACAGGCGCCGCCGCCGAGCACGCAGAATTTGGCGCAATGGGGATGGTTCAGCGGCACCGCGCCGCTTGCTTCGGAGAGAGTCCGGCCGAGTTCGAAACGCGGATCGTAGGGTAGCAGCGTGCAGGCGAGGACGACCGGCTGGGTTGCGCCTTTGCGTTTTACGACCATACGGGAGCTTGCGCACATCACGCTCTGCGGCGATTTCCCGAGGATGCCCCAGCACGCTTCGGTGATTTCGGGGACATCAGCGGCAGCGTCCATTTCCGGGAAGATCGTCAGCGCCGCCGGATCATTGGCATCGATTGGCACGCCAAGCTCGGCAAATAAATGGGCGAAGCCGCGGCGGAGTTCTATTTCCGATTCGCCTGAGAGACGGCGGCTGGCGACGTGAAGCGAAAACGCGTTGCATGCCAGCCACAACAACCCCTCGATTGTCGGCCGCCAGCTGCGTTTGCCCCGCTCCAGCTCGTGAACCCGTGCGCCGTAATGATCGATCGACACCCGAATAGTTAGGCGGTCGCCGTAGCGATTCCTGAGCTCCAACAGTGCCGGCCTGCACTTCGTCATCGGTTTCATCGCATTGGTCAGCACCAGCGCACGCAGCCCGCGCGAGAGAACATCCTCGAGCATCGCCGGCAACTCGCGGTTCATGAACGGCTCGCCGCCGGTGAAGCCGATCAGCGATGTCCTGAAATCGCCTGCTTCGATCTCGTCGAGATATTCCGCGACCTCCGCGGCCGTCAGATAGATCAGCCGGTCGTTCTTTGGCGACGACTCGATGTAGCAGTGCTGGCAGGTCAGATTGCAGAGGGTACCGGTGTTGAACCAAAGCGTGTCGAGCGATTCGAGCGCGACCCATGCCCGCCGCTCGCCTTTTGCGGTGATGAAAGGATCTTGAAACTTGCGCGGATCGAGTTGCGAAGAAACCGGCTCAGTCATCGGCGAGCAGTGCTACAGGGCGGCGGAAAACAACTTTTAACCTAGTATCGCAAAGCCGGTTTCGAAGTGCTTCTTCGCCGCCATCACACCATCGTGAGATGGGCCGCCAAGTTGCGGCCTGTTGATAACCCGATTACGCTACCTATGTCGGTTCTTTCCTCCGCGAAAGGTGCATGGAGCACTCGACGCCGCGTCACATTCGGCTGACTTCCCACCCCGCAACCGCGGGTCGGGGAGCAATTGCGCTGCGTTGGGGAGCCGCAAGCACGGCCGAACGCGGGCCCGTCGTCGCCAGCCCCGCCGAGCCTCGGTATCGCAACGCGCTCGGGTCCTACTCAGGCGCCTACGCAATTTATCGGGCGCTCGCCGTCGCTACCCGCGCGCTGGCGCGAAACCATCGGCCCGATCTCACCGACACCGCGCCGGCGGTGTTGTTAGCGCCGCAGCCGCAATGGACCGACCCGGCCAAAATCGTCTCCCTCGATCCTTGGGGCCACCTCGTCGGGGAGGTGTTCGCCGAGCACATTGCGGCCGGCATCGACATACGCCCGACGATAGCGATCACCAGGGCCCAGATCGTCACCCCCGAATTGCGGCCGCTGCTCGCCGACGGCAGCTTGCGGCCCGACGGGCAGGTGCTGCTTGCCAACGGCGAAATCCGCGTCACCAAGGCGGCGATCGATCCGGTATGGCATCTCCCCGGGCTCGCCGCCCGCTTCGGGGTCGCCGAGGCTGACCTCCGGCGCACCTTGTTCGAGGAAACCGGCGGCATGTTCCCCGAGCTCGTCACCCGGCCCGACACCGAGGTGTTCTTGCCGCCGATCGGCGGCACGACGGTGTATTTCTTCGGGCCGGTCGAGAAAATTTGCGATCCGGGCATCGTGATCACCTGCCGCGTGCACGACGAATGCAACGGCTCGGATGTGTTCGGCTCAGACATCTGTACCTGTCGGCCTTATCTCGTCCACGGCATCGAGGTGTGCGTCGAGACCGCGCAGCGGGGCGGGGTCGGCATCATTGTTTACAACCGCAAGGAGGGGCGGGCCCTCGGCGAAGTCACCAAATTTCTCGTCTACAACGCGCGTAAGCGCCAGTCGGGCGGCGACCGGCCAGACACCTATTTTCGCCGTACCGAATGTGTCGCCGGCGTGCAGGACATGCGGTTCCAAGAACTGATGCCGGACGTCTTTCATTGGCTCGGCATCCGGCGCATCGACCGCTGGGTATCGATGTCGAACCTCAAGCGCGATGCCCTCGCCGCGCAAGGGATCGAGGTCGTCGAGCGGGTTGCGATCCCGGAGCGGCTCGTGCCGCCCGATGCGGCGGTCGAGATCGAGGCGAAAAAGGCCGCCGGCTATTTCGCGCCGGCCGGGATCAGCGCGCCGGAGGAATTGAGCCGCATCAGGGGCCGTGCCCTCGACGAGTGAGGAAGCTGCCGAACTCCTGACGGCGGCCGCAGTACGCGAGCGCTGCAATATCGTACTCGCTGCGGCCGAGCGCGGTGGGACCGCGCATTTCCGGACCGTCCCGGAGCGCTTGGACGAGGCGGCCGGCCGCGTCGCCGAGGTCACGCGGCGGCGCTATCCCGACCTCGCCGTTCCCTATCACAGCCGCTGGCGGCATTTCTCGGCCGGCGGGGTCGACCGCGCCGCGCTCGTCGCCCCCGCCGCCGGTCGGGCCGAGGCGGCGCGGGCCCGGATTGATCTTGCCGTGGTCTCGGTCCTGCTCGATGCCGGAGCGGGGGCGCGCTGGCGTTTTCTTGAGGCCGAGACCGGCCAGGCGTGGTCGCGCTCCGAGGGCCTCGCGGTGGCGAGCCTGCGGGCGATGCAGGCGGGCCTGTTCTCGGCCGATCCCGGCGACCCGTGGCGCGCCGACGCCGACGTGCTATCGCGGTTGTCGGCCGAACCGTTCGCCCGCGTCTTCCAGCACGGCCCCGCGAACGAGCTCCTCGGCATCGAGGCGCGCGTAGCCTTGCTGCGTAGGCTGGGTGAGGCTTGCGCCGCTCGTCCCGATCTGTTCGGTGGACCAGCACGGGCGGGCAATCTCCTCGACTATTGGTCGGCGGGCGGCCGCAAGATCTCTGCGCCGGAAATCCTCCGTTTTTTATTGGACGTATTTGGGCCGATCTGGCCGGGCCGGCTCAGCCTGGGCGGCGTGCCGCTCGGCGATTGCGGCCGCCACCCGGCGGTGCCGGGAAACGGGGTCGTTCCGTTTCACAAGCTCACTCAGTGGCTCACCTATTCGCTGGTCGAGCCGCTCGAAGCCGCGGGCCTGCGGGTTCTCGACATCGACGGCCTGACCGGCCTTGCCGAATACCGCAACGGCGGCCTCTTCATCGATTGCGGCGTTATTGAGCCGCGCGATCCTGACCTCCTGCGGCAGAGCCCCGCCCCGCTGAGCGTGCCCATCGTCGAATGGCGCGCGCTGACCGTGGCGCTGCTCGACCGGCTGGCGGGTTTGGTGCGCGAGCGCCTCGGCAAGAGCCCGCTGCAATTCCCGCTCGCCTGCGTGCTCGAAGGCGGGACTTGGGCCGCTGGCCGCGAAATCGCCCTCGAACGCCGCCCTGACGGCCGCGCGCCCATTACGATCATCAGTGACGGCACCCTGTTCTGAGTCTCGCTGTTTTCGCTGTTTTTCCCGGAAATTTACAGCGAGCTACATCCCAGTTCTCCGCAGAAACCCTAGTCTAGCTTTCCGACGGTTCGACACCAGAGATAACAGCGAAACGCTGGCTGTTTTTCCGCTGTTTTTCGCCGTTTTTCGCTGTTTTCCGCAAAAGAATGAAAATCGCAATACTTATATAAGTCCGGAGTGCTGTTCACAATGCTGCGGTGGTATATATATCATGGAAATAGCATTTTGTCGATCTACCAATTGGAGACCACCCCCCCGCATCGGAAAAAGTGGCCTTTCGAGTTGTTCCAAGATGGGCGTCAGTGTAAGGGTTACCATATCAGATCTCCCATATAGAAGGGAAGAACCATGAAGACGACGGTCGAGATTTCCGATGCTCTGTTGCGCGAGGTGCGCGATCTTGCGGCGAGGGAAGGCGTCACTCTGCGCACATTGGTAGAGCGCGGGTTGCATCGGGTCGTGGCCGAGGCCAAGCACAGCGCTCCATTCAAGCTGCGCCGTGCAATCTACAAGGGTGAGGGGCAGCAGACAGAGCTCGTCGAAGCCTCGTGGGAGCGCTTACGCGATCTGGTCTATGAAGGCCGTGGCGGGTGATCGCGCTTGACACGAACATTCTCGTCTATGCCCATCGCGAGGATTCGCCCTTCCACGAAGCCGCATTTCGGCACGTCGCGGAACTTGCCGAAGGGCGCGCAGTTTGGGGTATTCCGTGGCCGTGCCTGCACGAGTTCCTCGCGATTGTGACGCACCCGCGCATCTATGCACCGCCCACGCCGCTGGCTCGGGCACTCGACCAGGTAGATGCCTGGCTCGAATCGCCAACATTGGCATTGCTGACCGAGACCGAAAGGCACTGGTCGACACTCCGCGCACTGCTCGCCGGCGGCCGTATCGCCGGGGCACAAGTTCATGACGCTCGGGTCGCGGCACTGTGCCGCCAGCATTGGGTGCGCGAACTGTGGTCGGCGGATCGCGACTTCAGCCGTTTCTCGGGGCTCAATGTGGTGAACCCGCTAATTGATGTTGGATAGACACGAGCGCTTGCCGCGTTATGCTAATTGATCAAGCAGCGCCTTGGCGTCCTTCAGATCGGCGGTGTCGAAGCCCTCAGTGAACCATCCGTAGACGGGCGCGAGCAGCTCGCGTGCTTCGCCCCGCCGGCCCTGCTCGCCCCATAGCCGTGCAAGGCTCATCGCAGCCCGCAGCTCGTAGGATTTCGCCTGCTGCTTGCGCGCGATCCGCAGGGCCTCCTCGAAAACCGCTCCCGCCTCGTCGAGCCGGTTAAGGCCGAGGAGGGCGAGCCCTTCCAGCCGATGCAGTTCCGCCTCCCACCGGCGCTGGCCGGTCCGCTCTTGGTCGTCCAACCCCTCCTTTACCCTAACCAGAGCCTCCACGTGCTCACCTTGCCGCGAGAGCGCTTCAGCCAGCCGCACCAACCCATAGTGACGCAGTCGGATCGCGCGGGGCTGGGTAAGCCCTTCACGCAAGCGGTCAATAGCCTCTTGGAATGCCCCCTGCGCGGTCATCACCGCGCCCCGCAGGATCTGCGGTTCGAGCACGAGCCCAATTCGTTGCTCGACGGCAAGCACCTCAGCAGCCTCGATGCGTTGCAAAGCCATCTCCGGCTCGTCACGGTCTAGGTGTACCATCGCCTGCATGACCAGGGCTGCTCCCAACGTGAACGGGTGAGCGATCCGCTCAGCCAATGCCAGCGCCTCATTCCCGATCTGAACTCCGGTGTCGGGATGCCCAAGCAACCAATGGGCCTGCGCACCCATATAAAGGGCGCAAGGGCCCGGGTCGTGGCCGCCATAGAGCTGGCGGTGGAGGCGATGGCGTTCGGGATCATAGAGGCGGCGGCCCGCCTCGCAGTGCTCATGCGCGGCCGCGGGCTCGCCGGAGAACAAACAGGTCGTCCAGGCGCTGTGGTGAGCCTGCAGACGAAGTTCTTCGTCTGCGTCAGCTGCCGTCAGTTGTTGAAGTCGGTGGGAAAACTTGCGGCACTCCACCATTCCGCCCCTGCCATTGGCCGACACCCAAAGGCCAAAGATCGCCATAAACAATTGGCGCGGGTCACTTCGGTTCTCCGCAAGCTGACGGGCACGGCTATATGCTCCCGCCGCCTCGGCCGAAATAAACCCCTCGGTCGTCAGCAGCGACAAACCCCGGGCCAGTTGCAGTTCGATCTCGCAGCCGTCGCGATCCGTCCCTTCGGGCAGTGCGGGCAAGATCGCCAGGCCGCGGTCGAAATGGCGGATTGCTTCGAGATAGGCCAAGCGCTCGGCAGCATGTCGGCCGGCCTCGAGCCATTGATCGACCGCCCGCTGGGCGTCAGCGGCGGCGGTCAAATGATGTGCCAGAAGCTCGGGTTGGCGCTCGACGGAATCGGGGAAATGCTGCTCCAGCGCCGCTGCGATGCGGGCGTGCAGTTCCTGTCGTGTTGCCCGCAGCAGAGTGCCGTAGGCGGCATCCTGCACCAGCGCGTGCTTAAAGAGATAGGTGGATTGCGGTGCAACGCCGCGGCAGAAAAGCAGCCCGGCCTCGGTGAGGCGATCGAGCCCCGCTTCCAGCTCGGCCGCCGGCCGCAGGGCCACCTGACCGACCAGATCGTAGCCGAACTCGCGGCCGATTGCCGAACCAATCTGCGCAACTTCCTTGGCGATCGGCCCGAGCCGATCGAGACGCGCCATCAACGAGGCATGCAAAGCGGGCGGAATCGCGAGCTGTGGCAGCGCAGTTGCCGCCAATACCCCGGCAATACGGTCATCACGGCCGTCCGCTTCGAGCACGGCTTTGGTCAGCTCTTCGACAAACAGCGGCACGCCGTCGGCTCGCTTCACGATCTCGTCAACGGTTTCGCCGGAAAGGCCGGCATTGCCTGCGACCCGCTCGACAAGCACTGCACCGTCGGGTCCGGCCAGTCGGTTCAAGCTCAGCGCGGTGACATGCGGCGGGCCGACCCAGCCGGGTTGGAACTCCGGCCGGAATGTGATCACCAGCAGGACGGGAAGGCGTGCAACTCGATCGACCGTTAGGTCGAGCAGTTCGCGCGAAGTCGGATCGATCCAATGCGCGTCTTCGAATACCATCACGAGTGCGCGGCGGCACGCGAGGGCTTCGAGTTGATGCAGTAGGACCTCCAACAGCATTTCGCGCTTGCGCTGCGGGCTGAGGTTGAGATCGGCGGCCGAGTTCGGCAGCGACAACAGCTCAGCCAGAAGTTCGATCTCGACATCTGCACGCGATATGGGCACGAAGCCTTCTCGTAGCTTATTGAGCTTGTCCTCGGGCGAATCCTCGCGGCCGAAGCCAGCGGCGCGTTCGAGCTGGGTGATGAACGGATAGAGTGCGCTGTCCTGATGATGCGGTGAGCAGAAATACCGCAGCCTTGTGTGCGGCTCGCTTGCGATGCGCCGGCCCAGCTCGGAAACCAGGCGGGACTTCCCAATCCCCGGCTCCCCCGAGACGAGCACCACCTTTCCTTCGCCGGCTTTCGCCTGTTGCCAGCGCCGTAGCAACAGTTCGAGTTCCTCGTCGCGTCCGACGAGCGGCGTCGCCTCCGAGCGCAGCGCCTCGAACCGGCTCACTACGCCGCTCTCGCCGAGGACGCGCCAAGCGCGCTGCGGCTCGACAAAACCGGCCAGCGGCCGGGGCCCGAGATCCTCCAGTTCGAATAATGCCCCGATCTGCCGCCGCGTGTTGTCGGCAATGACCAGTGTGCCCGTTTGGGCTAACGATTGCAGTCGCGCGGCCAGGTTCGGCGTTTCGCCGACGACCCCACGCTCCTGCGCCGCCCCCGCGCCGATCAGATCGCCGACCACGACGAGCCCGCTGGCGACGCCGATCCGCGCGTTCAGCGGCTCTTGTGTGGCGAGCCGGCTGACTGCGTCTACGACCGCGAGCCCCGCGCGAGCCGCGCGCTCGGCGTCGTCCTCATGCGCCTCGGGATAGCCGAAATAGATCAGCACGCCGTCGCCCATATACTTGGCGACAAAACCGCCAAAGCGGCCGACGGTGTCGGCGACGCAGCGATGATAGGCGCCGACGATCTCGCGCAGATCCTCGGGATCAAAGCGCGTCGACAGCGGCGTCGAACCGACCAAATCGCAGAACATGATGGTCAATTGCCGCCGCTCGGCCTCGGCCGTGGCCGCGAACAACGGAGACGCCCGCATCTGCGGTGCCTCGCTCGGGGAGGCGGCAGACATAATCGCCGCCCCACATCTCCCGCAAAACCTGGCGCCGGAGCGGGCCGGCGCACCGCAAGACGGACAGAGTATCGGCGTCGGCGCGCCGCACGCTTCGCAAAACCTGTTGCCCTCGGGAATGTCAGCCTTGCAGCTCGGGCATTCCATGGCCGCACCCCGATACCCCGCTAACGCAAGGGTAACATATCACGGCGTGCGGCGCCGCGTCGTTTCACCGAATTGGCGACTAGAGCGTCAAAGGAGCCGTGCGAGCTCGTCGGCGGTAAGCCCGGCCTGGCGCAGGATCGAGCGTAGGATACCGCGCTTTACGTCGGCGCTTCCGTGGTGCGGGACGACTATGCGCACGGCGGGGCGATCGGGATGCTTCAACACGTAATGACCGCCGGTCACATGGTGGACGAAAAGGCCGGCGGGCTGGAGTACCCGGATCGCCGTACGGCATTGACCGAGGGCAGATCGGTCATGCGCTCGCGAGTTCGACGGTCAGCCTTTCGGTAATAGGCCCTTCTGGAGCCTCATAGGCAACGGTTCACCGTCTTTGCGCAGCGATTCGAGATACGCGCGCAGGCAGTCCGCCGCCATTGCGCGCGCCTCGTCCATCGTCTCTCCCTGGGTCGCCAGCCCCGGGATGGCGGGGAAGGTGACGATATACCCGCCCTCTTCGGCCGGCTCGAAAACCGCAGTGTACCGGAACTGACTCGCCATTCGAATATCGCTCCCATAGCGCGGCGGATATCGGGAATTATGGGTGCAGCGCCGCCAGATTGCGATGGCGACGACCTCACAATGCTGGCGAATAGCCCGCGCCTACCGTCACGCTGCTCATGGCACCGAGCGAGCCTGTTCGTGGGGGTCACGCCAGCTCATCGAGCAGCCGCTTCGCGTCTTTCAGGTCGGCGGTGTCGAAGCCCTCGGTGAACCAGCCGTAGAGGGGCGCGAGCAACTCGCGCGCCTCCCCCTGCCGGCCCTGCTCGCTCCAGAGGCGAGCGAGGCTCGTGGCGGCACGCAATTCGTAGCCCCGCGTGCCCTGCTCGCGGGCGATCGCAAGGGCGGTGCGGAATGATTCCTCGGCCTTCGCCGGATCGGGATATGGCAAGCGAGCGGTGAGGTCGCCGCACAAGCGATGAATTTCTGCGCTCCAGCCCGTCTCACCGGAGACGGCCGCTTTTGCCAATGCGTCGTCGAGGGCAGCGAGGCCTTCCTCTATCTTTCCGGCAAATGCCAGCGCCTCGGCCAGCAGCGCGAGGTGGACCGGCGCGCAGACGCGGGTGCCGGTCGCCTCGGCCGCGGCCATACCGCCGCGGATGCAGGCAATTCCCGTCGTCGCTTCACCCTTTTGGGCGACGGCCCAGCCCTGAAGAATCCGGCCCAGGGCCGCCCAAAGGGCGAACCCGTGTTCACTCGCTAGCGCCACGCAATTGTTGCTGCGGGCGTGGACGGTGGCCACATCCCGGGCGAAGACCGCGGCCACGCTGGCAAACCAGAAGGAGTGGGCAAGGGTGTGGGCGTGGCCCAGTTGCCGGCTCAATGCGAGCGCACGATCGGCAGCCCGGGCGGACCGATCAGGATAGCCGTGATGCCAACGCGCCCAGGACAAAACGGCAAAGGCGCTGACCCCGATGTCCTGCCCATAGTGAAAGGCAGAATCGCGGTGCTCGTCGGGGCGATATAACGACGCGGCCGTTTCGACATGCGCGAGGGCTGCACGGTGATCGCCGCTACGGATCAAAGACAAAGCGAGAACGCGATGGGCGACCAGGAACGGGCCGGACACGGGTTGCGATTGGGCGATGGACAGGAAGTTCGCGGCGTGCTGAATACCGGCCGCAATATTCCCGCCATTGTCGGTAGAGACCCAAAGCCCGTAGAGCACGGAGAAATGGACCGGGGTCCCGACCGCCGCGGTCTCGGCTACCAGCCGGTTCGCTCGCTCTAGCGCGGCGAAGACCTCGGGGTCGGCGTAGCCTTTTCCGGCCATCAGCGCCGAGATCAAGGTGATATGGATATCGAGCTCCAGCTGTTGGCGCTCGCGAGTTTCGGGCAACCCGTCCAATAGAGCGAGGCCTCGGCGTAATTGTGCGGTCGCCTCACGTACGGCTGACTTGGCCACCGACAATTTGCCCGCGCGGTGCCAATAGGCGATCGCCTTGTCGGCTATGGCGGCTTCGCCATAGTGATGCGCGAGGACCTCTGGGCGGGTTGCGACGAGGTCCGGAAACCGCTCCTCCAACGCTTCGGCGATGCGGCGATGCAGAGCCTGGCGCGGGCCGCGCAGCAGGGTGCTGTAGGCGGTGTCCTGGACCAGCGCGTGCTTGAACAAATATTCGGCCGCCGGCGGCGCCCCGCGCTGAAAGACGAGGCCCGCTTCGACGAGGCGGCGGAGCGCCTCCTGCAGTTCGGGCTCGGCGAGCGGCGCGGCCGTTGCCAACAGCTCATGGGAAAAGTCGCGCCCGATCGCGGCGCCTACCTGCGCCACATTCTTGGCCGAGGGGCCGAGACGGTCGAGGCGCCCCAGCAGCGAGGCGTGCAAGGTGGCCGGCACTGCGAGCGACGACGACGGCACGGCGGATATCGACGCATAGCCGCGATCGGCGCCGGCCTCGACCACCGCCTTGGTCAATTCCTCGACAAAGAGCGGCACCCCGTCGGTGCGTTCGACAATCTCGTCGACGACATCCGGCGGCAATGCCCCGAGATTGCCGGCCAGCCGACGCACGAGTGTCGCCCCTTCATTGCGGCCGAGCCGGTTCAGCGCGATCACTGTCACCTGCGATTGGCCGACCCACGGTGGTTGGAACTCGGGCCGGTAGGTTGCGACCAGCAGCACCGGCAAGCCCGTGATCTTCTCGACAGTAAGGTCGAGCACCTCGCGCGAAGTCGGATCGATCCAATGCAAATCTTCGAAGATCATCAATACCGGCTGCCGCCGCGCCAGCGCCTGGAGCTGTCGGAGCAGCGCCGCCAATGTCCGCTCCTTCTTGCGCTGCGGGCTGAGGTCGAGCGGCGGGAAGCGCTCGCCGCCGGAAAGCGACAGCATCTCGGCGATCAACGAGAGGTCGCCCGGTTCCGCCCCGTCGCCGAGCAGCGCCTCCAGCTTGTCCAGTTTCGTCATCGCCGTGTCGTCGCGGGTAAACCCTGCGGCGCGCTCCAGCTGGCCGATAAAGGGGTAGAGCGCGCTGTCCTGATGGTAGGGCGAGCAGAAGTAGCGCAGGCGGGTGTGGGGCTCGGTCTCGATGCGTTGCGACAGCGCCGCGGTCAGCCGCGATTTGCCGATGCCCGGCTCGCCGGAGACCAGCACCACCCGCCCTTCGCCGGACTTTGCCTGCTGCCAGCGCCGCAGCAGCAGATCGAGCTCTTCGTCGCGGCGACCAGTGGCGTGGTCCCCGAACGCAATGCCTCGAAGCGGCTGACGATCCCGCTCTCGCCGACCACACGCCAGGCGCGCTGTGGCTCGGCGAAACCGGCGAGCCGCTGGGGCCCGAGATCCTCGATCTCGAACAGCGTGCCGATCTGTCGCCGGGTGCTGTCGGCAACAACGAGCGTACCCGACCGGGCCAGCGCCTGCAGGCGGGCGGCGAGGTTTGGCGTCTCGCCGACGACGCCCCGCTCCTGCGCAGCACCCGCACCGATCAGATCGCCGACCACGACGAGCCCGCTGGCAATGCCGAGCCGCACATTCAGTGGCTCCGGCGTCGCCAACTTGCCGACCACGCCGATGACGGCGAGCCCGGAACGGACGGCCCGCTCGGCATCGTCCTCATGTGCTTCCGGGTAGCCGAAATAGACCAGCACACCGTCGCCCATGTACTTGGCGACAAACCCGCCGAACTGAGCGACCGTATCGGCGACGCAACGGTGATAGGCGCCAATAATCTCGCGCAGATCCTCGGGATCGAAGCGCGTGGACAGCGGCGTCGAGCCGACCAGGTCGCAGAACATCACGGTCAGCTGCCGCCGCTCGGCTTCGTTGGAGGTTGGGCCTGTCGCGGGCTTTGCCGATGCTTCGACTCCCGGCATACTCTCGCCGAGCGCGGCGATAGCGTCGAGGATTCGGCGGCGGTGGCCGATCGACGCGACCCCGAGCTCGCGCAGATCCTCGGCCGTCAGCCGGCGTAACACCTCCCCGTCGATGTCGTTGTCACGGAACCCGGACGCATATCGCTCGAGCCCGAGGCCGCGCAGCCATTCGGCCACATCCATTGTAGTTGCCCAAGAAGGATGCCGCGGACACCCCATTACAGCCCCGGTACGGTGTCCTGTCCAGACCGGCTGAGGCGTCGTCGCCTCCCTGGCCTCCTCAGGGCTTGCGGCGTTGCGGTCTATGACAGCACTTATATCTAAGGGAACATGAAGACGACCGTGGAGATCTCCGATTCGCTGTTGCGCGAGGCGCGCCGACTCGCGGCGCGGGAAGGGGTTACGCTGCGAACCCTAGTCGAACGCGGGCTGCATCGGGTCATTGCCGAAACCGAGCGCAGGGCGCCGTTCAAGCTGCGCCGAGCAAGCTTCAAGGGGAACGGTCGGCAGACCGAGCTTGAGAGAGCGCCGTGGGACACTCTGCGCGATCTGGCCTACAAAGATCGTGGCGCGTGATCGCGGTCGATACGAACATTCTCGTCTCCGCCCATCGCGAGGATTCCCATTTCACGATACTGCCCTCCGGCGCGTGGTCGAACTCGCCGAGGGGTCGGCAGTGTGGGCCATTCCCTGGCCGTGCATCCACGAATTCCTCGCGATCGTGACACATCCGCGCATTTATGCGCCGCCGACACCGCTCGACCGCGCCCTCGATCAGGTAGATGCCTGGCTCGAATCGCCGACGTTAGCAGTTTTGGCCGAGTCGGGGCACATTGGCTGACATTGCGGGCCTCCTTGCCGAGGGACGCGTCGTCGGGCCCCAGGTCCATCACGCGCGCGTCGCGGCGCTGTGTCGCCAACACGGCGTGCGTGAGCTATGGTCGGCGGACCGAGACTTCAGCCGCTTCGCCGGGCTCCGGGTCGCGAACCCGCTGCTCGGGAGTCGTTAGTGAGAGCGGCGGATGCGCTCGGCTGAAAGCGCTGGAGTCTAGGTCATCCGTCTAGAAGAGCGATTAGCCATTAAAGCGTGTGGGCGAGATTACCAATGCAATCGACCTCTCTGATCGTCAATGGCAGCACCGTCAGTGTCACCGCGGACGGGGACACGCCGCTGCTCGACATACTCCGCAATCATCTCGGGCTATTTGGAACCAAATTCGGCTGTGGCCAGGAGCAATGCGGCTGCTGCATGGTGCTGGTCGAAGGCCGCCCGGAGAAATCCTGCGGCAAGACGCTGTCGACGGTGGCGGGCAAAGCCGTCACGACGATCGAGGGGCTGGGCTCGGCGGATCGGCCGCACCCGCTGCAGCAGGCGTTTCTCGACGAGCAGG
>Ga0306918_10000526_pt1 | contig 17342 bp, 16 predicted proteins | sample tim00Cox0000000H_FD_203315 | JGI IMG/M metagenome (GOLD analysis project Ga0306918, IMG submission 203315) | Lab enrichment of tropical soil microbial communities from Luquillo Experimental Forest, Puerto Rico - timezero.00C.oxic.00.000.00H (v2)... | ecosystem: Environmental > Terrestrial >... | reverse complement strand
TAAAGCAGAATCCCCAGTGCAAATATATCGCTTGCGCTGGTGGCGGCTTCGCCCCGAGCCTGTTCAGGCGCCATATAGCTTAGCGTTCCAGCGAGCCTTGTCGAGCTGGCCGACAGCGCCGAAACGCTCGCTGAGTCCCTTTCGCCTGCCGGTGTAAGCTGGCGGGCAAGGCCGAAATCCAGCACCTTCACGTAACCATCCGGCCGCACCATCACGTTTTCCGGCTTGATATCGCCATGCACGATATTCCGGCCGTGCGCTGCCGCCAGTGCCTGCGCCGCCTGCCGCCCCCAGCGGATCACCTGCGCGACCGGCTGCGCCTGCCCGCAGTAGCTTCGCAGAGCTTCACCTTCCACCAGCTCCATGGCCAGCGCCACCTCATCACCCGACCGGACCACCTCGTACACGGTAACGATGTGCGGATGATTCAGCGAAGAAGCAGCTTTCGCTTCGCGAATCAGCCGGTCCATTGCCGGCTTGGTTGCCACCACCTCCGGCGCCAGAAACTTCAGCGCCACAAAGCGTCCCAGTTCCGTATCAAGCGCGGTGTAAACCTGTCCCATGCCGCCGCGGCCCAGCTTTCCCACGATTTCGTAGCGGCCGATGCGCTCGGGGGCCTGGTGGGCGGGAGCCGGCGATGCTTCGCCGGACGCCTCCAGCTTGGCGAGGAGCGCCAGCACTTCCTTCACAACATCCGGACTGCTAGTGCTGGATTCGAGGAAGGCTCGCCTCTGGTCGGCCGGAAGTTCGGCGGCAGCATCGAAAAGGTCCATGACCGCCCGCCACTGGTCTTTTTGCTGTTCGTCCACGAGTATTCATCCGAGTTCTTTTTCCAGCCAATGCTTGGCCAGCGTCCAGCGCCGCTCGATGGTCCTGAGCGAGCAACCCAGCTGGCCGCCAATCTCCTCCAGCGAGCGGCCTTCGAACACCTTCATCTCGACGACTGTTCTGAGCTGGGGATCGATTTTGGCGAGACCGGACAGCAAGTCTTCAATGTTGCTGAGTTCCTGGATGGCGAGCTCAGGAGCCTTGTCTTCGTCCACGATGGGGACCCTCCGCACCCGCCGGTGCAGAGGCCGGGCGTGATGGATCAACAGACGCATCATCATATGCGCCGCAAGTGCTAGGAACGCATTCTTGTCATTGCGGTGGATGCCGCCGCTGCCGAGCCCCTTGGCATTAATGAGCTCAAGGTACAGTTCGTTCACCAGCGCCGTAGGCTGCCAGGTGTGGTTCGACCGCTCCCCCTTCATCTGGGCGGCTGCCAGGCGGCGAAGTTCCGGCCACAACAACTCCGTCAGCGCCCCTGCGGCTTCCCGGTTGCCCTGGCGCAGCTCCGCCATTAGTTGCTCGATATTCCCCTCTTTGGATTGTGGGGCCACGGTGGCCCTATTCTAACCGATCTTCAAAAAAATTTGCCTTGCCTGGCGGGTTTTGCCTTCGCCGTCGCCCACTATCTCTCGACAAGGAAAGCTTCGCGCCAAGGTTTTGCAAGCGTGGCACCGGAGCCCAAACCTTAGTGCACGAACTCACGGCATCGGTGAACCAGCCTCAGCTCTGCCGTAAGCGAGCTTCGCGCACTAGCTCATCCAAGTCGAATGGAGACAAAAGGTGAACGAAGTCAATTTGATGATGATCTCCCCTTCCCGCTGCTGGCCGACGTCCAGCGCACTTCCACTTGCCCGGATAGTCTCGGTTCGTGATGGTGCGAAATGCCTTGCCTAGGTTGGTGCTCACCGTTGCAGTTGGCAAAGGACAATTCTGACAGTAAGAATGGAAATCCCCGCAATTGGGTGAGCCTTGTTCCTTACGGCCTCAACGAACAGCACCCGAACGCCTACAAAGACATCGTCGATACCCTCTGGGAAAACAAAGACCATCTCCGTTACGCTTGGCGCATACTGAACGACGGTTGTTGCGACGGCTGCTCCCTCGGCACTTCGGGAATGCACGATTGGACAGTGAACGGCATTCACCTCTGCGCGCTGCGTCTGAAGCTGCTCCGTCTGAACACAATGCCTGCGATGGACTGGCACCTGTTGGAAGACGTCGACGCTTTGCGCAAACTTCCTTCGCGAAATCTTCAAAAACTTGGCCGCCTGCCCCTCCCGATGGTGCGCCGGCGCGGCGAAAAGGGCTTTCGGCGCATCTCCTGGGATGAAGCCATCGAGCTTGCGGTCGAAGGTTTGAAAGCTACCGACCCGCATCGCATTGCCTGGTATTTGACTTCGCGCGGGTTGACCAACGAGGCCTATTACGCCCATCAGAAGGTGGCGCGATTTTTCGGCACCAACCATGTGGATACGAGCGCGCGCATCTGCCACGCCCCGAGTACGGCAGGTTTGAGCGCAACCGTTGGTTGCGGGGCCACCACCTGCTCCTACACCGACTGGATGGGCACCGACTTGCTAGTTCTTGTCGGCACTAACATCGCCAACAATCAGCCTGTCGCGACGAAGTACCTTTACTACGCAAAACAAAAAGGGACGAAAGTTTTTGTCGTCAATCCTTATTTCGAGCCGGGGCTCGAGCGCTACTGGGTGCCCTCGGTTCCAAAAAGCGCTCTATTCGGGACGCGTTTTGCCGACGACTTCTTCCCCATCCATGTTGGAGGCGACATCCCGTTTTTTTATGGGGTGCTCAAGCACTTGATCGAGAACGGCTGGGTCGATCGCGAGTTCATCGCTACTCGAACCGTGGGCTGGGACGCCGCGGCCACGAAGACAAACAGCCTCTCCTGGCACGCTTTGGAGCAAGGTTCAGGGCTGACGCGTACTGACATGTACCGGTTTGCTGAGTCATTTGGCAAAGCCCGATCGGCCATCATTGTTTGGAGCATGGGTATAACCCAGCATCGCTATGGCAGCGACAACGTCCGAGCCATCGTCAACCTGCAACTCGCTAAGGGCAATGTCGGTCGCCCGAACACGGGCCTCATGCCGGTCCGCGGCCACAGCGGCGTGCAGGGCGGTGCGGAAATGGGAGGCATGCCGAGCGCTTACATGATCGATGCGCCGGTCAACGAGGAAAATGCACGCCGCTTCGCGCAACCGGAGTATTGGGGCTTTGAGCCACCTACCTGGAAGGGCCTCACGGCAACCGCAATGATTCTGGCCGCTGAACGCAATGAAATCGATGCCATTTGGCAGTGCGGCGGAAACTTCATCGATACCCTGCCGGAGCCAGATCGGGTTAGGCGCGCTGTCGGCAACATACGCTTGCGCATCCATCAAGACATCATGTTGAGTTCCAACATGCTGGTGGACCCAGCCGATACCGTCCTTCTCTTACCGTCTCGAACGCGCTACGAGCAGCGAGGCGGCGGAACAGAAACCAGCACGGAGCGGCGGGTCATCTACACTCCAGAAATCCCCGGGCCGCGCCTTGAAGAAGCAAAGGATGAATGGTTAATCCCAGTTCTCGTCGCGCGCCATGCCGACCCAGTGAAAGCCACGAGTATTTTTCCATGGCGCGACACGCAGGACATCCGCAACGAGATTGACCGCGTGTGTCCCACCTATAGTGGCATCGCCAGTCTGCAAAAGAAGGGCGATCAATTCCAATACGGCGGCGCGAGGCTGCTGGCGGATCGCTTCCTTACCGCCGACGGCAAGGGACATTTCTCCGCCATCGAGCTACCAGAGGAACGAGTCCCTGATGGCAGCTTTCTGCTTGCGACGCGGCGTGGAAAACAGTTCAACAGTCTGATTCACGACGAAATTGACCCTCTCACGGGCGCGCATCGCGATTCGATCTTCATTTCTTGCCAGGACGCTGATCGGCTGAGATTGAAGGAGGGTGATCCAATCTGTCTACGCAACGATCGTGGAGAATTTCGGGGCCGCGTCAAGATCGACCGGATAAAGCCCGGTTGTGTCCAGGGGCACTGGCCGGAACTGAATGTTCTTGTCGCTGCCGGTTGCTTGGATCCTAGCGGGGTTCCGGACTACAACGCGGTCGTAGAAGTTGTTTCCGAGCGGCATTGATAGGGCAAATCGCGATTGTACGCGCACTTTCAGGCGGTTTGCCTGGTTCGAATTTTCGGTTCTCAATGACTTGAGGTTTCATTCGCGGCCCGATCGGGCCTACATCAAGAGGAGATTCCCATGGCCAACGATAAACTTCCCAACCGCTGGGGCATCGCCTTGGCTGCCGTGTTGATGCAAATCTGCCTTGGGGCTGTTTACGGGTGGAGCGTATTCAAAAAGCCACTAATGGGCGTCGAGCACTGGACAGAAACCGCGGTCCAGTTGAACTTCACGCTTGCCATCTTCTTTTTGGGCGTGGGCACGATCATTGGCGGCTTGTGGCAAGACAAAGCCGGGCCGCGCAAGGTGGCGTCCGCGGCCGGCATAATCTACGGAATTGGCTACATGTTGTCAGGATTCTCGGCAAGCCACCACTCCCTCAACGGACTCTACCTGGGCTATGGCATCCTGACCGGGATTGGCATGGGCATGGGATACATCTGCCCCGTGGCAACACTTGTGAAATGGTTTCCCGACAAGCGCGGACTGATGACCGGCGTCGCCGTATGTGGCTATGGATTCGGCGCTTTGATCATGAGCCCATTTGCTGCATGGGGAATCATCAAGTATGGAATTCCGGCGACCTTCTGGACCCTCGGCATCGTGTATTTGATTGTCGTCTTTGCCGCCGCTCAATTTTATGCGAATCCTCCGCAGGGATGGCGGCCGCAAGGCTGGGAGCCCCACACCGCTGTTGCCAGGGCTGCCACCACGTACGACTTCACCGTGGGGGAGGCGCTGACAACTTGGCAGTTCTATGTGCTTTTCCTCCTGCTGTTCCTAAACGTCTCGGCGGGCATCATGATCATCAGCCAAGCTTCTCCGATGGCCCAGGAAATGGTCGGCATGACTGTCATAAAGGCCGCGGGCATGGTCGGCCTAATATCGCTGTGCAATGGTTTGGGCCGCGTGTTCTGGGCCTGGGTTTCGGACCATATCGGGCGGGCTCGCGTTTATTTCCTGCTGTTCCTTATCCAGGTAATCATCTTCTTCCTGCTGCCACGCATCCACGATTTGACGCTGTTCAGCGTGGCATTCGCCCTGATCGGCCTGTGCTATGGAGGCGGTTTCGGCACAATGCCTTCATTCACCGCGGATTTCTTCGGGGCCAAATCGATGGGCGGCATCTATGGCATTATCCTGCTGGCTTGGGGACTGGCTGCGATTCCCTCGCCGATCATGATCGCTCACATTCACCAGAGCATCGGAAAGTATGCCCCGGCGATCGATGTAATCACGGTTGTAATGCTCTGCTCATTGATTCTGCCGCTGATTGCACGCAGACCGAGCAGAGAACCAGCTTCCGCCTCTGCTTCATCCGTTCTGGCGGCCAGCCGCGGAATGCCCTTGGAACGCGCTTCACGCTGATATGGCGGGATTGAGGCTAGCAGTTTGGCTTTCGCTTCAGCGGAGAGGTGCGCAGCATCATCCCAAGTAGCCTGGATCGAGAATTTGGTTTTCGGTGGACTGAGGCCAACGGAATCATCAGGAATTTCGGCAGGGGCGGTGAGATCGAAGTCACACCGCCCTTAGCCGAAAATTATGTCTCCATCCGGCGTGAAGGTTCGTAGCCCAGTCAGTAGCCCAAGTACGAGAGGGTTTTTGCACTTTGACGACGTCGATTCAACGACTTAGATAAGATGAAAGCGTGCTTGCAAAGCAGGTGCTCGCCCTAGCACATGTCCAGAACGCCATTTGGTGTCCATTGGCTCCGTCGAACACGTAACCCTCCACACTTGGAGTGGCCTGACTGGATCGGGCAATCCTGTTAGCGGGATGCCTCATGAATTTAGGAAACTTATCCATGGCCTGGCATTGTCGCACCCTCCACAGTCGGTTCGCTATGCCATAGGGCAGTCGGGCACCGGGAAGTCGGCCAAAGGAGCCTAGCTCCTTATGTTACTCAGTTAGTTTATATTACCACAATATGTGGAGTGACCCCCTGCAGTGAGACACTTCTGCGTCAGACAACTTGCGCGTAAGGCGTTGAAAAGTGGACCGTCAAGAGGAGCGGCGATACGGCGCGGAATTTCGGCGTCGTGCACTTGAACGATTAGAACGGATGGGATGACATCAGCAGGCTTTCGCTCGACTCAGTGTGGCTTGCTATCTTCCTTACAACCAGCGTGTTGCGGATGTTTCGTACACCTTTGTCTCAAACAGGGGGTCGCTTCGTCGGAATCGGTAGAATCGGTGAGAACATTTGGCCGATGTTCGGCGCGGCGTTCAAACTCTCATAGAGACGCGGCCTGCCTAGTCAGGGCCTTTCCGAAACCAGCAAGGGTCGCGACAAAATCTACCTCGGCGGTAAGCGCGTTTACCGCGGCCTTGACCAACTCGATTGCCTGTCACGTTCTAAACTCCAGCGGATTTATTGACTACCGTCTCCGCTTTTCACCGTCAAGCGTTTCTCCCGCGCCTTAAGGATGATTGGGTAGTGCTTCACGATCCATTGCTCCATCTTCACCACCAGCTCCGCTAAAGAGTGGCCCAGTTCGGTGAGATCGTATTCGACTCGCGGTGGAACCTCGGGATAACTGATTCTTTTCACGATCCCGTTTTGCTGCATCTCTCGCAGGGTCTGCGTGAGCATCTTCTGGGAAATGCCCTGTACTTTTCTTTTCAGTTGCCCAGTACGGGTCTTGTTGTCGTAGAGGGCGCAGAGGAGGAGCATGCTCCATTTACTCCCAATCAGGTCTAGGACGTCGCGGGAAGAGCAGTTCGGGTCAAAAAGATTGGCCTTCTGACGTTTCTTTGGCATGTCCAATTATTACCAAAAGGTGCGTACTTGATCAAGAGGGATGTACACGCTAACGTGAAACTGGCATGTGAAAGGTCAAAGACTAAACGTCAGGAGCTTCTTATGGATTCAAAGACTGCAATCGTCACCGGTGCCTCAAGCGGGATTGGGCTAGGTATCGCCAAAGCGCTGCTGAAGGACGGTTATCACGTCATTGCCGCGGCAAGAAACATCTCGAAGGCTGGAGTGCTCGAATCTTCCGAACGCTGCGTTCTGGTGGACGGGAATGTGGCCAACCAGGCGCTGGGCAAGCAATTGACCGAAATAGCTGTCACGAGGACAGGCAGGATCGATCTACTTGTGAATAACGCGGGAATTTTCTTGCCGGGAAACTTCCACGAGTATATGGAGGAGCAATACCGCTCGATCATGTCCACCAACGCGGATGGCTTCTTCTACGTGACCCAACCCGTTGTCCGTCAGATGCTGAGGCAGGGCCACGGCCACGTAGTGAGCATCTCGACGACTCTGGCCGTGCAACCGGTGAAGGGTGTCAACGCGTTCGGGACGTACTTCAGCAAAGGCGCGATCAATGCAGCTACGAAGAGTCTGGCCATCGAGTATTCGGACAGCAACATTCGGTTCAATGCCATCGGCGCCGGGATCATCGACACCCCAATGCATAAACCGGATGCCCACGATATGCTGAAGAATCTTCATCCGATTCACAGGCTCGGAACAGTGCAAGAAATCGTGGACGCTCTACGGTACTTAGAGAACGCCCCTTTCGTGAACGGGGAGATCTTGCATGTGGATGGTGGCGCGCACGCCGGTAAGTGGTGAACCGGAGGTCGCACGACCTACACCATTGAAGGCGAGCCTTCTGACCCTACGTACCAAATTCTCCTGCGGGACATCCGCAATAACCTGTGAGTAGACGCGCCATCGCGCTTGGACAGCTTCAACCCTATTTTGCGGCCCGTACTTCTCAAGTTACGGGGAAGCTTGTTAATCAGGACTTGGGGAACCGACGGGATTATACTTCTGGCAATTATGCCTCTCACTCCAGGTACCAGGCTTGGGCAATATGAAATTGTGTCACCGCTAGGTGCTGGCGGGATGGGCGAAGTATATCGGGCGAGAGACTGGAGACTAGGGCGCGAGGTCGCGATCAAGGTGTTGCCCACATTTGTTTCAAATGATCCCGATCGTCTGAGGCGTTTCGAGCACGAGGCGCGGGCTGCAGCCGCTCTGAATCATCCCAATATCCTTGCTGTATTTCAGATGGGAACACACGAAGGTGCGCCGTATCTGGTTTCAGAATTGTTAGAAGGCCGCACACTAAGGGAGGTCTTGGCGCAAGGTTCGCTGCCAATTCGAAAAGTCATTGATTACGGCGTGCAGATCGCGCAGGGTCTGGCAGCCGCTCACGAGAAAGGAATCGTGCATCGCGATTTGAAACCGGAGAACCTCTTCGTAACGACAGGACGTTTGAAGATTCTTGATTTTGGCTTGGCTAAGCTCACGCAGCGGCAATCGACCGCGGACAGCAGAGCGCCCACGCTAACCGACGGGACCGAGCCCGGTGTAGTGATGGGCACGGCCGGCTACATGTCACCCGAGCAAGTGAGCGGGGAAAGGGCCGATCATCGTGCTGATATCTTCGCTTTCGGTGCGGTTCTGTACGAGATGGTGACAAAAAGGCGTGCTTTCCAGAAGCCGACATCGGCGGAAACGATGACCGCTATTCTCCACGATGAGCCTCCGAGCATTTCTTTGCTAGTGCCTACCGTTCCGCTGGCGCTGCGACGTATTGTGCAGCGTTGCCTAGAGAAAAACCCGGAAGAACGGTTTCAATCAGCACACGATCTAGCGTTCGCGTTAGAAGCGTTGTCAGACACGGGCGCTTCACCGACAATCTCCTCGATTCCTGCTCTGTTTTCGCGACGGTGGATATACGTCGCCGCAGGCGCTGCGATAGTTGCGACGCTTCTAACGGTTTTTTGGGTACGCCAGCGAAATGGAAGCACCCAGAACACTCGATGGGTTCAACTTACGAATTTCCCCGACTCCGTCACCCAACCGGCTCTTTCTCCGGACGGCCGTATGCTGACATTCGTACGTGGTTTCAGCACGTTCCTCGCCCCCGGGGAAGTCTACGTCAAGATATTGCCATCGGGTCAGCCCGTGCGGCTTACGCATGACAATCTTCCCAAGATGAACCCTGTATTTTCCTCAGACGGTTCTCGCATCGCATACACCGCCCTCAGCGGATCGAGTTGGGATACGTGGGTGGTGCCTGTGCTAGGCGGCGAACCTGAGCGATGGTTGCCCAATGCTTCGGGCCTGACCTGGGTCAGCCCGCATCAGGTACTCTTTTCGGAAATCAAGTTGGGCGAACACATGGCCATTGTCACCTCGACAGAGTCGCGCACTGAGTTGCGTGATGTTTATGTTCCTCCTACACAGCGAGGCATGGCCCACCGATCTTACCTTTCGCCTGACGGAAAATGGGTGCTGCTTGCAGAGATGGACAACGGCGAGTGGTTACCCTGCCGTGTAGTTCCGTTTAGCGGCGAGAATCCAGGACACAGGGTTGGGCTTCCCGATGCGCCATGTACTGGAGCTGCCTGGTCACCGGATGGCAAGTGGATTTATCTGAGCCTGCATGGGAAGGACAACTTCCACATCTGGCGCCAACCCTTTGCGAATGGGCAACTCGAGCAAATCTCGTCTGGACCCGCGGAAGAGGAAGGACTAACGTTCGAACCTGATGGCTTCTCCTTAATCACGTCTATGGGGTTGCGTCAGCGGACTGTTTCGCTACACCTCGGGAATGAGGAACGCCGAATTTCGCTCGAAGGATATGCCTACCGGCCCTCCCTCTCCCCCGATGCGAAGCGAGTTTATTACCGCGTGCTGAACGCCGGTACTTCGCCCGCGCTTGGTGCCAGTGAGTTGTGGGTGGCAAACCTTAATTCGGGGGGTAACGAGCCTCTTCTCCCTGACATTGCTGTCACAAGTTACGACCTCTCCCAGGATGGTAAGAGAGTAGTCTTTTCGTCAGTTGACTCTGACCGCCGCAGTCGGTTGTGGATCGCTCCAGTGGACCGCAGTGACATACCGAAGCAGATCCCGAACGCAGAAGGCGACATGCCGTTTTTCTTGGGATCTGGCGAAGTGGTATTTCATGAAACCGAAAAGGGCTCCAATTTCGCCATACGCATCCATGAGGACGGAACCCAAAGGCGGAAACTGACCGAGAGCGAGACCAATGAGCTCCACGGAGTGTCACCCGATGGTAGATTCGTGGTTGTTTGGAATCGGGCTGAGAGCCGCACTTCGACTAAAGCGATTTCGACATTTGGAGGCGCACCCATCTCGATTCTAGACGCGAGCTGCTTTCTCCTGTGGCAAAAAGATGGGAGACTTCTTTATTTATCGGTATATGAGGGAATGAATTCTGCCGGGGCGTTCGGCCGCACTTATGTGATTCCCGTATCGCCGGACCGATTGCTTCCGCCGATGCCAGCGGGTGGCTTTCGCTCAGAGGGCGAGATTGCGAGACTCCCTGGTGTTCGCGTGATCGAAGCAGCCGACGTTTATCCTGGACCTACAGTGGGAATCTACGCTTATTCCCGTCAGACAGTGCAACGCAACCTGTATCGGATTCCATTGCGCTGAATTGCGTTGAGCTATGGAGGTGCTGTTTATTCAAGCTGGTGCCGCGAATGACCTGTTCTTCGCCAAAACTCTGGCCAACTGTGGAATCAATAACTTAGCCGCTTTCGTCTCCACCACCGGCCTGTTATAACTATCCGCCATGTTTCGTCTCCTTAGACTCTGTTTCGGAACGCTAGTTCGTCTCCTTCGGTCGCGTCACAGTCTCCTTCTCGAAAATCTGGCACTTCGTCAACAGCTCGCCGTGCTTAAGAGGCGTCATCCGCGCCCAAAGCTGAATTTGTCCGACAAACTCTTCTGGCTGCTGGTTCGTCGATGCTGGTCAGGCTGGAAACAGGCACTCCTCGTCGTCGCGCCCGAAACCGTGGTCCGTTGGCACCGGGCCGGGTTCCGTTGGTACTGGAGGATGATTTCGAAGACCAGGAAGCCCATTGGTAGGAGACAGACACCGAAAGAGGTTCGGGATCTCATCTTCCAAATGATGGCCGAGAACCCCAGCTGGGGAGCTCCCCGCATCCACGGAGAACTTCTCATGCTCGGTTTTGACGTTTCCGAAAGAACCATTTCCCGCTGGATGAAACGAGCCTCGAGAGATCCAGACCCATCCAAGCGTTGGCTCACTTTTCTCCGTAACCATCGGGAAGCCATTGCCGCGATGGATTTCTTCACGGTTCCCACGGTCACCTTCTCCGTGCTCTACTGCTTCTTCGTCATTAGCCATGATCGCCGGCGTATCTTGCACTGCAACGTCACACGACCCGGCGGCAGAACTCGCTCCCTGCCTTTCGGTCAAATATGGTCACAGCCGCGACTGGGCGGGTTGCACTATCGTTATGATCGGGTCGCCTGACCTGATTTCAACATCGCGCTGCGAAAGCCAGGTTGCCATCATTCCATCCTTATATATGGGCTGTTGCCAACAGAGGGACAGGGCCGCCCTGCGGAGGCTTGCCGGTCCAATTCGCGTGTGGCATTCAGATGCTCGCGATGGGAATTAGCGAAACCTAACTATTCTTGGAACGGATGAGATTTTGGCGAGGAACAAGATGCGACGCAGGAATCTGTGGCGTGATCCTCATACTCGGTCACTCCACGGCGCCCTGGGCTGCCGCATTGCTTTGACGAGCGAGCAAAAGGTCAGGTCGGCTTCATGTGGACCTTCGCCCAGTCGGCAAAACTGGTGAACCCGCCCGGGACCAAAGCATTGGCCGCGGCAGTGCGCTTCTCGTGCTCGGGACCGAAGTACGTATATTCCTCGTAGTATTGGTACATCTCGCGCATTTCTTGCGCGCCCGGAAAGAAGGTGTCGTAGGCTCCAGGTGGCTCGACTCGAACCGCCTGCAGCTGGTGCCCCTGCGCGTTTAGCGTGGCAACAAAGTCGTTCCACGAGTAAACGCCACCGCAAACGGCGAGGTGACTGCCGTTCGGCAGCTTATCGCCGGCGGTGAACGCGGCAGCCACCGCGCGGCCGACCTCGGTGGGATCGCCGGTGTGCATGACACGCGCCGCCAGGTCCATGGGGACCGCCCAGCCACGACCGCCGTTCGGCAACGGCTGCGGGGCGTTCATCGTGAGGAAATTCTGGAAGAACATTGGCGCATGTACAAACGTGCAGCGCAGAAACCCGGCCGCTTCGACTACCGCATCGACGCGCGCCTTGTCCGTGTAGTGCGCAACCTTGAAACGCCCGCCGCTTATCCTCTCGCAGTCGGGAAGCGTCGACCAGACGAGATGCTTTACCCCCGCCGAATGCGCCGCCCGCACTGCAGCGGCGCCGATCTCCGTCTCGCGGTGCATCTGCGTGGGATCCCAAAAGTTCGTCACGACGAAGGCACCGTACGTGCCCTCAAACGGCAAACGCAGGCTGGACGCGTCGAGCAGGTCGCCCTTGATGACCTCGACTCCCCGCTTATTGAGTGCCTTAGCTGCAGCGCCGACAGGGTCGCGACTGACGGCGCGAACCGTGAATTTGCCCGAGGTCAGCAAGGCGTCGACCACGCCGCCGCCCTGTCTCCCGCTACCACCGATCACCGCGATTACCGGCTTTGCCATTGTTTGCTCTCCCTTGTCGAGTGAGTCAGCTTCGTGCAAGCATTGAAAGACCGCGCGTTGCTCATAAGCTCCGCTCGGGGGTACTATCTCACGGTACTGACCGGTACAATCTCAAGTTTTTGTCAAGAAATTGTCACCAGGAAACACTCGAAACCGCTTGTCCGGCGGCGGACCAAAAACGCAATTTGTTACTGTATTCTGATACAGAAAACAAGTACAAAGATGCAACAAATGGGGAAATGCTGCCCGCTATCGCGTGCAACTTAGATTGTACTTGCTGGTACAGATTGGAGGAGCAGGTATGAAGGCACGTTTCGTCAGGGGCTCGGAAACCCGCTTGCGAATTATTCGCACAGCAGCGGACTTGTTTCACAAGCAGGGAGCGCGTGCGACCAGCCCCGATGAGATCATCGAGGCTTCGCAAACCGGAAAAGGCCAGTTCTATCACTACTTCAAAAGCAAGGAAGGTCTCGTTCACGAAGTGCTCCAAACGTATCTTGACGAGATTAAAAGTGGCGCTGCGCCGGTCGACTACGAAATCAGCTCGTGGCGCGACTTGGAAAAATGGTTCCGCGCTCATGTGCAACTGCAAAAGCATTACGAAATGACACGCGGTTGTCCGTTCGGGACCCTAGGGAACGAAGCGACTGTGAATGATGAGCTGATCCGCCAAGACGTCAGCCTCATTTTCGAAGTCATTAAAAACAAGTTGGCGGCGTTCTTCGTCAAAGAAAAGGCCACGGGAAAGCTGGCCAAGCAGGCCGACCCGGAGCGCATGGCTGACTTCTGCATCTCGTCGATCCAAGGCGCGATGCTCATGGGCAAAATAAAGAGGAGCAGCAAAACCGTCGAAACTAGCATCGCGGAGGCGCTCGCACATCTCAAGGGGTACTCAATCAAAGTCCCGTCCTGAAAATGATTCGAGACAGCCCATGCCGGCCCTACCTTCGTCCCGCCGAAGGAACAGCGCTGAATAACCGGCAACCGCTTCTCTCTTCTCTAGCCGCTATCCGTTTTGATCTCAAACTTCATGATGCTCATCAATCCTCCTCCCAAACTCAACGTTCTTCTTATTTCACAAAATCGTTTCGAGCCGTAGCGTAGGTTCCAAACAATCGTCGACTGTGCTTGCCACGAAGAATCTTCAGAAACCTTGGCACCGATCGTCCAGAAATCCTCGACGCTATCAATTCCGAAGAACCGCGCCTCCATGGCACCCTGTAGCTCCGGTAGCGGGGTTTACTTTGGCGGATTATCGCCTGGAACTGAAATGCACATCGCTACGTGGCTGGTCGCTGTTCCGTGGCGCAATTCCTTCATCGGCGCGTTCTCCGGAGAGTTCCAGAATCCGCGGAGCGACGCTTCATTTGGAAAACGAACCAGCGCCGTCCGCGCGCCAACAGGCCAGTTGCACGCTGCCGTAGTTTTTATGCCTCCTCACAGCAAGAGTTGGTATTGTGTGGATGGTCGCCGAAAGGTGTCGTAATTGTATGCGCCAAAAATGGAGATTTAACGGTTGGATGGCTCCCATAGCATCTCAAGGCAGGCCTACGGCATTCGACAAGAACTGCACGAAAGGAGCGGTGGCGCACCAGATCCAGGTCTTGGTCCAAAACGTGCGCTCCAGGTCAAACTCGGAAAGGGCCTCATTTCATCCCGGAGTTGCCTGGACGTTCACCGTCCCACGCCCACTTAATCGTACCCCACCGACTCTGACTAATTTTCATAGCGATGGGTGCGCCGAAGGTCCATGCGAAACTCGGAGATAATCGGCTATCGCCGCGTCGCAGCGGAACTTCGGCAGCGTGGGATGAACGTGAATCACAAACGAGTCGTACGAATGATGCGGGACGACAACCTCTTGACGATCCGACACCCTGAATTGCTGTGTGCAACAGATCAGGCGAGCGAGCTGGAGGTCTACCTCAACTTTGCAAGCCGCTTGAAGGTTGGCGGTCCCAATCAGCTGTGGATTGCGGATATCACCTACATCCGGCTCACGACCGAGTTTGTTTATCTGGCGGTGGTCCTGGATGCCTTCTCTCGGAAGGTAGTAGGCTGGTCGCTCGATCGAACTTTGCAGGTCAGGCTACCCCTCGGCGCTCTAAGACAAACGATTTCGAGTAGGCAGCCATGCCTGCGAGGCTTACATCCAGATGCTTCGCGAGTACCAGATAATTCCAAGCATGAGTCGGCCGGCGCATCCACGTGACAACGCTAGTTGCGAAAGTTTTCTAAAGACCCTAAAGCGCGAAGAGATCCACGCTAACGACTAACGTGATATGGAGCACCTGGCCCAGCGGATCGGGCATTTTATCGAGCAGTACTACAACCGGCGTCGGCTGCATTCGGCGCTGGGCTATCGATCGCCCAGAGAAGGAGTTAGGAAGCGGCGACAATCGCCAAATGCGCATCGTCTGGGCAGCTAATGAGACAGTGTACCCATAAAAGTGTCTCAACCAGGGGTTCACCCCGTGCAGTTGTCGGTTCAAGTTCTACGTGGTGGAGTGCCCCCCTGGAGTGAGACACTTCTGTATTAGACAACTTGCGCGTAACGTGTTGAAAAGTCGATCGAAAAAAGGGACAGGGATACAGCACGGAACGTCGGAATTTGGCAGTTGAACGAATAAAGTCGTGCGACAGCATCGGGAGGCATTCGCGCGAACTCGGTGTTGCTCGCTATCTCCTTTACAAGCAGCGAAGTGCGAGTGTTTTGTACAGTTTTGTCCCAAGAAGGGGGTCACTTTGCCCGAATCGGTAGAATCGGTGAAAAGCGGAGTTCCCTCGGGCCAGAACCGTCTCAGTCCTACAATTGCGGCGCGATCTTCTCGGCAGCCTCGATTGATGTAATTACCGGATAAACTTCGAACTCGACTAGGTCCTTCCAATTCGCCATCCACTCCTCGAGCAACTTACGATCGTGTGTTTCCATCAGTTGATAGCAACGCTCCAGTTTGTCATCAACCCAGCTTGAGACGTACACGAGGCCCGCGGGGGCCATACGGCCGCGATCACGAAATCGACGATACACCGATAAGGCGTCTTTGTTCCTAAAGTGCTCCACTACCATGTACAGGTTCTTCGGCATAGACTGTTTCCCAGATTTCAAGAATCGGAAGTAAAAGAAGACTTATCGGGCGCCAAGTTTCTCTGAAATGCAGACGCCGAGTCGCGATCGAACGTAGGGCCCAAGACAGCGCTCCCGATGCGTTAAACCAGATCGTCAACAGTGAGCCGCATCGTACTTTTCCAGTTGGCCTCAAATTGTTTGTGGACGAAACCAGCATCGTAGGCCCGGTTCTGAGCCTTCAGCGATTCTTCGAGGCCAAAAAGCGAACGCGGATTGCGCGGGTTGCGCTCCAGGTCCGCACGAAAAACTTCCTCAGCTCCTGCGTAGTCCCCACTTTTCAGCAGCACCGCGCCGAGCGATTCGCGCACGGGATAAAGCCAGTCAGGCGGTTCATTGTACTTGAGCGAATCCTGAATGGCCACCGCTGCACGCAACTGACTTACTGCGCTGCCCATATCATTCTTCGCGAGAGCGATTCTTCCACCAAGGACGTTCTCCGCAATCTTGAGCATGTCCTGGCTCTTGTTGTTGACCGGAGCCAGAAAAAAGGCGTCCGACGGCGTTTTTCCTTGGGCTTCCAACAGGAAACTGTATTCCGTTTCCGCTTCATCCAGCTTCCCTGTGGATGCCAGCGCCAGTCCCTGTGCGAAATGCCAAAACACAGTGGTCATTTGCAGGGACGGATCAGGGCGCGGCATCTTCAAAATTTCGTTTGCTTTATGGAAGCGGGCCTCCACCAAAAAAGGAACAGTCATATAACCTTCTACCTCCGGCATCGCTTTGACATGCTGCCCGACAAACGAGGCGAGCTGGGCGGCACTTCTCTTGGCTTGCAGATAATTGCCTTCCATCGCGGCGCAAGTGGCCATGAAGTGCAGGTTATGGGCGTAATACATCATGGAATAGAAAACCGTGTCGATACCGGTGGCACTAGCCGCCTTCAGATACGATTCGTCCACCTCAACGGCCTTCTCATTCGTCTTCACGGCAGCGTCATGAGCGCCGGTGCGGATGTAGATGTGCGCGGGCATATGGACGATGTGCCCTGCGGCAGGCGCCAGTTCTGCGAGGCGGTTCGCGCCGGCCAACGCGCGTTCGGGCGAGTTGGAAGCCTCCACCGAATGAATGTAATAGTGAATCGCACCCATGTGATTCGGGTCGCGGCGAATTACGGATTCCAGCGTGGAGACAATTTCCTCCGTGCCCTCTTCTGGCGTGCCGTCCTGTCGCCAGAGTGCCCAGGGATGCAGGTTCATTCCCGCCTCAGCAAACAGCGTGGCGGCATCGAGGTCATCCGGGAAACGCTTCATCACCTCGCGCATGGCGTCGCGATACTGTTCTGCGGCGGCGCGCAAATCCGATTTGGGATCGGCTGGAAAGCGCTTGGCCAGCGCGTCGATATATGCCTTATCGCTCTCCGAAGCGTCAGCGGCCAGCGACTGCGCCTGCTCGATGGCTGCGTGCGCCAACAGGAAGCGGTCTTCGCTGGCGGGATCGTTGTAATTCGGGCCGACGGCTTCGGCGACGCCCCAAAACGCCATGGCCAGCTTGGGATCGAGCTCGCCGGCGCGCTCGAACGAGCGCTTGGCTTCGTCGTGATTGAACGCGTATACCTGGCGCAGGCCCTGATCGAAAAAGGATTGCGCTTGTGCGTTCGTCGTGGAGACCGGATGATGCCAATTGCCGTAGCCGGCCATGAGCAGAGATTTGGCTTTCGCAGGCCCGGTGTGTTCGGCGTGCTGTTGTGCAAAGGGGGGCGCACCCGGCGCGG
>Ga0306918_10000522_pt1 | contig 17377 bp, 16 predicted proteins | sample tim00Cox0000000H_FD_203315 | JGI IMG/M metagenome (GOLD analysis project Ga0306918, IMG submission 203315) | Lab enrichment of tropical soil microbial communities from Luquillo Experimental Forest, Puerto Rico - timezero.00C.oxic.00.000.00H (v2)... | ecosystem: Environmental > Terrestrial >... | reverse complement strand
TGTAGTTCGGCTGTCATGCGACGCCCTCCACTGTTCGATCCAGACGCAGTCGAAGCAAAGCCGGGATCAATACGCGCTCCGCCTCGAGCGTGCCGCGCACCGCCTTCACCGTTTCGCGTGTTGCCCCTAGATCGGTGACCACAAGCGCGTCGAAGCCGCCGGGCACAGCGTCGATCGACGCCACTATGGGTGTGCCGACAAATCGGTCGCTATTTGTTTTGGGATCGATTACCGCAGCGATGCTGACCCCCTGTTCGAGGGCGCAGATCGTGGCGATCTCGGCCAAGTCGGACATGCCCATCAGTGCGATCCGATTCCAGCCGCGCGCGCGGGCACCCTCGAGAACCAACGAACAGTCCTCGCGGGCCTGCCGGAAAAAGGAAAACGAGCTGGACAGGTATTCGACGGTGAGCCGCGACTTCTCGGCGAATCCGTGCGGCGTCAGATAGTAGGCATAGCGGCGCGCCGGAGCCTGACCGATTTTGAGGAGCCCCTTCTTGACGCAGCGCTTGAGATAGGCGTTCACCAGCCCGAGCGCGATGCCGAGATCGGAGGCAAGCTTGCGCTGCGATTGCGCGCCGTCGCGTTCGACCGACTCTAAGAGGCCGAGCACAATCCGGGCGTTTATGGAGTCTTCACTGTCCGCGGTTTGCGGCATCCCCCACCCCTTCGGGTGAAGGAGTACCTTGTTCACGGTGTGAACGTCAACCCCAATGTTCAGATGCTGAACAAACGTAAATAATTGTAAATTAAGAAGAATTACTTCGTCTGCGGGAACAAGCTAAGTTCCACCAAGCCACAAATTGCGTGCGCGGCCACAATATGGATTTGCTGAATGAGGGCGGTTTCCGTCGCCGGCGCCGCAAAGCAATGGTTGCACAGCGATTGCATGGAGCCAGCCCCAGCGGTTCCGGTAAAAGCGATCGTCGTGAGCCCGCCCTCCCGCGCCGCTTTCAACGCCGCGATGACATTGGGGGAGCGCCCAGAGGTCGAAATTGCGATGAACACGTCGCCCGGTTGTCCCAATCCCCGCACTTGCCGTTCGAAGGTGCGATCAAAGCCATAATCATTACCGATCGCGGTCAGGACCGAACTGTCGGTGGTCAGTGCGATGGCAGGCAGCGGATTGCGATCGAAATTCAACCGCGACAGGAATTCGCCGGCAATGTGCTGAGCATCCGCGGCGCTGCCGCCGTTGCCGGCGATCAGCAATTTATGGCCGCCACGAAATGCCGTGGTGATTAGTTCGGCAATCTCGTGGATCCTGGCGCGCAAATTGGCATCGTCCGCGGCGCGCGAAAGCGTCTCGCACGAACGGCGGAAGTGCTCAGCCACCAGGTCGTTCTGGCTGCGGCTTTCAATCGGGCTGCGACTGCTCACGGTCACTCCCAAGAGGCTGTGCACCTAACATGATTTCCCTGTGCTAAGAAAGACTATCGGCGCGAGGCGCAGAAAGCACAATGCTCAAATCGAGCCAATCTGCCGAGCATCCGCTCGATTCGCAGGGTATCTGGTGCCAGATCCTGCGGCACCCGGCGCCCGAGCGGCCCGCTTTGTTTTTGGACCGCGACGGCGCGATCGTTGAAGACAGGGATTATCTGCGCCGCGTCGACGACATTGTCGTCATTCCGCGAGCTGCCGAAGTGATCGCCGCCGCCAACGAGCAAAGCGTGCCCGTGATCATGGTCACCAATCAGTCGGGTATTGGCAGAGGCTATTATGGCTGGACTGAATTTAAATCCGTGCAGGATGCTATTGTCGCTCTGCTCGCTGCGGAAGGCGCCAGGATCGATGCGGTCTATGCCTGCCCCCATCATCCGCAAGCCGCGGGCCTTCTGGCTCACCCGGATCATCCGGCGCGCAAACCCAATCCTGGCATGTTGCTACAAGCGGCTTCCGCGCTTGCGCTCGATCTGAAATCGTCCTGGCTGGTTGGCGATAAGGCAGATGACATCGAAGCGGCCAAACGCGCTGGCATTGCTGGTGCTCTCCAGGTCGCGACCGGCCACGGCAAAGCCGAGCGTCAACGCGCGGGACGACTGGCCAGCCCAATCTTCGAAGTTCGCTTTGGTCAATCGATCGCAGACGCGATGATGCTTCCCATCCTGACGGCTCGCCATGGCGAATGAGCAGCGGTCACCGTTCGATTCGGCAAAGCCGCGCCTGCTCTATGTGGTGACGGAGGACTGGGCCTTTCTATCGCACCGTCTGCCAATGGCGCGCGCAGCGCGAGAAGCAGGATTCGAAGTGCACGTGGCAACGCGGGTGAGCAACGGAGCAGCTGCCATCGAGGCCGAGCGCTTCGTCTTGCATCCGATCCCATTCGCGCGTGGCAGCCTGTCTCCGGTCGCGACCCTTTTAACAATCGCCGCGCTCCGCCGCGTGCACCGCAACATAAAACCCGTGCTCACACATCATGTTGCTCTGCAGGCTTGCGTACTTGGAATGCTGGCGTCGTTTGGCCAGTCGTGCGCCTGTCTCAATGCTTTCATTGGTCTTGGTTATTCCTTCACGTCCGAGAGCGGCAAAGCGCGTGTCGTCCGCAAGCTCGTCGGCTCATTGTTGCGCTTTTTCATCAACCGCAATCACTGTATCGCGCTGGTGCAAAATCCGGACGATATGGCCGCATTGCTGTCGCTTGGTATTGCCAAGAAACAGATTGCGCTGATCGCCGGATCCGGTGTCGATATCGATCGCTTCACGCCTATGCCCGAACCTGGCGGAGCGCCGACGTTGGGATTTGTCGGCCGGCTACTCGATGACAAAGGGATCCGCACGCTCGTTGCTGCGCATCAACTGCTGCGCACGCGCGTGCCGAAGGCGCAGCTTTTGATCGCTGGAACGCCGGATCCGGCCAATCCGGCTTCGGTAACAGAAGGGGAAGCGAGATCTTGGAACGAGCTGCCTGGAATCACTTGGCTCGGCCAAGTCAACGATATTGCTGATTTTTGGGCGCGGATCCATGTCGCGGTCCTGCCCTCGCGTCGCGAAGGCCTGCCGTTGTCGCTTTTGGAGGCGGCAGCATGTGGACGCGCCATGATCGCCAGCGACGTGCCAGGATGCCGTGAAGTGGTTGTTCAAGAGCAGACCGGGCTGTTGTTTCCGGTCGATGACGTGCCGGCGCTGGCAGATGCGATGGAGCGGCTTGCCGTCGATCCGCAGTTACGGGCACGTTGCGCGATGGCGGCGCGCACACGCGTAGTTGAGAGATTCGCGGGAGAAATCATAGGACGGCAGATCATTGAACTTTATCGAATTATGATAAGCCGACTGTGACATCCTGGTCGTGGCCGATGCAAACCATCTCCGCTTATATCCTGACCTACAACGAAGCCGAGAAGCTCAAAGCGGCGGCCGAAAGCGTGCTTTGGGCCGATGAAATCGTCGTCGTCGATTCCAACAGCACCGATGGGACACCGGATATCGCAGCGGCGCTTGGGGCGCAGATCGTACAGGTGCCATTCAAAGGCTTTGGCGATTTGCGCAATCGCGCCATTGAGGCTTGCCGTTGCGATTGGATTTTCAGCCTCGACGCCGACGAACGGTGCACCGCCGAGGTGCGTGATGAAATCCTGGAACTGATCGCCGGCTTGCCACCGTGCGATGTCTATCGAGTGCCGCGTCGCAGCTTCATGATGGGGCGCTGGATCCGGGGCTCAGGTTGGTACCCGAATTTCCGCCAGCCGCAGCTCTTCCGCAAAGGCAGCATGCGCTACACGCTCGAGCCGGTCCATGAAGGTTATGAACTACTCAGCACCAAACCGATGGGAACACTGCGCAACGCGATCTGGCAGTTCCCATTCCGCAATCTCGAAGAGGTTTTAAGGAAAGCCAACCGGTACTCGTCGCTGGGAGTGCCCAAGCTCGCGCACAAGCGCGCGTCGATGGCGAGTGCACTCGGTCACGGGCTGTGGTCATTTCTCAAACACTATTTCTTGAAACTCGGCTTCATCGACGGCTGGGCGGGCTTCGTGATCGCCTTCGGCAATTTTGAAGGAACTTATTATCGCTACGCCAAACGCTATGAAGAAGCGCAAAATTGGTCACCACCTCCGAGCAAGCAGTTGCGGCGGGAAAGCAAACCGTAAGCCATTTATCCCACGTGGAGGTCCGCAGCAGCTTGTTCTCGGACCTGCGCTTGTATGGCGAAAAGAATATACAGCGGGTTCGCCGGCATGGTATTTGTTTGCGGCACTAGGGGGTTCATCGGCAGTGCCACATTATCTTGGAATTGAGCAATTCAGGATCACTCCGCTCGTGCGGCGGCCGTTTGAACACCTGATCGTGCCGCAGTTCCTCGGCGCACAGGCATTGGCCGAAATCAATGCCGATTATCCCAAGATTACGAACGCTGGCAGCTTTCCGGTGGATCAGCTGGCGTTTGGTCTAGCATTCCGGACTCTGCTCGATGAACTTAACGGCGACGAATTTCGCGAAGCGTTTGAGCAAAAGTTCGGCGTCGATTTGAGCGGGCGACCCACGATTACGACGGTTCGCGGACGATGCGGCGCTGGCGACGGCAAGATTCATACCGATTCGGCCACCAAGATCATCACCGTGCTCATTTACGTGAACGCGAGCTGGGATCAACCAGGCGGTCGCTTGCGCCTGTTGCGTTCTGCGCATGATCTTAATGACATCATCGTCGAAGTACCGCCGGTCGCCGGGACTCTGCTGGCATTCAAGCGAAGCAACAATTCCTGGCATGGCCATGAACCGTTCGTGGGCGAGCGCCGAGTCATCCAATTCAACTGGCTGACCTCGCAAGGCAACCGGCAAATCGCGATGCTGCGACACCACACTTCCGCCTCGTTCAAGCGTTTGCTGCAGATGGTGATGCCGAGCCGGCCTTAGGGCATTAACGGCGTCGTCGAAACCCGATGGCGGGCTACGCCTATCCCGGCGTCGCAATATAGGCGCTGATGTCCTCTGAGAGGGAGTAATTGGATCTTGCCCCCGGTCGATCTCACTCGTCGCGATTTCCGTAAGATTCTTCTGATTAAACTGTCGGCCGTCGGCGACGTGGTGCACACGATTCCGGTCTTGAACAAATTACGGCGACGTTATCCAATGGCGCAATTGGACTGGCTAGTGACTCCCGCGATCGCCGAGTTGCTGCGGCATCACCCCGCTATTACCAATATCATCGAGTTCGAACGCGAAGTCTGGTCGACGCCGTGGCGTCTCGCGCCGTTTGCGTCCTATGCCCGACTGGGGGCCAAGTTGCGGGCAGCTGCCTATGATCTGATTGTCGATATGCATGGCCAGTTTCGTACAGCGGCTTTAACTCTCGCCACGGGCGCACCAGCGCGCATTGGATTTGATCGGCCTCGCGCCAGCGTGTGGGACGCGTCAACCAGAAAATTTCCATATCAGGCGCGCAAACACGCCTGGCAAGGCGCGCGAGAGGGGAGCTGGGTCGCCTATACACATCACATTCCGGTCCCCACGCTCGACCTGCACGCGGTCGACCGGTATCTGAATGTCGGGCCGATTCTAGGCTTGGACCGCGAACCTGCGGATTTTTCGTTTCCGATTCCTCCATCGGCGGTTTCCCGTGTTGAGAAGTTGCTAACTCGACATGGCGCTAACCGCGCCGACGTCGTCATCATGGCGCCCGGCACGATCTGGGAAACGAAACATTGGGGCAGCGATAAGTTTGCAAAGGTGGCCGGACATTTCTTGTCCAAGGGTTTTGCCGTGATCTTGATTGGTTCGCAGCGCGAGCGCGTTGTCTGCAAAGAATTGGCGGCTTTGGCGCCGGGTGCGATCGATCTCGCCGGTATGACGGCACTAAGCGAGCTGGCCGCGCTGATCCACCGTTCCGTAATCTGCATAACCAATGATTCAGGGCCGATGCATCTTGCCGTCGCGCTTGATCGCCCGGTGGTCAGCGTATTCGGCCCGACCGATCCGGTCTGGATTGGCCCATACAGGCGCGCCGATGCAGTTTTGCACACCGATTTGGAGTGCTCACCCTGCTATCTTCGCAAGCTCAAACATTGCCATCATCACCACGCTTGCATGCACAGCGTATCAGCGCCGGCGGTTGTCGAACGAGCGGAGCGCATTCTATCAGCAAGCCAGAACCGGCTCGCCCACGTGCAAGCCGTGTAATTCCGTCGTCATAATCCGAATTCGGTTTTTTTCGACTGGCTGTCGCGTTCGCCCAAGATTGTGCCCCCGAGCGTGCCCACGCCGAACACGTAAAGCCAGCCGTTGTTGAAGTCGAACAAGTGAGAGTGAACGGCCGAGGATAAAACATTCTCCGCCACCAGAACCAAGCCAAGCCACGCGAACGCGTTCGGCCCGCGGAATAAAGCAAGGTGTGCGATCCACATCACCCATAGCATCACGGCTCCGACTAAGCCCAATTGAACGGCAACAGCAAAAGTCTGATTATGCGGATTAACTGTAGGCGTTGCCGAGACCCCGGTTTGTCCTGCCGTGATGCGCCGAAATTCCTCGGCTATCGAACCGGTGCCGTGGCCGATGATCGGCGCTGACGCGATGATAGACAAAGATGCCTTGAGAAAAGTGATGTGTTCACCGATCGATGCCGATTCATTAGTTTGATATTTGTGCATCTCGACGATGGAGCCCGCGACCCTATCGCGCAGGACGGATGAAGCGACCCACATTACACTCCCGACCGTCATCGCAACCAGTAGCGCGCCCAAAACTCCATTCCATTTAAACAAGCGCCACCCGGCCAGCAAAAGCAAAAGCGGCGCTACGACAAGCGCAATGCGGCTGGTGGTTACGAAGGCAAAATTGATCAGGAACAGCGCGCCAATCGCGAACAGCGCGATGAACAGGGACCGAGGTCGTTTTTCGCCGACCAAGGCTGCGTAGCCGAAGGCGCCAAACGCGCAGATCAGAAACACCGTTCCTTGAAAAATTGTGTCGTGCACGGGCACGCCGTAGACACCGTGTCCTCTATCGCCGAATGCGAAAACAATTGCGTAGGAGGCAGTCAATAAGGCAATCGATGAAATGAAAAAGCCACAAGCAACCCAAATGCCATTGCCGGTGCGGCGGAACTGAGCAAACAGTAGGGGAATCGCAAGCAACCGATGAAAACTGTCGAGACCCGCGAAGCGGTCATGCCAGCTGACATCGGCCCATAACGTGCCAACGAGGCCCAGGCACCATAGAACGACCGGCAAACCGCCGGCTGCGGTGCCAAGCTCGCGCTTAACCGCAGCCGCGTCCAAGGTTGGCAGCAAAACGACGAGCCATGCCGCGATGGCGATTCCAACTGCGCTGGTCGACCAGGGCAGAGCAATCGCCACGGAGGCCGCAACCCAGTCGGCCAACCTGACGAAAAAGGCGCGGTCGAAGCGCGAAATCGCACTAGGGGCCGACATTCGCAAGCCTTGAATCGTGTTTTGGGAATAATCAACCAACATTCCGGAAATTCTGATCGGAGTCCATAGCGTCGCGACTTCGATGTCGGCGGTCGCGTCTAGCGCACTGCTGATCCTGGCCTTCGGTCCCCTGGCTCGCGCACTACAAGGCGAAGGTTCGGGAGCTATCACCTGCCAATTGCCCATTTGCAGGTGCGTTGCGCCGACAAAGGGCTGTGAGCAGCATTACATACTGCGGCTTTATCACTCGCCTCTCAAAAGTTTTGAGGAAAGCCAGCAAGGCGTTAGACCCTTTGTGCAATACTACCGTGCTTCGCTTCGCTGGTTAGTTCTACCTCCAGCATTAAATTACGCAACCACAGGCCGACTCTGAAATTGCGCCTTCCGACAAGTGTGGTAATCCAACCGACGGAGCTATGTCGGACAGATTTGGAATGCACGATAGCCTCACTGCCTTTGTGGCGCTGGCGATTGTATCGGCTGCGGCCGTACTTAGCGCGTTACTGATTGTAGTCCTCGGTCCTTGGCTTGCGCGCTATGCGGTGGCGAAGCCGAACGCCCGTTCGTCACATAAATTGCCGACGCCGCAAGGCGGTGGCATTGCGGTAGTCGGCGCGACCATCCTTGTGTCCGGCGGTGTCTTGTATTTTTCGAGGACCGCATACGCGAGCGTGGCGCCGTTCATTGTCATCTTAGGCGCCGTGTTTCTGATGGCGGCAGTCGGCGCGATGGCGGACAAACGTCCGATTGCCGCTACGCCCCGGCTGGTCCTGCAAAGTTTTGCCATTGTCGCCGTGCTGACGACATTGCCGCCAGACCTGCGCCTACTGCCTGTTCAGCCCTGGTGGGCCGAGCGCATTTTACTCCTCATCGGCGCGTTATGGTTTGTCAATCTCGTGAATTTCATGGATGGCCTCGACTGGATGACCGTCGTCGAGGTGGTTCCGATCACCGGCACACTCGCCGCCATCGGCTTGCTTGGCTACCTTCCATGGCCGGATACAGTCATCAGCTTGGCCCTATGCGGCGCCACGATTGGATTTGCCTTTTTCAACCGCCCAGTCGCCAAACTTTTTCTCGGAGACGTCGGCAGTCTTCCCATCGGATTTTTGCTTGGCTGGCTCTTGCTTGTGCTCGCCGGCAGCGGGGCGCGCACCGCCGCGGTGCTGCTGCCGTTGTACTATCTCGCTGACAGCACCATCACGCTTTTACGCAGGGCCGTACGGGGCGAACCGGTATGGCAAGCGCACCGGTCGCATTTTTATCAGCGCGCCACCAGCGGCGGCTTCCGCGTCATTGACGTGGTGGGGCGAGTCTTTGCCGTCAATCTCGCGCTCGCTGCTCTCGCGCTCGTAACAATTTTACTTCCGTCGCGAACGACGGACATCGCGACTTTAATTGCTGGTGCGATACTGGTCGCTTGGCTCCTGATCGTGTTCGCGCGTGGGCCAACCGCAACGTGAAAAGCGTCAATTGGATCTTAGGTACGTCAATGGTTTGGGATTTTGACGTATGACCCTTATTTGGTGCCTATAATTTTATTAGAAGATAAAACACCTAACTCATCTTAGCTGGTCTAAGCGCTTCCCAAAAAATCTCGCTCCAGCCAAAGTATGATGGCCATAGTCATAAAACAGCTTCTCGATGTTGCTGTTAACGCCGTAACACAGCTCATTTGCTCTGTCGCACACATAATCCATCCGGTCTAAAACTGGTATGTTTCTTTCCTTTGCAATCGATCTAATTCGCTGATTTTGAATCCTGTGCTATGCGAGCGATCCCCTCGCTATACGCCTTGAAGTATGAGTCATTTATTTCTGTTTCTAATTGTGGCATCCGGTCTCTGAAATCCGGGTATGCGCGCATGAATGCAGAAACGTCCTTGTCTGCCAGAGTGAAATTCCCAAACACGGGGAACGCAAAGATATTCTGAACAACGGCGGCAGATTTCCTATCATTAGCGATGTTGTCCAAGACCGCGGGCAGCGCCTGAATATCTTCATGAGAAAAACGCTGACACGATTATGACAATGTCGGCAGCCCGGTAGTTTGGCGACGAAAAAATGGGAGCAGTCGCGATCTTCAGCTCCGTTACCTGAACATCATGCGGCGGCTTCATGCCGACCGCGGAGACAACCCTGTTCCCGGCATACAGCACTAGATCGAAAAGATTGTTGACGAGTAGCGTGCGATTAGACAACGAAGCCAATTTCCATTCACATTAGCAGCGGTATACGCGATCAGGTTTCACGCCCGCATGTTGGGAGCGCGATTATTCAACTCAGGGGAGCATTCGCAAGGCATTGATCAAAGTCTCGGAGTTCATCGACGAGAACGGCGGTGGCTCCCGGGATTGCGGCACAACAATTCCGACGTGATTTGTTACAATTGCCCGCCGCAATGGACCGATTTTGCCTCGATTGATCGAGTGGGATTAGCGATCGCTCTACGCGCCGTACCGCCGCAGCTACGATTTGCCCGGCACCGAATCATGCCGTCGCGCTTTCACGATCGAACCGCAGGCATTTCACCTGCACGTCTAGTTGCCGGGCGAGCAACCAGGAACGATCGTCACGCATTAGGTTCCGATTGGCGATTTTGAAGGTCCATATCGCTTCTTCGACGGCCACGGCCAACTCCTTTAAGTTTTACGCTCTCGGTTCTCCGCTCACGTCACACTTTCGCTCGTTTCTCGGACGATTGCAGAAGTGGCGCGCTGGGCGCACGAGGGGCAATGCCGATGAACGGCTCATTGTTTGCGGAGCTTGACCGGTTTTGTGCTCAGTTCGCGCTTGCGCTGCACAATGCGGAACTTCAGATCTACGCGGTCCTCACTCTCTTACTTGTGCTGGGAATTTTCCTGTTCCCGCCACGAAACGATCCCGACCAGGCCTGACCGCACGGAACCGCGTTGGTGGTGGCGAGTTTATTGCTCGGCAACTGCAACTTGAGATGCGGAGCGCACATATGTTGAGCCTCGTCATTACGCTTTTGATCATCGCGATCATCGCCGGCATTTTTGGCTTTGGCGGAATTGCGGGAGCGGCAGTGGGTATTGCGAAGATCATCTTCTTTATCGCCCTGGTCCTGTTCGTCATTTCACTGCTGACGCACGGTATGCGCGGCGGCTTCGGCCGGCGGCTTTGATCGGCGAGCTCAGCGGGCCTCTATTCCGGCTGCGCGGATCACTGCCGACCATTTCAGTTCTTCACGATCGATCACGGCGGCGTGCTGTTCGGGCGTGGTCGGCTCTGGCTCACCGCCTTCAGCAATAATCCGCGCGCGGACCTCGTCACTGGCGAGCGCCGCGCGCAATTCTTTGTTCAGTCGCTCGACAATCGCGGACGGCGTCCGTGCCGGCGCCAGCAAGCCATACGTCAGCGTAGCATCGAAGCCTGGCAGCCCTGACTCCGCGAGCGTCGGGAGTTCTGGCATCAAGGTCGAGTGTTTGTTGGACGTCACGGCTAACGCTCGTACATAACCGCCGTCGAGCGCAGCGCGGGACACCGGAATGGGATTGAATCCGACTTTGACGAAGCCGCCCATCATGTCCGTTATCAGCGGGTTCGAGCCCTTTTCGATGATTTGCTGAACCTGCACGCCGGCTTGCTGGGCGAACAGGATTGAGGCCAGATAGTTGACGGTTCCGGCGCCGGGCGTCGCCACCTGATAAGGTTCCTTCGAGGCTTTCATCAAAGCAATCAATTCTTCGACCGTGTGGACCGGCAGATCGCGGTGCACGAGCAGCAAGGCTGGTGCAGATGCAATGAGCCCGAGCGGCGCAAAATCCTTGCGCGGATCGTAACCGGCATTGCTGAAAATGTGCGGGCCCGTGGCCAGTGTTGAGGTGTAGCCGAGTATAATCGTGTAACCATCAGGGATTGCGCGGGCCACCTCACGCGTGCCCACCGTGCCGCTGCCGCCGGCATTGCGATTTTCGATGACGATCCGCTGCCCCAGCGCCGCGCTCATCTTGTCGGCTACCGCGCGCGCCATAATGTCGTTGGTCCCACCCGGAGGCAGCGGAATGACAAGGATGATTGGCCTCGTCGGATAGTTATCGGCCACGCCTGCGCCGCAGATCGCGAGCAAGATCACCGTCGCTGCCGCAATCGACAGCCCCAATCGGAGCACGCCCTCCACCATTTTTTCCTTGCTGCCGCGGCTACCGGCGACCAATAGTCCCGAAACAGACCCCAAGCCTACCCGCTACCGCGCTTTGTTGCCATCGTTGGCGCGACGACCAGCCCAGGCAAAGCCAGCTGGCGCCGGACGCAGTGTCGGACTCGAAAGTTTAAGTCCGCCTCCTTCATTCCTTGAAGACGCGCGCAAGGAGACAGGCCCGAGTCTGAGGCTGTTTGGTCTCGGGGCATCTCCATGCTGTATTGCGCGGCAGGAACGCCCTGCCGCTGCGCAAGCGGTACGGTAAACAAAGAAACTGAAGATTGGTTTCTGCGAATTTGCACGAATTGCATTTCGCTTTTGACACTCTCGTTGCTTATCCTTCACGCAACGAAGCAAACAATCGCAAGTCGTGTGCAGCGCAAATGCATCGTTTGCACGGCTAAGAACGAACCTGATCCAGCTACGCTTTGTCCCTGAAAACCGCGCGGGTTGCGATAAACGCTCAAGCCGCTAATTCAGGAAAATCTCAGACTCCGGTCCGATCGAGGACCGGGGTCTGCTTTTGCGTGCAAACTGCCCAACCACCAATGCGGTAGTTCCAATGAACTCGCGTGCGGGAACTTTGTTGTTGTGACAGCGGGCGAATAGCTCGCAATGAGTCGACTTTTAAGAAAAACACACGAGGCGAGCGAGAAATGAAGAAATTAGCATTGACGACCGCGGTGGCGCTCGTTCTGGCGACCGCCGCCTATGCTTAGGATCACATGCGCGGAGGAGGAGCGCCTAGCGCGAATTTCGGTGCATTACACGGACCAAGCGGCGCCGGCGGTCCCGGCCCCGGTAACTCCAGTGCGCCGCGCGGACCGAGCGGACCCAGCGCTGTGGGGGCTAGCAACATGGGGCCGAGCAATACGGGGCCAAGCAATGTGGGGCCCTCCAACAGAAGCCAAACGATGAGCTCGCCCAAGACTGGCGGGCCGCAATTCAACAATCGCTTTTTGGAGCGCAATCAATTGAACGACCGCAATCGGCGCCTCTTCAACCGATATGGGGACCGCGATCGTGATTTGGTTCGCGGCGATCGAGATCAAAACGTCCAAGGCGACTTCCGGCATCGCGGCGTCGAGCGGGGCAACTTCTTCGACCACGGCAGACGCTTCGGCTTCCGTCGGTTCTGGCACGGCCAGTGGGTATTCCTGAACGGCTGGAACGACTGTACGGCCTTTGTTTGGGTGCACGTTGCACCGGGCGTGTGGCTGTGGCGGCCGATCGACGTCTGCATCGGCTAACGTGCACGCGCGCGATTGCGAGCGCATGTGAGCGCTCGCGTGGCAAAGCAAAATCGGGGACGGTCTCGCGGCCGTTCCCGATTCATCTTGTGCGGACATCAAAGCCGGCTCCTCCGGTTCATCTAGTCGATCTGCGCGATACCGGCCTTGGTGATGATGTCGTGATATTTCACGATCTCATTGCCGATAAATTGCTTGGACTGATCAAGCGCCATGTAAATAGCCTCGGCCCCCTGCTGGGCAAAGCGAGCGCGCACGCTTTCGTCAGTAACGGCGGCTTTCAAAGCGCCATTGAGCTCTGCGAGGATCGCGGGCGGCGTGCCGCGCGGCGCCAATAGCGCAAACCAGCCCGAGACGACATATTGCGGCAGCCCGGCCTCCTTGGTCGTGGGTACATCCGGCAGCGCTTGCAGACGATTGGCACCCGCAACCGCAAGCGCCCTCGCGCCTTTGGCAGTAAGCGCAGCCGAAACATTGGGAAACCACTGGAAGCCGAGCGGTACCTGGCCGGACATGAGATCCGGCACATATTGGCCGATGTTGCGATATGGCACGTGGGTGATCTTGACACCGGTGAGCTGGGCAAAATATTCGCCCGCAAGGTGCTGCGAGCTGCCGATGCCGACCGAGCCGTAATTCAGTTCACCGGGATGAGCTTTTGCATAGTCGATCAGCTCCTGCACGGTGTTTACCGGCAGCTTGCTGCTCGCCGCCACAATTATCGTGAAGGACGCAAACGGCGAGATGATCGCCAGGTCCTTTTGCGGATCGTAATCGAGATGCTTGTACAGCGTGACATTGGCCGCGACCGGGCCTGATCCGCTGCCGACGATGGTATAGCCATCGGCCGCCGCTTTGGTCGCATCTGCGGTGCCGCTATTGCCGCCGGCCCCCGGCCGGTTCTCGACCACTATCGGCTGACCCAGCGTCTTCGACATATGGTCGAACAGAATGCGGCTGACCACGTCGCTGGCACTGCCGCCGGCGAACGGTACGATCGCCATGATTGGGCGGGTCGGATAATCCTGCGCCCGCGTCGCGCTCGTGGCCGTGAGGAGGATCACGCCCAAGGTCGCGCCGAACATAAATATTTTTCTCAAAGCGATCATATCGTCCTCTTGTCTTTCAGGAGCAAGTTCGTGTGCCGCGGCGCGGCAGAAGCTACGCATCGGCTGTGGTCGCTAAACCGGATTGGGGAAATGTTTGGGCTGGCGCCGCCCGGCAGGAAGCCTTCGGCCTTGGCGTCATAAACGCCCTGCAAGATACCCATGAACTCCGCCATCGTGTTGCCGTGAAACCAGGGGGTCGGAACGTGTCCTCGCCAACGAGCCATCTCGGCGGGAACAATGACGAAATCGACATTGGCAACACCAGGCAGGTCGGACGGCGCGGTAAGCACCGTGTAGATCGACGGATCGGGATGATCGAAACTAACCGTGCCGATCACCATAAAGCGTGCCAGGTCGTACTTGTAAGGCGTCAAATTGCCGTGCCAGGCAACGACGTTGAGCGGCGAATGGTCCATTTCCGCTGCCCATAGATTGCCCTGGAATTTCGCGATGAGGAAAGAGCGCTGGTCGGCGTCTTCATAGAACGCGACCGGGCTCAAAAAGTCGCGCGGATTCGCAAGGCCGTTTGAGCCAAGCGGGCCGAGCTCCGGCAAGCGAAACATCGCGCCGTAATTTTCGCACATATAGCCCCGCGACGGGCCATCAGGCAGCGCGACTCGAAAGCGCAAGCCGCGGGGAATGACGGCTACTTCGCCCGGCGCGACCGCGATGATCCCGGGCTCGGTGACAAAATGCGCCCTGCCCTGCTGCGGCACGATCAGCATTTCGCCGTCGGTATTGTAGAAAAACCGATCGGCCATCGATCGATTGGCGGCGTAGATGTGAATCCCGATGCCGACTTGCGTCGCCACGTCGCCATTGCCGCCAGGCGTGATTATGCCTTCGACGAAATCGGTGGGCTGCTGCGGAACGGCAATGGGGCTCCAACACAATTGGCTCGGCGTCGCATCGAGATCATTGAACGGTCCGCTCCGGATCGATCCATTGTCGATCCGCCTATAGGGTCGGTGTACCACCGAGGGCTGGATGCGATAGGTCCAGGCGCCGGTTATCGTGACGCGGCGCGGTGAAAGAAGTTCCGGAGATCAATTCCGTATAGAGACCGTGCGACGGCCGCTGCGGCGAATTGCGCCCCACCGGCAATGCGCCGGGTACTGCCTCACTGGCAAAGTGATTGCCGAAGCTTGACTGGTACTGCGGTTCGGCGCGCACTTCGCTGCCGCCTGCTCGACCACGACCCCCCGCTGTTCGGTCTTATTCAATGGACTCCGTTCCGGACTTCGGCTCGCAAATTACTTTGCGCTTTCAATATGTTCGGCTACCTATACCGATCTCATCTGGTCTCGCCAATGAGCCGCTCTTTAGGCCCGCGCAAGCGCGGGAAGAGATTGGTCGCAATCGCAGGGGCGATCGGCTTAGTCTTGCGACGCAACAACCGCGCGCACTGCACGTCGAAGTGTTTCGGAGGGACAATCGGAATATTCCCCTAAAACTCGCTTCGCTCGGGCCCGAACTCAACATCGAAGGCAAAATGGATTCCGAGCCAAGCGACGAGGCTGGCGAGTCAAGCGAAATGCCTAGCGTGGGACCGAGTCCGTTGTCGCTCGATAATTTGTGCAACGCGCTGTTCACGTCGGCCCAGGACAATGATTTGCCGGTGCCGTTTTTCGCCAATCTGCTTTGGCAGGAGAGCCGGCTGCGCAATGACGTGGTGAGCAAGAAGGGCGCCATCGGCATCGCCCAATTCATGCCGGAAGTGGCGGTGGAAACTGGTCTCGCCAATCCGTTTGATCCGATGCAGGCAATCCCGGCTTCCGCGCGTTTTCTGCAAAGGCTGCGGTTGCAGTTCGGCAATCTCGGCTTGGTGGCTGCCGCTTACAATTCCGGCCCGCGTCGCGTCATCGAATGGCTTGAGCATCGTGGCAGCCTGCCGCGCGAAACCCGCGGCTACGTGCTGCGCGTCACCGGGTTGACCGCCGAGACCTGGAAACGAGTGCCGGTCGACAACGAAGCGCTGACTTTCGTTCCGCGCCTGCCGTGCCGCAGTTTGCCGGCCTTTGCCAATGTCGAACAGGATCAAATGCAGCAGGCGCAGCTCGAGCGCGTCCGGCACATCCGTATGCCGAGCGAGGAGGAACTCGACGCCAGGCTTGCTGCCGACCCGGCGGCGCAAAGCACAAAGAAACAACGGCACGAAGAAAAGCAGGCGTCGTACAACAAACGTGGCGACGTCCATGTCGACGCTCGCCGCTCCGGCCGCGAACACCATTTGGCAAAGCACGAACCGGCAAAGCGCGAGGCGACCAAGCACGAAGCAGCCAAGCATGAAATTGCGAAGCGCGAGGGCGCAAAGCACGAAGCGGCAAAGCGTGAAGCCACTCACGGTCAGCGCCCGGCACGCGAAAAGCGCAAAAGCGCGTAGCTATCTCGTCCGTCTATTCGGCGACGGTCCCAGTGCCGCGCCGCAAGCCAAGCGCCACAATCCGCTGCAACAGATCCGGATAGCTGATGCCGACGTGCCGCGCGGCGGTGGCGAATTCCTCGTTTTCCGCAATTTCGGGGTTGGGATTGGCTTCCAGAAAATAGGGTGTGCCGTCCGCAGCTAGACGAAAATCGATACGCGCATAGCCGTCGAGTTCAAGCGTGCGATAAATTCGCTTCGCCAGTCGTTGAATACGCATCGCCAGTTCCGGCGTCAGATCCTTGGCGGGGCCGTGCAGAATGCCGCGACGCTCCTGATACCCGGTATCGTGCTTGACTTTCTCGGTGGCAATCAGCCAATCGCCCTGCGGCATGTTCTTGAATTGCAGCTCCCAAATCGGCAACACTAGCAATCGCTCGTTGCCGACCACTCCGACATAAATTTCCCGGCCTTCGATATATTGCTCGGCGATTGCGGCCGTGCCGACGCGCTCATGGATGAAACTGACCCGCTCCGCGAGCTTATCGTCGCTGTCCACTACCGAGGCCTGGGAAATACCGTACGACGCGTCTTCATTGACGCTCTTGACGATCAGCGGTAAGGCGAGTCGAGGTGGCCGCTTAGCTTTGCGATGCATCGGGAAGACCGCGAAGTCCGGCACAGGGACGCGGTGGTAATGAACGAGCGTCTTTGACAAATCCTTGCCGCGCGCCAACATCAAACCGCGCGGATTGCAGCCCGTATAGGGTACGCGCAGCAGTTCCAGATAACTGATGACGTTCTGGTCATAGATCGCCTCGCCATGAAACTGTTCAAGCAATGTAAAGACGACCTCAGGCTTCCACGCCTCGACTTCTTCGCGGATTGGCTTGAGCTCGTCGTGCACGCCGAGCGGCCGTACTTCGTGCCCGGCGGCGCGCAAGGTGTTGACGACGTCGTATTCGGTTTTCCAGACGTTGACCTCTTCTTCGGAAAACCCTTTTCTTGATTCCGGAGGTATCAGGTCCGGGTGAACGAGCACCAGGACGCGAAGCCGTTTCATAATGCGATCCACCTGCGGCGCGACGGACCGAACAATGCATGCATGGTTTTCGCGGTCAA
>Ga0306918_10000508_pt1 | contig 17571 bp, 14 predicted proteins | sample tim00Cox0000000H_FD_203315 | JGI IMG/M metagenome (GOLD analysis project Ga0306918, IMG submission 203315) | Lab enrichment of tropical soil microbial communities from Luquillo Experimental Forest, Puerto Rico - timezero.00C.oxic.00.000.00H (v2)... | ecosystem: Environmental > Terrestrial >... | reverse complement strand
TGCTGCGCTGATTTTTTGAATGGCCCCGAACGCATCCTCACGCTTGCGATCAGCCCAATTCAAATCGCAACGCACCTATGCGCTAAACGCAGCCATGAAATTTTTGGGCGGTAAAAGCCGACCCGTTCCAGTCCGATTCATCTCCGATAATCCATTTGTGCTATGCGAACAGGTGCAGCGCGCGAAGGTAAATTTTTGGTAAATTTTTATTCTGAAAATTGTTTGCATTGCTAGTCATGCTATTTTTGCATACCTGATCAGCGAAAAGGTCGCTGGTCGATAAAGCCAATGCGTTTATATTGCATTGCATCAGAGGCGGCGGTGAACGCCCCCGCTGAAAGGAATTCAACGATGTCGATAAAACTCCTCGCTGAAAAGATTCAGCAATGGCGCATCGGCATCAACAGCGCCGATATCGAGACCGTCGTCCGCGAGGGCGCGCGTCACTAACCCTCTTTTTCGCTGCGAAGCAGGTTTCCTCCCCAGCCCCTTCGCCGCCAGCAGCGCCCGCCGATCCTCCCCCGGCGGGCGTTTCCTTTTGGTGCCCTTGCGGTGCGCCGCTTGCTCTCCCAGCGACACGTCCCTAATTTGTGGCGCATGTCTCTCATATCCTCAACTTCAGCGCCCCTTGCAGCGCCCATACATGTCATCGGTGGCGGCCTCGCCGGCGCGGAAGCCGCCTGGCAGATCGCGCGTGAAAATATTCCCGTCATCCTTCATGAGATGCGCCCGCTTCGCACGACTCCGGCGCATCACACGGCGGAACTGGCGGAGCTCGTCTGTTCAAATTCCTTCCGTGCAGATGATCCCGAAACCAGCGCCATCGGGCTTTTGCACCGCGAGATGCGGCGACTCGACTCGCTGATCATGAGTGCCGCCGATCAGCATAAATTGCCCGCTGGCGGCGCGTTGGCGGTCGATCGCCACGGCTTTTCCGCTTTCGTCACGAGGATGATCTCCGAAGCGCCGCTGATCGAGCTGGTGCGCGAGGAAATCGACGGCCTGCCGCCGAAGGAGTGGGATAACGTCATTATCGCGACCGGGCCTTTGACCTCGCCCGCGCTCGCCGAGGCCATTGCCAAGCTCACCGGCGAAGCGGACCTTGCCTTTTTCGACGCAATTGCCCCTGTCGTGCATCGCGATTCGATCGATATGAGCAAGGCTTGGTTCCAATCCCGCTACGACAAGGCGGGCCCAGGCGGAACCGGCGCGGATTACATCAATTGCCCCCTGGACAAGGAGCAATATTACGCCTTCGTCAATGCCCTGCTCACGTCCGACAAGATTGAATACAAGGAATGGGAAGGCACACCCTATTTCAACGGCTGTCTGCCGATTGAGGTGATGGCAGAACGCGGCCCCGAAACCTTGCGGCATGGGCCGATGAAGCCGGTGGGCCTTACCAATCCACATGCGCCGACGGTCAAACCCTATGCGATCGTCCAGCTTCGCCAGGACAATGCGCTCGGCACCCTATATAATATGGTGGGCTTTCAGACCAAGCTGAAGCATGGCGCGCAGACACAAGTCTTCCGCGCCATTCCCGGCCTCGAAAGCGCGTCATTCGCGCGGCTCGGCGGGCTGCATCGCAATACGTTCCTTAATTCCCCCAGGGTGCTTGACTCGTCCTTGCGGCTCAACGTCGATCCGCGCCTGCGCTTTGCCGGGCAGATCACGGGTTGCGAAGGCTATGTCGAGAGCGCCGCGATCGGCCTTGTCGCCGGGCGCATGGCGGCGGCCGAACGCAAGGGCGTGGATTTTCGGCCGCTGCCCGTGACCACGGCGCTCGGCGCCCTTCTCAATCACATTACCGCCGGGCATATCGAGGTCATTGATGCAGGTCCGCGTTCGTTTCAGCCGATGAATGTGAATTTCGGGCTGTTTCCGCCGCTCGCCGGGAAAATTGCCTCGCCCGAAGGCAAGCGTCTGCGCGGATCGGAAAAGGCCGAGGCAAAAAAACGGCTCATGAGCGCGAGGGCGGCCTTGGACCTCGAAGCCTGGTGCGGCGCCCATTCAACTCTCGCCGCTGAATAAAGCAGCAGTTGAATGCTTTGCCACCAAATTGCGCCAGTCTTGCTGTTTTTTCAATTATGACAGCCTGGATTTTGCGCAAAGGAGCATATTGACCGCGTGCATTTCGCGCGCGAAGCTGGCGTTGCAAATGGGTCTATGCCAAGGCTTATACCAAGTATCGCAAAGAGCGGCTCTTGGTTCCTTTCTCGAATTTCCGCCTTTTCAGAGGGTTGGCGGAAATTCGAGAGTGGCACCAAAGGTCATTCTTTATGACCGTTGGTATTACGAAGAGGATCGGCAGGTTTCATGCAATTTTGCTCATTCGCTTGCCGCGCTAGCGAATGGCGGTTAGGAACCTCGAACTTCTCCGGAGTTCACGGAATATAATATCAATCGACACACAAATGATGGTTCGATGAGCGAAGAAACTTCCGTCCTCGTGTTCGGCATAGACGAACTGGCTTCCGCCGTTGCCAGAAAGCTGCACCTTGCCGGCTATGCCGTCGCCATTAATCAAAGCTCGCCGCCCGATACAATCCGGCGGCGGATGGCTTTTGTGGACGCCTGGACGGATGGAACCTGCACCTTCGAGGGTGTCGAGGCGCGCCGCGCTGACAAAAGCAAGGATTTTCTGGCGGGCCTGCGCAGCGGAATGTTTATTCCGATCCTCTGGCATAATTTCGAGGAGGTCACGGATCGCTGGCCTTGGGATGTCCTCGTCGATGCGCGGCCGCTGAATGGCAAGTCGCGTCAACGCGTGCGCAGCCTCGCCGAAATTACGATTGGCCTCGGACCGGGTTTCACTTGCGGCGACGATTGCGACATTGTCATCGACATTGGCAAGCGCGACCCTGGTGCAGTCCTGCGCAGCGGTTCAATCCCTGTGCGCGACCCGGACGAAGATGCTGCCTTTCCCGATGGCAAGATCGTTCACGCGCCCCATCACGGCCTCTTCCATATTGCCAAATTTCTTGGTGATATTGTCGAAGAGGGCGAAGTTGTCGGATGGATCGGCACGACTCCTATTCAGGCCCCAGGGAGCGGGCGTCTGCGCGGTCTCGCCCGCGATGCCAGCGCCGTGAGCAAGGGCGCGCAACTTGCCGAAGTCGCCACATCCACGGATGCCGACTGCGCCGGCATGACCAAGCGCGACCGCTTGATCGCACGCAGCGTCTCTTTCGTGATCGAGATGGAGCGCGCCGGCTATCAGCCCATCTCGTTTGAGAATTTCCTTTAATATACCCTGAATCCTTGAGGATTCACGGTTCCTTTCCAGCAAAATCGCTTACGCGAGAGCGATTTGCTGGAGCGGCACCGCCTGTTCCTGCGGAACGGCGGTATACCAAGGATCGCAAAAGGCGATCCTTGGTTCCTTTCTCGAATTTTCGCTTTTCCTTAGCGTTGAGCCGAAAATTCGAGAGTGGCACCGCAGGTCATGCTTTATGATCTGTGGCATAGGACATCCTGAGGGGTCAGGGTGTCTTTCCCGCCGATCAGAGGATCGTCTCGCCGGCCAGGAGGCTGAGCTCAAAGAAGATGATGAAGATCGCGACAAAAATGAAAAACAGCTTGCGAGCGACACCACCGGCGGGGTCGGCAATATTGGTGAAGCCCAACGCGCCTGCCAGCAATGAAATGCTAAAAAAGATCAGAGCCCCTTTCAACATACAGGTCCCTCGAAAAATGCGGACCAATGGCCTATCGGCCCTGATCACCTTTCTTCAAAACAATTGGCTTTATCGCAGGATTGCCAAACGAAGGACTTCGAAAACGAGGCCCGCAAAGAGCAAAAGCCCCGCGTCGCGATTGGAACGAAACAGACGCAGTGCTTTTTGCTCATCCCCCGGGTCGATCTCATGCACCTGCCAGGCCAGATGCAAGGCGAAGAGGATCAGCCCGGCGGCAGCCAGGAAACCAGCGCCCGCCGCGATCAAGGCCGCAGCGATAGAAAGAATCGCCCCAGTATAAAGCAGGCCGACGCCGAAACGCACATGATCGCCGAAGAGCCGCGCCGTGGACCTCACACCGGCAAGCGAATCGTCGCGGACGTCCTGGAGCGCATAAATCGTATCATAGCCAATCGTCCAAAGGATCGCGCCGAGATAGAGGAAGATGGGCGCTGGCGCCAAAGATCCGAAAGCCGCCGCCCAGCCCATCAATCCACCCCAGGCAAAGGCACAGCCAAGAACCCCCTGCGGCCAGGAGGTGATCCGTTTCATGAAGGGATAAATGCCGACGAAAAAAAGGGAGGCAAAGCCAAGCGCGATCGTAAAAGCATTGAAGCTCAAAAGGACCACAAGGCCGACGAGACATTGCGCCACGAGAAAGATTTTCGCGGCCCTGACACTCACCCGCCCCGATGGCAAAGGCCGCGAGCGGGTCCGTCCCACTTTCGCGTCAATGTCGCGATCAACAATATCATTATAAGTTGACCCGGCACCGCGCATCGCGATTGCGCCGATGAAAAACAAGAAGAGATGCGACCCATGTGGGAGCACCCCCTGGACCAGGCTCGCGAGGGCGCTCGACCACCAGCAAGGCAGCAGCAACAGCCACCAGCCGATCGGGCGATCGATCCGGGCAAGCTGGAGAAAAGGATGCCAGGATTTCGGCGCCAGTCTGAAGATCAGCTGACCCTGGACCGAATCAGGAAGCACGCCCGGCTCTGAAGACACCCAATCGGAGGGCTGCGGTCCAACCGGCGACGAAGTCAAAGCGGTCCCGTCGGAAGTTTCTGACCCTGCGGCGCGTTGAGGCCGCCTGCCTGCTGCTGCTGTTGAGCTTTCTTCATTTGCGCCGCTATGGTGCAGGCCTGATTTGCAATGGCGGCCGATTTGCCGGAAGTTGCCTTGATATTCTCGATCGCGTCGTCGGGTATCGAGCACCAATCCTTGTTTTTGGTGAGATAGGCGACGAGTTCATGCTCGACAGCAACAAGATTGCGCAATTTCGGACATGAGGCGACGGGATCGAGCTGTTTCTTGCCACCTTTGGTGGCAAGCGCGTTCAGCTGCTCAATCACGCCTTGCCGCTTTTTGTTGAGATTGCCTATATCCGTGGCGCAATCTTCTGCGAGCGCCGCGGTGGCGAGTGTCAGCCACGCGCCCAAGGATAAAAAAGCCGCAGTCCATTGCGCGGCATGGATGAGCCGATCCGCCATCATAGGTTCAGAAGCCTTTCGCCAATATCCGCCTTCGCCTTTCATAGCAAAACCGTTAACTTTCAGGCAAGCGCAACCGCCAATTGTTCAATATATACCGCCATTCCTTCGGGGTAGGCGGTGCGACTCCGGTAAATCGTCATCGCGTCAGCGATTTACCGGAAACGAACCCTGAATCCTCAGAGGATTCAGGGTATACCCACAACCCCAAGAATTTCAGGATCTCACCAGGAAAATCGCTCAACCGAGTGCGTATCTCATGCCCCATTATGATTTTTCCGCGCATCGTCTCTATGTCGATGCGCCGCTTCTCCCTGGGGCGCGCGTCGATCTCGATCGCGGCCAGGCGAATTATCTTTGCAACGTCTTGCGCCTGCCGGAGGGCGCCAAGATCCTGATTTTCAACGGATCTGACGGTGAATGGCGCGCGCGCCTTGAGGCGTCAAGCCGCAAGGTGGTGGCGCTTGTCGCAGAGGAGATCGTGCGGCCGCAAGAGTCGAGCACGGATCTCCATTATCTTTTCGCCCCCCTGAAACATGCGCGGCTCGATTATATGGTGCAGAAAGCGGTGGAGATGGGCGCGAGCCTGCTGCGCCCGGTCCTCACCCGGCGCACCCAGACTGAGCGAATAAACCTCGAGCGGATGCGGGCCAATGCGATTGAAGCCGCCGAGCAATGCGGCATTCTGGTCATCCCGGAAATCGCACCGGCCCTGAAGCTCGAAGCGCTGCTTCGCGCCTTCGACAAGGATCGCTTGCTGATCTTTTGCGATGAGGATGCACCCGTGCGCAGCCCCTCGAAAGCGCTCGCCGGTCTCACTGACACGCAAAAGGAGCAACCGCTTGCCGTTCTCATCGGACCGGAGGGCGGGTTCGATCCGGCCGAGCGGGAGGCGCTCCTCGCCCTGCCGCATGTCCTGCGCCTATCGCTCGGGCCGCGCATTCTGCGCGCCGATACGGCCGCCGTCGCTGCGCTGGCCTTGGTCCAGTCGGCCTTGGGAGATTGGCGATCCTGAAGGCAAAAATGCGAATCCGTATATACCGCCGTTCCGGAGGAACAGGCGGTGCTACTCCGGTAAATCGCCATCGCGTCAGCGATTTACCGGAAACGAACCCTGAATTCCTTCGGATTCAGGGTAACCAACGGTCATAAAGAATGACCGTTGGTCCCACTCTCGAATTTCCGCCGATCCTTTGAAAAGCGGAAATTCGAGAAAGGAACCAAGGATCGCTCTTTGCGATCCTTGGTATAAACGGATAACGATTTGCAACACTTTCCGAATAGAATGTGAGTCGTCGGAAGCCATTCACATCACTATATCGCCCCAATGTAAGCCAAAATCCACATGTGACCGCCCGCATTTGCCAATCGATCAAGGTTGTTATGGTCTTTCGTACAGGTTTTCTTTTCATTTGCAGCTGCGCGGCTGCCCTCTTCGCCACCCTCGGTAAGGATGCGAAGGCGAATGATTTTGGCGGCGGCGATCCAGTGCAAGCGCAGGCCAATGCGGTATGCGCGGCTTATGGGCCGGGCTTTGTCGCGGTGGAGGGAGGAGATACTTGCGTGCGGATCGGCGGCCACGTCCGTGTCGAATTCGGTTCGCGACAAAATTCGTCGCTGGACAGCGGCTGGGCCAATGGCGGAACGGTGCCAGCAGCCGTGCGGTCAACTGAAAATGCCCCGTCAAGCGCTTCCATTTTTGCAAGGCCGTCTCAAAACGCAGGTTCCTCGCCTAGTCACTTGCGCTTGCGTGACGCGCAGTAACTCCCGGAGGTCACAGGCCCCCTCCGCTGAAACGGGTATGGCCCGCGAATCGCGAGCGCTCAATAGACGCATTCCTCGAAGGCCGGGTCGACACTTCCCTTCCATTCATGTTTGAACTTGTCGATGAGGCGTTCTGCTTCGCTCGCGCCAATGACGATCTGATCGAGCGGATCGAGAAAGCGCGTTTCATCCCGGCCCTGCGCATCGAGCCGCTTGCGCTCTGCCAATCCGGCACGTGAATAGTCCAGAACCTCGCGCGCAATCTCCCGGAGTTTTCGCCCACCGATCATGGCTTCGAGCCCCATGCGCGGCACGTCCGCGCGCAATTGTTCGCGCGCCTCGGCGCTCCACGGCTTCACGAGATCGAAGGCCGCATCGAGCGCGGACGGCGCATAGAAAAGCCCCACGAACAAAGCCGGCAGCGCGGTCAAAAGCGGCAAGGGTCCGGCATCGGCGCCACGCATTTCGAGATAGCGTTTCAGCCGCACTTCAGGAAAGATCGTCGAGAGGTGATTCGCCCAATCGGAGAGGGTCGCCTGTTCGCCCGGCAGTGCAGCGAGCTTGCCAGCCAGAAGATCGCGGAAACTCATCCCCGCGACATCATGATAGGTTTCGCCGCGCTTGACGAAATACATTGGCACGTCGAGAGCATAATCGACATAGCGCTCGAAACCCATGCCATCCTCGAAGGCGAAGGGCAACATGCCGGCGCGCGCATTGTCCGTGTCGCGCCAGACCTCCGAGCGACAGGAAAGGAAGCCGTTGAGTTTCCCTTCTGTAAAGGGGGAATTGGCGAAAAGCGCCGTCGCAAGCGGCTGCAAGGCTAGCGAGACGCGCATTTTCTTCACCATGTCGGCCTCGCTCGAAAAGTCGAGATTGGCCTGCACCGTCGAGGTGCGAAACATCATGTCGAGCCCGCGCGAGCCGACTTTCGGCATGTATTTGCGCATGATTTCATAGCGCTGCTTCGGCATCATTGGCGTCTCGTCGAGCCGCCATTTGGGACTCATGCCAAGCGACAGAAAGCGGATTGCGAGGGGGGTTGCAACGAGGTCAAGGGCTTCGAAATGCGCCGCGAGTTCGGCTTGGGTCTGGTGGATCGTGTCGAAGGGAGCGCCGGATAATTCAAACTGGCCGCCCGGTTCGAGCGAAATCGCCCCTCCACCCTTCTCATCGAAAAGCCCAATAATATTTTCGCCATCAAGGATCGGCGTCCATTGGAACCTGGCCTGCATCCCTTCAAGCAGAGCTTTGATTCCGCCGCGGCCCAATTCAGGATCCCCGAAATAAGGAACCGGGGTGTGATCGGCCCGATAGAAGGGAAATTTCTCATGTTCCGTTCCGACGCGAAATTGTTCTGCTGGCTTCGATCCGTTTGCGATCCAAGCCACGAGTTCGTCGCGCGACGTGATAGGCGTTAAATCCGAAACGTCGCGAGCCATTGCCAAGCTTTCGTTTGCGCCATAATCTTCGATCTTGCACTCGGGCGCTTTCCGTTTCAGTTGAAACGGGAAACGCTCTCCTTGTTCTGTTGCATTTTCTTGACGAAAAGCGGAGTCCGCTTTGCCTGAAAATGCTGCCGGCGCCGGAGGGATGTCCGCGCCGCCAAGCTACATATGCGGGAGCGGGCTGAGGCGCAATGCGGACCCCGCCCCGCCACCCCCTTATGTTGATCGCCGGATCCTTCGCAACCAACGGTATCAGGCCTTGGAGCAGGATGACTTGTTTTTGAATCGTCATCTTGGAATCGTCATCTTGCTCTTGAGAGCGCTTTCCGCTGGACACGCCCTCGTCTGGCGCGCTGCGCCGCAGCAGTATAGCGATTTTCATGCCTCAACAGTGCAAGGGAACACAACCCTCTGGAATACTTGCAGCTTCCATGAAAAACGCAGGCCCCCCGGCTCTTTGTTGTGTCCCACTTTGCGACGGTGAGACAATGTCCACCTCGCTTCAGATAAAGGCTCTATCGTGAAATCCGCTCTTTTAGCCCTGAGCGTCAGCGCTTTCTGCCACCCAAAATATCGCTGATTTCGCTTTGCAGGTCCTCGCCTTGGCCCGAAGCAGCCGAAGGCCCCGGCTGAAACATCTTGGTCAGCGCGTCGAGCCCTGCCTGAACCGAGGCAGGGTCGAAACCGGGCATTTGTGGGAACTGACCGGGCGCGCCAGGCTGCATCCCTGGCGCCGGTGCCTGAGGAGCTGTTCCCGCGCCGCCGAATACGCTACCCAGAATATTGCCCAAAATATTGCCGAACCCGCTGGCCTCCGGCGCCGGGGGAGCCTGCTGCGGGGCTGGCTGCACTTGTGGCTGTCCTGGCCCTCCCCCCAAGATCTGACCAAGGATCGAGCCCCATCCGCCGCCCGAGCCACCCGCACCGGCTGCATTTGCGAGCTGTCCCAAAATTCCGCCGAAACCCTGATTTTGCAGCGAGGTCATCATGCCGCCCATGAGCATGGAGGCGATCACCGGCAGCATTTGCGCAAGAAGCGTCGAACTGAGACCCGTCATGGCCGAAGCCTGTTGCGCGATCTGATTGCCGGCATTTGCCGAGCCGAAGATCTGGCCGAGAATCTCATTGCCTTTTTGGATGGTCGCGTCGGATTGCGCGGCTGCGGGATCGCTGAAAGCCGCCATGTGCTGGCTCTCCCCCAGCGAACCCAGGATGGAATTAAAACCCGCAGGCTGCGCCGTCTTTGCGAGAAAACCGCTCGAAAGCGCGGGGATGAACGCCTTGACCGCGGCATCGGCCTGTTCCGGCGAGATGCCAAACTGGCTGGCGAGATTATTGATCGCCTGGCCACCCTGAGCGTTTTGAAGAATCTGGTCGAGATTGAACATGACGTCTCCTCTCTCCTTCCCGCTTGCCGGCAGATCGTCGCGCGTGCCGCTCTCGCAAGAAGGCTTGAAGATGCTACGCGCCCTTGCGATGTTTTGCGAGGCGGTCAGTCACCAAATATGCGGCGATAATAGCCCCCGTACCAAATAGGGCGGCACCGCAAATCATCCCCAGAAAACCGCCTTCCGCGCCGTAATGGGCAGCGCCCAGGGTCACGAAAGGCATGGTGCCGAGCGTCGCGCGGCCCCAATTGAAGATGGTTGAAAGAATCGGAAAGCCAAGATTGTTGAAAGCCGCATTGGCTACGAAAATTGCGCCGAGGAACAACCAAAGCGCACCGCCATAGACACAAAAGAACGTGACGAGCCGCTCGGTTTCACCTTCTGCGTTGAAAATATTGACGACGACAGGAGCCGCCTGCCAAAGAATCAACCAGACCAAGACAACATAGACCAGGACAACAGTGAAGCAATCGGTCAGCACTTGCCGCACCCGCAGCATGAGCTTGGCACCAAGGTTCTGGCCCATGATCGGGCCAACCGAACCCGACAGGGCGATCAAAACGCCATAGGCGAGCGGTGTGAGCCGGTCAATGATCGCGAAGGCGGCGACAGTCGGCTCGCCAAAATGCGAGAAGATCCGCATCGCATAGGCATTGGCGACCGGCGCGGCCAGATTGGTCAGGACAACGGGAACGGCAATTCCCATCATTGCCGGCAGATCCTGCACAATGGAGCGGCGCACCGGAAGGCCGACGAGACCATGTTTGCGCACCGCGCCGTAGAGGCCAATGACCACCAGCACCAACCGCGAAATATCCGTGACGATGGCCGCGCCGGTGACGCCGAGGCCCAAGCCGAAAATGAAAATCGGATCGAGAATGGCGGTGCAGATGCCACCCCCGAGCGTGACATACATGGCGCGCCGCGCATCACCCACAGCGCGCAAAATGCCAGCCAGCGCCATCCCAAGCCCAAGCAGGACAGTACCGGGCAAGGTAATGGCAAGATAGACCGATGCCACGTCGAGCGCCTGCCCGCTGGCGCCAACCAGGGTGAGGATCTCGCGGCGAAACGGCAGCGCGGCCATTATCACGAAGGTGGTGATGGAGAAAACGTGGACGAGGCCCGACGCGGCAAGACTTTGTGCGCGTGGCCTGTCACCTGCCCCGATCGCGCGCGAAACCAGCGCGCCTATGGCAATCGCAAGCCCGATATCGAGCGACACCACAAAGAAGAGAACCTGCGTCGCATAGCCAACCGCCGCGGTCAAATTGGGATCGTTGAGGCGCGACACATAGAGCAGGGATAAAAACTCAACGAGGAAGACCGCCATAAGCCCGATCGAGCCCGCGCCAGTCATGACCAATACATGACGCATGGTGGAGCCTTCGGTAAAAACCGCGCGCGGCGCGGCAAGGGGGGCATTCAACGCGGAGTTTCCCTTTTGCTTATGCCAAAGGCCGCAAAGGGGCGACCCTTGGTTCATTTACCGAACTCACGCTTTTTCAAAGGATTGGCGAAAATTCGAGACGGGCACCGGCAATCGTTCTTGATGACTGTAGGTGCGAGGTGGCGACGTTCGCGCTTTTCTATATCATCCCGCGAAAATTTTTTCCCGCACACCAGCCATCACTGAATAAATCTTTGGCAATTCGATTGCAGTCGCAAAAAAAGAGCGGCTCACCCCGGAGCCGCTCTCTGATTCTGCCTCAACAAACCAATGGCGATCATCAGGCCCCTTTCAAGACCTCGAAATCCCAAGGCAGGGAGTGGAGCCGCTTGCCCGTCGCGGCGTAAATCGCATTGGTGACAGCGGGCGCGAGCGGCGGGACACCGGGCTCACCGACGCCGGTCGGCGGCTCGGTCGAGGGAACGATGTGAACCTCGATCTTGGGCATGTCGGTTATGCGCAAGGGCTGATACCCATCGAAATTCGATTGCTCGACCCTGCCCTTGTCAAAGGTGATCTTGTCGCGCAAGGCCGCGCCCAGGGCGTAACCCGCGCCCCCTTCCATCTGCGCCCAGATCACATCGGGATTGACTGGTATCCCGCAATCCACCGCCGCAACGATCCGGTCCACCTTCACAGAGCCATTTGCGACGCTGACATCGGCAACCATCGCGACATAGGTATTGAAGCTCTTATGCACGGCGATCCCGCGTCCTTGTCCGGCCGGAAGTTTTTCACCATAGCCGGATTTTTCGGCGGCAAGCTGCAACACCCCGCCAACACGCGGCTCGTCCTTGAGGAGCGCGAGACGGAAGGCGAGCGGGTCCTTGCCGGCGGCCCGCGCCGCCTCGTCCATCATGACCTCCATGACTTGCGCCGAATGCGAATGGCCGACCGAGCGCCACCACAAGGTCGTGATGGGAGAGTCCGCCTGATGCCAGTCGACGGCGAGGTTTGGCAAGGCGTAAGGCGTATCCGCCGCGCCTTCGACCGCCGTTTCGTCAATGCCTTCCTTGACAATCATCGGCTCCAAAGGCGTACCGATTACAAAGGATTGATTGACGATATGATGCCCCCAGCCGCTGAGATCGCCTTTTGCGTCAAGTGCGATGCGCACGCGATGCAGAGTCGCAGGGCGGTAACGGCCGCCGGTAAGATCATCTTCCCGCGTCCAGACAAGGTGGATCGGGACCTTGTGACTGCTCGCCTTGGCGATGGCTGCGGCTTCGGCAATATAATCCGCATTGGGCGTCGCGCGCCGGCCGAATGAGGCACCGGCCCAGACCGTATGGATCGCGATATTCTCAGGCTTCGTGCCGAGAACAGCCGCGGCAACCGCCTGTTCGACAGTTTGAAACTGCGATCCGGCCCAGATTTCGGCGCCGCCATCCGGTTTCAACTCAATCGTGGCATTGAGCGGCTCCATAGGCGCATGAGCGAGATAGGGAAACAGGAACTCCGCTTCGATAATCTTGGCGGCTTCCTTGAACGCAGCGTCAGTGTCGCCGCGCCGTGCAGCTGGTTTGCCTGACTGAGCGGCAAGCTTACGATAGTCCGCGAAGATTTCATCGGTCGAACGGGTCTCGGCTTTGGAATCGTCCCATTCGACCTTGAGCGCCTCGCGCCCCTTGATCGCCGACCAGGTGTCGGTGGCAAGGACAGCAACGCCTTGCGGCACCTGCACGACCTCGACCACTCCCTTTACTTTCAAGGCATCCGATGGGTCGAATGATTTGACCGTGCCGCCGAAAAGCTTCGGCCGGGCGAGGACGGCGGTGAGCATTCCAGGGCGCTTGATATCGAGCGCATAGATTGCCGCGCCCGTGGTCTTGGCGACGGAATCGATGCGCGGGACTTTCTTGCCGATATAGATCCAATCCTTTGGATCTTTTGGCGTCACGCTGTCTGGCACCGGCAAGGCCGCAGCCTTGCTCGCGAATTCGCCAAAGGTCGCATGCTTCCGGCTCGCCTTGTGAACAAGCACGCCTTTTTCGATGGTGATTTCCTTTGCAGGAACTTTCCAGGTGTCGGCGGCAGCAGCCACAAGCATGGCCCGGGCGGCGGCTCCCGCATTGCGCAACTGGTCCCAGGAATTCGCAATCGAAGTGGAGCCGCCGGTCCCTTGGATCTTGAAGAAAAGATTGGCGTAAATTGCGGCATTGGCAGGCGCGAATTCAGTTCTAACCTGCGCCCAATCCGCGTCAAGTTCATCGGCGACGAGTGTCGCGAGACCGGTTGTGACACCCTGCCCCTTGTCGAGATGTTTGATGAGGATGGTGACAGTGTTGTCCGGCGCTATCTTGACGAAAGCATTGGGCATCGGCGCCATTTGCTCCGTCGCGGCCTTGGCGAGGCCACTTAACTCGACGCGCGTCGCGACGACTAGGGAGCCTGCGACGGAAGCCGTAGCCAACAGGAATTGCCGGCGCGAGGGGCGCACAGCCTCGGCGCGCTTTTGCGCGAAGATCGATTTTCTGAACATTGCCGCCTCCCTCACGCCAGATCCTGGGCGGCCGCGTGGATCGCGGCGCGAATGCGCACATAGGTGGCGCAGCGGCAGACATTGCCATCCATCGCCGCATCTATATCGGCGTCGGTCGGCTTTTTATTCTGCTGCAGCAAGCCAATGGCGCTCATGATCTGGCCGGACTGGCAATAGCCGCATTGCACGACATCGAGCCGCTGCCAGGCGGATTTCACTGCCAGGGCAACCTTGTCGCGGGCGCCTTCGATCGTCGTGACCTTGCGGCCCTTGAGGTCGCCGATCGGCATCTGGCAGGAGCGAACGGGTTCACCATCTACATGGACCGTGCAGGCACCGCAAAGCGCTGCGCCACAGCCGAATTTCGTCCCCGTGAGGCCAATATGATCGCGCAGGGCCCACAAAAGGGGCATATCGGGATCGGCCTCGAATTCATGCAGAGTGTCGTTGATGGCGAGATTAATCATGCTTTGATCTCTCCGGAGGCATGCGTACGTCTACCCGGGCCATGAGCCCTTGCGCGGCAATCGTGCCCGTTCACTTATCCTCTGTCCGGCCTAAGCCAAGGGGAGATCACGAAATCGTGCTCTATCTACTCTGAATCCTTGAGGATTCGGGGTCACTCTTCGAATCGCGGCGCTTTCCCCGCCACGACTTGGCTCCCATCTTGGCTCCCATCGCCAGTCGTTCTCGCAGGCAGGTTTGGATCACGAAACCGATTGACGATCGGATACCGCCGGTCGCGGCCAAAGTTTCGTTTCGTCACCTTCACGCCAGGGGCCGACTGGCGGCGCTTATATTCGGCGAGATAGAGCAGCCTCTCGATCTTTTTCACCGTTTCGACGTCGTGGCCCTGGGCCAGGAGATCGGCGACGCCCATCTCCTTTTCGACGAGCCCTTCGAGAATCTCATCGAGCACGTCATAAGGCGGCAGCGAATCCTGATCCTTCTGATTCTCGCGCAATTCGGCGGAAGGCGGCTTCACGATAATATTGTGGGGAATGACTTCGCCATCGGGCCCGAGCGCGCCCTTGGGCTTCCAGCCATTGCGTAAATGGCAGAGGCGGAAGACCTGCATTTTATAGAGGTCCTTGATCGGATTGAACCCGCCATTCATGTCGCCATAGATCGTCGCATAGCCGACGGACATTTCCGACTTATTCCCCGTCGTGACCAGCATCGAACCGAATTTGTTCGAGACCGACATCAGAACCGTGCCACGCGTGCGGCTTTGCAGATTTTCTTCCGTGACGCCGGGTGTTGTGCCCTTGAAGATCGGAGCCAGAACTTTTCCAAACCCTTCGACGGCCGGTGCGATCGGCAGAATGTCGTAGCGAAGCTTCAAAGCCCGCGCGCAGGCCTCTGCATCGGCGAGCGATTCCTCCGAGGTGAAACGATAGGGCAGCATGATGCAATGGACCCGCTCGGCCCCCAGAGCATCGACCGCCATAGCCGCGCAAAGCGCCGAATCGACACCGCCGGAAAGCCCCATGACAACGCCCGGAAATCCATTCTTCTCGACATAATCGCGCAGGCCGAGGACGCAGGCGCTATAATCGGCCTTGTCATTTTCCTCGATCTCGGCCTTCGGCCCTTCGACGCAGACGAAAGAGCCATTCTGCCGCTCCCACACGGTTTTCGCGACAATGGACTCGAAGGCCGGAAGCTGAAAGGCAAGCGACGAATCCGCATTCAGCGCAAAAGATGCGCCATCGAAAACAAGTTCATCCTGGCCGCCGAGCTGGTTCAGATAGATGAGCGGAAGATGGCTCTCGACGACGCGGGAGACCGCAATCGAAAGACGCTCGTCGGTCTTGCCCCGCCAATAGGGCGAGCCGTTAGGGACAAGCAGAATTTCGCCGCCGGTCTCGGAGATGCACTCGACAGGGTCCGGCCCCCAAATATCCTCGCAAATCGGGATGCCGATCCGCACGCCCTTGAAGACGATCGGGCCCGGCATGGGTCCGGGCTTGAACACGCGTTTTTCGTCGAAAACGCCATAATTCGGCAAATCTACCTTGAAGCGCACAGCCTCGATCCGGCCACGGGCGAGCAGCGCATAGGCATTGTAGCACTCACCCTCCTCGGCCCAGGGAAGGCCGACGAGGAGGGCCGGGCCATCATCGGCCGTCTCGCGGGCAATTTCCTCGCACGCCGCGCGGCAGGCATCCTGAAAAGCGGGCTTCAGGACGAGATCCTCCGGCGGGTAACCGGAGATGAAGAGTTCGGAAAACATCAAAAGGTCGGCACCGAAGGCCTTCGCCTTCATCCGCGCCTCGCGGATCCGGACGAGATTACCTTCTATGTCGCCAACCGTGCTATTGACTTGGGCGAGGCCTATGACGAGGCGGTTCGCCGGTGCGTCTTGGTCCATCGCGCAAGCTCTCATTGGAAAAAAAGCTCTAAGAGTTAGAACCTGTTGTAAAAGCCCCATCCTCATCCTGAGGAGCCACGGAGTGGCGTCTCGAAGGATGATGTCCAGCATTCACTGGAAGCGCCCTCGTCCTTCGAGACGCGCCTTGCGGCGCTCCTCAGGATGAGGGCTTGGGGCTTTTGAAACAGGTTCCCAATTCTACTCGAAAATATAGGAATCCATCATCACGACACCGCGTTGAACCGACGTGTGGACGCGCTTGCCCTTCGCGCCCTCTCCCGCCGCCCCCAAGGCAAAGGCGAAGGGCATGAAATGGTCGGGCTTTGGATGATTTTCAAGCGCGTGCGGCCCCAGCGCCTTGTAATCGGCAATATCATCAAGCGAACCCGCCTCCGCTTTCTCTTTCACCCAATCCGCGAAAGCCTGGACAAAGTCCTGCGCGGGAGATGAGAAATCGTTCTCGGGCTGATAGACCTCGTTGGCATTATGGGTCAGGCTGCCTGATCCGATGATCAAAATGCCATGCTGCCGCAAGGGCGCAAGGGCCTGGCCAAGCACAATATGGTGACCCGCGCCCTGCTCCGCCTGGATTGCCATCTGTACGACGGGAATATCCGCTTCCGGATAAAGCAGGCTCAAGGGCACGAACACGCCATGATCGAAGCCCCGGCCGATAATCTCCTGCGCCGGCAGGCCCGACTGTTCGACAAGATTCGCGGCAATCGTCGCCAGTTGAGGGAGCCCCGGCGCAGGGTAATCCACTTTGTAAAGTTCTTCCTCGAAGCCCTCAAAATCATAGTACATTCCAGGCTTTTCATCGGCGCAGAATGACGGCTGCTTCATGTCAAACTGCGAGCTTGCAATCAGGATCGCCTGCGGCCGGCCGAGTTTCTCGCCAAAGCCCTTGAAGAATTCGCGCGCGGGACTGTCATGCAAGGCAAGATTGGGCGACCCATGCGAGATGAAGAGGGTTGGGAAGGAAGCCATGATTTATCTCAGGATTGGACTTTTCGCGTGAGCCGAAAAGTCCAGTGCAGTGCCGACAGTCGTTTTCTATGACCGTCGGTTATGGATCACTTTCGAAGAGGGGTGGCGTCGTTTCACTCCGCCGCGTCGAATTTTGGCAGGCCGCGCCCGATGCGCTCAGCCTTGAGAAGTTCGGCTACGAGGAAAGCGACTTCGATCGCTTGCTCTGCATTGAGCCGCGGATCGCAATAAGTATGGTAGCGATCGTGCAGGTCGGCCTCGCTAATGGCCCGGGCGCCGCCGGTGCATTCGGTGACATCCTTACCGGTCATTTCGAGATGCACCCCGCCAGCATAGCTGCCCTCGGCCTGATGCACCGAGAAAAACGTGCGAATCTCAGCCATGATACGATCGAAGGGCCTTGTCTTATAGCCTGAAGCCGCCTTGATCGTGTTGCCGTGCATCGGATCGCAGGACCAAACGACCTTGCGCCCTTCCCGTTTCACGGCGCGGATCAGAGCCGGTA
>Ga0306918_10000495_pt1 | contig 17754 bp, 13 predicted proteins | sample tim00Cox0000000H_FD_203315 | JGI IMG/M metagenome (GOLD analysis project Ga0306918, IMG submission 203315) | Lab enrichment of tropical soil microbial communities from Luquillo Experimental Forest, Puerto Rico - timezero.00C.oxic.00.000.00H (v2)... | ecosystem: Environmental > Terrestrial >... | reverse complement strand
ACAGCGAGCTCGAAGGACCGCCACGCATCAGAAACTTTATGATGAATTTCGGACCGCAACACCCCGCGGCCCACGGTGTGATGCGGCTCGTTCTCGAAATGGACGGCGAGATTATCGAGCGCGCCGATCCTCATATTGGACTGCTGCATCGCGGCACCGAAAAACTGATCGAGCACAAGACCTACCTGCAGGCGATCCCGTATTTCGACCGGCTCGACTATGTATCGCCTATGTGCCAGGAGCACGCCTTCGCGCTCGCGGTCGAAAAGCTGATGGGGATCACGCCGCCACCCAGAGCGCAATACATCAGAGTGGCGTTTGCCGAGATCACCCGGATCCTGAACCACCTGCTCTGTATTTGCGCTTTTGGCCTCGACGTGGGAGCGATCACGCCGTTTCTCTGGGGCTTCGAGGAGCGCGAGCGGTTGATGGAGTTTTACGAGCGTGTCTCAGGCGCCCGCATGCATGCCAACTATTTCCGCCCGGGCGGCGTTCATCTCGATCTGCCTGCAGGTCTCGCCGACGACATCCTAGCATTCTGCGACACTTTTCCGCAGACCATCGATGACATCGAGCGGTTGCTGACGGAAAACCGTATTTTCAAGGAGCGAACCGTCGACATCGGCGTGGTCACCGCCGAACAGGCGGCAGATTGGGGGTTCTCCGGGCCGATGCTGCGGGGCTCGAACGTCGCTTGGGACCTCCGCCGAGCGCAGCCCTACGACGCTTACGACAAGATCGAGTTCGACGTTCCGGTCGGACGCAACGGCGATTCCTATGACAGGTATCTCGTCCGGATCGAGGAAATGCGTCAATCGGTGCGCATCATAAATCAGGCGCTCGCCCAGATGCCCGCGGGGCCGGTGAAGGTCGACGACCGCAAGGTGGCGCCCCCGCCGCGAGGCGAAATGAAGCGCTCCATGGAGGCGCTGATCCATCACTTCAAATTGTATACCGAGGGCTACCATGTCCCTGCCGGCGAGACATATACGGCGGTCGAAGCACCGAAGGGCGAGTTCGGCGTGTATCTCGTTTCCGACGGAACCAATCGCCCGTACCGTTGCAAGATCAGATCGCCAGGCTTTGCCTTTCTGCAGGCCACCGATTTCATGACGCGCGGTCACATGCTCGCCGATGTCGTCGCGATCATTGGCTCGATGGACATCGTCTTCGGCGAGATCGACCGATGAACGCGCCGCTCGACGCTGGAGAATTCGAGCAACCCGCGAGCTTCGATTTTACCCCAGAAAACCTGGAACGGGCTCAAGCGCACATCGCCAAATATCCTTCTGGACGGCAGGCGAGCGCCGTCCTGCCGTTATTGGATTTGGCGCAACGCCAGCACGGCGGGTGGCTGCCGCGGGCGGCAATGGATCGTGTCGCGGAGATGCTCGAGATGGCGCCGATCCGGGTCTACGAGGTCGCAACTTTTTATACGATGTTCAATCTGCGGCCGGTCGGACGCTACTTGCTGCAGGTCTGCACGACGACGCCCTGCTGGCTGCGCGGTTCGGACGAAGTGGTCCGTGCCTGTCAGAATAAGCTTCACATCGGCGTTGACGGCACCACGCCGGACGAGCTCTTCAGTTTGGTCGAGGTGGAATGTCTGGGCGCCTGTGTCAACGCGCCGATCCTGCAAGTCAACGACGATTTCTACGAGGACCTCGACGGGCCGGCGACGGAGGTATTGCTCGACGCGCTGCGCGAAGGGAATCCGCCCCTGCACGGTTCGGTGACCGGGCGGCGTGGGTCCGAGCCCGTCGGCGGCCGCACAACTTTGCTCGAATGAAAGGAAGCCGATGCTCGCCGACGGTGATCGCGTCTTCACCAACCTGTACGGCCAGAGCGACTGGCGGCTCGACGGGGCCCGGCGACGCGGCGATTGGGACGGCGCCAAGGACCTCATTCTGAAGGGCCGTGAGTGGATCGTCGAGCAGGTCAAAGAATCGGGGTTGCGCGGGCGCGGCGGGGCCGGCTTTCCGACCGGCCTGAAGTGGTCGTTTATGCCGAAAGAGAGCGACCGGCCGACCTATCTCGTCGTCAATGCTGATGAAAGCGAACCCGGCACGTGCAAAGATCGCGACATCCTGCGCAACGAACCGCATAAGCTCGTGGAGGGGTGCCTGCTGGCCTCGGCAGGGATGGGGGTGCATGATTGCTACATTTACATAAGGGGCGAGTTCTATAACGAGGCCCAGCGTCTGCAAGCGGCGATCGACGAGGCCTATGCCGCGGGGCTGATCGGGAAGGACGCCTGCGGCTCCGGCTATCGCTTTGATCTCTACCTGCACCGCGGGGCAGGTGCATACATCTGCGGCGAGGAGACCGGCCTTCTCGAAAGTCTCGAAGGACGCAAAGGTCAGCCGCGCCTGAAACCCCCCTTCCCTGCCCAGGTCGGGCTCTACGGGTGCCCCAGCACGGTCAACAATGTTGAAACGATCGCGGTGGTTCCGGAGATCTTGCGCCGCGGGGCAACCTGGTTTGCCGGGATTGGCCGGCCGCGAAATACCGGCACCAAGATCTTCTGCCTGTCCGGCCATGTAAATGCGCCGTGCAATGTAGAAGAAGCCATGAGCATACCGCTGCGCGAGCTGATCGAAAGGCATGCCGGTGGCGTGCGCGGCGGCTGGGACAATCTGCTGGCGATCATTCCCGGCGGTTCATCGGTGCCGGTTATACCGAAATCGATCTGCGAGACGGTGCTGATGGATTTCGATAGCCTGGTCGCCGTCAAGAGCGCCCTCGGTACCGCCGCGGTAATCGTGATGGACAAGTCGACGGATATCGTGAAGGCGATCGCGCGGCTGTCCAAATTCTATAAGAATGAAAGCTGCGGCCAATGCACCCCGTGCCGCGAAGGTCTGGGGTGGATGTGGCGGGTCATGGAACGCATGGTCGAGGGCAACGCCTCGGTGGCGGAAGTCGACATGCTGCTCGACGTTTCCTACGAGATCGAGGGTCATACGATCTGCGCGCTGGCAGACGGCGCCGCATGGCCGGTACAGGGGCTGATCCGTCACTTCCGTCCAGAGATGGAGCGGCGGGTTGCCGAATACCGTGCGGCCGCTGACCGGCAAAGACGGGCAGCTTGACGATGCCCAAGCTGTCAATCGATGGACTAGAGGTCGAGGTACCGGCGAACACGACGATTCTTCAAGCGTGCGAGCACGCCGGGATCGAGGTCGCGCATTTCTGCTACCACGAGCGTCTGGCGATCGCTGGCAATTGCCGGATGTGTCTCGTGGAAGTGGAAAAGTCGCCTAAGCCGATCGCCTCCTGCGCAATGCCGGTGACCGACGGGATGGTGGTTCACACCAAGTCGGCAAAGGCGGTTAAGGCGCAAAAAGGGGTGATGGAGTTCCTGTTGATCAATCATCCGCTGGATTGTCCGATCTGCGACCAGGGCGGCGAGTGCGATCTGCAGGACCAGGCGATGGCGTACGGGTTTGACCGCAGCCGGTTCGAGGAGAACAAGCGCGCCGTGCGCGACAAAGATTTCGGTCCGCTGGTCAAGACTGAAATGACTCGCTGCATCCATTGCACGCGGTGCATCCGGTTTCTGACCGAGATCGCCGGGGTGGAAGAGCTGGGCGCCACCGGGCGCGGCGAGGATATGGAGATCGGCACTTATATCGAGCGGGCGCTCGGCTCCGAGCTGTCGGCCAACATCATCGATTTGTGTCCGGTCGGCGCGCTGACTTCGAAGCCTTATGCCTTCATCGCCCGGCCCTGGGAGTTGCGCAAGACCGAATCGGTCGACGTCCTTGACGCGGTCGGCAGCAGCATTCGGATCGACTCCCGCGGATCGCAAGTATTACGCGTGTTGCCGCGCCTCAATGAGGCGGTGAACGAAGAGTGGATCTCCGACAAGACCCGCTTTGCAAGCGACGGGCTGGTCCGCCGGCGGCTCGATCGTCCCTACATCCGTCGCGACGGCCGGCTGTACGAGGTCGAATGGCACGAGGCTCTCGATCTGGTCGCCGATCGTCTCAGGGCGGTTCCGGGCGAGCGCATCGCCGCGATCGCCGGCGATCTGTGCGATGCTGAATCAATGTTCGCTCTAAAAGAATTCCTGACCGGGCTCGGAGCGGCGAGCATCGATTGTCGTCAAGACGGAGCAAAACTCGATCCCAGCTGCCGTGCCGGCTACCTGTTCAACACGACGATCGCCGGAATAGAAAACGCGGACGTTTGCCTGCTCATCGGCACCAACCCGCGCTGGGAGGCGCCGCTCGTCAACGCGCGACTGCGCAAGCGTTATCTCCAAGGAAATTTTCGGGTAGCGGCGATCGGCCCGACCCTCGATCTGACGTTACCGACAGAGATGTTGGGTCAGGGTGGCGAAGCGCTGAGCGCGCTGGCGAGTGGGGAGCATCCGTGGGCAGCAAGGCTGCGCGAGGCAAGCCACCCGATGCTCGTGCTTGGACAAGGAGCGCTGACACGACGCGATGGGGCGCGGGTTCTGGCGACGGCAAGCAATATCGCGCAAAGTTGCGGCCTCGTTCGCGAAGAGTGGAATGGGTTCAACGTGCTGCACAATGCGGCCGCCCGCGTCGGTGGGCTCGATCTCGGGTTCGTGCCTGGACCGGGTGGGCGCGATGTCGGCGGCATTCTTGCCGGGTGTAGATCCGGCGATGTCGAGCTGCTCTACCTTCTCGGCGCCGACGAGATCGATACCAGCAATCTCGGCGCAGCGTTCGTGATCTATCAGGGTCACCACGGCGATCGCGGTGCGGCGCGCGCGGACGTCATCCTGCCGGGAGCTGCCTACACTGAGAAAGACGGCAGCTACGTCACCACTGAGGGACGTGTGCAGTTAGCGCGCCGTGCTGTCTTCCCGCCGGGCGAGGCGCGCGAGGATTGGAGGATCCTCCGTGCGCTCTCGGGCGCCATTGGCCATCCCCTTCCTTTCGACACCCTGCCTGAGCTTCGCGGCCGCATGTGGCAGGCGGATCCGATCCTCGCCGAGACCGACCGGGTAACGCCCGCTCCCTGGGGGGCCTTCGGCGAGCTCGGGCCTGTCGATCCGACCCCCTTCACCTACCCTATCAAGGACTTTTACCAGACCGACCCGATCAGCCGCGCCAGCCAAACGATGGCACAGTGCAGCGAGACCTACCGCTCACGACCGCCCCAAGCGCCGGCGCGTACGGGTACAAATGGCTAGCTTCTGGACTGGATATGTCTGGCCGACTGTGGTGACCGTCGGCGAGGTTATTGCAGTCGTAGTGCCGTTGCTGCTCGCTATCGCCTACCTCACCTACGCCGAGCGCAAAGTGCTGGCGTTTTCGCAGCTTCGCAAAGGCCCGAATGTCGTCGGTCCGTTCGGCCTACTGCAGCCCTTTGCCGACGGACTCAAACTGCTCGTCAAGGAAACAGTAGTCCCAAGCGAGGCGAACCGAGTGGTGTTTGTCATAGCGCCACTTCTGAGCTTTACGCTGAGTCTCGTCGCCTGGGCGGTCATCCCCTTTGATGCCGGCGTGGTCGTCTCCAACATAAATGTCGGGGTCCTGTACATCTTCGCGATCAGCTCACTAGGCGTCTACGGCATCATCCTGGCCGGTTGGGCATCGAATTCCCGCTACGCCTTTCTCGGCGCCCTGCGCTCAGCCGCGCAGATGGTCTCGTACGAGGTCGCTACCGGCTTTGTTCTCGTCACTGTGCTGCTGTGCGCCGGATCGCTTAACTTGAGTGAGATCGTCGAGGCACAGAGCCACGTCTGGTTTGCCATCCCGCTGCTCCCGATGTTCGTCATCTTCTTCATCTCCGGCCTGGCCGAGACCAATCGGGCGCCGTTCGACCTGGTCGAGGGCGAGTCCGAAATTGTGGCCGGCTATTTTGTCGAATACTCGGCAATGGCCTTCGCGCTGTTTTACCTTGGCGAATACGGCAACATGATCCTTATGAGCGCGATGACAAGCGTGCTGTTTCTTGGTGGCTGGCTCGCTCCGTTCGGCGTTGCGCCTTTCATCTGGGTACCGGGTCCTATTTGGTTCGCGCTCAAGATCGCCTTTGTATTGTTCTGCTTTTTGTGGGTGCGTGCGACCTTCCCGCGGTTCCGCTATGACCAGCTGATGCGGCTCGGCTGGAAGGTGTTCTTGCCGTTTTCGCTGATATGGTTGGTGTTGACGTCGGGTGTGTTGGTCGCAGCCGGATGGTTGCCGGTGCGGTGATTCGTCCGAACGAAGCGGAGAGACGAGCAATGGCATTCCTGGAACGTGGCGCCCGGAGCCTGCTGCTGAGTGAGCTGCTGTCTGGGCTGGTGCTAACCCTTCGCTACATGTTCAAACGCCCGGCCACAGTCAACTACCCGTTCGAGAGGGGTCCGCTCAGCACCCGTTTTCGCGGTGAGCACGCGCTGCGACGCTATCCCAACGGCGAGGAACGCTGCATCGCCTGCAAACTGTGTGAGGCTATCTGTCCGGCACTCGCGATCACGATCGAGGCTGAGCCCCGCGAGGATGGCAGCCGCCGGACGACGCGCTACGACATCGACATGACGAAATGCATCTATTGCGGCTATTGCCAAGAAGCCTGCCCGGTTGATGCGATTGTCGAGGGGCCGAATTTTGAGTTCGCAACCGAGACGCACGAAGAACTACTGTACGATAAGGAAAAGCTATTGGCGAACGGCGATCGGTGGGAGGCTGAGATCGCCAAAAACCTGGCGCTCGACGCGCCCTACCGGTGAGCCCGCATTGGCCTGGTCCCGGCGCGCCCACGTGGCGCCATCGTCTGTAAGCGGCAGGGCGGAATGCTCCAGCCCGACGTAGTAGGTGAGCAGCGATGATCGTCCAGGCCATCATGTTTTATGTCTTTGCCGCGCTAGCGGTGGCTTCCGGCGTATTGGTGGTCTCGTCCCGCAACCCCGTGCACTCCGTGCTCTTCCTGATCGCGGCCTTTTTCAATGCGGCCGGCTTGTTCGTTCTGATCGGGGCTGAGTTCCTGGCGATGATTTTGGTCATTGTCTATGTCGGCGCGGTCGCGGTCCTCTTTCTCTTCGTCGTGATGATGCTCGATATAGACTTTGCACAGCTGCGCGGCGGGTTTGTGCGCTATCTCCCAATCGGCGCCCTAGTCGGGTTCATCCTGCTGGCCGAGCTTCTCCTCGTCATCGGCAGCTGGGCGATCTCCCCAGGTTTACCAAATCCGGCGGCGGCAAGCGGAGTTCCACTGACCAATACCCGGGCGCTCGGCGATATTCTCTACACTCGCTATCTCCTTGCCTTTCAAGGCGCAGGGTTGATCCTGCTCGTCGCGATGGTCGGAGCGATCGTGCTGACGCTGCGCCGTCGCGCCGATGTGCGACGGCAATCGATCTCGGCTCAACTCGCTCGCACCCGCGCCCAATCCGTCGAAGTTGTCAGGGTTCCCATCGGCAGCGGGAGCCAATAATGGCTATCGGCCTCGCGCATTACCTGACGGTTGCTGCTATCCTGTTCACGCTCGGGATTTTCGGCATCTTCCTTAACCGCAAGAACGTCATCATAATGCTGATGTCGATCGAATTGATGCTGCTTGCGGTCAGCATCAATTTCGTCGCTTTCTCGGTCTTTCTACACGACCTCGTCGGCCAGGCTTTTGCGATGTTCGTGCTGACGGTTGCAGCGGCGGAAGCGGCGATCGGCCTCGCAATCCTCGTCGTCTATTTCCGCAACCGAGGCACGATCGCGGTCGAGGACATCAACACGATGAAAGGCTGATCCCTTGGCGGTTGCCGTTGTCCTTCTGCCTCTTCTTGCTGCTGTCATCGCCGGCTTCTTCGGGCGGGTAATCGGCGACCGGGGCGCGCAGCTGGTCACCTGCGGCGCCCTCTTGCTTGCCGCCGCGCTCGGTATCCCGCTGTTCCGCGACATCCTCGCCAGCGACAGCCCGCGTGTGATCCCGCTGGCAAGCTGGATCATTGCTGACGGAGTCGATGTCACGTGGTCATTGCGGCTCGACACGCTGAGCGGGGTCATGATCCTCGTAGTGACCATCGTCTCGTCTATGGTCCACGTGTACTCGATCGGCTACATGGCGGACGATCCCTCAATTCCGCGCTTCATGGCCTATCTGAGCCTGTTCACCTTCGCAATGCTGGCTTTGGTGACTGCCAACGACTTCGTGCAGTTGTTCTTCGGCTGGGAAGGTGTCGGCCTGATGTCCTACCTCTTGATCGGCTTCTGGTACGATCGACCCTCAGCCAATGCTGCCGCCATCAAAGCCTTCATTGTCAATCGTGTCGGCGATTTCGGCTTTGCCCTCGGAATCTTCGCAGTGTTCACCATCTTCGGTGCGCTCGACTTCGGCACTGTGTTCGGCAAAGCACCGAGCGTGGTCGGCGCCAAGATGGAGTTCCTCAGCTGGCAGGTCGATAAGCTGCCCCTCGCTTGCATCCTGCTGTTCATCGGCGCAATGGGGAAATCCGCGCAGATCCCGCTGCACACCTGGCTTCCTGACGCGATGGAGGGTCCGACCCCGGTCTCCGCCCTGATCCACGCGGCAACGATGGTGACGGCAGGCGTCTTTATGGTTGCACGCCTCTCGCCGATGTTCGAATACGCGCCGACAGCTATCGCCGTCGTCGGGGTCATCGGTGGAACCACGGCGATTTTCGCCGCGAGTATCGGGATGGCGCAGAACGACATCAAGCGCGTCATCGCCTGGTCGACATGTAGCCAACTCGGCTACATGTTCGCTGCCGCCGCAGTCTCTGCCTATGCCGCCGCGATTTTCCATCTGTTCAGCCATGCCTTCTTCAAGGGGTTGCTGTTCCTTTGCTCTGGATCGGTCATCCATGCCATGGGCGGCGAACAGGACATGCGTCGGATGGGCGGTCTATGGCGCAAGACACCGTGGACCTACGGTACGATGTGGGTCGGCGCGCTGTCGCTGAGCGGGATCCCGTTCTTTTCCGGCTACTACTCGAAGGACACGATCCTCGAAGCGGATTGGGCGGCGGGTACGGCGGTAGGCCACTATGCGTGGGTCCTCGGCGTTTTGGCGGCTTTCATGACCGCCTTCTACATCTCGCGCGTGATGTTTATGACCTTTCACGGGGAGCCGCGCGCCGACGAGGAGACCTTGCACCATGCGCATGAGAGCCCTTGGGTGATGGTCATACCGCTGCTCGTCCTAGCGACTGGGGCCACCGTCTTCGGGTTTATCGGCTACGATTTCTTTGTCGGCGCTGAGCGCGCTAGTTTCTGGAAAAGTTCGATCCTGGTACTGCCGCAATATGACTCCCTTGCAAAGGTAGAAGAGATACCGCAACTCGTCCGATACATGCCGCTGATATTTGGCCTTCTTGGGATCGCCACCGCCTACGTCTTTTACATCGTCGACAGGACGATCCCGGTGCGGCTCGCATCGCAATTGCGCGCGCTTTACCTGTTCCTGCTCAACAAATGGTATTTCGACGAGCTTTACGACTGGTTGTTCGTCCGCCCGGCCATGTTTGTAGGCGACGGACTGTGGAAATCGGGCGATGGTGCGGTGATCGACGGGCTCGGACCCGATGGGGTCGCCGCCGTCACCCGTGATCTGGCAGGCCAGGCGAGCCGGCTGCAGACCGGCTATCTCTATCACTATGCCTTCGCGATGATGATCGGGCTCGTGGCGCTCGTCACCTGGTACCTGTTGCCGCGGTGAGCGCGGGGCGATTGTCGTGAGCCATTGGCCGCTGCTCTCGCTTGTGACTTTTCTACCGTTGATCGGCGCCGCATTCATTCTGATGACGCGCGGTGACGAGGCCCTAGTCGCACGGAACGCCCGCAATATCGCGCTTTGGACCTCGCTAGTCGATTTTGCGCTGTCTGTGCTGTTGTGGCTGCAGTTCGACCCGAGCACCGCCGATTTCCAATTCGTCGAGCGAGCAAACTGGGTCGCCCTCGGAGGGTTTCAGTTCGCCTACCACATGGGAATCGACGGGATCTCGCTGTTCTTTGTCTTACTCTCGACCCTTCTGACCTTGCTTTCCATCGTCTCGGCCTGGGAAGTGATCCAGTTCCGGGTCAAGGAATTCATGATCGCCTTCCTCGTCCTCGAGACGCTGATGGTCGGAATATTTTGCGCCCTCGATTTTGTTCTCTTCTATATGTTCTTCGAGGGAGTGCTGATCCCGATGTTCCTGATTATCGGAGTCTGGGGAGGTTCTAACCGGATTTATTCCGCATTTAAATTCTTTCTTTACACGTTTCTCGGCTCGATATTGATGCTGCTCGGCGTGATCGCAGTGTACTTCGAGACCGGAACCACCGATATTACGGTCGCCCTGACCCACGCTTTTCCTGCCGGGCTGCAAAAATGGCTGTGGCTGGCTTTCTTTGCTTCCTTCGCGGTCAAGGTCCCGATGTGGCCGGTCCACACCTGGCTGCCCGACGCCCATGTCGAGGCGCCGACCGCGGGCTCGGTCATCCTCGCCGGCATTCTCTTGAAGCTCGGCGGCTATGGTTTCATTCGCTTCTCGCTGCCGATGTTTCCGCTCGCCTCCAGCTATTTCACGCCGTTGATCTTTAGTCTCAGCGTCATTGCGGTGATCTACACCTCGTTGGTGGCGCTGGCGCAGATCGATATGAAGAAACTCGTCGCCTACTCTTCGGTCGCCCATATGGGATTTGTGACAATGGGCACCTTCGCGGTGACGAGCGAAGCCGTGCAGGGCGCGATGATCCAGATGCTGAGCCATGGGCTCGTATCGGCCGCACTCTTTCTTTGTGTCGGCGTCCTGTATGACCGCCTACATACTCACGAGATCATGCGCTTCGGCGGCTTGATCGAGCGTATGCCGGCCTACGCCTTCGTCTTTATGGTCTTTACTCTGGCTGCAGTTGGCTTACCTGGCACCAGCGGCTTTATCGGCGAATTTCTGGTCCTGCTCGGCACCTTTAGGGTGAGCACGCTCTATTGCACCCTCGCGGCGACGGGAATGTTCCTCAGTGTAGCCTACATGCTTTATCTCTATCGCCGGGTCATCTTCGGTACAATTACCCGGGCCGATCTGCGCGGCATGCTCGATCTGAGCCCCCGCGAGAAGGCGGTGTTCGCGCCGTTGCTGGTTCTCGTATTGTGGATGGGCTTCTATCCCAACTCATTCCTGCGGCCGATCCAAATCTCAGTCGATCATCTCGTGCAGCAGGTGAATGCCGCCACCGGCGCCGCCGGTCTGCGCCGCGCGAGCCTCCCTTAGCAATGTCGAGCCTGGTTTTCCCGGACATCTCGCCAGCAGTGCCGGAGATGGTTCTCGCCGCCGGCGCGATGGCGCTGTTGGTTCTCGGCGTGTTGCGCGGCGAAGGCTCGGCGCGGCTCGTCTCCTGGCTCTCGATCGGTGTCCTGATCCTGGTCTTTGTGATCGCTGCGCTCGGCGGAGGCAATCGGCGCGTCGGGTTTTATGGGATGTTCGTCACCGATGCTTTTGCCTTGTTCATGAAGGCGCTGGTGTTGATAGGCTCGGCCGCGACGATTCTGATTAGTATGCATCACAACGAGGAGCAGGGGATCGCGCGCTTCGAGTTCCCGGTTCTCGTGCTGTTGGCGACGACCGGGATGATGGTGATGATCTCGGCCAATGATCTCATCACCCTATATGTCGGCCTCGAGCTGCAAAATCTGGCGCTCTACGTCGTCGCCAGCTTCAATCGCGATTCGGCGCGATCGAGCGAAGCCGGGCTCAAATACTTTGTTCTCGGAGCACTGTCGTCCGGCATGCTGCTGTATGGCGCGTCACTGATCTACGGTTTTGCCGGGACGACTGCCTTCGATGATCTGGAAAGGCTGGCGACCGGTGGCACACCGGTCCAGACCGGGATCCTGATCGGCCTTGTCTTTGTCGTCGTCGGGCTCGCCTTCAAGGTCTCGGCGGTGCCCTTCCACATGTGGACACCCGATGTCTATGAGGGCGCGCCGACGCCGGTCAGCGCCTTCTTCGCGGTGGCGCCCAAGCTGGCGGCGCTCGCCCTCTTCATCCGCTTCATGATCGCCCCGTTCGGCCCGTTGATCGCGGAGTGGCGTCAGGTCATCGTCTTTCTCTCGATCGCCTCGATGGTGCTCGGCGCAGTCGCGGCGATTGCCCAGGAGAATATCAAGCGGTTAATGGCGTATAGCTCGATCGGCCATGTCGGCTATGCGCTGATCGGACTGGCCGCCGGCACGTTCCAAGGTATTCGCGGTGTCCTGGTCTACCTGACAATTTATCTTTTCATGACCATCGGCGCTTGGACGGTGATTCTGTGCATGCGTCGCAAGGAACAGATGCTGGAGGGTATTTCCGATCTTGCCGGTCTCTCGCAATCGCAGCCCGGTCTCGCTCTGGCGTTGGCGATCTTCATGTTCGCCTTGAGCGGAGTCCCGCCGACGGCCGGTTTTTTCGGCAAGCTCTATGTCTTTCTTGCCGCGATCAATGCTCAGCTCACTGGGCTTGCGGTGATCGGTGTCCTGGCCAGCGTCGTCTCGGCTTTTTATTATCTTCGAGTGGTCAAGGTCATGTATTTCGACGAGCCCGTCGGTATGTTCGACCGGCCACTCTCGGCCGAGGTCAAGGGTGTAGTCTTCGTCACCGCGGTCGTCACCTTGTTCTTCTTTCTGTTCCCCGGGCCGATACTCGGTGGCGCGGAGGCCGCAGCCTCCGCCCTTTTCCCCCGATGACCCTTCCTCAGCCGAGGCTCCCCGCGGCCTATCGACTTCGCCGCTACGCCACGGTCGACAGCACCAATGACGAGGCAAAGCGCCTTGCGCGGGCCGCCGCCGAGGAGGGCACATTGGTGTGGGGGATCGAGCAGACCGCCGGCCGGGGGCGGCGCGGACATACCTGGGCCTCTCCGCCGGGTAATCTCTACGCTTCGCTGATCTTACGGTCTCGTTGTCCCATAGATCAGGCCGCGCAGCTTGGTTTCGTCGCGGCGTTGGCTGTCGGCGCCACGCTGGGCTCGATCCTCGAAAAACGGCTCGATGGGCTCTCGTACAAATGGCCAAACGACGTACTGTTGCGCGGTCGCAAGATAGCCGGAATCCTCCTCGAGTCTGAGCTCGGCGAGGGTGAGATTCTGGAGTTTGTCGTCGTCGGCGTCGGTATCAATCTCACCTCCTCGCCGCGAGACACTGAGTTTCCGGCCACATCGATCGCTGAGGAGGATCTGGGGACGGTCTTCCCTGGTGCCGCACTCGAAGGGTTTGCCCGTCATTTCCAGGCCTGGGAAGAGCGCTGGCGCGAAGAGGGCTTCGCGCCCATACGCGCGGCTTGGCGTGCCCGCGCGGCGGCTCTCGGTGAGCCGATCCGGGTGCGCCTGGAGCCCGCAACCTTGCACGGCCGGTTCGTCGACATAGATCAACACGGCGCGCTCTTGTTGGAGAGCGCAGGAGAATTCCGGCGGGTCGCCGCTGGCGAAGTCTTCCCGGTCACCCGCTGACGAGGCCTTATGCTCCTCGCGATCAACGCCAATAACACCAACACCGTGTTTGCCGTGTGGGAGGGCGACCGGCTCAAGGGGGCTTGGCGTGCCGCGACCGACGCTCGGCGCACCGCCGACGAATATGTGGTGTGGCTCGACCATATGCTCGCGCTCGAAGGTCTGATGCGACAGCGCCTTACTGGCACCATCATCGCCAGCGTTGTACCCGAGGCAAATTTCAACCTACGGCGGCTTTGTCGCCATTATTGCGGCCACGAGCCCATGATGGTCGGCGAGGCCGGCGTCGAGCTTGGCGCCCGCGCGGTTGTCGACCGGCCGGAGGAGGTGGGCGCCGACCGGTTGTGCAACACGGTTGGTGCCGGAGACCGCTATGCGACGCCGCTTGTCGTCGTCGATTTCGGGACGACGACAAATTTTGACGTCATCGACGGCGACGGCAACTACCGCGGTGGCGTCATCGCGCCTGGGATAAACCTATCGAACCAGGCGCTACACCTTGCGGCCGCCAAATTGCCGAGCGTGCCGATTCAGCGCCCCGAGCGGGTGATCGGCACGAGCACCGTCGCCTGTATGCAATCGGGCATTTTCTGGGGTTATGTGAGCCTCATCGAAGGGCTCGTCGAACGCGTCAAGCACGAATTTGGCGCGCCAATGGGCGTCATCGCCACCGGCGGCCTAGCCCCCCTCTTCGACGGGGCGATGCCGGTCATCGATCGCATCGATCCCGATCTGACCTTATGGGGACTCCGGCTTATCTACCGGCGAAATAGCAATAAATGAAGGATCTGCCCTACCCATCGGGCGATCGTTCGGCAGACGGTGACCCTGGCGCGCTGTTCTTTGTCTCGCTCGGAGGCGCCGGCGAGATCGGTATGAATCTGAATATCTACGGTTATGCCGGCGACTGGCTCATTCTCGACTGCGGGGTCACCTTCGGGGACGATTCGCAGCCGGGGCTTGAAGTCGTCATGCCCGATCCCGCCTTCATCGTCGAACGACGCGACCGGCTGCTCGGGATCGTAGCGACGCACGCGCATGAGGACCACATCGGGGCCATTCCTTACTTATGGAAGGATCTGCGTTGTCCGATTTGGGCGACTCCATTCACCGCATCATTGCTGCGGGCAAAGCTTGTCGAAGCCGGCATTGCCGACAGGGTCAGGATCAATGTCGTACCGATGTCGGGCCGGTTCACCGTCGGACCGTTCGACCTCGAACTGATCACGCTCACTCATTCGATCCCCGAACCCAATGCGGTGGCGTTGCGCACGCCGGTCGGGACGGTGCTGCACACCGGTGATTGGAAGTTCGACCCGGACCCGCTGATTGGCTCGACTTCGGACGAAGCAGCGCTGCGCCGGCTCGGCGACGATGGCGTCCTGGCGATGATCGGCGACTCGACAAATGCGTTGCGTCCCGGTACCTCCGGTTCGGAAGCGGATCTGCGTCGGTCGCTGATCGATCTCGTCGGCCGCTATGACGCGCGGGTCGCGGTCGCCTGCTTCGCCTCGAACGTCGCCCGTCTCGAAACGGTCGCGCGGGCCGCCGCAGTGCATGGCCGCGAAGTGGCGCTTGTCGGACGGTCGCTGTGGCGGATCGACAAGGCTGCCCGCGAGAACGGCTATCTCGCTGATCTACCACGCTTTTTGACCGAGGACGAGGCGGGTTACCTGCCGCGTGGCAAGATCGTTCTGATCTGCACCGGAAGCCAGGGGGAGCCCCGCTCGGCGCTCGCCAGGATCGCCCGCGAGGACCACCCCAACATCGTACTCGAGACCGGCGATGTCGCGATCTTCTCGTCGCGCATCATTCCGGGCAATGAGAAAGCGATCAATCGGCTGCAGAACGCGCTAGTCCGGCTTGGAGTCGAGATTGTCACCGAGGAAGATCATTTCGTCCACGTCTCCGGCCACCCGGCGCGTGAGGAGCTCGTGCGCATGTACCAGATGGTCCGCCCGCGGGTCGCGATCCCGGTTCACGGCGAGGCGCGCCATTTGATAGCCCATGCCCATCTCGCCGAGGAGTGCCAGGTTCAGCAGCCGCTCGTTATCCAGAACGGTGACATGGTGCGGCTTACTCCGACTGGTGCGACGGTTGTCGACGAGGTGCCGGTCGGCCGGTTGGCGAGCGATGGCAAAGGCCTCTTGCCGCTGGGTGGCGCTGCGCTGAAGGACCGCCGTCGCATTGTCTTGAACGGCAGCGCGGTCGCTACCCTGGTCGTCGACCGTCAGGGCCGGCTCGCCGCACCCCCCGCGATCAGTCTGATCGGTGTGGTCGAAGAGGCTGCGGCGACCGCGGCCGCGCCCTTCTTGCGCGATGCTGCCGAGCGTGCTGTCGAGGAGCTCCCCGCCGGGCCGCGGCGTGACGACAACGTGGTGCGCGACGCGATTCGTCGCACGCTGCGCCGAGCCATCAACGAGCGCTTCGGCAAGCGGCCGTTGATCGAAATCCATCTCGTCCGGATCTGAACGGCAGCGCCTCGGGGCCGTTGATGCGACCAGTTTGACAAGGCGCCACAGCCAGTGAATCGGTTGTTCGCACATGCGAGATGCGGTAATCTGCCGTAGAAATGCTTATATTTAGCGTCGCGGCAGCGCCCATTTGGGTGCGCCGCGATTTTGTTGAAGCCCATACCGAGCAACCGTGGCCGTCACCTCCGCACCACCCGCCGCCCCCGACATTACGCCCGTCACGATCGAAGACGAGATGAGGCGGTCGTACCTCGATTACGCGATGAGCGTAATCGTGGCGCGCGCGCTTCCCGACGTCCGGGACGGGCTGAAGCCGGTCCACCGCCGCATACTTTACTCGATGAAGGTCAACGGCAACGAGTGGAACCGCGGTTACCGTAAATCCGCCCGCATCGTCGGTGACGTGATCGGCAAGTACCACCCGCACGGCGAGCTGGCGATCTACGATGCGATGGTGCGGATGGCGCAAGATTTTGCGATGCGCCTGCCGCTGATCGATGGGCAGGGCAATTTCGGCTCGATGGACGGCGATTCGCCGGCGGCCTACCGCTACACCGAGGCCAGGCTCGCCCGCGTCGCCGATTCGCTGCTCGACGATCTCGACAACGACACGGTCGACTTCCAGCCGAATTACGACGAGACCGAAAGCGAACCAAAGGTGCTGCCGGCCGGCTTTCCGAATTTGCTGGTCAACGGCGCTCAAGGGATCGCAGTCGGCATGGCGACCAACATCCCGCCGCACAATCTAGGCGAGGTCATCGACGCCTGCTGCGCTTATCTCGACAACCCGGCGATCGCCGTCGAAGACCTGATGGAATATGTCCCGGCGCCCGATTTCCCGACCGGCGGGATCATCATGGGACGTGCCGGGACGCATGCCGCCTACAAGACCGGCCGGGGTGCCGTCATCATGCGCGGCAAGACCCACGTCGAGGAGGTGCGCAAGGACCGCGAGGCGATCGTCTTTACCGAGGTTCCCTACCAGGTCAACAAGGCAAAGCTGATCGAGCGAATCGCCGAGACGGTCCGCGAGAAGCTGATCGAGGGCATAGCGGAGCTGCGGGACGAGAGCGACCGTGACGGTGTGCGCGTCGTCATCGAGTTGAAGCGCGATGCTGAGCCGGAGATCGTGCTCAACCAGCTCTATCGTCACACCGCGCTGCAGACGAGCTTTGGCGTCAACATGCTGGCGCTGGATGGCGGTCGGCCTGAGCTGTTGACGCTGCGCGACGTCATCGCCGCCTTTATCGCCTTCCGCGAGGAGGTGATCACCCGCCGTACCAGCCACCTCCTCGCCAAGGCACGCGAGCGCGCGCATACCCTGCTCGGGCTGTCGATTGCGGTCGCCAACCTCGACGAAATCATCGCGCTGATCCGCACTGCACCCGATCCGGCGACTGCGCGGGCGGGTCTCGTCGGCCGAGCCTGGCCGTCTGCCGATGTCGCACCGCTGGTGGCGCTGGTCGGCGAGCCCGGCCGCGAGGCTGCCGAGGACGGCGCCTACCGGCTGTCAGACGAGCAGGCGCGCGCGATCCTCGACCTGCGGCTGCAGCGCTTGACCGGGCTCGAGCGCGACAAGATCGCCGAAGAGTTGCGCGGTCTGATCAGCGAGATCGCGGGCTATCTCGAAATCCTGCGTTCGCGCGCCCGTCTGATCGAGGTAATGCGTGCCGAGCTGCTGGCGATCAAGGAACAGTTTGCGACACCGCGTCGGACCGCGATCGAGGACGTCGAGTTCGAAGCCGATATCGAAGCGCTGATCCAGCGCGAGGCGATGGTCGTGACGGTGAGCCACGCCGGCTACATCAAGCGGGTGCCATTGTCGACCTATCGCGCGCAACGCCGAGGCGGCCGCGGGCGCGCTGGCATGGCGATCCGCGAAGAGGATTTCCTCA
>Ga0306918_10000488_pt1 | contig 17888 bp, 13 predicted proteins | sample tim00Cox0000000H_FD_203315 | JGI IMG/M metagenome (GOLD analysis project Ga0306918, IMG submission 203315) | Lab enrichment of tropical soil microbial communities from Luquillo Experimental Forest, Puerto Rico - timezero.00C.oxic.00.000.00H (v2)... | ecosystem: Environmental > Terrestrial >... | reverse complement strand
GGCTCTCCGCCGCGACCATCTCTATGTGGATGGTCCGGGCCAATCGGGTCGTGACCTCGTCCTGCACGTCGAGAAGATCGCCGCGCTGCTTGTCGAAGCGTTCGGCCCACAGATGCCCGCCGCTCTCGGCATCAACGAGCTGCGCGTTGAAGCGGATCCGTTCGCCCGTGTTCTGCACGCTGCCTTCGAGAACATAGCGTACGCCGAGCTCGCGGCCGATCTGGCGGGTGTCGATCGGCTTGCCCTTATATGCAAAAGCGGTGTTGCGCGAGATCGCGAAGACGCCTGAACAGCGCGAGAGGTCGGTCGTGAGCGTCTCAGTAATGCCGTCAACGAAAGGATCGTCCTCCGCACTCCCGCCGATGTTGAGAAGGGGCAAAACCACGATCGAGAGCCGCGGCGTGGCGGGTTCGCCGGTGGCGGGGCCGGCTTCAGTATCACCTACCGCGCTCGCCCCCTTTGCCGTTGGGCTCACTGCTAGAGGCAGCTGAGATTGGATCGGTACGAGGCGCGAGGTCTCCCATAACCAACGTGCCATCCGATCGCGCGCATTGCTGAGGTGACGCCGGTACGTCCCAAAAGAAAGAGCAAGACGATCTGCGACGGCCTCTTGTTTGAGGAAGGGCTCGGAATAGGTCAGCTCGAGTATCCGACGCAACTTCTCGTCGCGTGCGTTGCCGAACAACGTGTGGACGGTCTCGCACAGCAATGTTTTTAGCTCCTGCGGGCCAGCTGACCCGCCGAAATTCCAAAGTCCGTCGCGCAGCAACCGGTTGCGGGCGAGCAAATCGGGACTGTGAACGTCCCGCAGGGCGTCCTTGACCGCAGCCGCAAATTCCCCATAGGTGATCGCAGGCGCTGCAGCCGACAGCGTTGCGCGAGCAGCTGTCGGCGGCGCCGATTCAGATGCGGTACCGTTCGGATTCGTTCCCGGTGAGGGAGCCGGGATTATCATGGCAAGCGGTTCCGACGTTAGAACAAATCTAAAATTGGTATTCCGGGGAGTATGGCAAGGCGCGTATAAGGCTCACCGCCGTCTCACAATGCTCCTGACGCGAATAAGCGAGGCGATGTGGGGTGGAACTCCGACTATAAAAGCGGCAAAGTCTAAAGCCTAACGTTCGATAAAGTTGGTATGTCACGAGACCCCGGTACCCCGACGTTCGAACAGTTGCGGGTCTTTTTGACGGTGGTGGATGTCGGCAGCATCGCGGGGGCGGCGCGAAGGCTCAGCCGGCCGACATCGGTCATCAGCTATTCGATAGCCAATCTGGAGGCGCAGCTGAGGGTCTTCCTATTCGATCGCAAGTCAACGCGCACCCCAACTGACCGAAGCCGGCCGCGGTGTTCTGTCGGAAGCGCGGACTGTCACCAATGGCGTCGACGCGCTCCGCGCCAAGGTGCGAAGCCTTAGCCGGGGCATCGAGGCAGAAATCAGCCTTGTCCTTAATGCGATGCTGCCCGAACCGCGGGTGGTTGACGCGCTAAAGGCGTTTCGAGCGGAGTTTCCGGCGGTGTCGCTTCGCCTCTCTGTCGAATCGCTCGGGGCAGTGACGCAGATGGTGCTCGACCGCACGGCCACGATCGGGATCTGCGGAGCGCTCGATGAGGCGGTCGCTGGGCTTGGGCGCGTCGGCGTCGGCAGCGTCGAGTGGATCCCCGTTGCTGCTCCTGATCATCCTCTGGCGCTCGCTGGCCAGAACGCGCCTGGCGCCGGGCGCGACCACATCCAGCTTGTGCTGACGGACCGCTCAACGCCTTCACGGGGCCCGGATGTTGGCGTGATCGCAACCCAGACCTGGCGCCTGGTCGATCTCGGCCTGAAACATATGCTGCTGAAGGAAGGCATAGGCTGGGGCTATATGCCCGAACCCATGGTGCGCGAAGATGCCGCGGGCGGACGGCTCGTCCAGCTTGACATGCCCGAGTTGAAAAGGGGGTCCGTTCGACTGTATGCGATCTATCGGACGGATACGCCCCCGGGCCCGGCGGGCTCGTGGCTCATTTCCCGGCTCGAGGCTCAGGTGGCAGGCGCACCCGACGTCCCTAATCAGCCCCCCACTCTTTCCGCATCGCTCGATCGGTAAAAATATCGGCAAAAAGAAGATTAGCGGCAGTGCCATCCCTCCGTCGTAAAGTTTAATGCCGCCTACCTCAGGGAACACCGGCGCAGTTCAACCCTGCGGGTCTGCAAGCATTGGAGAGCGAGCCACTGAGCAAGCCGAAAAACCACTCGCCCGGCTCCCGCAAACAGCAGCCGGGTGAGGATTCGGTCGCACCAACGTCAACTGGCCGGAACCGCCTGCCAACCCGTATTGCACTGCGTCACGTAAGGATAATAGCCGGCAGGATCAGAACAATAGTACCAGGTCTGCGAAGAGTAGGGTTGGCTATAATCGTAATTCCCATAGTCCGGATAATAGCCCCACCAGGGATAAGCGAGCCCTCCGCCGAAGAAAAACCTGTTGTCGTGAAATCGACCGTCGTGGAACCTGCCATCGTGAAATCTATCCCCGTGAAACCCGCCCCCGTGGAACCCGCTACCGTGGAATCCGCCGCCGTGAAATCCACCAAATCCCCCGCCATGAAACCCGCCGTGGAAACCCCCGCCACCGCCATGCGGTCCGGCGTAGGCGGGAGTTGGCTGGCTCAGCGTGGCAGCGCACAGCAGCGCCGCTGCGATTGCCGGGGCCCTTCCTACCCTTGGCCGGGCTCTATCCTTGCTTGACTGTTGCATCGATCACTCCATTTGGACGAACCGCGTATCCGGGTCTGTAACAGAGGACGCGACTTTCGAACCCTTCTAAAGTGTTGATGGGCGACCCAAATCAAGTGCGATATTTGTTGCATTGGGTGCTGAGAGGAATTCAGCAATGCGCCGGGCCGACTTGGCCGATCTGATCGCGTTCGTTGCCGTCGCCGACAATCTCAGCTTCCGGGCGGCGGCCTCGCGTCTCGGTGTCACGCCGTCGGCGCTCAGTCACACGTTGCGGCACTTCGAGGAGCGTCTTGGGTTCCGATTGCTGAACCGCACAACGCGGAGCGTCTCGCTCACCGATGCTGGTCTGCGCCTGCTCGACCGGCTGCGGCCGGCGGTCGAGCAGATCTCTCGCGGCCTGGAGGACCTCAAGAGCGAGCAAGGGCACCCCTTCGGGTGCCTGCGCCTCTATGTGACCCACCTCGCGGGTGCTGCGGTCATCGCCCCCGTCTGGGCGCGCTTTCTATCGAGCTTTCCCGACGTCCAGCTTGAGGTCCACACCGCCGAGGCGCCGGCCGACATCGTCGCGAAGGGCTTCGATGCCGGGATCGGTCCAAAAGACTGGGCCGCCGCGGACATGATCGCCGTTCGGGTGACGGGGCCGATGAAAGTGGCCGTGGTCGGCGCGCCAACCTACTTCGCGCGACGACGCCCGCCGCGCGTGCCCGATGATCTCGCCCATCACAGCTGCGTTCAATATCGTCGGGCGGCGGGAACCGTGTTTGAGTGGCCATTCGAGCGGGACGGCAAATCGCGACGGGTTTCGCTAGATGGCCGGATCATGGTCAACGATATGGATTTGGCGGTTCGCGCAGCCGTCGATGGGTTGGGAGTTGCGTACACGATCGAAACCCTCGCCGGCCCGTTCCTGCGTTCGGGGCAGCTCGTACGCGTGCTGGAGGATTGGTCGCCCTTCTCCGATGGGCTCTTTATTTACTATCCCGGCCACCGGCAGGTGCCGGTCGCGCTGCGCGCCCTGATAGATATGCTCCACGCCGCTCGCGGCTCGACACCGGCCAAAGGCTTGCTCGAGATCCCTTTCGCGGCCGAGTGAACGCGGCTAGGGCCGCCGCAGGGGCGGATTCCCCGGGGAGCGAACGCTCTTGGCGCGTGGATGATTCATGAATGTCTCTCATCTCCAAATCAAATTCGCAGTGATTGTGAAACATCCATTCCGCTCGCATCTCCGGCTCGCGAACTCGAAGACCGGGTCACCAAAGCCGACGGTGGGCAACCCGGAGGTCACCTCAAAATCCGGAGCATTCAAACATGTCGGAATACGACAATGACCAGCTCTGCAGCCTTCGTGCGGCGCTGTTGGATCATCCCCTTTATGCGCAAGTCGTTTCGGTGGCCGATCTGAGGCGCTTCATGGAAGATCATGTTTTTGCCGTCTGGGATTTCATGTCGCTGCTGAAGCGCCTTCAGCAGGACATGACCTGCATCACGGTGCCGTGGTTCCCGGCCGACAATGCAAAAGCCGCGCGCCTGATCAATGACATCGTGATCGGCGAGGAGACGGATGTCGATCCCGACGGCTCCTATGTCAGCCACCTCACCCTCTACCTCCGCGCCATGGCGGACATCGGCGCCAGCACGCGCCAGTGTGAGAAGTTCCGTTCGCTGGTGTTGGTCGGCGTACCGGTCGAAGTGGCGCTAGCGCGGATCGGCGCCCCGCCCCATGTGCAAGCCTTTGTTACGCATACGATGAGGCTCGCCAATTCGGGCTCGACGGAGGAGGTCTTGGCGGCGTTCTTCTACGGCCGCGAAGACATCATCCCGGAAATGTTCCGCAGGCTTCTCGACACGCTCTATGATGCGAGGCACCACAACGATCGCCTGCGCCATTTCATCTACTACATCGATCGCCACATCGAACTCGATGGCGACAGTCATGGCCCGATGGGGCGTGAGTTGCTCGAAGGTCTGATCGCGGATTCGCAGCAGCGGGGCGAGTGGGCGCTGCAAGCCGCATGCAGCAGCATCAAAGCCCGGATCGAGCTTTGGAACGGCACATTGAGCAAGCTGCGCAACAGCCGCAGCGTGGAGCGGTCGGTCGAGACGTACGCCGCCTGATGACCGATGTGTGCCGGAGCTACCGTGCGCGAATACCTCCGTGAATTGACTTGGTGTCTGGATGCGTTTTGCGACCGTCGCGAAGGCGGTCGCACTACGCGCGCTGATGGACATGCTCCGCATCGCCCGTGGATCGCCGCTGCCCAGAGGGTCGCTCGAGATCCCGTTTGCCGCCGAGAGAACGCGCTCTGGTCGGCGGCGTGAGCCGCTGTGTTGCGATAATTACGATCTCAGAATTGCCACACTAATATTGCATTCTTTGAGCGAACCAGCCTCGGAGGCCGACCGAAGGGGTTCGAGCGACGGGCGACCGCTGCGAGCCGGAGCAGACTGATCGAGTATTACAACCTGACCGTGAGCGCTTGCTGCAGATTTTCTGTAGATTTCCGCTACAGCGGATCTCCGACTCAAGTACTGATTGCAGTCGGCAATCTCGAGGGGGGCCGGCAAGCCAAAGAAAGACCGGTCCGGATGATGGACCGTGCGCGGGGCGGCGGGCTGACGCAAAAGATGATAATCTCGTGATATCGGGTTCTCGGGGGTGATCGATGCTGCGCCTGCCGTCGGTGTTTTGCCTCATCTGCTTCACCGTGTCGGCGCTGGCGCAGGAATACCAGTCGAAGGAGCTGGCCGACGCCGCGCGCGACTGGCGCCAGGAGCTGATCGACAGCGTCCCGGCAAACAAGAAGCAGCTCGGTGTCGTGGCCGGGCTGCGAAGAACGGCCGAGATCGAATACCAGGCGAAGGACTACTCCGCCGCCATCGGCAAGCTGACGAGCGCCATCGCGAATGGCGCCGATGACGGCCTGGTCTGGCTGCGGCTCGCCCAGAGCGACCTCGCCGCCAACGACGACCATGCGATGGCGAGCGCTTACAACGCCTATCTGAAATCGACCGACCCGGTCGAGCGTGGTGCGGCTCTCTTTGTCATCGGTCGCGACTACGACCGCCACGATAAGCAAAAAGAGGCGCTCGCCGCCTTCGACGCTGGGCTTCACTTCACTCATCTCGCAGCGATCGCCGAGCGGGCCGAAGAGCTGCGTCGGCTCGTCGCCTTCCGCGTCACCAAGGTCGAGGTTCAGGCCGAGGCGGATGAGGCACGCGCCTGTCTGCGCTTCAACGAGCAGATCGCGGCAAAGGCCGACATTTCGTACGGCGCCTATGTGCGCAGCGAGCCCAAGCTCGACGGCATCGTCACCGCCCGCGGCGATACGCTTTGCCTCGACGGCTTGAAGCACGGCGCGATCTACAACGTCGACATCCTCAGTGGGCTCCCGGCCGCGACCGGCGAGCAGATGCGCGAAAAATTCACGACCCGGATCGTCATTCCCGACCGCAAGCCGCAGATCCGCTTCTCCGGCGCCGGTTATGTTTTGCCCAAGCAGGACAGCGCAGGGCTCCCGCTGACCACGATCAACATCGACAAGGTCAAGTTGCGGCTGTTGCGGGTCAACGAGCGCAACCTGGTTCCGAGCATCGATGCCGAGCGGCTGACGATGAGCTTCTCGTCCTACGAGGTCGACGAGATCATCAACCGCAGCGGCAGCCTCGTCTGGCAAGGCGAGATGGCGGTATCGGGCGAGCGCAACCGCACGGTTACGACGGCGATCCCGCTCAAGGACCTGCTGCACGAGAAGGGGCCGGGCATCTATCTGGCGGTCGCCGAGCGGACCGACCTGCGGCAGGACGAATACGCCGAGCCGGCGACCAATTGGGTCCTCGTCTCGAACCTCGGGCTCACCGCCTATAAGGGCACGGACGGTCTGGCGGTAAATGTGCGCTCGCTCGCCGACGGCAAGCCCCTGCCCGGCGTCGCGATTCAGCTCTATGCGCGCAACAACGGCGAGCTGGTGGAGGCCACCAGCGACACCGGCGGCATTGCCCATATCTCCGGCGGGTTGTTGCGCGGCCGCGGCGGTGACGAGCCCTTTGTCGTTACGGCGCACGGCCCCGATGACGACTTCAACTTTCTCGAAATCGGCCGCCCTGCCTTCGACCTCAGCGACCGCGGTGTCAGCGGCCGGCCGCAGCCGGGTCCGGTCGACGCGTTTCTCTATACCGATCGTGGCATCTATCGGCCCGGCGAAACCGTCGAGCTGATGGCGTTGGTGCGCGACGATAAGGCCGAGGCGATGTCCGGCCTGCCGATCGGCGTCCGATTGTTGCGGCCCGACGGGATCGAGGTCGAGCACCGCCTGTTGGCGTCAAATTCCCCGGGTGATCGGCTCGGAGCATATCATCAGAGCTTCGCACTGCCGCGCGATGCGCGCATCGGCGCCTGGCAAGTCGAGTTGCGTCTCGATCCGAAGGCGCCGCCGATCGGCAGGGCCGAATTCCAGGTCGAGGATTTCGTCCCGCCGCAGCTCGCGGTCGAGCTGTCCGCCGCGGAGGAGCCGATCCGCCCCGCCCAGGCCTTCCAGGTCGAGATTGCCGCACATTACTACTATGGCGCGCCCGGGGCGGGTCTCGGGACCGAGGCCGAGGCGGTCATCACCCTCGACGACCACCCGTTCCCGAACTACCCGGACTTTCAGTTCGGTCTGGCCGGCGAGGAGTTCACTCCCGACCGGCGCGATATCGAGGCGCCGGTGACCGACGAGGACGGCAAGGCCCAGCTGTCGGTCGCGCTCAACGATCTGCCGGATTTGACCCGGCCATTGGCGGCGACGATCCGGGTCGGCGTCTTCGAGCCGAGCGGGCGGGCGGTCTCCGAGACCTTGACCCGACCGATCCGGCAACGACCGCTGGCGATCGGATTGCGCTCGCCGGCCGGCGCCGATGCGGTCCCGGAGGGTGCCGAGGCGGTGCTCGAGGTGATCGCGCTCGACCCCAAGGGCACCCCGGTCGCAACCAAAGGCCTGCGGTTCGAGCTGCTGCGCGAGACCTGGGAGTACAGCTGGTACTCGGTCAACGGCATGTGGCGCCACAAATCGCATATCCGCAGCCATCCGATCGACACCGGCGCCGTCGAGGTCGGAACCGACGGCTCGGCGAAGCTCGCTCGTCAGCTCCCATCCGGACGCTACCGGTGGGAGATCACCGACGCTGCCAGCGGCGCGCAGTCGAGCCTGCGCATTCACGTCGGCTGGTGGGTCGAAGCCGAGCAGCCGGATGTGCCGGACAAGCTCGAGGCAGTGCTGGACAAGCCGAATTACCGGCCCGGCGAGACCGCGAAGCTGTTCGTCAAAGCGCCGTTCGCCGGCGAGGCCGAACTGGCGGTTGCCTCGGACCGAGTCTTGTCACTGCGCGCGCTGAGCTTGCCGGCCGAGGGCATCACGATTGACGTTCCCCTGGATGCGGCCTGGGGCAGCGGCGTCTATGCATTGGTCAGCGCGTATCGGCCCTCCGATGTGCCGGGGCCGCAGCAGCGTGGCCCCGGGCGGGCGGTCGGGGTCGCCTGGCTCGGCATCGACAGCAGCCCCCGTACCCTCGTGGCGGCGCTGACCGCGCCCGCGGTGGCGCGTCCGCGCAGCCCGGTCGAGATCCCGATCAAGGTGGCCGGGCTAGCCGCCGGCGAGGAGGCCTATGTCACGCTCGCCGCGGTCGACGAGGCGGTCCTGAAATTGACCGAGTTCGCAAGCCCAGCGCCGGAGACATACTATTTCGGCAAACGCCAGCTGGGCGTCGAATTGCGCGACCTCTACGGCATGCTGATCGACGCACGGGCGAACACGGTCGGGGTATTGCGCAGTGGCGGCGACAGCTTTGCCAAGCGCTCGGTCGCCGGGTTGCCGGATAAGAGCAGCAAGGTCGTCGCCTTGTTCTCCGGCCTTGTCCGGCTCGACGGCGACGGAGCAGCGCGGGTCCGCTTCGACGTCCCCGACTTCCAAGGCCAGTTGCGGCTGATGGCGGTCGCTTTCTCGGCACACAAACTCGGCTCCGGGGTCGGCTCGATTACGGTCCGCGACCCGGTGGTGACGACCGTTTCCTTGCCGCGCTTTTTGGCACCGGGCGATGTCGGAAGGATCGGGGTCACGATCAACAATCTTGAAGGCGCAGTCGGTGACTATCACCTGACCCTGTCGGCGAGCGGCGCTGCCAAGTTCACAACGCCGCTGAACCGCACCCTGCATCTCGCCCAGGGCGGGACATTTTCCGACGGTTTTCCGCTTACAGCGACGACCTCGGGCAATAGTGCGTTGAAACTGGAGCTTTCGGGGCCAGGCGATCTGAAAATCGCCCGCGATTTCACACTCGGTGTCCGGCCGGCGCAAGCCTACCAGTTGCGGCGGTTCGTCGGACGCCTGCAGCCGGGAGAAAGCGTCACGCTTGACGACGGAGCATCTAGCGAGTTCCTGCCCGGCACAGCGGAAGCCTTACTGAGCGTCAGCCCGCGGCCGGATTGGGACGTCCCTGGCCTGTTGCGGGCGCTCGACCGGTACGCCTACGGCTGCCTCGAGCAGACGACGAGCCGGGCGTTGCCGCTGCTTTATGTCCAGGACGTCGCTCGCTTATGGCAGACGGATCCTGGCGCATCGACGGCGGAAACGCTCGACCGCGCCATCGGCCATGTCGTCGAGCTGCAGCGTTCGGACGGAAGCTTCGGCGTGTGGAGCGACAGCGGCGACACCGTGCCGTGGCTCGACGCATATGCCTCCGATTTTCTGATCCGCGCCAAGGAGCACGGCAAGAACGTGCCAGATTACGCGATTAAATCGGCGGTTGCTTGGCTGCACGATTATGTCCGCCAGGATCACTCGGAAATCGCGGAATTGCCGGCGGTGGCCTATACGCATTATGTGTTGGCGCGCGGCAAATCCGACGATCTCGACGGGTTGCGTTATTTCAACGACACGCAATTGGCGCGGCTGCCGACCCAGCTCGCCAAGGCGCAGGTCGCCGCGGCCCTCGCGCAATACGGCGACACGGCACGCGCCACAGCGGCGTATGAGGCGGCACTTGAAACGGGAGCGCCGCGGCCGGTGGGGATCCGTTACGTCGACTATGGCAGCGAATTGCGCGACAGCGCCGCCGTGCTCGCTTTTGCCGCGACTAATCCTGGGAATCGGACGCGGCTGACCGCGCTCATCGACCGCATCGCTGAGCGCTTCACGCACGCCGCGCGCATCAGCACGCAGGAGCAGGCTTGGCTCTTAATGGCGGCCGAGGCGGCGGTCGGGGCCGGTGGCGGCGAGATGACTGTGGCAACCGGCAGCGACGCTCCGGAAACGCGCAGCACGCCGCTCTATCTGCGTCGGCCGCTCGGCTCGGGCGGTCCCGACACGACGGTAAGCAATCGCGGGAGTGCGCCGGTGTGGCGCTCGGTGTCGATCACCGGGGTGCCGGCGGCTGCTCTGCCGGCCGAGAGCAAGGGCTATTCGGTGACGCGTAGTGTCTTCCGGCCAGATGGAACGGATGCTGATCTTGGCAAGGCGCGGCAGACCGATCTCTTTGTCGTCGTGATCAAGGGAACGCGGAGCGACCCATCGCAGGCGACGCAGACCCTGGTCGTCGACCTGCTGCCGGCCGGGTTCGAGATCGAGACGGCGACCGTATCGAAGGGGCGCTCGACCACCGATTATTCCTGGCTGCCCGAGCTGACCGAGGCGAACTATAGCGAAGTACGCGACGACCGTTTTGTCGCCGCACTCGACCTCAAAGGCGGCGTCAAGGACTTCACCCTCGCTTATGTCGTGCGCGCCGTGACCGCCGGCGAGTTCACCTACCCCGCGTTTGTGGTTGAGGACATGTACGAGCCCGAAACCAGCGGACGCACTGCGATCGGCAAGCTTACCGTCGCGCCGCGGTGAAAATCCTTGTTCGCCGATTTCTTTCCCAGATCACGGCGCATTTATTCCCTGTTCGGCCAGCTAGGGAGTTGGCTTCGTAACAGCCCGAGAACCATAAATTTTCTCACAGAAACGCGATCGATTCGCAGCCGTATTCGGCGTTTTGCCTGTTTTTTTTCGTCATATCGGGAATTGAGAGGATTAGGGTTCGCCGCGCCGGTGGCGTTGATCGCGTCTCTCTTGGCGGCCGTCTACCTCGCCCTTCCGCCACCGGCACTCGATCGCAGCCGCAGCGCATCTGTGCTCGTCCTCGCGTCCGACGGGTCGATCCTGCGCGGGTTTCTGACGGCCGACGGCAAATGGCGCCTGCCGGTCGAGCCCGAGGCGGTCGAGCCGCTTTACCGCCGGATGCTGATCGCAGCGGAGGACCGGCGTTTTGCTTCTCATCCCGGTGTGGATCCGATCGCCGCTGCGCGTGCGCTCTTCCAGCTTGGCCTCAGCGGCCACATCGTATCGGGCGCCTCGACCCTGACGATGCAAGCCGTGCGCCTGCTCGAGCCGCAGCGGCGGTCGCTCGCCGCCAAGCTCACCGAGATGGCCAAGGCGCTGGCGCTGGAACGCGTGATGTCAAAAGACCAGGTGCTGGGGCTCTACCTGACCCTGGCACCGTTCGGCGGCAATCTCGAAGGCGTGCGGGCGGCGAGCCTCGCCTATTTCGGCAAGGAGCCGGCCCGGCTCTCCGCGGCCGAGGCGGCGTTGCTCGTCGCCATCCCCCGCTCGCCGGAGCGGCTGCGCCCCGATCGGCACCCCGAAGCGGCCCGTGCGGCGCGCGATCGCGTCCTCAAGCGCATGGCGAAAGCCGGCGTGATCTCGCCCGCAGATCTCGCCGAGGCTCGCGAAGAGCGCGTTCCCTCGATACGGCAGGCGATGCCGTTTCGGGCACCTCATCTCGCACGGAATCTGCACAATGAAAAGCCGGCGGCGCTGGTCCACCGCTCGACGATTGATCCGCTGCTCCAGCAACGGGTCGAGTTGCTTCTGGAGCGCGAAGCCTCGGGGCTCGATCCGGAGGCTAGCCTCGCCGCGGTCGTTGTCCACAACCGGGAACGCCAGGCGCTCGCCTATGTCGGCAATGCCGATTTCGCTTCCGGGCCGCGGCGGGGAACCCTCGACATGGCGCGCGCCGTGCGCTCGCCGGGCTCGGCGCTCAAGCCGTTCATTTATGCGATGGGGTTCGACCGGTTGATCATCCATCCGGAGACCGTGCTCGAGGATCGCGCACAACAGTTCGGGGGTTACGCGCCCGGCGATTTCGACGGGCATTTCCAAGGCGAGGTGACGGCTCGGCAAGCGCTGCAATATTCACTCAATCTGCCGGCAGTCGCGGTGCTCGATCGGCTCGGCCCGGGCCGGTTCATGGCCGCACTCGTAGCTGCAGGCATCCGCCTGCGCCTGCCGGACCCAGCTGCCGAGCCCGGCCTGGCGGTGGCGCTTGGCGGCGCTGGGATCACCTTGGCGGACCTGGTGGGGCTCTATGTAGCGCTGTCGAATGGTGGGGAGGTCGCGCCCTTGCGCTATCGCGAGGATGATCCAGTGACCTCGGGCACGAAGATCTTCGGGCCGCTCGCCGCCTGGTACGTCAATGACATTCTTGCGGAGGCACCACCTCCGCCCAGCGTTTTGCCAGCCGAAATCCGCCGCTCTCGTAGGCTCGCCTTCAAGACTGGGACGTCGTACGGCTACCGCGATTTCTGGGCGATCGGCTACGACCGGGAAGTAACGATCGGCGTCTGGGCCGGGCGACCCGACGGCACACCGATGCCGGGCCACAGCGGCCGGCTGACGGCGGCACCGGTCCTGTTCAAGATCGCAGACCTTCTCGGACCATCTCGGTCACGCGCCGCCAAGCCGTCGCCGCCCGGCGCCCTTTTGGTCGGCCGGGACGATCTGCCGCCGCGACTTCGGCGGCTCGAACCCCGCGCGCAAGGCGCGTCACAACCCGGTGGCCCAAGGATCGTTTATCCGCCGGACGGAGCATCGATCGAATGGCGCGGCGAGGAAGTCCCGCTCGAGGCGATCGGCGGGAAGCAGCCGCTCCGATGGCTGATCGATGGCAGACCGCTGACGCGCGAAGCGCAGCGCCGCGGGATCTATTGGCAGCCCGAAGGCATTGGCTTCGTGCAGCTCTCGGTGATCGACGCCGCGGGCCGCTCCGCCCACAGCACGGTGCGGCTCTCCCCTTAGCAATTAGGGATAGGGCGGCCGGTGGAGACCTGCCGGCGAGATGGTGAAGATCTCGTAGCCGGCCGCGGTCACCCCGATCGTGTGCTCGAACTGCGCCGAGAGCGAACGGTCCTTGGTAACCGCAGTCCAGCCGTCGCTGAGGATTTTGACCTCCCAGCGGCCGGCGTTGATCATCGGCTCGACCGTAAAGAACATGCCCTCGCGCAGGACAGGGCCGTCTTCGGGGCGGCCGTAATGCAGGATCGATGGGGCGTCGTGAAAGACGCGTCCGACCCCGTGACCGCAAAAGTCGCGCACTACCGAAAAGCGGTGGCTTTCGGCGTACCGCTGGATCGCGTCGCCGATCGCGCCCACGCGAATGCCTGGCTGTACGACAGCGATGCCGCGCATCATCGCTTCATAGGTGACGTCAACCAGTCGCCGCGCCTTGACCGGGACGCGCTCACCGACAAAGAACATGCGGCTCGTATCGCCGTGCCAGCCATCGAGAATTACTGTCACGTCGATATTGAGGATGTCGCCTCCCATCAGCCGCCGCTCGCCCGGGATGCCGTGACAGACGACGTGGTTGATCGAGGTGCAGATCGATTTTGGGAAGCCGCGATAATTGAGCGGCGCGGGGATTGCATCGTGGTCGACAATAAAGCCGTGGCAAAGCCGGTCGAGCTCGCCGGTGGTGATCCCGGGATAGACATGAGGGGTGATGAAGTCGAGCGTCTCGGCGGCGAGGATTCCGGCCTGCCGCATCCCCTCGAATGCTTCGGGTCCGTGGATCTTGATCCGGTTGTCGCGAGTCTCTGCGGGCGCGAGGCCCATCATCACGTCCGGTGGCGCGCCATGTGTATTTCGCATCGTCGTTCGGAGCTCGAAAGGCTCTTTGCTGCAACTTCAAGGTAGGCACTTGGGCCCCGTGCGGCAATCCTCGAGGCGGCGCCGCCTGCGATTGTGCCGGCACATGCTTTCGCCTATGAATGGACACCGTGGCGCATGTGCACAGGTCCAAGGAGAGGATCACGACCAGCAACCCCGAGCCCAAAATCGTCACGGCCTGCGTCTTGATTATTGGCAACGAGATCCTTTCCGGGCGCACGCCGGACGCCAATCTCGCCTTCCTCGCCCGGGAGCTGACTGCGATCGGCATCAGGCTGCGCGAAGCGCGGGTGATCCCCGACGACATCGGCGTGATCATATCGACGGTCAATGAGGTGCGGCCTGCTTTCGACTGTATCTTCACGACCGGCGGGATCGGCCCGACCCATGACGACATCACCGCGCGATCCCTCGCGGATGCCTTCGGGGTGGCGTTGATCGTGCACCCCGAGGCAAAGCGGCTGCTCGAAACCCACTACCCGCCCGGACAGTTGAACGAGGCGCGCCTGCGGATGGCAATGGTTCCCGAGGGCGCGGTGTTGCTCCCCAACCCGATCTCGCGGGCACCAGGGTTCCAAATCGGCAACGTTTTCGTGCTGCCAGGGGTACCGAGCATCATGCAAGGGATCTTCGAGCAACTAAAGCACCGCCTCGTCGGCGGAACCAAGATGCTCAGCCGCAGCGTCAGCTGCCACCTCTCAGAAGGTGCGCTGGCGAAGGACCTAGGCGCACTGCAGGTGCGTTACCCCGATCTCGAGATCGGCTCCTACCCGTATTTCCGGCGCGGCGATTTCGGCGTGACCTTAGTATTGCGTGGCACAGAGAAAGCACGGCTCGCTGCCGCGGTCGAAGAGCTTAATGCGCTGATCCGCGCCCTCGGCGGGGACCCACAAGAGGGGTTGAGCGAGGCCTAGTCGGGCGCCCTTCTCTCGTTAGAGAAAGGGAACTTTGCCCGGGTTCACGCTTTCCCCGTCGCCGCGCAGGTTGTAAGGTTTCCAATCCCGCGCGCCGCGCCGCGTGAGCAGCGCGCGCAATGACAACATACGACCGGCACCTCCTATATTCATGGATATCTACCTGCCGATCGCCGAGGTGTCGGTCGACGTGTTCGTCCTGCTAGCGCTTGGCGGCGCGGTTGGGTTTCTAACGGGTGTCTTCGGGGTGGGAGGCGGGTTCCTTATCACCCCGCTCCTCATCTTCATTGGCGTCCCACCGACGGTGGCCGTCGCCTCATCGGCCAACCAACTTGTCGGGGCCTCGGTCTCGGGCGTGCTCGTACATTGGCGACGCGGCAATGTCGATTTCAAGATGGGATATGTGCTGTTGATCGGAGGTCTCGCCGGCTCCGTTTTCGGAGTATGGATTTTCACTCTGCTAAAACGGCTGGGACAGATCGAGCTCACGATCTCTCTTTCCTATGTGGTCCTGCTCGGGACGCTTGGCGCACTAATGATGGTCGAGAGCATAAACACCCGGTTGCGACTAAATCGACCAGGAGTGCGACGGCGCAAGCTGCATCAGCACAATTGGATGCACGGGCTCCCGCTCAAGGCGCGTTTCCGTCGGTCGAAGCTTTATATCAGCGCGCTGTTGCCGATTGGACTCGGTTTTGTGGTCGGCGTGTTCAGCGCAATTCTCGGGATCGGCGGCGGCTTCATCATGGTGCCTGCTATGATTTACATGCTCGGTATGCCGACCGTCGTGGTACCGGGGACATCATTGCTTCAGATCATCTTCGTTGCCGCAAGTGTGACATTGCTGCAAGCCTACACCAACCGAACGGTCGACGCCGTGCTCGCCCTCGTGCTGCTTGTCGGTGGGGTGATCGGCTCTCGGATCGGCAGCCGTTTCGGAACGAGGCTACGCGGCGATCAGCTTCGCCTCCTGCTCGCGTTGCTGGTGCTTGCGGTCGCTGCCAAGCTTGCCTTCGACCTGACTGTGCACCCCGCAGATCCCTACTCCATCTCGTGGGAGAAGACATGAGCCGAGGCACGGGGACAACGTATAGGACCGGCGCTCGCCCCGACAGGCTGACGGGCTGGACCTCCGGCTGGCACCTCAGGCTGATGGCTCTGATATTGTTTTGGACCCCGCCAGCGCGCGCCGAAGCTCTGGTCGCCGATCTCACCAATCATCTGATTGCAATCACAACCGGCTTTACCGGCGCCTCGGTCGTGCTGTTCGGGGCAATCGATAGGCCCGGCGACGTTGCAGTCGTTGTCCGAGGTCCGGAGCGCGAGATCACGGTCCGGCGCAAAAGCCGGATCGTTGGCATATGGGTGAATTCCCAAGAGATGACCTTCGCCAATGTCCCGAGCTTTTATTTCGTCGCCGCGAACCGGCCACTCGAAGAGATCGTTTCGCCAGAGACCGCGGCCTTCTATCGCCTCGGCGTAACGAACCTGGAGATAAAGCCTGATGCGACGCCACCGCCGCAGATCGTCGAGGAGTTCGTCACCGCGCTCGTCCGGACGCAACAGCACGCAAGTTTGTTCCCAAATTCTGTGGGCAAGGTTAATTTTATCGGCGAACGGCTGTTTCGCACGACAATCGAGTTTCCCTCAAACGTTCCGACCGGGACATATCTCGTCCAGGTCTTTCTGGTTCGCGAAAAGGACGTTGTCAGTGGCCAGACGACCCCTCTTGTAGTGTCAAAGGTGGGCATCGACGCCGATGTTTTCGGCTTCGCCGGCCGGCAGCCTGGGCTCTATGGAGCAATTGCGGTGTTGATCGCGATGGTGGCAGGATGGCTAGCGAGCCTGCCGTTTAGAAGCGCCTGATTTGTGTGAGGACCAGGCGGAGGATGGCCGAATGGAAGGGGCCGCAAACCAGCGCGTTTTTCTCGTGGTGGTTGACGAGTCCAAGGAGCTTGAGACCGCCCTTCACTACGCGGCCCGCCGCGCAGCACATACCGGCGGACGGATCGCGCTTCTTTATGTTATCGAGCCGTCGGAACTGCAGCATTGGATTTCGATCGAGAATCTCGCCCGAGAAGAACGCCGCGAGGAAGCCGAACAACTAATGCAACGTCTCTGCGAGGAAATCGCCCCGATAGCCGGCACGATACCGATTGTGTATATCCGCGAGGGTCACCGTCGCGACCAGCTTCTGGCCTTGATCGCCGAAGAGCCACGTATATCAATACTCGTGCTCGCAGCCGCAACCGGACCAGAAGGACCGGGGCCGCTGATCACGTATCTGACCGGCAAGCCCGCCGCTCGCCTTCGCGTTCCGATCACGATTGTCCCTGGCGGCCTGACCCTGGAGCAACTTGACGCGGTCAGCTGAGCTAGTTTAGTCGATCCTGGACATAACGATCGACGGTCTGCGGGGGGGTTGATTCGCTGCGCCAAACCCCCAAGCTAAGGCAAGCAGTTTAGTTGCGCTGTCGGAGCCATCTGATGTTCATCCAGACTGAGCAGACCCCGAACCCGGCGACCCTAAAATTCTTACCTGGTCGAACGGTCATGGCTTCGGGCACGGCAAACTTTCCAGACGCCGAGATGGCAGCGGCGATGTCACCGCTGGCGGAGCGGCTATTTGCTGTGCCGCAGGTAAGGGGCGTTTTCCTCGGCGCGGACTTTATTACGGTGACGAAGGAGGGCGAGAGCGATTGGCACCAGCTGAAGCCGGTGATCCTGGCGGTAATTATGGAACACTTTACGGCGGGACGACCGGTGATGCTAGTAGGGGCCTCCGATCGGGCCGTGATGGAAGCGCCGCAAGAAGACGAGGACGAAATCGTTTCCCAGATCAAGGAACTGCTCGAGACACGCGTGCGTCCTGCGGTCGCGCAAGACGGGGGAGACATTATCTTTCACGACTATGAGGACGGCGTAGTTTATCTCCACATGCAGGGTTCGTGCGCGGGGTGCCCAAGCTCGACTGCGACACTGAAGGCGGGAATCGAAAATATGCTTCGCCACTACATCCCCGAGGTCGTTGAGGTAAGGGCGGTCTGAGCTGCCTTTGTCGGCGTGCTGGCTACATCGGATACCACGCTCGGGACGCCGCGAGCGGGTTTCGCGAACTCCTTCCTGGGAGACGAGGGTGGTTACCGCGCCTGTAAAGGACAAAAAGGCGCGTAACCCTGACGCCACAGTGATACCTGACGACCTAAGTAACAGCGCGGGATTGAGGGAGCCGATAGTGCTGGCGATCGATTCGGCCGGGTCGGGATGCTCGGTTCTGGTTGCCGCAGGTGACACGGT
>Ga0306918_10000483_pt1 | contig 18005 bp, 23 predicted proteins | sample tim00Cox0000000H_FD_203315 | JGI IMG/M metagenome (GOLD analysis project Ga0306918, IMG submission 203315) | Lab enrichment of tropical soil microbial communities from Luquillo Experimental Forest, Puerto Rico - timezero.00C.oxic.00.000.00H (v2)... | ecosystem: Environmental > Terrestrial >... | reverse complement strand
ATCACCGCTTTGCTCATACGTGGCCCGGTCTCATGACGTTCAATCTTCATCGCTGATCCTTTGTAGAAAGTATTTCTCATCGAGATACAATCTAATCAGAGCATATAGGCCAAGACTTTGCCTAGTGGGGGGACGGGTGATCGTTTATCGACGTCCGCTTTGGGTTATCAGGCGACATTCAAGCGTGTCGACGGGATGTCCGCTTTGTCCCTCAAAGCAGACATCCGTCAGCGCGATTTGTGCGTCCGTTTTGTGCCGATAGCGACCGGTTAGACATGCTCACATATTGCCGTGCCCGCGCTTGATGGTCTGCCGGATTATCGGTGCGGTGACCTGATCGGAGATCTGGATGTTCCAGATTTCGCTTTCGCCCTGCGCGGCGAAGTCGGCAAACAGCTTTGGGATTATCGACACATCGCGTATCTCGTGGCCGCGCAGCCCGAAGCCACGGGCAATGTTTTCAAGCGCGGGCCGCCCGAACACAGCCAAGCTATCGTCGAGGCCGTCGGCGCGCAGCTTGTGAAACTCCGAGCCGTAGCCGCCGTCGTTCATCGCGCAGATCAAGATGCGAAATCCGCAACGCTTGAGCGTCTCGAGTTCCTGGATGTGGAACAAGAGCCCACCGTCGCCTTCGAACAGCACGATCTTGCCCTCGCTGCCTTGCCGGCGCGCGGCCGCAACCCCGAGCGCATACGACAGGCCGTTGCCGACCGCGCCAAATTCACGGACGGTCGTGTAGCGCTCCGCCGGCCGGCCACGCATCTGGGTGTTGAAATAGGCCTGATGGCCGCTGCCGCCGACAATGTCCCAATCCTTGGGAACGACCGCGTCGATGGCCCGGATCACCTCGCGTGGATCCAGTGTCCCAGGCGCGATGTCGAATGGCATTGAGTCCGCGGGCTCGGTCGCGATGCGATGCGCGAGCTCTTTCGAGCGTATTGCCGCCGCCGTCGGTTTGCCGACGCCCAATTTCTTGTCGAGGCCGGTAAGGATTGCCTCGACGCCGACGAGAGCATCTGATCTGAGATAGATGTCGGCGGCCTTCTGCCCATCGCGCAAGCCGCGCGGGGCATCGTCCAACTGGATCTTGCAGGCCTTTGTGAAGTAGTGCCCACCACCGACGTAGTAGGATAGGCTCGTTCCGACCGCGAGCACGACGTCCGCGGACTCGTACATCTCTCTGCCCAACGACGTGAAGTAGCTGCCGGTGGTGCCGAGCCCGAACGGATGGTCGTCGAAAAGACCGCGCGCCGGCAGCGTGTTGGAGAGCAAGGCGCCGCAACGATCCGCAAGCTTGATCACCGCGTCGCGCGCCCCGGACCACAGCACGCCACGGCCACCGAGAATGATCGGCCGCTTTGCTGTGGCCAGCCGCGCGACGGCTTCGGCCACGATCTCGGGATCGGGCTGCATGCGCCCGACCATTGGCTGATAGATCGCCGAGGTCTCGTAAGGCTGGTTGGCCATGTATTCGACCTTCTGTAGGTCGTAGGGAATGCCCAGCACCACCGGACACCGCTCGTACTTGGCGATGTGAAAGGCCTCGCGCACGTAGTCCATCATGCGCGGCACGCTGTGCGCGGCGATGTAATGCGCCCCGGTCGCCGTCACCAGGGGTGCTTGGTCGATGTACTGGTTGTAGAACTTGGCGTTGATCGGTGACTCGCCGGCGAACACAACCATCGGCAGGCGGGCGCGAACCGCGGCGGGCAACGCCGTCATCAACTGGGTCACGCCAGGGCCGCATGTGACCGAGGCAACGGCGAGCTTGCCGGTTGCTACGTTGTAGGCAGTCGCCGCCGCTACGGTACAGTGCTCGTGCCTGACATGGACGGTATGCACGCCCGGCAGTTTGGCAAAGGCGGTGGACCAGTGCATGTTGCCGTCGCCCATCAGGACGAACTGCGTGTCTATTCCCTCCGCAAGGAACGCTTCTGCGAGGGCCTCGTAGAGTTTGGGCATGGGCGCGACACTACTTGGATTATGAGGTGATCTGGTAGGCAACAAGCATGCCCGGCAACTCTCAGTCAATTCAATTGAGGCGCTCGTTTTCCCATTAGGCTAATACCCGACCATGTCGCCAACGGGTCAAATGCAAACAATGCTTCGATCAAAAAGCTTCGATCAAAAATGAGAGGCCCGCTTTGCCCCCAATAGCGGACATCAGTTGAGTGGCCCGGAATGTCCGCTAAGTGCCAAAAGCCGACGTTGGCGGGTCTATTCGGCACGTTGCTGGCGACGGGAGCGACAACGATCGGGCTTATCTATTGCTGTGCTTGTGCTGCCTTGGTCGTTCCACGAGAAAATACTTGAGAAGAAATCCTCCAACCCATCCGTGAAGAGGGCCGCCGCAATTAACGCACGCTATCTCGGATATTGTCTGTTTAACTGGGGCTTCGACCCTCACGATTCGATATTCGGCTCCGCAATGCGGACAATCAAAGGGTGAAGGCGGGAGATTACCATATTCGTGGAGCGTAATCTAATTCGTGGAGCGTAATCCAAAAGAGTCCAACCCTCAACTCGCGAAAAGGGCCGCCGCCGCTACGCACGCCGTCGACGCCGGATGGCGTGCCGAAAATTTCAGCACTATGCATATTCGCGAATCAGATAAACGGGCGGCAACCGGATTAGACAAGTTTCCGGCTGGCTACTCTAGGCCTCGGTCACGGGAGCGACCGGGGCCTTTTGTTGTTTTTACTTTGTTCCAAGCAAATACAGTCTTGTCAGAAATTAATTCAAAGCTGGACGCTTGTCTTTCTTGTATTTACTTTTTGGTCGAGCGTCCAAGGCGACGCGTTTAGCGGCAGTAGACGCCGTCACGAGACGTTCATCAAAGGCATTCAGGCTAAGGATGTTGGATGGAAGGGGCCCTCTGCAGTCCCCGATCTGGCCTCGATAGAGCGAGTGTTGCGGCTTTTTCTTTGAATGATTGGGGGCTCACGGTGGGCAGAATTTATCGGTCTTGTCTGATCCTCGGTTTAATTTTTGTGTCCCCCGCTCTGGGCCAGTACGTTGCGGTGATTCAAGCTTGCAATCGGGACCTTGTGGAATTTTGCGCCCCCGATCGCCCGGACGGATTTCACCTAGCTAAATGTACTGAGGCGCATTTCCAAGATTTCACTGAGTCGTGCAAGACAGCGCTGGTGAAGATCGCCTCGCTGACTGCTGCCTGCGGCGCGGACGTCCATGAGCAGTGTCCCGGTGTAAGGCCCAATGCAGGTCGCGTCTTACAGTGCGTCAAACGGCACTTCGCTTCCCTCAGCGACTCGTGCAAGGACGCGATCGGTCACGCCGCTGAGCGCAAACTACGAACCCATTGAGCACGAGGATTCGTAGGCAATGGGCCTGCTAAATCGGAGAAGTCTCAGAAGGAGACTCGGCCACCCCACGCCCGCTTTGGGTCATTAGCGCTTTACGTATAAGCAAGGCGGTCAGTGCGATGGTGATGGTGCCCGTGACGGCGGCGGCGCCGCGGGCGTTGGCTTGCGTGCGGCGGCGGGAGGCGGCTCTGGGATGGGTTGTGGCGTCTCCAGCACGGACGACGGAACAGCGGTGCTTTCGGGACTAGCCGATTGCTTCGTCCAGCCAAGCTGCTGCACCCAACTGTTGACCATCTGCTTGGCCTCCGGTGACCAGCCAAGTTCCGGAGCCTTGGTCGCGATTATCTGCTTGGTTGTCTCACCGTAAGATTGCCAAGCTAAGGTGGCCACAACACCAATACCCATCGCGACTAGGTAGCGCACAATCCCTCGCGAGCGTCGCCTTTTTAATGCGCTTTCAATTGACTGGAGACGAAAGTAAATCGCCCTTCGCTCGGAAGACTCATAATCGAGGTGTCGCGAAAGAAGGGATTGTACATCCTCAGAACCATGCAAATCCTCCACAAGTCTGGGCTGAAGGCTTGCATCTTTAACAATGGCACGTATCTGCTCCTCGAACTGATTATCAAAGTCTGTTTTCGCGGCCATTTCATCAGCAGGGGTCATTTGCGCGAATCCTTGCCTCTTTGCGCTCCATGATTGCCGAAACCAAAGCTAGAGCAAATCCATGGGACACAGTTGGCGATCTTAGGCCTTAGTCCAACCAATTCAGAGCAAACAATGTCTTGATAGACCTTGATTTAGATCAACAACGCACCAGCTTCCTAAGCCTAACTGGGTGGCCGCCGGAGCGCTTTCATTTTGAGTTGGCAAGCACCGCAGCAATTGATAGGCGCTGACCCTTGCAAACGCTGCGCAGGTTTTTGGACGATAGGCTGACCAGGCAAGGTATTTGGATTGCGGGTCCCTAGCGCGGACTCGCGTGGCGAGGGACTCGGAGTCGCTGTATAATCAAGCCGAGGGCGGAGGGGCCCACGCGCATTTCGTCGAGCGACGGAGGTCCGCCATGAAAGTCAAAGAGGCGATGCACAAAGGCGTCGATTGGGTCAGCCCAGATACCCCTGTGACGGAGCTTGCAAAATTGATGCGAGACCACGATGTAGGCGCCATCCCGATTGGCGAAAACGATCGCTTAGTTGGAATGGTCACCGATCGTGACATCGTGTGCAAAGGATTGGCACAGGACGACTTCGATGCGCGCGGCGCTACCGCGCGTGATGTGATGACCGCAGAAATCCATTGTTGCCGTGATGACGATGATCTCGCCAAGGCGGTACGCCACATGGAAGAGCTGAAGGTTCGCAGGTTGCCGGTGATCAACAAGAGCAAACGCATGGTCGGCATCCTCAGTCTCGGCGATGTCAGCCATACGGCATCCGTCGAACTGCTGTCGGAATGCATTAAGAGTGTTTCGGCCCATCACTAAGGGCGAGTTGGTTGATTCTCTGAGAGCTACGGCGCCGCTCGGGCCACGCCGCAGAAGCGGACCGCCACGGGCTTGCTTGAATTGATTATTGCAGCTTTGCCGCGCACCGCAGCAAAAGCTGATTGTGAGCACTCATTGCGGATCAAGACGAAGAACATGCTTCGTATTGTCGACAGACCAAGACTTAAAGCGCGCAAAAAACGATTGACCAAGCAAAAGTTGTCCCTCCAACGGAAGGACGCTCGCGTTGACGTTTTCGATGATCACGTCTCCGATCTTCAACGCCCTAATCGTAAAGGTAGGTAATTTCGACTTCGAACCGTCAGCCAAAACGACCGTTCGTTGGCCGGTAATGTCCGAGTCTTTAACGGTACCTGTCCGCACAAGCGTATAATAAACATCAGCGGGTATAGTCACGTAACCCGCGCCGCTATCGACTGCAAAATCTAGTGTGATAGCGCCGTTGATCTCAACCGGCACGATAAATATTCCTGAGTCTTCTTTAAACGGCACTTCCACTGCGGACGATGACTTTTTATTCTCGACTGGCAATAACGGTGGCGTGGTTGTAGCGAGCTTCGGCGGACCAGCCTCGGGCGGTGTCGCGTCTACTGCGGGAGCGGGCAGCAAATTCTCGGGGGTGCCCTTTGTCCAATGGGCTGCCGCATCCTCCGCCGCCTGCTTCAATTCTGCCGGAAGCAGCCTGTGTGCCTTGATCTTAATTTCCAGCACATCCGCAGAAAAATTGTCAGCTTGACCGCACGGCTTTGTGTCCCCAGAACTATAACTAATGCCTCGTGAGCTATCGTAGTCTACATTTGATTTTCGACTCCACTCACTAACCTTTGCGAGCAAATTCCAAAAATATGCCTGTGTTAGATTCTCTTGGACAAGGGTGCCGGTTGCATACACATTGGCAAGCCGTGCTTGCGCGATGCAATTATCGTTTCGAGCAAGTCGCAAATGGGAATCAAACGCCGTTTGTGGTGCTGATTTTTCCTGCTCTTGCGCGATCAGCAAAATAGCCCACTCAAAACCAATCCGTGCAGCCTCATTTAAAAATTGTTTAGCTTTCGCCTGATTCTCAGGAACGCCGCGACCGTAATAGTATTTTTCGAACTCTTGACGAATGTCGTTGTCGGGGGCACCGGCGAGAGATGCCTGTGCACAACCAACGATACCCAAGGCCAGGCTAACCCCGTATAGGGAAAGGAACCTGTGCATGTCCGAACCCAGACCTATCAGTCGGCTCTTCAGCGTATAGCATTTCCGATCATCGGATTTTGGAAAAACTTTGATTTTGGGGCTTGGCGATGGCCGTAGGTCCAACAGAGTTTGGTTATCCGGCTACACCGGATTTCGGATTGGGGACATGTCTTCTCCGCCGTGAAGTGGCGTTCACCCCAGTTACACGGGATGCCGCCGACCGCTGGCCTTTTTCTTTGCAGCGGGTCGTTCGTGGCGACGACGTGTAATTGGCGCGAATGACGGCCGCAAAAGATTCTTTCCCGCCACAGTCGACCGATAGAGTTTTTATTCGCTCCTGATCGCCCCCACCAAACAAGAATCTCTTATTTTTTTGGTCACATTGACTTTGCACGATGTGATGATGAGATCGATCTCGTGGTCATTATTGATCGGGTCGCTTGCACCGCGAAAAAAGCTGGAACGCCGCCCAAAAAAGCGAGGAGCCACCAATGACACACAAACTGAATAGTCCGCATGAGTGGCTGCTCGAAAAGGCGCAGCACTGGAACACGCAGACGCTTTACAGGGCGCTTAGCGGTCTAGCTTACCGGCTGGACGGCCAGTCGATTCGCGACCTATTCCACTCTGAAATGGACAGCGACGGCTATTTTGACAAGAAAACAAAATCAGATGTGGACGCGTTCGATGCGGAATCTTGGGGGAGTCACCGCTGGCATACATAACGGTTAGGTGACAGACCCGATCTCTCGACGCTCCAGACACGCATGGATCTCCTTTACGGAATATCTGGCTTCTGCGTCGGCGTACTCGTAGGCATGACCGGCGTTGGTGGCGGCTCGTTGATGACACCGCTGCTCATCTTGCTGTTCGGAGTTCATCCAACTACGGCGGTCGGGACCGATCTGCTATTTGCCGCTTCGACCAAAGCGACCGGCACGGTTGTCCATGCCGCTGCGCGAACGATCGATTGGATGCTGGTCTCCCGACTTGCGATCGGCAGCGTGCCAGCAACAATCGCGACCCTGGTCCTACTCTCCAGATTCGATCTCAAAGGCGTTGTGGCGCAACATGTCATCACGGTCACGCTCGGAGGCGTCCTCCTTCTCACCGCGCTATTCCTGATTGCAGGAAGAAGCATTCGCACACTCTATGCTGACCGCCTGAACAGGCTCGATCCTCGCACTGCCGGCCTTTTCACTATCGCTCTTGGGCTGACAATGGGTGTTCTAGTCACCATCACTTCTGTTGGGGCTGGTGCGATTGGAGTCACGGTTTTGCTGCTGCTGCACCCGAAGATGCCCGCCGGTCGTATCGTGGGATCGGATATTGCTCATGGGGTGCCGCTAACGCTCCTGGCCGGCGCTGGTCATTGGTATCTTGGCTCTGTCGACTGGAGCCTCCTCGGAAGCCTATTAGTCGGCTCATTGCCCGGTATCGTTTTCGGCAGTTATGTCGCAACCCGCGCTCGCGACGCCGTGGTTCGCATGACACTTGCCGGCATCCTGGTCATTGTCGGCGTCAGGTTGTTGGGCTGACCAAAGTCTCCTCTGGGTCAGAAGAAGCACACATTTCGGAGTGTTCAACCGACGTCCGCTTTACTCCTAAGAGCGCATATGGGTTGGTTTGCAGTCACGGAGTGGCAATCGAACCTTCGTCTTTTGTCACCGCCACCCGCCGAAGGAGCTCGTATGCGAACTGCGAAAGCGATTCGTCGCGCGCGCCCATGACTACGATGCGATCGCCACGACGGGCCGACCTGACCAGCATGTCGCCACAGGCGCCGCGGTCTCGAAAAGCAAAGGCCTTTCGCCCACACCGCTGGATTTCGCAAACGATATCATTGCTGCCGACGCTGCGGTCGACCGTGCCGCCGAAATAAAGGGGCTCGGGCATGACCAGAACATCCTCATCGCGTAGCCCGCTTGCAAAGCAGTCCACTAACGCATCCCTCATCAAACGAATCGGGCCGTAGCCATGGGGCTGAAACATCAGCAGCAAGCGGCCGGGAAACCCATGCAAGGTTTCGAGCGTGGCCGATATCTTATCGGGGTTGTGGGCAAAATCGTCGATCACTGTTATTCCGTTTGCGGTGCCCACGACCTCCAGTCGACGACGGATGCCCGTGAACTCGCGGAGATGGGCCGCGGCTGCCGCGAGAGACACACCGCAGGCCTTTGCAGCACTGAGAGCGGCGAGTGCGTTGGCCACATTGTGCAGCCCCGGCACTTTCAGGTCCACCTCGACGACCTCACCGGTCTCACGCGCCTTCACTTGGAATCTGATTCCAGCCGGCGATCGAACCGCCGGCGACGCAATGAGATGGGCTTGCCCGGAATTTAGACTGTAGGTGATTGCCTGGCCCGGCTTCAGATCGACCAAGAGTGCCGCGGTTTCTGAGTTATCGAGGTTCAACACCACCGTCTGCGCCTTGGCAATGAAATGGCGGAAAAGGATGCGCAGCTCATCCAGCGATTTATGGTCCAAGGAGATGTTGTTCACGACTGCGATGCGGGGTTCGAAAAGCGTAATCGAGCCGTCGCTCTCGTCCAACTCACTGACGAAAAACTCGCCCTCACCGATCCTAGCGCTGGCAAAAGGCGAGCCCACATCAATGAAGTTCTTCATATCGGCGCCATTCATGATTGTCGGATTCTTTCCGGCGCGGTGCAGGATCCAGCCGAGCATGCCGACCGTGGTAGACTTACCGCTCGTGCCGGCCACGCCGACACCTAAGCCGGCGGAGTTGAAGAGTTCGGCGAGAAGCCTCGCGCGAGTGGTGACGGCGGCACCAATACGGCGGGCGGCTTGCACGTCTGGGACTGTCTCCTCCACAGCAGCGGACGTTACCAAGATCTGACTGGCCCGCGTAATGCCACTACCATCCTGGGGATGGAGCAGCACACCACGGGCACGCAGAAAATCGAATCTTTCGGCATTTCGCCCCTGGTCGAGCGCCCGATCAGAACCCTCGACTCGTCCGCCGCTGGCTAGGGTGATCAGAGCGAGCGGGGTCATGCCACTACCGCCGACCCCGCAAAAAAAGTAATCTTTCAGTGGAGGCATTGGCGAAATCTAGAAGGGTTGCCGATGAGGTGCAACGCAGGCTGGGCGCTTGGATGAGCAAAGCGAGGCGCAGGATCGGCGTAGTCGCGCCGGCTTCGCGCGTGTCTCCGGAAGTTGCAGAGAGAGTGCCGACGTTGGCCAGATCGCTGTACCCAGACAGGACGCCGGAGATCGTCTTCCACCCGCAGTGCTTCGCTTCGCACGGACATTTCGCTGGAAACGACGAAACGCGCGGACAGGCCTTCCTCGACGTCGCCAATGACGAGAGCTACGACGCAGTGTGGTTCGCGCGTGGCGGTTACGGTTCCTGCCGCGTGGTTGAAGCGGTCATGTGCAGGTTGACGGAGTCATCCAGACGAAAAACCTACCTGGGCTACAGTGATGCCGGTGTACTGCTCGCTGCCTTGTACCAGGCAGGATTCAATGCCGTAGCGCATGGTCCCGTAGCGCAGGACATCCTCCGAGATGGGGGAGACGCGGCGGTTGGGCGAGCCCTCGCCTGGATGGTCGATCGGTCGCCAGAAGCGTTGGAGCCGACGGTAAGCCGTGTGAAGCTGACAGCAGCATTTAACATGACCGTCCTTAGCCAGTTGCTTGGCACGCCGCTGCAACCTGACCTCGGCGGACATGTGCTCATGTTGGAAGAGGTCGGGGAGGCAATGTACAGGATTGATAGGTCGCTATTTCACATTACCAGTAACGCCAAAATCAGGCGGGTATCTGGCGTCATGCTTGGCCGTTGCAGCAGCATCACCCCGAACCAACCCGATTTCGGAATGAACGAAGAAGAGATTGCCCGTTACTGGTGTCAGAGGTCAGGGATTCCATGGTTGGGACGCGCTGACATTGGGCATGACACCAGCAACAAGATTGTACCCTTCGGAACAAGTCGCGAGATATGTCGATCGCATCCTTTGGGGTGAAAAAGCCAGATGTCTAGTGCAGTTGAATATATTTTATTGGGCGATATTGGCGCTACCAATGCAAGGTTCGCACTTTTATCGAACGGAAACCTGAAAACGATCCATAGCTTTGAGGGGGCAAAGTTTGGGCAATTTACGGATGTACTAGCGATGTTTATAAAGGAACATTGTCGCCCCAACCAAATTCATCGGACACTCCTTGCTGTTGCAGGTCCTGTAAAAGATGAGCGGGTCGTTCTTACAAACTCCACTTGGGTAGTTGATGCCGGTGAACTGCAAACGGCTTTCGGCTTTCAGGTTCGAATCGTCAACGACTTCGAAGCGGTTGCTTTTTCTCTACCCAGCCTTACGTCTAACGATCTCACGGCAATAGGAGGCGGTAGACCCGAGGCAGGAGCACCGATGGCTGCGCTCGGTCCAGGGAGTGGATTAGGTGTCGCCTGCCTGATTGGCGGCTCGGAAAAGGGTGTGGTCATCGCCAGTGAAGGAGGCCATGCAACATTGGCAGGAACTTGCGAGCAAGAGGATCGCATCGTGGATCACCTGCGCAAACGCTTTGGCCATGTTTCAGCCGAGCGAGCCATTTCTGGCAGCGGCTTGGAAAACATCTATCAGGCGATTGCCGCGCTTGAAGGATTGGATGTCCCACCTCGAAACGCGACTGAAATTACTAGGACTGCCCTTAGTGGTGAGTGTCAGCTTGCCAGGCGATCGCTGCACACATTCTGCGCTTTTTTGGGCTCGTTTGCCGGCAATGTAGCGCTGACTTTCGGGGCGCGAGGCGGACTCTATATCGCAGGCGGTATTTCACCTCGAATCTTGGATTTTATCGTTCAATCGGAATTTCGTAAACGGTTTGAGGCCAAGGGAAGGTTCCGGGAGTACCTAGCAGCAATCCCGTCATACGTAATTACTCACCCAGCAACCGCGTTGATTGGCTTAAAATCTTTAGTGGAATCTGGCGCGAGCAATCGCGCCACCTATTCTGGGAACGGTTTGTGACAGCTTCGATCGTTCAGTAATCGAGCGCGTCGCACATTTGGACGCTGCATGACGGGAACCAGAGCTGACAGGAAACTTTGTATGCCCAGCAAGAATGCGCTCTACGCTCAGTCGGGTGGACCTACCGCGGTGATCAATGCGTCGGCGTGCGGCGTGTTGCAAACTGCGCGCCAACATCCGGAAGAGATCAACAAGGTTTATGCTGGGCGCGACGGCATCATCGGCGCCCTAACCGAAGATCTAATCGACACCAGTATTGAATCCGAAGCCGCTATCGCCGCCCTGAAACATGCCCCCGGTGCGGCGTTCGGGTCCTGTCGATACAAGCTTGCGTCGATAAACAAGAACCGCGCGCAGTACGAGCGCTTGATCGAAGTTTTTCAAGCCCATGACATTGGGTTCTTTTTTACACCGGCGGCGGGGACTCGCAGGATACGGCCTATAAAGTCAGTCAGATTAGCGCCATACTGGACTACCCGATGGTATGCGTCGGGATTCCAAAGACAGTAGACAATGACCTTCCCATTACTGACTGTTCACCGGGCTTTGGTTCAGCGGCGAAGTATCTCGCCACCTGCCTTCGGGAGACCGCGTTCGATTTGTCGTCGGTAAGTCGCACCTCGAGGAAGGTGTTTGCCTTGGAAGTGATGGGCCGAAACGCTGGCTGGATGACCGCTGCTTGCGCGCTCGCCGCTGAACAGAAAGGCGACGCTCCACACGTTTTGCTGTTGCCCGAGATTGCATTCCATGAGGGGCGGTTCCTGGCCAAGGTCGAGGAGGCCGTAGAGCGGTACGGCCACTGCGTTGTCGCAGTCTCAGAAGGGATCAAGGGACTAGACGGCGAGTTTCTTTCCGCGGGTGTAAAGGACGCCTTCGGCCATGCACAGTTGGGCGGCGTTGCGCCAATCGTAACTAACCTGATTGGCGACAAGCTCCGCTATAAGTGCCATTGGGCGGTGGCTGACTATCTCCAACGGTCGGCGCGCCACATTGCCTCCGAAACGGATGTCCAGCAGGCTTACGCAGTCGGTCGCGCAGCAGTGGAATTTGCAATCGCCGGGAAGAACGCCGTCATGCCCGCGATCCGGCGGCTTAGCGACTCGCCCTACCGCTGGGACATCATCGAGGCGCCTCTCTCTGAGGTCGCCAACCAGGAGAAACTCTTGCCTCCCGAGTTCATCAGCGCTGATGGCTTCGGCATCACTGCGGCAGCCCGTCGCTATTTGGCGCCACTCATTACTGGCGAAGCCTATCCGGCATTTAAAGCTGGTCTACCCGATTATGTGAGATTGCAGAACGTGGCGACGCCAAAAAAGCTCGGGAAGAAGTTCGTCGTATAAAGCGTGTGGCCGGGCCTGGTCCGCTTCGCGCGGCAATGCCATCCGCGGTGCGTACAGCCTTCGCGGTTCTTCCTCGCCGCTCGACGACTCGGCGCGGATCGCCCGGCTGATCAAAACTTTCTAGCGCTTTCTTTCAGGGTCAATTTAACGTTTCTTGCAATTAGCGGACTCGAACTTAGAATTCTTTTCCAACCACAAGATGATCAACCGAGATAGCACCACCGCCGTGCACCAGGAAATATAAAGCGGCCACGGTCCACAGTAGCGTGAATTCGATACCCATCTTGTTCCAAAAAAATCCACCCACTCTCCAGCGTTCGTAGTTCGTCACGATGAGAAAAACAGCTATTGGGCAGGCAGCGAGGCGAGTAAACAATCCAACCGCGAGCATAGGACCAGCCACGAGCTGCGTGATTAGAATGGCAGGCGCCCAGAATTTTCCGGGACGATAGCCGTCGCGTTCGAGTTCATCCACGAATTCTGTCAAATTATGCGACTGCCCACCGGTTGATGGAAACATCCCGAACGCACTGCGCAGCCCGTGGGGGACCAGCGTAAGCCCCACCACGGTGCGCAATAGCATTTCGGCCCAGGGAAAGAGCGTTTGATATAGGGAACCGAGTTGCGGGAAAAAAAGGGGTGTTGGGTCATCCATCAGAGATCTAGCGCCCGCATGGCTTCTACTTCGCACGTCGCGCGGCCGCAGAAGAGCAACACATCAGGTGCCGATCAACATGTTCAAGCGTCCGATCGTTTTGACGAAGTCGTCATTGCTTAACATCAATGCTCCTTCAAAGGGGTAGTCGAGCATTCTGACTAGGATAAAGACCAAAACTACTGACGTCGTGAAAACTGCCGTGAAAAAGAAATGCCCTATTCGCGACTCGACACCCGCAAACAGTACAAACACGACTAAGACAAGACCATAAAACGATAGAACTAGCCAAATAATAATTGGCAAACCTTGGTTTGCCTGGAAAATCCGGGTCTCCCTAAATGCATGGGCCTGGCTCAGCAAAGCCAGAATTTGACCCTGGATGGCCGGATCATTTGGTTGCCCAACATTCAAATTTCCCGCAGCTTCTATAATTGCTTGAAACGCAACTACAGCGTTTGGGCTTGCCTCTCGGTGCTGTAGCGCCGGCCACTCGTCACTTATCACCACCTTCGAATAGTTCAGGATAGCTTCCTCAACGCCCCGTCCGTGCCTGTCCGGGAGTTGGTGCGCCAGCAGTGCGGCTCCGTGTAGTGCCCCGTTATTGCTTGGGCAGCTGCATTATATTCGCCAAAGACTTCATTGAACACGAACGCGAGGAGGACGGCGAACACTACACCGATTTGCAGATAAACGGGATTGCCAACTTCGTGATGCTGTCGACGAGCGTCGAGGCCTAGAGCGCGGCGAACAAGACTTGTGACCGTCACCGAAACAATTGCAGTGAGTAAGACTAGGAATAATGCTTCAGCGTAGCTCATATCCGATTCGTTTTTTATGCGTCCCCGAGCAGGATGTCGGTTCGGTACTCAAAGTGGAAGTACTTGTCATCTCGCACTTCAACGTCTGCTTTGGCTCAGACGCGGACATCGCATGTTTGTGCAGGCCACACGAGGTGGAGGAGGATTGGGGTTCGCCAAATTGGATCAAGAACCACAAGCTGACGGCGGTCACGCGCGGAAGTACCAGGAGGCCCGCAGATTCCCGCCGCCGTGATCGCTTACCGGGCTTTGTGCAAAGCCATCGCCCCTGCCGCAAGCATGCATGCGATTAGAACGCTAATGGCGATGTAGTCGACAATGTGCATGGCGTCGTCCCCGCCTGCGCAAGCACAAGCTTAGCGTGGGGAACGCCTGTCTTACGGAAGACAATTCCTCGCAGCGTCAAAAGACCACGCTGTGGCCCACGCCGCTCCCCGCCGCCGTGGTCCGTTGAGGAATTGGACGCTGAGCCAGGGGCGTATGAATCCCGTGCTATCCAGGTCCGCCCGGTTCGCCTCCCGGGTAGCTGATACCGGAACTTGGATCACAATACGGCAACCCCGGACACGACGGAGACGGTCCTGGGAGGAAATTGTAAAGGCCTCTTCCTTGGCTACTTCGTGTGACATATCCGTTGTGATGAATAGAAATTGGATTGCCCCTTATGGGCAGCCAATGCTGGAGTTGCGATGCTCACGGCTGCAATCGCAGCGCCAAAAATCAGCTTTGACGCATTTGCCATGATTTCCTTCTCCGCGAGTGGGTAAGCAAGTGTCTACGCGCAGAAGATTGGATTACATCGCCGCAAATTCCATCACGCTTTCGTGCAATGCAGGACAGTATTGTGCCATTGCATGGCGAAGCGCGGCGGATCGCGGCCAATATCGCCAAGTTACCTGAGCACTAGCCGTAGTCGCTTAATAAGAATGACGCCTCGCGTGCTTAGTGGACAGATATAGACCCTGCGAGCCACGGTATTGCGGATTGGCCCCACACGACCCACCAGCACCGCTCACTGTGGCCAAGCATTGTTGAAACGTTGAAAACCCGCAATTCGTGGCACCACCCGCGTCCCTATTGTAATAGGCGCACCACGGATAGCTTTGCGCTTCAGCGGATTTTTCGATGAGATAATTGCCGCGAAAGCTACTAGTGTGAATACGAAAAGCCTCATAAACGGCTCCCAGAATCACTCTTCTCCTGAAAACCCCAATGCCCATATTTTATTTCCTGCACCCTCGGGCGATGGGGCGCGTCGGATCGCAGCGAGCATCGCTAAGGCCGGAGTTGGTGTGCCGACCGTCCCGGATCGTTTGATCCCACTTCCCCTGTCTGCATTCACAACCCGCCACTTCTCGCCGCCCGCAGTCACGCGGGACGCACAGGAGGATTGAGGAGCGCGGTAACGTTAATTGATTTTGATTTGTTAGGAACACAACACTAGGCGATATATTTTGGCCGATCTGGCCATAGTTCTTGGCTATATTTCCGGCGCCGATCACCCCGCCTCATCTTCCTAGTGGTCGGTCAGAGCCGGGATGACGTGCTCACGGCGGTCCGCAGGCGGGAAGCCATCATCCCGGCTCGCATTAGGAATCGTTACGTTTTTACTTCTTGTCGGGCCGTAGAAGATGTGATGTACGGCACAGTTCTTCGCATTTAGCGCGGGGGTCCTGATTCGGTGCCGGACACACGAAGCCCCGGCGATATCCACGTAATTCGCCGGGGCCTCTTCGATATTGCTCGAACGACTTACCGCAAATCTGGGCGTCGGTGTTAACGCTGCATGCTCATTAGTACCAACGGCCGCAAACGCCCGCGTGCCAATATGCACACCGGCGGGCGGCGTTGTAATAACCGTAACCGACTGCACCCGCTGCCGCCGCACCATAATACGCACGTCGATGTACACGACGATTGACACCGGCGACGCTCATCGGTGTCAGTGGACGGCCAAGTCGGGCGCTCGCAGCATCGACTGACAATGACGGCGTTTTTGCCGGTGACCAATGAAGCGAGAGTGGAGCTGCGCATAAGAGCGTGGAGGCAACGACAACGCCAACTGCACTCGACTTTTTCATGACGGATACTCCTTCAAACTGTTGCTTTGTGATGAAAATAGAAGGCTTTCACCGGCGCATCATTGATGTAGGTCAATCAATGCCACAATCTGCGCACAGGAACAGCGGTGCTACGAATTCACAAAACAACTGCGTAGAAAACTACGTGACCGACGATTACAGTCCGACAGTTCCGAACTGTGCGGAATTGTTGTTGCGAGAACGGGACGTTGAGCGGGAAGCCATAGGCGCTATGATCGCCGCGACGCCTGAACGTCGCTTCTCACCGACTTGGTCCGTCGAGGATCCGTGACGCCGCTGTCAGGCGTTTAGCCTACGTCGTATTATGAGAATGGCGACGCAGGCGAAGGAGTAAAGAAAGGGGAACATTATGCGGCGGGCTGTCTGTGCATTCGCAATCGCGATGCTGATTTGCGCGGCTCCGTACGAAACGTCTCATGCCGCGTCCATCGCACCGCTAACGGGAATACAAACCAGTCAGCTTATTCAGGTTTCTTCACACTATCGCCACCGGTTAGTCATACCAGTTTACTATTGGCGGCCTCGTTACGGTTATCGCCCTTACTGGTGGCCCCAGGGCCAGTATCATTGGTCTCCCTTTGGCCAGGAACGCTGGGGTTTTTGGTGTGAAGGAGCTGGCGCTCAGCGGCTGAGCTGCTGAGCCAAGACGAGCCGCGGCTGATCGCGGGGAATATCGCCAAGTTGCCAGACCTGCTACGCTAAGACTCGGCGTCTCTACGGCAGGGGGAGATGAAAAGTCATGTGCGCAATAAGAAAGAAACTGATGCAACCCAGGGGGGGCAGACTGATATGGCTGGCTGGGGCGCTGGCCCTAATGACCGCAAACGCTTCTGCACAGTCGCTGCCGCCCATTAATCTACTGCAGCTGCAGCGGGACCAGAAACATCTCACGCCGGAAGAACAGGAACAGCAGAAGAAACTCGACGACGCTTACAAGGCGGCGACCAAAAAGATTCCCGATCAAAGGGCGCACGACCCCTGGGCCGATGTTCGGGAGACGTCGACCGTTGCTGATCCAAAAAAGAAGCAGAAATAAGCTGACGCCAACTGGCTACGATAAGGCGCGGCGGATTACAGCGAATATCGCCGCGCCGCCGAAGCTATTGCCCAAGGCTTAACAGCGGTACTGTTCGCCGGCTGTATTGAGAATAACGCGCGGAATGACATTCAAAATGCGGATGGAGGCTCCGATGCGGCTATTGCGTAAACCATTGCCACTATTTAATTACCCGCATTCCGGGGGAGTGTCCCGAGCGGCAAAGGGGGCGGACTGTAAAGCCGCGTGATAGCGTATTCGCTAATCCCTCACCGTCCCGTTTGTGCTGAATTTATTGTGGCTCGCAGCGATCACTAGGCTGTACCGTCCCGCCAAATCCCAGTCTATTTTAATCCGTCCGGTGGCAATTCCGGTGGCAATTTTTATTGAGCCGTAACCGAAGACAAAGGGAGACTGCTATGGCCAAGGGCTATTGGATCGGGCGCGTCGACGTAACAAACGAGGAGGGCTTCAAGCCTTACGCGGCGGCCAATCCTGCGATCTTCAAAAAATTCGGCGGACGCTATCTGGTCCGCGGCGGCAAATTTGACGCTGCGGAAGGAAACACCCGCTCGCGCAACGTTGTCATCGAGTTTCCTGACTATGCCGCCGCGCTCGCCTGCTATCGCTCGCCGGAATATCAGGAAAACATCAAGGCGCGCCTGCCGCATTCCACAGTCGAGTTGATTGTAATCGAAGGCTACGACGGGCCGCAGCCTTGAGCGTTGGCAACTGCGCCCTCCCCTCGCCGCTTCCCGCCGCCTTGGTCTGCCGAGGAACAATCTGCTTTGTTGTCCGCGTCACAACGGACAGCAACTCGCCCATGTCTATCTCGAGGAGGAGCCGGAAAATTTGGCTCGCGTTGATCTACGTCAATAGCACTCTTGGGCCGCTGCGCTAGAGTTTTCTGGAAGGAATCTTGGCAGGAGACCCGCGATGTCGATTGGTCAGATCATTGTCCTGACTGCGGTCATTGGTGCGTTCGTCTTGTTTGCGGTCGTGTTGGCGTGGGGCGATTACCGCGCCCAACAGCTCGCGCGACGAA
>Ga0306918_10000479_pt1 | contig 18018 bp, 16 predicted proteins | sample tim00Cox0000000H_FD_203315 | JGI IMG/M metagenome (GOLD analysis project Ga0306918, IMG submission 203315) | Lab enrichment of tropical soil microbial communities from Luquillo Experimental Forest, Puerto Rico - timezero.00C.oxic.00.000.00H (v2)... | ecosystem: Environmental > Terrestrial >... | reverse complement strand
GCCCGATGCCGGGATCAATTCGATCAAGGACCTCGTTGGCAAGAAAGTCGCCTATACCAGCCCGAAGTCGATCACCGAAATGGTGATCCGCACGGCGCTCAAGCAGGAGGGCCTCGCGGGCAAGGTCGACATCCTCCCGCTCGGCGGCCTGGGACCGGCCTTGACGGCGCTGGCGCAGGGCGCGGTCGCGGCCGCGCCGTTCAACGATCCGGCGCTCACCGTCACCCCGGACAAATACAAAGTGTTGTTCTACGGCCACCAATACTATCCGAAATTCACCTGGCAGGTTGCGGTAACGACCAAGGAGTTCGCGGCGAAGAATTCGCAGACCTTACGCAAGATCCTCAAGGTCCATCGTCAGGCGGTCGAGTTCGTCTACAACAACCGCGAGGAGACGGCGCGCATCTATGCCCGGGTGTGGGAGGTGTCGCTCGCCGAAGCCAACGCCATCCTGCCGAAATACTACGAATGGCAGCATTGGAGTCGCGGCGATTTCTCCAAGGAAGGACTGGGCGCCGTCACCGACGGCCTCATCTCCGTCGGCGAGCTCAAGGAGCCGTTCGACTGGGGCAAGCTGATCGATCAAAGCCTGCTCGACGAAGACTTGCGCCGCCCGCTCTGATGGCGAAGGCTGCGCTCAGGCGCGAGACAGCGGCAGCCATGCCGGGTAGGGCGACCGCCTTTTCCGATACCCATGTCGCGCTGCGCGGCATTTCGCACACCTATCCTGCCCGCGCCGGCCACGGCGCGGTGGCTGCGCTCGGCCCGCTCGATTTCGATTTCCGGCGCGGCGAGTTCGTCGGCGTGGTTGGGCCTTCCGGCTGCGGCAAGAGCACGCTGTTGGACATCATCGCCGGGCTGCTTGTGCCGACCTCGGGCACGATCGAGATGGACGGACGAGCGATCACCGGCACCGTGGCGCAAGGGGTCGGCGTGGTGTTTCAGGAAGATGCGACCTTCGCCTGGCTCAACGTATGGGACAATGTCGCGTTCGGCCTGCGCCGCGCCGGCGTCGCGCCGGCGGAAATTGTCCGCCGGGTTGACTATGCGCTCGCCTTCATGGGGCTCGCGGAGTTTCGGCGCGCCTATCCGTCGCAATTGTCGGGCGGCATGCGCCAGCGCGTCTGCATCGCGCGCACGCTGGTGCTTCAGCCGCGCCTCATTCTGCTCGATGAACCGTTCGGTGCGCTCGATCAGCAGACGCGCCTGCTCATGGGCGAGGAGCTGTTGCGGCTCTGGCGCGAGACCGCGGCGACCGTGATGCTGATCACGCATGCGCTCGATGAGGCGGCGCTGCTGTCGGACCGCGTGGCGGTGATGTCGGCGCGCCCGGGCCGGCTGATCGACGTCGTCACCACCGGTTGGCCGCGCGAGCGGGACAGCGCGCTCGTCGCCGATCCGGCCTTTGGCGCGCTCACCAGCCGTCTTTGGGCGCTGCTACGCGAGGAATCGAGGAAGGCACTGGGCGTGCGATGATCCGCGTGCGCATCCTTCGGCTCGGTCTCGTTTGCGCGGCCACCGTCGTGCTCGAACTGCTCTGTCGCGTTGGGATCATCGATCGCCTCACCATGATCCCGCCCTCCGAGATGATGCGCGCGCTGGCAGGAGTCGTCGCGACCGCGCCCTGGTTCTGGCCCGACGTCACCTACACGCTCGGCAATCTCGTCGCCGCGATCGGCTTGTCCGTATTGGGAGGTTTCCTGATCGGAGTTGTGGTGCATGCCATCCCGCGTCTTCGTCGCGTGCTCGATCCGATTTTCACCTCCTATTACGCGGTTCCGACCTTCGTGCTTTATCCGCTGCTGATCGTTTTTTTCGGCATCGGTCCGACGTCGCTGATTGTTTTGGGCGCACTGTTCGGAATCGTCGCCATGATCGTCGCCACCGTGACGGCAATCGACCGAATTCCGCGTGTCTTGCTGAAGGTTGCGCGGGTGTCGCGACTCGGGTCTGTCCGCACGGCTTTGCTGCTGAAATTGCCGGCCGCATCTCCCCATCTGATGACGGGGCTGCGGCTCGCGGTCGCCTACAGCGTGATCGGTATCATCGCTGGAGAATTCATTCTTTCGACCGAGGGCATCGGGCGGCGAGTCGCGCTCGCCTACAACAATTTCGATAATGCGACCATGTACGCGCTGCTCGTGCTGATCCTTGCCTTCGCCATGGCGCTCAACGCGGCGCTCGGCGCGTTCGAGCAGGCGCTCCACCGGCGCTGGTACCGGTCATGACCGCGCGGGCGCGAGTGCTCGACTACGTCTGTCTCGTCGCCGGTTTGTGGCTTGCCTGGGTCTTGGTGTTCCGGTGGGCGGGACCGGAGGCGTTGTCGCCCCCGGGTGCCACGTTGCAGCGCATGGGAGAGTATCTCACCAGCGCGCAGTTCTGGCCGCACGCCGCGGCGACCGGCCTTGCCTTCGCCTATGCGTGCGTCATCGCGCTTATCGGCGGGCTCTTGCTGGGGCTGGCGCTCGGCGCCAACCGGTTGGCAGGAGAGGTCGGCGAGCCGATCCTCTCATCGCTCTATTCCATTCCGAAGATCACGCTCTACCCCGTCATTCTGCTGGTGTTCGGGCTTGGCGTTTCCGCCAAGGTCGCATTCGGCGCCTTGCACGGAATTTTTCCGGTCGCGCTCTTTGCCATCGGCGCGCTCAGGAATACGAACCCGGTGCTGATCAAGACGGCGCGCGTGCTCCGCCTCGCGCCGGTCGAAACCGCGCGTACCGTGCTGTTGCCCGCGGCGCTGCCGGAGATCGTCACCGGGCTTCGCATCGGCTTTTCGGCGACGTTGCTCGGCACGCTGATCGGAGAGCTTTTCGCCTCCGATCAGGGCCTGGGCTTCATGCTGATTCGCGCCATGGAGGCGCACAAGGTGCTCGATATCATGGCACTGACGCTGCTGTTGTTCGCATTTGCCGCGAGTGCGAATGCGCTGTTGCTCGTCGTCGAGCGGCGCGTGCACCGACAGTGAGCGCGGCAGCCTTGGCCGGACAGCCGCATCGATTGATGCTGCTGTGGAATGGCGCTAAATTTATCTTGCCGCACGACGCCATCGGGTGAATCGGCCGTCGGCGGAGCTTTAAGTTGGAACGCGCGATGGATCAGCCCAATTTTTCCGGTGACTACGACGTCCTGCTCGATCTCGTGAAGTCGCGCGCGAGCGTGCGCAAGCTCAAGCCGGATCCGATCCCCGACGAGTACGTCACCCAAATCCTCGAAGTCGGGCGGTGGGCGATGTCGGGCGCCAACGGCCAGCCGTGGGACTTCATCGTCGTCAAGAATCCCGACACCAAGAAGGCGCTGTTTCGCGCTTACATCGAGGAAAACAACGACTTCATCTATTGGATGGAGCAGCAACGCGATTTCAAGCTGCGTCATCCGTCTTTCCAGATGACCCATGACGAAGCGCTGCAGAAGCATCGCAACGAGGTTGGGTGGTCGGTCGCGCCGGTGCTCATCGTGATCGTCGGCGACGGACGCCGGCAATGGGCGACGGTGCAGGGCGCCCACACCTTCGGCCGCGACCAGTCGCATCTCACCGATGGGCTCGCGAACACGTCGATGATGATGCATCTCGCCGCGGCCGCGCTCGGGCTCGGCAGCCAGCACGTGACCATTCACATCCAGGAGCCGTTCAAGCGCATTTTGGGGGTGCCCGATCTCCTCACCTTCTCGTTGATCATGCCGATCGGCTATCCGGCGGTGCCGCCGAAAGATGGCGTGCGCCGCCCCCTCGGCGACATGGTCCATGAGGAGCGCTTCGACATGTCCAAATACATGAGCAACCGAGAGGTCATCGAATATCTTTACCGGCTGCGTGAAAAAACGGTACCGGTCTACAGCCATTCCTATGCCGGGCGGCCGCCTGTCCCCGATAAAGCCAAGGAGTAAAGAGAGGCGATGTTCCACACGCTGAGGCGGGGCGCGCTGGTAGGCCTCCTCGCAGCGCTTGCGCTGTGGCCTGCCGGCGCGGCGTTCGCGCTCGATAAGGTCAGGCTCGGCAAGGCGGTCCCCAACTCGTTTGCCTTCGGCGCGACCGAAGTGGGGATCGAGGCCAAGATTTTTGAACAGGAGGGGCTCGAAATCGAGGTCACCAGCTTTCGCGGCGACGCCCAGCTCCAGCAGGCGCTCGCCGCCGGCAGCCTCGACGTGGCGCTGGGCTCGGGACCGGGGCTCGGCTTCCGCGCCAAGGGCGCGCCTGCGATCGGCGTTGCTGCCATGTACGGACCGCCGGCAAATCTCGCGCTCGTGCTTCCATTCAACACCCCGATCAAGACCGTCGGCGATCTCAAGGGCAAGCGTATCGGGGTGACCACGACGGGCTCGCTCACGGACTGGCTGGTGCGCGCACTATCGCGCCAGCAGGGCTGGGGCAGCGACGGCATCCAAATCCTGGCACTCGGCCAGATGCAGGCGCGGCTCGCCGCCATCCAGCGCGGCGAGCTCGACGGCATGGTGATCGAGGCGGCAACCGGTTATGAGCTGGAGGAGGCCGGCAAGGCCAGAAACTTCATCCTGTTCGGCGATATCGCGAAGGATTTCTACACGCATGTCATCTTCGCGACCGACGACATCATCGACAAGCGGCCGGACTTGCTGCGGCGTTTCCTGCGCGGCTGGTTCAAGACCGTCGCCTTCATGAAGGCGAACAAGGATTTTGTCGTGGCGTCCGAATCAAAGACCATCGAGGTCAAGCCCAGCATCGCCGCCAAAATCTACGACGCGCAAATCGCGGGTTTCTCGGTCGACGGTGCCTGGAGCCCGGCGGCGATCGACGTGATCAGGCATTCGCTCAAGGAGCTCGGAATCCTCGCCGCCGTTCCGGAGGCGAAGGCGATCTACAACGACCAGTTTGTTCCAGTGCGATTCTGACGAGAGCGTCTTGAGCATCGTCGGGATCGACATCGGCGGCACCTTCACCGACCTCGTCGGCTATCAGCATGGCGCGATCGTCACGTCGAAGTGCTCGACTGTGCCCGCCGATCCGACCGAAGGCGCCGCGCTTGCGCTGCGCCTGGCCGGTTGCGATGTCGCGGCCATCGATGAGCTTCTCCACGGCTCCACCATCGCCATCAATACCGTGCTCGAGAAGAGTGGCGCCAAGACCGCGCTGATCACGACCGCAGGTTTCCGCGACGTCTACGCCATCGGACGCGGCAACCGGCCCAATGCGTTCAATCTGTTCTTCCATCGCCCGCGGCCGCTGGTGCCGCGGGAACTGACCTTCGAGGTCGCCGAGCGAATGAACGCCGCGGGCGAAGTGCTGGTCCCGATCGATCCGGCGGCGATCGAAGTTTTGGGACGGCGGCTCATCGCGCTCGGGATCGAGGCGGTTGCGGTCTGCTTTCTTCATTCTTATGCGAACCCCGCGCACGAAGCCGCGGTCGGCGCCGTGCTGCGACGCCATTTCCCCGCGCTGTTCGTGACGTTGAGCCACGAGATCCTGCGCGAATTCCGGGAATACGAGCGCACCTCCACGACGGTGCTCAACGCCTTCGTCGGTCCGCGCGTTTCCCGCTACCTCGGGCGCTTCGAAGGCTTCGCGCAGAAGGCGCGCTTTGCCGGCAGGATCGCGATCATGCGTTCGAACGGGGGCACCATGTCGATCGCGCAGGCGCGGCGCGAGCCGGTGGCGATGATGGAATCGGGCCCGGTCGCCGGCATGATTGGGGCCGGGCGACTGGCCGAGCTGCTGGGTATCGAGCGCGCGATCGGCTTCGACATGGGCGGGACCACGGCCAAATGCACGCTGATCAGCGGCGGCGTTGCGCCGATCGAGGAGGGCTATGTGATCGGCGACGAGTTCACCGGCCAACCCATGCAGTTGCCGGTGGTCGACATCGTCGAGGTCGGCGCCGGCGGCGGCTCGCTTGCCTGGTGCGACGACGGCGGCGCCCTGCATGTCGGTCCGATGAGCGCCGGCGCCGATCCGGGCCCTGCCTGCTACGGCCGCGGCGGCGCCGCGCCGGCCGTGACCGACGCCGACCTCGTGCTCGGCCGCCTCAACGCGGAACGCTTTCTCGGCGGCCACATGAAGCTCGCACGCGCGCCGGCGGAGGCCGCCGTCGCCCGGATCGGGCAAACGCTCGGCCTCGGCAGCGTCGCGGCGGCGCTGGGCATCACCACCATTGCGGACGGGGCGATGTCGCTCGCCGTGCGCGCGGTCTCGGTCGACAGGGGAATCGATCCGCGCGACACGACGCTGATTGCCTTCGGCGGCGCGGGCCCCCTTCACGCCGCCGCCATTGCGCGCGAGATTTCGATCCCGTGCGTCGTCGTGCCGAAGCTTCCCGGCAATTTCTCCGCGCTCGGCATGCTGATGGCGCAATGGCGGCACGATTTCGTCCGCACGCTGGTCGGCGAGTTCGGCCAGATCAGCGCGAGCGATGCGGCGCGTGCGTTCGCGGAACTGCGGCGCGTCGGCGAAGCGGCACTCGCTCGCGATCATCTCTCACGCGATCATCATCCGCGCTTCGACTTCGCCGCCGATCTGCGTTATCGCGGCCAGGAGCATACCATCGCCGTACCGGTTTCCAGCGCGGACGACATAAGCGGCGATGGCAAAGCCACCCGGATCCGTTTCAACGAGCAGCACGATCGCCGCTATGGTCACGCCGCGCCCGACCAGTCGATCGAGATCGTCAATCTGCGCCTCACCGTCACGGTGCCGCGCATGGAGGATGCGATCGCCCGCTGGTTGTCGCAGCCTTGGATGCCGTTTGAAGCCGCGCCCGAACAGCGCCGGCCGGTGGTGTTCGATGATCCCGAGCGGCCGCTCGAGGCGCGCATCTTGTGGCGGCCGGGCCTCGCGGCGGGAGCCGAGATCGCCGGCCCCGCCGTGATCGAAGAGCCGAATTCGACCACGCTCATCGGCCCGAACGACCGTGCCGTCGTGAACGAGAGCGGGCATATTATCGTGACGCTGGCGCGCAGAGACAGCCTATGAAAGTCAATCCCATCACCGTCGAGGTCGTGCGCAACGCCGTCAATGCCTATGCCGACGAGATGGCGAGGGCATTATGCAAGTCCGCCTACAACATGATGATCTACGAGGTGCGCGACTTCTGCTGCGGCCTGATTGATGGCGAGGGTCGGATGATCTCGCAGAACAAAGGCGGGCTACCGATCTTCCTCGCCGACCTCGGCATCGCGGTGAAGGACGGCATCGAGCGCTATGGTCTCGACGGCTTCGCGCCGGGCGACGTCATCATCATGAACCACGGCCTCGTATGCGGGCAGCATCTCAACAACGTCGTGATCTATGCGCCCTGCTTCCACGCGGGCAAAGTGGTGGCGTTCGCCGCGAGCCGCGCCCATTGGGTCGACATCGGCGGCATGCGCCAGGGTTTCGGCTCGGTAGAGACCACGGAGATCTATCAGGAAGGATTGCAGTTGCGCTCGCTCAAGATCTACGACGCCGGCAAGCGCAACGATACGCTCTGGCAGGTGATCCACGATAATCTGCGCTTTCCCGAGGCCGCTTTGGGTGATCTGCGCGCGCAAGTCGCATGTTGCCAACTCGGCGTGCGCCGCCTCGACGAGCTCATCATGCGCTATGGGCGCAGTACGGTCGAAGCCTGCATTCAGGCGGTTTGGGACGCGACCGACCGCGCGGTGCGCGCCTTCGTCGCGAAAATTCCGGACGGGACCTACGAGGCGGAAAGCTTTCTCGACAATGACGGCCGCGATCTCGACCGCAAGCTTCGCATCAAGGTCAGGGTGGTAATCGACGGCGAGCGCATGGTGGTCGATTTCTCGGAGGTCAACGATCAGGTGCCGGGCCCGACCAATTCGGGCTATTCGGGCGGGCTCGCTGCGGCGCGCGTTGCTTTCAAGAACTTGACCCAAGGCGAAGCGCCGGTGAACGAAGGTTCGTTCCGCGCGCTCGACCTCATCCTGCCCGAGGGCAAGATCCTCAACGCCAGGTGGCCGGCGGCGCTCGGCCTTTGGAGCATCCCGCTCCCGACCGTGATCGACACCATCCTCAAGGCTTTGGCGGAGGCTTTGCCCGAGCGCATCCCGGCCGCGCACAAGGGCGACATGGGGGGCTGCTCCATCGGGGGCTTTCGGCCGGACGGGCGGCGCTTCTTGCTGATGAACATTTTCGGCGGCGGGTGGGGTGGGCGGCCGCACGAGGACGGCGAATCCGCTTCGGTCTCGATCTGCCAGGGCGACGTGCGCAGCGCCCCGATCGAGCTGCAGGAGATTCAATATCCGTTCCTGATCGAGCGCTTCGCGCTGCGCACCGATTCCGGGGGCGCCGGTAAGCACCGCGGCGGGCTCGGGGTCGATCTCACCTACCGCGCATTGCAAAAGTGCGTTGCGAACGTGAATTGCGACCGCACCAAGGATCCGCCTTGGGGGCTGCGTGGCGGCAAGCCGGGTGCGGTCAACGAAGCCGTCCTGACGCGGGGCGACGGCAGCACGGCGAAGCTCCTGAAGGCGACCGGCGTCGCGCTCGAGCCCGGCGACCGGCTCACCTTCGGCACCGCCGGTGGCGGCGGATGGGGTGATCCGCGGCAGCGCGACCGCAAGCACATCGAGCAGGACATCGTCGCCGGTTTCGTCTCGCCGGAAGCGGCGCGGCGCGACTACGGCTACGCGTCGACGCGCGCGGACGCGGCGGAGTAGGGCGAGATGCTGGCGGAGGCGAGGCGCCGACATCTGCTCACCGCGATGGCGGATGCCGGCATCGAGCACATCGTGCTCTACGGCAATGCCTGGCAGGGCGACTACCTGCGCTATGCCGCCGATTTCGGCATCCTCGAAGGTCACGGCATCGCACTAGTGGCATCCGATGGCGCCACCGAGCTCTTTCTCGACAGCGCAACCGAGGCCGAGCGTGCCGAAGCCGAGACGCCGGGGATAAAAATCCATTTCGCAGCCGACGTCGCCCGCGCCGTCGGTGCGCGGCTCGACCGGCTGGCCAATGATCGCCTCGCTGCCGCGCCGCGTCGCTTCCTGCCGAATTGGCTCGCGGACGAAGGCCGCGACTTCGCGCTTGAGGATGCTACCGCGCTCCTCGACCGGCTGCTCATGCACAAGCTGCCGGCGGAGATCGCGGCGCTCCGGCGCGCGGCGCAGATGGCGGACGACGCCTATGCCGTGTTCCGCGACGCGGTAAAGCCGGGGCGCCGGCAATACGAGGTGGTGGCGGACATCGAGGCCTATCTGCGCCGCCGCAGGTGTCCGGACAATTTCATGATCATCGGCTCCGGGGGGAAGGATGTATTCGGCATGACACCGCCGTCGGAACGCCGCATCGCTCCCGGCGATCTGGTGACGACCGAGCTTACGCCTGCGGTCGCAGGGTATTTCGCCCAGATTTGCCGCACGCTGGTCGTCGGCAGGGCAACCGACGCACAGCGCCGTGCCTTCGATGTCTTCCGTGAAGCGCTCGCCGCCGGCATCGCGGCCGTGCGGCCCGGCGCCACGGCAGCCGACGTCGCCCGCGCCGAGAACGACGTCTTTCGCAAACACGGCCTGGGCGAGTACACCACCAGCAAATGGACGCGCGTGCGCGGCCACGGCCTCGGTCTGTTTTGCGACTCGAAGCCGCACCTGCTCGAGGATGTGGACACGCCACTCGCGCCGGGCATGGCGCTGATCGTGCATCCCAACACCTATCATCCCGAGGTCGGCTACGTCGTGCTCGGCGACGCGGTGGTGGTGATGGACGAGGGGGCCGAAGTATTGTGCAAAACCCCGCGCGAATTGTTCGAGGTCGCGACGTGAGGCGAGCATGCGACGCGGCCTGATCTCCCGTTCGAAGGCGGAGCTGCCCGACGCGGTGCTCGATGCGCGCCTCGCCCATGTGCACGCGGCGATGGGCGAGGCGGGCCTCGATGCGCTGCTCCTCTACACCAACAATACGCGCGCGGCCGGCGTGTCCTGGCTCACCGGCTTCGTGCCGTATTGGTCGGAGGCGCTGCTGGTGGTGCCGCGCGACCGGGAGCCGGTGCTGGTGGCGGCGCTCAGCTATCGCGTCAAGAGCTGGATCGAGCGTACGAGCCGCGTCGCCGAAGTCGTCCATGGTCCGCGCATCGGGTTCGAAGCCGCGCGCATGATTGCGGCGTGGAAAGCCGATGCCGCGCTGGGGGTCGTCGATCTCGACGGCCTCGCCGCCGGGATCGTCGACGACTTGCGCCGAAGCGGCCCGCGCCTGACCTTGCGCGACGCGACGCCCTTGTTTGCACCGCTGCGCGCGGCGGCCGATCCGGCGGAGATCGCACTGGCGATGACGGCAGCGGCGATCGCGCAGCGCGCGCTGGCGCAGGCGTCGGGGCGAGGCGCAAGCCTGGGCGAAATCATCGCCGCGGTCGAAGCGCAAGCGCGCAGCGACGCGGCGGAGGAGGTCTATGTCGCCGCCGCCCCCGATCTCGGCCGCGACCGCCGCCTCAAGCGCATCGAGGGCGAGGCGGCGTTGGGCGAAAGCTTCGCGCTACGCGCCACCGTCGCCTACAAGGGCACGTGGATTCGCCTCACGCGTACGTTCTCGCGCGACGGCGCCGCGAGGCCGCAGGAGGAGGCGGCCGCGCGGTTGGCCGCCGCGGTCGCGAAGCTTCCGAGCGCGGACGGTTTTGCCGGCTTTTCGTCCTGGCTGGTCGAGGGCTGCCGGATCGCGCAGCCGCTCGCGCCGCTGATGGGGTCGCGCGTGGCCGCAGCGCATCTGCTCGCGCCGCACGCGCTCGTCTCGGTGCAGGCGGATTTCGAGGTCGAAGGGAGGCCGCTCCTCCTCGCCGCGCCCGCCCTGCTGGGCGCGCGCGGCGAAGCCACAAGCCTGCTCGTCCAGCCGTTTTAGACGGCCTTCGGTGCGCCCGGCGTGCTGGCAGCGGCCGTGCGTGCGTGCAAGGCCATCGCGATCATCGCGACGCCGCCGAATAGCATGTTGATGCCGACCAGCAATCCGAGCGCCCATTCCGCCGTGCCGGGCAGCCCGGCCCAAATGATGGCGGCCAGAATGAGATCGATGATGCCGCTCACCAGCATCCAGCCCCATTGCCCCGAAAGCTCCTTCTTGTGCTCGAAGGCGTACATGATCGAAAGGACGCCTTCGATAATGAAGAACACGATCAGCAGCAACGTGAGCGAGACTGCGCCCCGGACCGGCCACCCCAGCAAGACGATGCCGGCGGCTATAGCGAGCACGGCGGACAGGAGCGACCACCAGAATCCCGGCGCATGCCGCGCCCAGAACGTCGTGACCAAGCCCACGATTCCGCTGATAAGGAAGAGCCAGCCCAAGAAGATTGTGACCGCGATGGTGGCGAGCGGCGGGATTATGATCGCCAACAGGCCCAGCACCACGAGGATGATCCCCTCGACCAAGAACAAAACCCAATGCTCGTGAACCGCTTGCGCCAGCGCGCGCTGCAGCTGATTGGCGTCGCCCGAGTCCATTGACATGTCAGACCTCCCTTCCTGGCGTTGCGCCTACGCCGGAAATTCCAACATGAACGCGCAACATCAATATACCTGCCCGGCTGCGCGCGCCAACTCGCAAATTGTTTGGCCGGTGGGCGCCGTCGGCGGTCGGCTGAGCCGCGCGAGGGCCATGAGATGGGCGGTCGAAAGAGCCTGACAATTATGGGCTACGCGTTTTCGTTATCTAAATCCCGCCTAAATGCGCCCGCCATTCGATTTGCCGCCGAGAACGTCGCCTAGACCTTGCGCTGAATAAACGAGGCCCACGAGCAAGGTCGCGGGCGATGCGGGGTAGGATTGCAACGAGCGTGTCAGCTCAAACAGATTGGTGATGCGGCAATATGCGTGCCTCACCAGCTCTGGAGCCAGTAAGCGATGTCATAAGCCAGCGCGCCAACGACGCAAACTGCAAGCCCGGTCCACAGGATGCCGAGCAACAGCACGGTATTGGCGCGTTCCACAAATTCCTTGTCGACTAGATGGGCCATAAATTGCCCCTCTTCGAGTCGCCCCCTTGTCCTTGGGCGCAATGTAACGCCTGACCTGCCGGTCCGGCTAAGCCCGCAACTGCACACCAGGGTTGCAACTTGCGCGTGGCTCAGCCGCTCGTTTATGCGACATTTACGCAAGCGATTAGCGCGCTCGCTGCTGTCCCGCAGGCGGCCGCCCGCTCACCGCACGCGTAGCGCCTCTAGCGAGCGCTCGCGACCTGCCTCGGTAAACCGCGGGGCTGAAGCCGCGTTCGTGACAGTCCGCTTCGTGGTTGCTAGGAAACTTCGTTCGGCCACGGAGCGGGGAAACGCAATCATGCTGCGAACGTTGAAATGTCCGGTGATCGCGCTGGAGGAACACTACTGGGACAAGGAGCTGGCGGCGCTCTTCGTCGGCGCCGAAGGCGTGCGCGATCCGGAAATGCTCAGGCGCCTCTATGATCTCGGCGAGTTGCGCCTCAAGGAAATGGACGAGGCCGGGATCGACGTGCAGATCCTGTCCCATGGGGCGCCCTCGGCGCAGAAGCTCTCCGGCGTCGAGGCGGTTGACGTCACGCGCCGCGTCAATGACCGCCTCCACGCCGTCGTCGCCGCGAACCCGGCGCGGTTTGCCGCCTTCGCGGCGCTGCCGACCAGCGATCCGAAGGCGGCGGCGGACGAACTCGAACGCACTACCAAGCTCGGCTTCAAGGGGGCGATGATCCACGGCCTCGCCAACGGCGTCTTTCTCGACGACAAGCGGTTTTGGCCGATCTTCGAGCGCGCGCAGGCACTCGACGTTCCGCTCTACCTGCATCCATCGGTTCCGCTGCCGGCGGTGATGGACGCTTACTACAAGGACTACGCCAAGGATTTTCCGATGGTCGTGCGTGCCGCCTGGGGCTACACGGTTGAAACGGCAACGCACGCGATCAGGCTCGTGCTCGGCGGCGTGTTCGACGCCTATCCCCGGCTCAAGGTTGTTCTCGGCCACCTCGGGGAGACGCTGCCGTTCCTGGTGTGGCGCGTCGATCAGGCGCTCGCGCGCCCGGGCGCGAAGACGTTGAGCTTCCGCGAGGCCTTCTGCGGCCACTTTTATGTTACGACCAGCGGCAACTTCTCCAATCCGGCGCTGTTGTGCTGCGTGATGGAGATGGGCATCGACCGTATCTTGTTTGCGGTCGACTGGCCCTTCGTCGCCAACAAGCCGGCGGTGCAATGGATGGAGACCGTGCCGCTGTGCGACGAGGACAAGACCAAGATCTTGAGCGGCAACGCCAAGCGGCTTTTCAAAATGTAGCCCGGTCCCGCCGATCACCAAAGGCCGACTTGCGCCGAGATTCGCCCACCCCAATTTCCGTGCATCAGCCGCGCGGGCCGCGGCGCGATTGCCGCTCGCGGCCCGGCATTGTATGGGGTGCGGGTGGGGCTGCCTGCGCCTGAGCGCATCGGGCCCGTAGCTCAATGGTTAGAGCCGACCGCTCATAACGGTCTGGTTGGAGGTTCGAGTCCTCCCGGGCCCACCATGCGTGTTTTCAGCTCTTGTTTTCGTTGGCTTTTTTGCGGTTTTTGACAGTCGGGCCCATAGTTTTTGACAGTTTTGTTCGCGCTTTGGCCATTGCTTCGCGCGCCAATGCCGCTTGTTTGACGGTGCGCGTGTAGTGCGCGATCTCGCTCAATGTCTTGTGTCCACCGAACGCAGCGATCTCGTGCGCGCTACAGCCGGCTTCCGCGAAGCGCGTCAAGCTCGCCTTACGCAAACCGTGCGCGCTAAAACCATGCAAGCCAGCTTCGTTGCAGGCGCCGCGGAACCAATTGGTGAAGCCAGCGGGCGAAAATGGCTTGCCGGACGCCGTCACCAGGAACGTCAAGTGCCTGCCCTTGCTCGGCATGGCGTGGATCGCCTCTTGCAGCTCGGGGAAGATCGGCAGATGCAACGATACGTCGGTCTTTTGCTGGCGTACGTGCAAGATCGGGCCATGCTCAGGATCGTCGCGGATATGCTGTGGCCCCATGCGCACAACGTCACCGCGCCGCTGTGCCGTGTTGAGAAAAAGCTCCATCGCAAGCCGAGCGCGCGTGCCGAGCGCATGGCGTTGACGAAACGCCGCGATCTGTTCCTCACCCCACGCCCGGAAACCTTCGCCCTTCCTCGGGACTTTGGCCTTGATGTCCGTCGTGGGGTTCTCGGCGATCCATTTGATCGACACCGCGAAGTCTAAGAGCGGTCGCAGGGCCCGCAGCCAGTTTCGTTTGGCAAAGGGTGGGCGGCCATCAAGGATTGCGAGCACATGTTCGCGCCTGAGCAACGCGACCCGCTTACTGCCATGCTCGTCGCGAAATTTTTGTAGGATCGCCCACATGGTGCGTCGCGTCTCGGTGGCGATCTCGTGCTTAAACTGCAAACTGTTCGCATAGAGCGCCACAAGGGTGGTAACTGTCCCTGGACCACTGCGCTTTGCACCGATGTCCGATGGGGGCGCGCTCGCAGCAATGGCGGATTGATATGCGTCCATGAATTCCGCGCTGCCCGGCAGCCCCGGTAATTTGATGCGCGCGCAGCCCGGCTTGCGGAAGTAGTAATACGGCTTCCCATGTGCCGTGAAAGCCTGGACAAAGCGCAACCTAATTTTCGTCATAGCGCAGCACCGTGTCCCATTCGTTTGGCCCTTTACCATCCTCGCCGGGCGGCTCAGCACCGAGCGCGATTATGGTGATCTTGCCTGCCCTGTCGACTTCAACGCGCGCAATACCCACACCCGCCGCAGCCACGGCCCGGATCGCTCGGGTCACGTCTTGTTGGCGGAATGTGGAGGGCGCGCGGGCCATGGTCAGGAAGTCTGCTTATGCGAGGTCATCGAGGGAATCGCCCGGAGGGCCGAGCGCCGGCTTGTTGTGCCTGCGGTAGATGGTGATGGCGCCGGTCGAGCTCTGGATCGCGGCGGTGGCCTCGGTCAGCGCCACGACCGGCCGGCCCTGCAGAAGCCAGATCAGGCCAGTCTCGTCATAGCGAGATAGTCGGCTGTAGCTTGGGTGCGGCTTCGCCGGTGGTGTCTGGAGGCCGAACAGATCCCTAGCCGTCCAGCCAAGCGCCTCCGCCTGGTCGCCCCAGCGGGCGAGGAACGCGCGGGCATCGTCGACAGCGAGTTGCCAGCGGTTGACCGGGACGAGGTCAGGGCAGCCAGCCTCGAGAGCGGTCACGACCCAGCTGTAGCGGGCCGGAAAATTGGAGAAAGCCGTACCGTGCGCACTGTCAAAACTGCCAAAACTCTCATTTGCGGTTGCGCTCTGAGTGACATCAACCGCAGGGCTATGTTTTGTCAGTTTTGGCAGTGCTTCGACTGCTGCATTTTGCGATTTTAGAGCGCGGAGTTTCTCGAGGTAGAGGCCGGTCATGACGAGCCCCTCGAGGCCGGATTGATCCGGTACGACACCTTCGGCCGCCCCCCATAACCGGTATTGCCACTTACTTGGGCGGCGAGATGGTCGAGGTCGACCAGGAGGTCGAGCCCCCGGCGAACATGATCGTGATCTGTCAGCTTCGACCAGCCAGGCCGGTGTACGTCGCGAGCCGTAAATCCGTCCTTGAGGGCGCCCCTACGGATGTGGGTCAGGATCGCCTCGGCGGCGATAATGTCGATCGTGTCCGTCGCGCCATAGATCCGCCGTGCATGCGTCTCGAGGTATTCGGCCACAGCGAGCGCGCGAAGCAGCGCCTCTCTTCCGACACCGCCCGTCTTGCCCTCGACGAGATGGTCGATCAGGGCCAGCGCAGGGACGAGCTTGCGGTACTTGGCAAGGTGCCCCTCGAGCGCAGGCGACAACGCATCGCCGCGCAGTCGCCGCTCGAGCCCGGCTCGCCACTCCAAGAACTCCGCCGCAGCCTCCTCGTCGAAGCGGACACATGGGATCTTGTCATGTGGGCCCTTCATGGCCCCCAACTCGAGCGCCCGCATCTCGCAGACCTTGGAGATCCGCTCGAATATTCCCCAGACCACATCTCGCTTCGCCGAATCCGGATATTCGTCCACATTCTTCCAGCCGGCCGGCTCGTCGGGCCACACCAACAGTCCGAAACGCTGGATCAACCCGTCGCCGCCGGCGCCATCCGCGTTTGCCCGGCGGACGTATTCAGCGATCTTCGACGGTTGGGTGTTGCCCAACACCCCGATGCAAACCGCATCGACATGGATGCGGCCGCGCGTGATGCGGTCGAAGGTATACGGCTGGGTACCCGACCAGCCGCTCAAGTAGAAGCCGCGCGCGACGCACTGTTCCTCGCGATCGAGATGCTTGAGCAGCGAGACGAGTTCGTCGCGTTCGACCAGGAGCCCGGCGGGGTTTGATACTAGCAATGCACCAAGCGCCTCGTAGCTCGAATCATTGGTGCGATATCGCACAGGTTTCGGTTCTTCTGGCCCGGCGCCGAGCCCTAGCGGATCTTCGGTTTGCGCCTCCTTGATCATGCCCTTGATCGAGGTCACGTCACCGAGCCTAACGACCTTCTCCGAAACCTTCTTCTTAAGCGCATCCTTGAGAACGCTCTCTTTGACCGACTTTTTCAGCTTAAACTCGGCGAGCGCGGCTTGATGGTCGACCAACGCGGCGGCGTGCGCCTTCGCGGCCTCGGCCTCGAGATGGTGAAGCGGCTTGAGGGCCTCCATCATCGCCGGCGACTTCAGCATGCCGGGTTTGCCGACGAAACCGCCCCAAACGTTCGGGACTTCTAACCAGTCCGTTTTCTGTTGAGGCTTGATACCAATGCGCCGTCCGATCAGCGCGCCCAGAGCAGTAAGGGTCGTGACCGCAACGTAGTCCGGTGGGCATTGTAGTCGCTCGGAGATGTCGCCTACCCATGGCCCGATCGATGGGGGCAAGAACTCGAGGCTGAAGTCGGCGACCTTGGCCAGCTTAGTGGGAATTTCCTTAGGCGCCGCCCACGCCGGTCCAGAAGACGCATTATCGCCGGGCATCGGCGGATCCGGCAGCGTGGCAGTGATCGCCTTGAGCTTCTCGGCAGTGCCGTCGGCAGCGAGCCAATCCGAGATGTCGCCCTTGTCGGGGCAGTCATCCCAATGCTTGCCGATATCGAGAACGCGGATCCGCTTGGCGATGCCGCGCAAGGACGCAACCACCTGCTCGCCATGCTCGCGCCCCTCGGCGTGATTGTCGGGGAGCACCACGACATCGGCGCCGCGTAGGTACCCCGAATATTCGGGGCGCCATTTCTTGATGCCGCCCGGATTCGTCGTCGCGGCGACGCCGATGGCGATGAGATTGTCGACATCCTTCTCGCCTTCGGGGATGTAGATCGCCTGCCCGGCGGCGACAGATTTCATGAGCTCGGGTAGCCGGTACGGGATGCGGCGCGTGCCCTGCAGATTCCAAGTCCAACCGCCATGACCGTTCGGTCGACGCTGGCGAAAGCCCTTCGGGTCAAAGCGCACGACCTGGAACAGGAGCTCACCGGCCTCGTCGCGGTAGTCGTAGGTCTTGACCATCTTGGGATCGGCGCGGCTGACGACCTGCGGGGACCCGAGCAAGCCCTCGCTCCGCAACCATGCGGCCGGCTGGTCGTATCCTTGCCGCCGGATTAGGTCGAATACCCCACCGCCGACATTGGCCTCGTGGTCAAACCAAGAGCCCTTCTTGAGGTCGATCGCCAGTGAGCCGCGACCGCCGTAGCGCCACTCATTGCCAAGCTTCTGGGCCGGCTCGCCGAGCAATCGGAGCGCGACCGGCTTCATGAGCGAGTTGAAGTCAATCCGCTGCGCGAAATTCATTGATTCCTCTATGTCGATAAAAAGGTGAGGCGGCGGTCATGGGCGCACCGTCCACTAGGAGCCGGGCTATCTCTGCCCTTGCCTCGATTTGCGCTTCGGCGCGGCGCGCCTCGAAGTTGGCCAGGAGATAGTCGGGCACATATCGCCGGATCGCCTCCAGACAGAGGCGGCGCCCCGCCTCAGGGCGCACGACCAAGGCGTTGGCCTCGACTTTCCGGGCGCCGAACCGGGCCAGGTAGTCCTGCACGTAAGGCTTGAGGTGGTCGGAGTGCCCCGGATTGGCCAAGTCCTCGCCGGAAGAGGTCACCAGGTTCTCGGACCAGCTCAAGCCCTCGGCCTCGATGAAG
>Ga0306918_10000477_pt1 | contig 18038 bp, 18 predicted proteins | sample tim00Cox0000000H_FD_203315 | JGI IMG/M metagenome (GOLD analysis project Ga0306918, IMG submission 203315) | Lab enrichment of tropical soil microbial communities from Luquillo Experimental Forest, Puerto Rico - timezero.00C.oxic.00.000.00H (v2)... | ecosystem: Environmental > Terrestrial >... | reverse complement strand
GGGGGGCCGAACGCCCATTCAAGATGCGGCCGAATATTGGACTCCCAGTCGCGGGCGACATCTCGGGCGAGCTGAAGCGGGCTATCAGACAATGTCCATGAGGGAGACCAGTAGCGAATCGCATCGATGCTCACGAAGCCGATCCAGGCGATCGAACACACCATCCAGAGCCGCAGCAATCCGCGTCGAAGGTTCATCGCCGCTCACTCGCCCCGCAGCGCCCACCGCAGGCGGCGCAGCAGGTGCCAGGTGCCGCGCTCATCGGCCTGGGTGCGCAATGCCGCAGCCTCGCTGCCCAAGATCATTGCGGCGGTGCGGGCATCGGCTAGGGTGGTCAGCAGCTCGTCGACCTTGCGCTCGGCGTGCTCGGCCCGCCGGCGCTCCGCTTCCTCCCGCTGATCCGCATTGGCCAGCTGCTCGCGCAGCGCCTCGACGGCGCTTTCAAGGGCACGGACAGCCCCCCTGTCATCCTCCCTGATATCATCCCTGACGTCCGGAGGGGCCGAGCCGGCTATCTCGCGGATGACCTCCCTGACGACACCCCTGATATCGGGCTCTGTCCGAGACGGATGTCCACCCTGATATCCGGGGTTCGCTACGCGGCGCTTTCCGCCGGTTTTGCGGGCCTCTGTCAGGGGGACAAGGACGCGGACAACGCCGTCATTTCCGGTTTGGCGCGGCCAATGCCGGCGCCGGACAAGACGCTCGGCTGACAGGGCGGATATCCCCCTGATAGCCGCGAGCTCGGCATAGGTCATACGGCGGGCGCCGTCGCCGACCGCCAGGCTGATGTCAGATGCCATAAGCCCCCTTCCCGGCCAACAGGAGCCGGTTCTCACCCCCAGTGGTCCCGGCGGCGGGGGAAACCGCCGGGTCGCCGTCAGGCACAACGCTTGCGGACTAGGGGAAAGCCCGCGCGCGGCCCGCGGCGGAATATCTATATCACGATTTGTGCGGTTGCCGCTCGGCCTTGCCGTGCCGGGGCCCAGGCCAATCGCCGATCAATGCTGGCAACAAGTCCGCAACCTGGTCGACTGCCGGGCCGGCATCCCCGACGAGCGCTGGGAGGATCAAGCGCGGCTGCTGGTCGACGTCGGCACCAAGATCGGCTGCAAGCTCGACAACCTCGCCCCGCAGCGCGACGGCTGAACCCGCGCGAGGCTGCTCTGAGCGCCGACGACTGCACGATCATCTCGGGACCGATGCCGCAGGGCAGCGACCGGGCATGGCGCTATCGCGAGGCCTATACCCTCCTGCCGGGGCAAAGCCTGTTCTACCGCTGGGAGCGCTTTGCCGTGGTCCGCGATCCCGGTCATGCCGCCCGGCAATTGTGCTACTGGCTGCGCCGGCATCACGGCTGGCAGGTCCGCTCGCGCTGTGTCGAGGGTGGGGTCTGGATCGAAAGATGGGCATAAGAGCTTGCCGACGGCTATCGCTTTGAGCGGCGATCATAGTCCTTTTGCCGCTTTCACCAATCCCGCCGCCGCTTCCAGGTGCTCGTTGATGCGCTGCGGCAGGCGTTCGCGGCTCTTCTTCCTGGCTCGGAAAGCCGCCGCCCGCAGCCGGTTCAAGGCCAGCCGCCTCACCTCATTGGTGCGCTTGGAACGCCCGCGATCCTCGGCGTTCTCAACGATCGTCCGCACCGTCCGCAGCGACAACCCAGTCACCCTCACGATGGCGCGCAGGCTGTGCTTTGCCTTATGCCGCTCGAGCACCTCGGCCGCTTGGGGGCCTGACGCCTGAAGCGGCCGGCCGCGCTCCCTGGGCGCCACGACGGCATTGTACTCGCCGACAAATTTATTCCATTGCCGGACGAGCCTCTGGTTATCGGTCAGTACGCCATAGAACCGCTCCCAAAGCTCCGATTGCTTCGGATCGAAGAGCCAGTCGCCGGCGTCATTCTGCTGCATTTCGAAAACCGCGATCCAGTCTTCGATCAGCTCGCTGCCCTCTTCGACCTCCTCGCGCATCCGGTCAACCAACTCCAAGGCCTCGTCCTTCTCCGTCGTCACCTCTTTGAGCTTTGCCCGGCATTGTTCGAGCTCGACCTCGAGCTCGGCGATCCGCTCGGCTGCTTCCATTGCCCGCTGTGTCCAAATGATCCGCCTTTCGTTACACGCAAGGTATTGGCAATGCAAGCGTATTCATGGCGGATCGATTTTCGTAACGCTGACGGACGGACGAGCAGCCGAGATATCGGCGAAAGTTGCCCATTTGCCCGATAAAACTGCCGAAATCACCCTTTCCAGGCCTGCCGATCTCAGAAAAACATCAATGATATCAACGGCTCCCGCTCGTGTGCCGTATTATAATACGGCCCTCCCCGCGTACGCGGGCGCAGCCTCGTCTATCTTCGTAGTACCTATCAAGATAGGAGTCGCTCCCGGCGAATCACCAGCGCTGCCACCAGCGCCGGGCCCGCAGCCGCTCGAGCTCGTGGCGCAGCGCCGCAGCCTCGTCGCGGGCGATTCTCTCGGCGCCGATCGCGTCGTTCAACAGCGCTGTCAAGGCGCTGATCGCCTGGGCGAAGGCTTGTGCAGCCTGCTCGTGCGCCTGTTCAGACCCGTTCGGTTGTGCATCGAACACAGGCGCACTGTGCATTGCACGGCCGCGAACAATGTGGTTCTCCGGGACCATTACGCGCACCGGCTCGCCTACTCTGTTCGCTGCACGCTTAGGCCATTTCTTGCGATGAGCGAACATCCGTGCGGCGTTCGGTGTGCACCCGAGTTCCCCGCCAAGCTCGCGATACGTGAGCCAACGACCTTCGTCCGATTCGGCCATGCACATTCCCCCGCACTGTGCATTGCACAGCGCTGCACCTGGGGGAACCCGGCTCGATTAGCTCATTTCGCAGGCGACTTGAAGCAGCGAGTCGGCGGTTAGCACGACGGCAGCAAAATGCCGCCTGTCCGGTAATGTTATGTTATACATAGATATTGTAGCGAGTATCTATTCGCTCCACAGCCTATTGTGCCGGCAACTGGCATTCCCGGAACAAAGCGAGTAAAAAAGAAGCCGGTGAGATTAGGGCTCTCACCGGCCGGGAACACTGAAGATGTCGGTAAATTGGAACCTGGAGCACCTCTACCTAACATCAACGTAGCCGGCCGACAAGCTCTCATCTCGCCGACCTCACCTCGGGGCGGCAAATGCGTTATCGAAACAATGAGTTAGGGCTAGAGGGCGAGTTCCGCATTCCAGGCCCGAGGAGGCCTATAGGACGCGAATCGGCGGCTCTTGCTGCCGGCGTCGGTGCCCGACCAGCGCCACGCGCTAGGATCCGCAACGTCCGGCCGTACCGCAACGCCGCGGGCACCATCAGGGCATTCCTTTCCGTCGAAGCGCCGTCCGGCATGATCGTCAACGGGCCGCGCTTGATGATCGGGCCACGCGGCAGGCTTTGGATGGCGCTGCCGGACATCAAGCGGCGCGATGAAAACGACAAGCCGGTGCTCACTGCCGATCCGGAAGCCCATCTACGACCCGGTCATCGAGTTTCGCCACCGTGTGACGCGCGACCGATTCGCCGAGATGTTTCTCGAAGTCTTGCGGCACTCCAACCCCGAGCTGTTCACGGAGCCCGCGCCATGACCGCCGTGCAATGAGCCGGCAGCGGCAAAGGAGCTCGTTCCGACCCTCGGCCGCCGCCAAAGCCGCCTGCGGCGAGCACGGCTTTGTGCCGCTCACCTTCGAACTCTTGAACTCTGATGTCTGGTGCAACCTGTCGATCCATGCCTTCCGCGTGCTCACGTTCCTGATGAGGGAGCATCTCACGCACGGCGGCAAGGAGAACGGCTTTCTCGCTGCTCCTTATGACCAGCTGATGCAATGCGGCATTAGCCGATACCTTGTCAGGCCCGCGCTCGACGAACTCGTTGCGTCCCGGCTCGTCGAAGTCACCCACCGCGGCCTCGGCTGGAAAGGCGGCAAGCCTGACCGCTCCATGTATCGCCTGACCTTCCTGCAATGGAAGCTCAATGGCGCTACGGGACCGCAGTGGATTCCGCCGACAAACGAATGGAAAGCATGCGGCGTCAGAAAACCGGCCCCGCAAATCAAACAACAATTGAACCGATACAAGACGATGAAACCCACCAAGCAGGAGCAAGAACGTAACCGCTATCTTATAGTCAATACTCCTACCTTCGGCACCGAAGATGCCGCCAAGCGCTGGGACGCTTACGAAGAGCTCATCTTGACAAAATATGGCGAAGCCGGCTGTGAACCTGAGCCCTCACGCGAAGAGCGACTCAATGTGGCGTGGCGGAATCGCGACCGGAAACACGCGTGATGGCCGCAAGCATCGGTTTGGCGCATTCGCTAAAAAATCGTTTTGCATAGTACCAGCGTATGGTACTCGACCAGTACCACATACTGGTACTCGATCCCCCACAGAATTCCTGAATTCCGATCAGCCACACACAGTACCAGCATATGGTACTGCTATCTAGATGTGCGGTCTTAATGGGGCTGGCCAAGAGCAGAAGCTTCGCTCGGTCCCTCGCGCGTGTGCGTGGCCGCTGCGGCGCTCACTGGTGCGTCATCTCCGTTCCAGGTGCTCGCGACGGTTTTCGGCGAGAGGTGCAGCAGGCGAGGCTCGCCGAGGGGCGGGCAGGGCGATAATCTGGCCCGCGCATTATCGGGCGCTATCGAGGCACTGAGTGGGTGGCAGTAACAGGTGAGAAAGAAGGCAAAGGCGTGCGGCATCGTACTTTATGGGATTGTGCTTGGTCTGGTTCTGGCGCTGCCGGGGTGCAACGCCACCAACTGGCCGGCTATAGGGTCGAAGGGGGAGCAAGAGGCCCTTTGTCAGCTGCCGGGCCACTGTGCACAAGGAGGGGGCTCCGGAAGCTCAGAATTGTGAGATGCCAGAGACGCCAGGGGCAATCCCACACAAGGGTGACCACTTTCGTGTCTCCATCGTAAAGATCGAATTGCCCCTGTGTGCCAGAAGCCGAATCCTCACGCCCGCAGGAACTAACAACATTGACTCCTTCGGATCCACTCTCAATCACTTGCCCATTAACCTGCTCAGGACTTAGTTCATTGTCTTTATCGTCGAATTGATAGAACTCCCCCAACTGAGGGATGCGTTCTTGATGGTGGCGTTAAAATTGTCGGCGAGTACGGTGTAACTGACCCATTGTGCATAAGCCATGCAGACCGTGTTGAAACGCGGCCTTGCGGTTGTCACCAGCGATATTAATCGGCACCGGAGGCTCTGATTGTGCGTTGGGAGCCGGGCAATCAGGTCTGGGAATGACCTCTGTCGCGAGGCGACGTAACCCAAACGTCGCGGATTTGGGCGACAGAACGGCTTCAAGCGTGCTTTTCAAGCCCGGAGCGCGGCAATCAAGTCTGGGAACGCCACGATCGCCATACCTGTTCACCCTTGATAGCCGTGTACCCCGCCGCAGCCGTCGCCTGGCGCGGCTCCGCTCGGTGGCCCTCGGCGTCATCGCCCCGGTTGATGTTTCGGGTCGTGTGGGTGCGAGTGAGAAAGGCCATTTCAGCGACCTCAGATTTGACGGAGTGCCGAAGATCCGGGCTTGTTCGAGCAAGGCCGGAATGCCAGAAGAGTGAACCCAGTCCCCTGCCCAACTGTGACCCAGCGTTCTTTGGTGATGTGGCCGCGGGCGAGCACGATTGCTTGGGTGCGCCGACGAGCGGCTGAGGCCGAAATATTCCGTCGACCTGCACCGCGGCGCTCACCGAAAAAAGAACGCGATCGGACCGGCACGTCTGCCATAATTGCTTCACCTCCCATAAAGGAGACGGGCATGCCCGCGGATACGGCCGACAAAGCAGAGCCATCGGGACCTTTAGCCATCGATTAACGCGCTTTGATCTTCATTGTGATCCATGCTCTTCTCTTCGTGGCAAGCTACCGGCGCCGAATATTGCAGCACTTGGGCATTGTGATCGATCCAGCACGGCATATTCCGATCGTTTCCCAAGCTTGGGATGCCGCCGAGGCTCAGACCGCCATCGACGAGGTTGTCGCCGACGCGCACGCACGGCTGGACCCGGCGCGCTTCTGGCCCGCGCATCCGCAAGACGACGGTGCCAGGGATGGCGATACGAGTCTTTACAACGGCGCGGCCGGCGTGATCTGGGCGCTGGACTATCTCGCCCGCACGGGCGCAGCGCGATGTGAAGCCAGCCTGGTTGCCCTGCGAGATCGATTGGTCGAGTCCGCGCGGCAGAAGCGTGCGGCGCTCGGTAGCTATGGCCTCCACAGCTCTCTGCACTTCGGAGATTTTCCGGCGCTGCTGGTTTCTATGCGGCTCCGGCCCGACCCGGCGACCGCCGATGCCATCCATGCGCGCACCAGCGACAATAACAGGCTGCCCATCCGCGAGTTGATGTGGGGCCTGCCAGGATCGATGCTGGCATGTGTCTTCATGGACGCGATAACGGGCGAGGCTCGTTGGCGCGCTCTTTTTTTGACGCAGGCCGCGCGTCTTCTCGACGAACTCGAGGATAGCGATCTCGGCCCTTTATGGACGCAGGACCTCTACGGCTCGCGCAAATGCTACCTTGGGGCGGTACACGGGTTCACCAGCAACATGATTCCGTTACTTCGCGGCTGGCGCTGGCTGGACGAAGGCCAGCGCGCCCGCGTCGCCGACGCCGTGCCGCGCACGCTTGCAGCCAATGCGGTCACGTCGGAGCTCGGCACGCAATGGCGGCCGATTGCCGGAACCCGTGAGCCGCCGCGCCTCTGCCAGCATTGCCACGGCGCGCCGGGCATAGTGACGACGTTCGCCGCCGCGCCATTCAGCACGCCCGATCTCGAGGAGCTGCTGCTCGCCGGCGGCGAGCTAACCTGGAACGCAGGGCCGCTCGCCAAGGGGTCGAACCTGTGCCACGGCACCGGGGGTAACGGCTATGCTTTCCTGAAACTTTACCGGCGCACGAGCGACATGCGCTGGTTGGAGCGTGCTCGCGCTTTCGCTATGACAGCGATCGCACAATTCCGACAGGCGCGCGCCAACTATGGCCGCGGCCGCTATTCGCTCTGGACCGGCGACCTGGGGCTCGCCGTATATCTCAGGGATTGCATCTCAGGCGCGCCTGCCTTTCCGACGGTGGATGTGTTCTGAGCTGTCACCGTCATTCATATCATGACACCAGCCGCCGCCGGTCTTGCCTGCAACCCGCCGTACCCGGCCGTAGCGCTGGCGTGCCGCCGTCGCTGAACTAGTCGCATTGCAAGCCGAATATGCCGCCTGGCTCGACCGTCTCCCTTAAGCCAGAGCGTCACTGGCGAGGCGGTGCAGGTAATCGTTGACTTCGACCTCGAGGAGCTGGGCGCAATCGAGCCGCCGCGCGGCTACGGACGGGACTGAATTGCAACCACTTGCCCACTAGCCTCACAATATTCGTGCAAGCCAGGCGCCGAAACCGGGCGACATCATCCCGGAACGCCCAGGCGACTTCGTCGGAAATCCGCAGCAGGTGGCGCACAGCTCGGAAAATCGGCAAAAGAGTGCCGAAAAAACACGGGCGGTCGCTACGCTTAATGGGATTGCTTCGCGACGTCGAGCCCAGCTACGATCCCGGCCGGCCCCTGCAATCGGCAACCAGCATGACTGCGCCACCGAGCGCTTGAGGCAGATGCTCAAGCAAGCTCGGTGACGCATTGTGGTATGCCCGCCCCATCAGAGAGCATGGCAGCGCTGCGCTCACACGCGCCTATTTCCCAGTCCGCTTCTGCTCTTCTTTTAACTGCTTCGCTACAGCGCCGGCATCCAGAACCAGTGCCGGAAGAGCATCCTGACTAATGTTTAGCGCAAGACGCTGCTGCTCTTCTTTTAACTCCTTCCCTACAGCGCCGGCATCGAGATGCAACAGGTTTCGGCGGATCCAACCGATCAGACCCTCAACTTTGCCTTTGTCGTTGCCCTTACCCGGCCGGCCAAACCGGTCGCCAAACACGTAATGGGATTGCAGCTCGCTGAACACGCGCGTCCGCACTCGCACCCCCGGCAGGTGACCGTCGAGCTCAACAAGGGCGAGGCGCGCAACGCCCTCGCCCGCGCTGTCTGCTTTCATCGCCTCGGTCGGCTGCGCGATCGTGCGACCAAAACACAACAATATCGTGCGAGCGGGCTCGCGACCGTCACCGCCGCTATCGTCCTCTGGAACACCGTGTATCTCGGCCGTGCTCTCGACGACCTCCGCCGCGGCGGGGAAATCATCCCGGACCCGCTGCTTGCTCACCTTGCCCCCGTCGGGTGGCAGCACATCAATCTCACCGGCGATTATCTATGGGACGCCGATACCCACCTCGCTCCGGATGGCTTCCGGCAGCTGCGCGCTCCCGCTGCGATCACGGCTCATGCCGCATAATGTTCTTGGTGTGTCCGCTTAACGTGAATCCAGCACCCCTTCTATGGCGTGACCCCGGTCTTGGCGTTGCGGGGGTGTCGCACCGCTAAAACCAGTCGTATTAATGCTCTTGCGTATCTTGTACTCGAACCATCCGTCTGCGCAAAACCGCCGCGGCTCGCCTATTGCGTCATGGGCGGCGGGTTGACGTCGACTGGCCGGCCGAATTCGACCCAGCGCACATTTTGAACACAGCCCGGGGCCACCGAGCAGTCGGTCGATCTGCTCGGATCAACTAGGTCGGCTTCATACGCTAAGGTTCCGAACAGACCGGAGGCGGTGCCCACGCGGCGCACTGACAAGAAATCACCTGATCGAGTGCAATGGTTTGTAACAGCCCCTCCGGACGCGTCATCACATCCAAAAAGTCCCGGCGTAGCGGGATTCTGGGTGAAGGTCACATTGCTTGATGTAGTATTGTAATACGTGAAGTCAAAAGGAAAGCCGACCGCGTGATTCATATAATAACTGCCACCGCCACCCCACATCAACGACATGGCTACTTCTCCCGAAGCGGAATTAACGGCCAGTGCGGGATAGGCGAAGGCATAAGCGGAATTCCACACAGAAAGCTCGCCAACATTGTGAAAGCCTGTATCAAACATTGCGATCCGGATATAAGGCTGCGGGAACGTGTTCTCACGGCCTACAGTCCACGCGAACCAGAGTTGGTCCGGCGGTGTCGGCTGGCCAGGCGGTACTATGCCAAGGAACGGGACTCTCGCGGCGCCGATGATGGCGTCGCCCTTCGGTCTCGGATCAAGCCAGTATTGTCCGTCGCGCGCCTTCGAGGTATAATCAGCTGGAATGGCGAGACAGAAATTAAAGAAGATCGGTACAAAACAGTTATAGCCAGTGATTTGAGAGAAATTCCAACTGTATTGATTTGAATTCTCGGGCCAATAGAAAATTTGTAATTCACTGTTTGTAAAATGTCCGGCCCAGTACATTGTGTCTGATGCGTTCTGCGTCAGATGGGACGACACTGCGAGGGATGACTTCGTAGGATCAGTGAACTCCCAGGTGACGGTGCTACCTCCGGGTAACTGCAGATCCGAATAGGATATACGAGCCACCACGAGACCCCCCTGAGTTACGTCGTCCACCGAAAGGTAGAGATGGCCGTCTGCTGTTGAGAGGTCTGGATAATCGAGCCAGTCGTTGCCCAGGCCCAGGAAATCCGAGCCCACGTCGAACCAGATCCAAGCAGTATAGAAATTTTTGACTATGTCGGCGGGCCTCGCCCAGGCCACGCGCAGGCTGTTGTGCCCTGTAACGTTTCCCGAAGCATCCTTGACCTGGTTCGTCTGGATCAACCACACCATTAGGTCAATACTAGGAATGTAATGCACGACTTGATCGCAGCAGTAGCCCCCGTCGGGGTTGTCGCCGAAGACGGTCGAGTAATTTGGATTTGGGGCGCTGCCGTCGGCAGAAAGCGTGGTGAATGTCTTACCGCCATCTGTCGAGTATTTAATATAAAGATTTCCAGTGGCGAGCACAAGGTTACTTGAGTTGCCGGATCCGACGGCACTGGGGTCCGGCGGGAAGCGGTTTATTATGCCGTTGGACTCGGTGTTCAAGACAAAACTCACGCCGGCATCGGCGCCTCCGGGGTTCTGCACCGGCGACTGAAACGGTGTCAACGGATATACAATATGCGGTGTCCCGAGCGGCGTCGGCGCGCGAAATTCGTTATTCTCGGTCTGCGGCGGAGCAGGTGAAAGAGTGGGATAGGGCCCTGCCGACTTGTGAGTAATTCCGCTGTTGCTGTTTGAAGTGGCAGAGCCAGGCGTGAACGACGGAACCTGGATCCGAGTATGGATTTCAAACTCCCGGCCATGGTCACCGTCGTCGCGTTCCTTAGCGCCGTGGTCCGGCCTATTTGCAATGCCGTAGCGGCCCTCGATGTCCAACTCGTAGGTGCGGGAGGCATGGAGGTTGGGTACGCGAAAACTAAGGTACAAAATCGCCGACTTATCCGGCGCGATTGCTCCGAGCGAGAACGGTAAGGGGTTCGGACGGTCGCGGTGACCATCTTCGAGCTCGATCTCCGACACGGTTACCGCGAATGCCGTAGTATCACCGGAATTCTGAACCGGCTGCGCTATCAGAAGTTCGGTACCTCCCTCGACTGCAACTCCAGGAAGTTCGGGCTCGAGTTTCACCATGGCGGATGAAGGCGAGACCCATCCAAGAAGGGGGGCGAGCGCAAGAGATGTCCCCAGAAAGAGCTGTGCTGTGCGCAGCGCGGGCTTCACCATCGTTTCCTCCTTTCCGGCCACGGACGGGACCTCCCGGTTTTTGCCCTCTGTTGAGCGTCGATCCGTACGACCCTTATGCGGCGAGGGTAAAACACAGCGCCATCAACCCTGAAAGTGCACCAGCGTACGACAATAGATTGATTTTCGGCATCATCGCTATTCTCCCTTCAAGCCACCCGTCGGCGAACGCATTAAGCCGGCATTCGCCAGATGAGCGCCCCGAGCCGCCGACCCTTAAGCAGCATCGATCAGGAATCGGTCGAGAAGTGTGAGGTAGTTCACACTTCAGGCTGGTGGTTCAAAAATTATTCAGCATCTCACCCGAACGGGTGATGACGCGGCTGTCGTGCCGATCGTGCCGAGCGTCGCGTCGACGAGCTGCAGGCCTTGCTCACCGAGGAGCGGCGCCAGCCCCAGACATCCGCCCCGCCGCCTGCGGCATCAAACCTGATCCCGTTTCCCAGTCCGGTTCCCGACGACCGCGCGACCCAGACCGTGCCGCGCGCAACATCAGCAGAGCGGCCACTGCAAAAGCCTACAGCGCTGCGTTTTCCAAGGAAAAAATTACTGCGTTTCTGACTGACCTACCGAACGAGCCGGGTTTCCGCGCCATCGACACAGTGAGGAACCTTGTCGGGCACCGGATTAGCGGCAGGCGCAGCGTTGCCACATCCGGCACAACGCACGCGGACGGCACCCGTACCGAGTGGCGCGAGGACACATGGTATCTTCCCGGCGCTGCCGGAAAGCTGGTGTTCGATGAAGAATTGCTCCAGCGCCATCTGGATGACATCACCTCTCTGCTCACAGCGCTCGCTTCGACGGCGCGTGAGTTCGCGCAAAGCCACCAACCAGTGCGGCCGACACCATGAGTACTGAAATCGCCCTTATTCCCTCCCCTGCCCCCGTTGTGCTACCCGCGCTGTTCGCGCCCACGCCCAAAGCGGCGCGGCGCGTGCTGGAATTCTTCACCGCCCAAATCAACAACGACCACACGCGCGCGGCCTACCTGAACGCCGCGCGGCGCTTTGCGGAGTGGTGCGAGGCCAAGGGCCTCCCCGAGCTCGCCGACGTGCAGCCGTTCCACGTCGCCGCGTTCGTGAAAGAGCTGCAGCGGCAATTCGCAGCCCCGACCGTCAAGCAGCACCTGGCGGCGCTGCGGATGCTGTTTGACTGGCTGGTGACCGGCCACGTCATCGACACCAACCCGGCCCACGCCGTGCGCGGCCCGCGCTATGTCGTGAGGAAGGGTAAGACGGCGGTGCTTGCTGCCGACGAGGCCCGCGCGCTGCTCGACAGCATCCCCGTCGCCTGCAACGTCCTCCTCGAGGACGGCACGGAAATCGCACAGCCCCTGCTCGTGGGCCTGCGCGATCGCGCCCTTATCGGCGTGATGGTCTTCACCTTCGCGCGCGTGAACGCCGTTACCCAGCTGAAGGTGAAGGACTACTACACGCAGGGGCGGCGCGGCTGGATACGGCTGCACGAAAAGGGCGGCAAGGAGCACGACGTCCCGTGCAACCATGCCCTTGAAACCTTGCTCGACGCCTACCTGGCCGCCGCTGGCATCAAGGATGACCCCGAAGGCCCGCTGTTCCGCACCGTGCCCAGCCGCGCGGCGCAGGAGTTCACCCGCAACCCGCTATGGCAGCAGGACGCCTACCGCATGATACAGCGGCGGGCGAAAGCGGCGGGCATCGGGACGCGCATCGGCAACCACTCGTTCCGCGCGACCGGCATCACCGCGTACCTGAAGAACGACGGGTTGCTCGAACACGCGCAGCAGATAGCGGCCCACGCCTCGCCGCGCACGACCAAGCTCTACGACCGCCGCGCCGACGACATCACCCCCGGCTCCGGGTTCTCCGTGCCATTCCAAGTACTTCCTTGGCACGTCAATCCGCAACCATCCCCAGCAACAACACGCTTTTTCGGGTCAAGGTCTAATACCGAGCTGAAAACCTCCCTGTTCGCGTTCTAGACGAGACCTGCCACAATCGTGACGCCGCGGCTCTTCCCCCGTGTCGCGGCTGGCACAATGTGCCAAGGCCCGCCGACGGTGGTTCCGGTGACTGGTTATATTGTGCCGATGATCTTCGAGCAGACCCGCCAACTCGACAAGATCACCTGCGCGGCAAGGTGTTCGAAGATTACCTGACGCGTCACGCAGCAAGAGATAACTCAAGAGGAGGTGTCTAATGGCAACGCAGACCTCGTGGCGTATGCATGGTGATGTCATGGAAGCATGTAGTTGTGCGACCACGTGTCCGTGCAATTTCGGCAGCGACCCGACCCCTCTACCCTGCGAGGTGGTCCTCGGCTGGCGGATCGAGGAAGGCCGTTACGGGAATACACGGCTGGATGGCTTGAACGTGGTGTTCTACGCGCGGATGCCCGGCAACATCTTTCAGGGGAACTGGACCGCTGGCGTTTATCTCGATCAACGAGCCAGCCGGGAGCAGGCCGAAGCGCTCGGGGACATCTTCTCTGGCAAAGCAGGCGGCTGGCCGGCCGTGCTTGTCCCTCTGATCGGGAACCTCTTGGCCGCCAAGCAGGTTCCGATCCAGTTCCAGACGGTCGACGGCGAACACCGTATTACGGTGCCGGGTTTGCTGGAAGTCGGCACGGAGCGTGTGCCCAACCCCCTGCCGGGGCAGCCGCCTCTCGACCCCAAGGTCAGCGATCTGGCGGTGCCGTTCTACACAGGTCCGGCCAGCGTCCGTCGTTCCAGAACGATGACGCTATCTGACCCGGGGATGAGCTTCCAACACGCGGGGCGCTCGTCGTTAGTCGGGCGGTTCGACTACAGTGGACCATAGCTGAAAGCTGTCATCCGCTCGCCGCCTCGAACTGGAAGCTGCCGGTGCTGGCCCCGGTCACGTTTGGCTGCAAACCGAGATAGCTGCGCCACCGCTGTGAAACCGAAGATCGCACTCAGCAGAGCGGGTATCCGGGAAGTGTCCGTTCAGCGACGCTAAACTCGACCAGAACATCGGACGGGGTGCGTTTGGGAGCATCGTGCACGACGCCGACATCATCAAGACCGCGCTCGACCTCGCGGCGCGGGCGATCAACCAGCGACCTCTAGGTCATGCACTACGTCATCATTTTTTTCTGGGCGTGACGTAACCCCCTTCCAGCCGCGCCAGGGCACCGACTCACCCCCCGGAACTTTCGGAGACGGCTATTTATGGACCGCTGGAGAGGTCCTGCATGAGCGCTTTCAGTGCTTCAACCCGCTGAGCAATAATCGGCGCTCTGCACACACCAAATCGAAGCACCACCCCCTCGCGATCAAAATCACCTGATAAAAAAAACAGGCAAGCGGCATCCTTGAATTTGACCCAGGCACGCTGCTCATCCAATAGTGTTTGAGCGGCGCGCTCAGATATCTTCTTCATTGTGGCATAGGTTTCCTTCCAAGCCTCGGTTAATGATTTTTCTTGCCGGTCGATTTCCTGTTTAGAGCATTCCTCCAACTGTACGTTCGTTGTCATTGAGTTTAGACATTCGGTGTATTCCTTCGACAGATCAGCGCCAAATGCCGCATAAATGCTCCCCGACAGCACTAATGCGGCCACGCTGCCGCGCATTGCCGTCCGTGCGAACAAGCCCGCAGCCTCCTGGGTGCCTAACGTCATCGCCGCCTTACCGGCTTCTCCGTCCCTGCCGTGGCCGCCGCGAAGGATCGCGCTCCTCCGGTGTCGGAGGCCGGGCTGGAGGCGGCGGCGCATAGCGGCGCAGCCGCGCAGCGAGTTCCGGCGGTAGCCCGCCTGCCTCGCCGCACCTGGCAAGGATCGCTGCAGCGCTCGCGTCTCCTCATCGGTCAGATCGAGGTGCATTGCCGACCGCGCAATGATAGCTGACCACCGCCGGCACTCCTTTGACGCGGAGATCCCGCGTATCAAACTTTTGGTACTCGCTAGCCAGCTTCCGGCACTCGGCCATCGTCGCATGCTCGCTCAACGACGCGCAGCCGTCCCCGGTGCGGGTCGCGTAGCACTGGATCAGCGTCGCCGCGAGTGCGAAGGGCTGGTCAGCATCCTTCGCTGGAATGATCCGCATGGCCACGGTGATCAGCGCGATGGCGAGGATGACGCCGACAAGCCGGATGAGCAGCACGACCAGGAAGACTTCGCGGTAGCTGCGTTTTTTCATCACCCCTTACCAGCGGCGAACAGAACGGCACTCACCGTCCGAACACCACCATCAGCACGACGCAGACCGCGATGACCGCCAGCCACAGCGTGTGATCGGTCATTTCGCGCTCCTGGCAAACCCGACGACGAAGATCGCTGCCAGCACGCCCAAGATGATCATCTGCGTCACAGGTGCGGCACCACGGCCAGCGCCGCGATACCGGCGGCATAGGCGGCGATCAGCGCGGTGAATGTGAAGGCGGTTACGACGGTCACCGGATGTGTCGCCCGCTCACGTCAACGATCCCGTTGGCATAGCACTGCATCGCAAAAGCGATGCTCTGCCGCCGTCCTTCGATTGGAAAATGGCAGGCAAACCACCACGAATTGATCACGGTAACGGCAATCCAAGTCAGCAGCGCCACCACGAGAATCGCGCCAACGGCTCTCACGCCGTCCCTCCCGCCTGGGGTTGGCGCAGATGCTGCAAGCGGCGCAGAAACTCGCCTGTCGCAATCCGCCCGGTCCAGTAATCGACTAGCGCATGGGTCGAGGTCCGATCTCGATTGGTGGTTAGAGGCGGGGTCTCGGGGGCAAATCCGAGGCGCCGCCTCGCTTTCATAGCATATTTCGGGCTGCGCTCTCCTGCACCCCTCACTCAAAGGGTGACGCCTTCAGTCACCGAGCGGCTGGCGCCACCGGGCTGATCCTTGGTAAGCCCAGCGCAACCGCTTCCTGGCCGGACCAGCTACGCTTGCAGACCGATGTCATCCTTGCGAGCCCCCGGCGCAACCAGCGGCAGAGCGAATTGCCGCTCGGATGCGGAAACCGAGCAGACTGTGTGAGAAGTGGGGCTGAGCGGATTCCCGCGTGGTGTCGGACACGGTAGAATTCGGCATGACGTACATCACTGGTCACGACCGCGCGCAGCTGCTGCTTTTGCCGGAGGCAGTGGATGACTATGTCGGTTCGGACAACCCGGTGCGGTTCATTGACGCCTTTGTTGACGGGCTGGATCTCGCGGCAGCGGGGTTCGGCCGAGTTGTGCCGAAGGTAACGGGCCGCCCGGGATATGCGCCTGGGGATCTGCTGAAGCTTTACATCTACGGCTACCTGAACCGAGTGCGATCGAGCCGCCGGCTGGAGGCCGAAACCCACCGCAACATCGAGGTGATCTGGCTGCTGCGGCACCTGAAGCCGGACTTCAAGACCATTGCCGACTTTCGGCGCGACAACCGCAACGCCTTCCGCCACGTGTTCCGTCAGTTTGTGCTGCTCTGTCGTCAACTGGACCTGTTTGGCCGCGAGTTGCTGGCGGTGGACGGAACGCGGATCAAGGCGGTCAACAATAAGGATCGCAATTTCACGCGGGCGTCTCTGACCCGGTTCATCAAAGCCGCTGACGCCAAGCTCGACGACTATCTTCAGCGCCTCGACAAGAGCGATGCCACCGAGAGCGCAACGGGCGGCTCGCGGGTCAAGAACCTGGCCGAGAAGATCACGGCGATTCGCGAACGGCGTGAGCGGTACAAAGAAATGCTGGTGGAACTCGACCAGACTGGGGAGAGTCAGATCTCGCTCACCGACCCCGACAGCCGAGCGATGGCGGCGCATACCCATGTTGCCGTCGGCTACAACGTGCAGATCGCTGTCGACGCGAAGCACAAGCTGATCGTCGAGCAGCAGGTCACCAACCAAGTTGTGGATATGGGTCTGCTGGCACAGACCGCGGAACCGGCAAAAGAGGTTCTCGGCGCGGAGCGGATCGCGGTCGTGGCCGACCGTGGCTATTTCAAGATCGAGGACATCGAGGCCTGCGAGAAGGCCGGCATCGACCCTTACGTGCCGCGTCCACAGCGTGGTCCCGCGGTCAGAGCGGGCCTGTTCCGCAAAGATGAGTTCCCCTACGACCCAACCAGCGACAGCTTTCTCTGTCCCGCAGGTCAGCGTCTTCATCCCTATTCGTCTTCGCTTATGCGTGGCTTGAAGAAGATCAATTACCGCAACAGCCCGGCCTGCCGAGGCTGCGCGATCCGCTCGCAATGCACGGGCAATCAATTCCGCTCCGTGTCCCGTCTCGAGAACGAGGCTGTATTGGACCGAATGCAGGCCCGCATAGCGCAGCGCCCCGACATCCTCGACCAACGCCGTGAGACGGTCGAACACCCATTTGGCACGATCAAGCAATGGATGAACCAGGGTGCGTTTCTGATGCGAGGGTTGGAGAAGGTGCGCGCCGAGTTTAGCTTGACTGCGCTCGCCTACAATCTGCGGCGCGTCCTCAACATCGTGGAGTTCCCAGACTTGAGTGCCGCGCTTAAGGCCTGAAAAGCCGCCGCCTGCGCGCCTCAACTCGTCCAGTCTAACACCACCGCATTGAACAGGTCTTCACAAACCGAATTGCCGCCTCAGAAACCTCACTCAGCAACTCGTTACCGATTGCTATCGCCAGCGCCGTCGGAAACAGCGTTTCGACACGGTCTGCTAGGCTCTCGTCGCCGCGTGGAAGCTGAGTTTAGCAGCCCGTTTCCCGCGGGTTTTTCGCCCCGCGGCGTAGCGCTTCTGGCGGACGCTGTGCGCAAGGCCGGGTTGCCGGAAGGATGACTGCGACCCCATACCTCGCCGCCAATGTGCGAAGGTCTGCTCACTAGACGAGCGCCTCGCGGGCCGGGTAAATTCGGAACGGCAGGTCACCACCCAATTGAGCCGATCCTCGGCGTGTATCGCGAACGGCAGGTGTGGGGCAACTCCGGCCGAACGTCGCTCCTGGCGCTACCGGCAGCAAGGCGCCGAATCCGGCCATGCGCCGGACCGAAATCGAGCGGCAAGGTTCGACCCAAACCGGACATGACCGGCTCGGCTTATTCAATTACCTCGTCGGCGCGGGCGAGGATCGACGGCGGGATAGTGAGGCCGAGCGCCCTGGCGGTCTTGAGGTTGATGATGAGTTTGAATGTGGTCGGCTGCTCAATCTGAAGATCAGCAGGCTGAGCTCCCTTCAGCGGTCGATATAGCTTCCGGTGCGGCGAAGGACGTCGAAGATGCTGGCGCCGTAGGCGACGAGCAGGCGCCACGGCGAACTCGCGGCCGCCGCCCCGCGGCGGCGATGTCGGCCGCCTTCGATGCGAGAAACGGTTCATTGTCGACGATGAGCGCATCCGGCATGGCTTGCGTGATCGCCGCGATGTACTATTCGTCACTGATGCCGCGCACCTATCGTTGCGCGCGGCTGCTGGAG
>Ga0306918_10000476_pt1 | contig 18054 bp, 17 predicted proteins | sample tim00Cox0000000H_FD_203315 | JGI IMG/M metagenome (GOLD analysis project Ga0306918, IMG submission 203315) | Lab enrichment of tropical soil microbial communities from Luquillo Experimental Forest, Puerto Rico - timezero.00C.oxic.00.000.00H (v2)... | ecosystem: Environmental > Terrestrial >... | reverse complement strand
TCCATCAGCATTCCTCCTTGTCCCATTCGCGCTGCCATCGCTCCGCGGTTTGAACTGCTGCACCATTCCTTTTGGTGCATTCGTTCCTGCTTCATTTTCGTCCGCGTCGTAAGGTTGAATGGCGCGCGCGTCAGGCTTTTGCGGATCACGACCGCGGCTGTTCGGTGAGGAAGCTAGCGATATCGGAAACGACCTGATTGCCATGACCCCTTTGCGCCAACAGAACCGCGTAAGTCGCTCCGCCGAAAAAACAGGCGCGCATCGCGGGAAGGATAACCTGGCTCAGCGGCGTATCGATGACGTACTCGTCGAGGGTGTGAAGCCACGCTTCGTTCAGCGACGAAATAGCGTCTCTGGTTTGTCTTGAACTCAGATGTCCGGAAGGATGCCCACTTACTTCACCGCCATCACGCGGTTCCATCGTTTCTCCCTCGGATGCACATGTTTGACAGAGAGATTATTTATAAAAATCGAGAACCGGTCAATAAAAAACTTGTGTAAAATGATGATGGTGGCTGAAATTTCCGCGCGGCGGCCGCGCTATGTGCGATCTCGATCGCGGCGTGGAGGGCAACCATCGAGCGGTCACCGCGAAAGAGGCGGTCAAGGGTGACGCCGCATTCGTCGCAGATTCTTTGCGCCGCATCGATGGTTAACGCGCGAGCTCCGGACTCATACTGGTTATATCGGTTCGGTCTCAAATTGGCACGCGTCGCGAATAGTCGCTGATTTACTCCGAGAGCCTGGCGAGTGTAGCGAAGACGTGCGGCGATATCCTCGGTTGCCCCAATATCAGTTCCCCGCGCCGGCATCGCCGGCTCTCTTGGTATCAAGCCACGTAATCGTTAGATTGGCTGCCTTCAAAAGATCCCAACTGGTGAATATGCGAGAACTGTGAATCCTGTCGCTGCTGCGACCGCGGAATCAGATCATCCGGCTAGCGATTTGGCCAACGAGTTGTCGCGCACATTTCCAATAAGGAATGACGCAGTCCGCGCCGGCGCTGCCCCGTAATGCGTGAAATTGTAATCAGAGGGTCCCCGAGAAGCCGTCTGGGATCGCCGAGTGTGCCTCTATCCACCTCACGATGTGCTTCAGCCCGGGCGCGTTGACAATTCCTAATTATAAGACCGATGCCGGCCCTCTCATCACCTGACCCGCCACCATCGGGGTATGCCGCGGATCCAGTCACGTCTGGACCACCGCGAGCGCTAGAGTGACGGGAGCGTCCGGCTTTTTAGCGGCTTTGTCAGAAGTCGACTTGACTCCGATGGCTTTGATACCAAATATAGGGGGTTGAAGGGCGATGGACCATAGATTTGCCTCCGCCCGGGGAACTTTTTTCCCTGCGCCTGCCGAAAAAGGCGTGCTTCCTTTTTAAGACGGAACGGCTTTCACCCGGCGTCGGTGAGTGTGCGAATTTGGGAGATATGTATTTTTGATATGATTATTGAGGATCTGTGCTGTGTTATCACGCCGAGGGTGCCTCTCTCAGACCTCGCCGGACTCGTTCGCCGTAGCAATCCAAGCGAAGCTGTCGTCGCGCCCCGCGACCTCAACAGCGCTCAACATCCGCCTGCTCCGCTTGCGCCGAGGCAGCCGGATATACCTGATCGTTTCGCGAGTCGTAGCGCACATGAAGAGTGGTATAAATCAGTTTATCTTATAATATTATATATGGCTCTCGTAATATTACCTTTGTGTATAACAGCAATATTGGTGTATTTATGTATGGACTTGAGACCGCTCGTGCAAACTTCCACACATGTTATAAATGGTGAAGAGACAATGTCTTACTTTAAGAGACCTATACATTTCGGCGTTGCGATAACAGCGGAGGGCAGGAACCGTGACGAGCGAACGACAGAAAGCCGCTAACCGGGCGAACGCTCTCCACTCCACGGGACCGAGGACGTCCGAGGGCAAAGCCGCCGTCCGTTTTAACGCGTTCCGGCACGGCATCCTTGCCCAGGACGCTGTCCTCCCAGGGGAAGACGTGGATGCATTCGAGGACCTCTGGAACCGGGTTCGGGCAGAGTTCTCGCCGGTGGGACCAATCGAGGAATTCCTGGTGGATCGTCTGGTAAGCGATATGTGGCGGCGTCAGCGGTTAGAACGGACGGAGACTGCCCTGATGCATTCACGGGTGCAGGCACTCAAGGCTGATCGGCTGGCAATTGAAATGCACTCCTATGAGAAGACCTTCGGGGACTTCATGAAGATCCCGTGCCACATCACCGAAGCGGCACATTCGGAAGCGCACGAAGCGCTCGCTCGCGCTCGGTACGAGCGGGACCGCGACGAAGTCCTCCTCGGTTGCGCGTTCGCCAAAGCGGCAGACACTTTCTCCGAGCTTGCTCGCTACGAGAGGAGCATCGAGCGGTCGTTTCTTCGGAACCTTGACGAGCTTCGCCAGTTGCAGAACAAGCGTAAAAACCGTCCCTCATCCTCGATTTCGGATGCCGTTACGTTGGACGCTAACGATACCCAATAACAAGCTGTCCACCGGAGCGCAGCCGAAGCGCGCTCTGGTCTTTGCGCTTTCAACGCCTGGCTTGTGCCGTGTCCGCCTCATCGCAGCCTGAAATTTCATGTTTTGCGAAACAAACCCAATCTTGAGGCGTACCGGGTTCACCGGCCCCGGCCCCGAGGTGCGCGATGTGCGCGGAGGGATGAACCGCGTGCCGAGGCGGCCGGAGAGATCTTGAATGAATTGCCCGGCCACGCGGTCCGGGCGTGAGCCGGCGCCGCACCCGCGAAATGCCTTGGTCGAGGATTACCGGGCCTGGCGAGACCACAGGTCGATGGCGTCACGACATTGCCGCCGGAGGCGATGCGTTTATGAAACAGACGGGTGCGTTGGACGCGGTCGCCACGTCAGTGTCCTGGGCAGCGCGCGACAACGCGTAGCCGTCGTCGGGGAGCCACGGGTGGGCCGCGCCGCTCGCGCCAATTCAGATTGAAGGCCCTGCGGGCCGAGTGCTAGTTAGGGCGGCAAACCAGCCGCGAGGGAGGAGAGATGCGCTTCGGCTTCTTCGATCAGCTGCCATGCGCGAGCGGATTTACCGAACATCAGCGCTACAAGGACATCCTCGCACAAATCGAGCTCGGCGACGACCTCGGCTTCGATACCGCGTGGCTCGGCGAGCTCCACTTCAGTCGGGCGTTCTCGATCCTCGCCGACCCGCTCATGGTACTGGCGGCGGCGGGCCAACGCACCCGCCGCATCCGGCTCGGGACCGCGGTGGCCCTGTTGCCGCTGCACAATCCGGTGAAGATCATCGAAGAGGCCGCGACCGCCGACATCCTCAGCGATGGAAGGCTCGAATTTGGGGTCGGGCGCGGCGCGTTCCCGCTCTACTACGTCGGGTTCGACGTCCCGCAGGAAGAGAGCCGCGAACGCTTCGAGGAAGCGCTCGATTTCATCCTCGCGGCGTGGAAGAGCGAGCAGTTCTCGTTCGAGGGCAAATATTTTCGTGCCCGTGATTTGTGCGTGATACCTCGCCCGCTGCAGGTGCCGCACCCGCCGGTGCGCGTAGCCGCCAACAGCCCCGAAACCTTTCCGTTCGCGGGGCGGCGCGGTCTGCCGATCTTCGCTGCGCCGCTGATCAATCCGCCCGAGAGGCTCAAAGCCGGGCTGCAAGCCTATCGCGAGGCTTTGCCCACCAGCGCCGAGGGCGATACCGCGCTCGCGTTCTCGGTGCACGTCACGACGAGCCGGGCCCAGGCGCGGCAGGAGACCGAGCCGGGACTACTGCGCTTTTTGCGCGAAGCCGGCGAGCGGCTGCGGCCGGTCGGCGAAGCCGACATCCGCAGCTTCGAGGCGTTCCGCCAAGTGCTCGCCCGCATCGAGCGGGTCCGCTACGAGGATGTCGAGAGCGAAATGGGCATCTTCGGCGATCCCGATTTCTGCGTCGAACGGGTGCGCGCCCTCCAGCGCGAATACGGGATGGACGAGTTCATTTGCTATTTCAACCAGGGCGGGATCATGGACCATGCCTTGGTAAGGCAGTCGATGACGTTGTTCGCCAAGGAGGTCATGCCGCATTGCCGGTAGTGCGCGATCAGGACAGCGGCTTGCCGAGGCGGCCGGCGAGATCCTGAATGAATTGCCAAGCCACGCGGCCCGAGCGCGCGCCGCGGGTGATCGACCATTCCACCGCCTCGGCTCGCAATTTTTCCGGCGGCAGGTCGAGCCCATAACGCGTGGCATAACCTCTGACGATCGCGTGATAGGTCTCTTGGTCTATACTGTGGAAGCCGAGCCACAGGCCGAAGCGATCCGACATCGAGACCCGCTCCTCGACCGCTTCTGCCGGGTTGATCGCGGTCGAGCGCTCGTTCTCGATCATATCGCGCGGCATCAGGTGCCGGCGGTTCGACGTCGCATAAAGCACCACGTTCGCCGGCCGCCCTTCGATGCCGCCTTCGAGCACTGCTTTCAACGACTTGTAGCTCGTGTCGTGCTGGTCGAACGACAGATCGTCGCAAAACAGCAGGCACCGACGCGCACTCAATCGCAACACCGACAACAGCCCTGGCAGGCTCGGGATGTCTTCCCGGTGGATCTCGACGAGCGCAAGAGCGCGCGGGTGTTTGTCGTTGACCGCGGCGTGCACGGCCTTGATCAGCGAGCTCTTGCCGGTGCCGCGGGCGCCCCACAGCAACACATTGTTCGCGGGGAGACCGGCGGCGAAACGCTTGGTGTTGTCGAGGAGTATGTCGCGGACCCTATCTATCCCGCGCAACAAGCCGATCTCGACGCGGTTGACCTGATGCACCGGCTCGAGCCAGCCGCGGTCGGCGTGCCACACGAAAGCATCCCCGGCTTCGAGATCGTTGACGGGCGCCGCCGCAGGGGCGAGCCGGTCTAACGCATCGGCGATGCGGTGAAGCAACGGCAACAGATCGGTATTGGTCATCGGCGAATTCAAGTGTCTGCGACAGGGAAGGGCTCGGTCGCCATTACAGCGGCCAAAAACAGTGAAACCTGCGGCCGGCAGCCGCAAGCATTGCTCTTCGATCGGGCATCGCGTACCAATTTGCTCGCCGTGCCGCCAGCACCATATCAGGCGATGGGCAGGCCGTTCGTTGATTAGTGCGGCACGCCATTATGGGGCATGATTCCAATGTTGATTTCGACCGCCTACGCCCAGGGGACGGGTATATTCGATCAGAACGCTCTCATTCAGTTTCTGCCGCTGGTCCTGATCTTTGTCGTTTTCTATTTCCTACTGATTCGCCCGCAGCAGACCAAACAGAAGGAACACCGCAAGATGCTCGACGCGCTGCGGCGCGGCGATCGGATCGTCACCGGCGGCGGGATCATCGGAACGGTTGCTCGCGTGGACAGCGCCGAGGAAGTCACCGTCGACATCGCCGAGGGTGTGCGGGTGCGGGTACTGCGTAGCACGATTACCAGCGTGCTCGCCAAGCCCGACCCGACCGCGGCGCGCGAAGCCGCCAGACAAAAGGCGGAAGCGCGGGCCAAAGTCGGGACCAAGGAGTGATGGGCGAAGCTGTGACCACATTTCACGCGCCGCAAGCATTACTCCAGTCATCGCCGGGTTTGACCCGGCCATCTCGGGGTTCAGGCGAGTCGTTCGAAGAGATCGTCCCATTCAGGGTTCCGCGCGATGATAAGGTCCACTTTCCAGGCGAGAGACCAATGCTTGATGTTCTTCTCGCACTGGATAGCGGCGCGAATGTCCTCGTGGTGTTCTGCCCAAACCAGCCGTTTGAGCCGATATCTTATTGTGAAACCTTCAACTTCTCCTTCCCGATGTTCCTAAACGCGGCGCGAGAGATTGCTGGTAACCCCGATGTACAGGGTCCCGTTTGGCCGGTTCGTGACCATGTAGACCCAGCCACCCCGCATACCCCAATTCCTTCAATCCGCAATCCCATCGAGAGGAGACGGTTAGATGGCCGGGTCAAGCCCGGCCATGACGTGCCTTGTCTTCTTCACGGAAGACCCTAAGAAATGCTGTATTTCGAAAATTGGAAAATCGCGCTGATTTGCGCAATATGCGCGCTCGGTGTGCTGTTGTCTTTGCCTAACCTGTTCAGCCCTTCCGTTCTCGCGCAGTTTCCGAACTGGCTGCCGCATAAACAGGTGGCGCTCGGTCTCGACTTGCGCGGCGGCTCCTATCTGTTGCTCGAGGTCGATGTCGCCGCGGCACAGCGCGAGCGGCTCAATTCGCTGATCGACAACGTGCGCAACGCGCTGCGCGATGCAAATATTGGCTACACCGGGCTCAATGTCGAAGGCGACGCGATAACCTTCACGCTCCGCGAACCCGACCGCACCGATGCCGCGCGGGCAGCGTTGAGCAAGATCGATCCCGACCTAACGGTCAACATCGCCCCGGACGGGTCGGGAACGATGCGGTTCAGCACCGTCGCCACAGATGCACGGCGCCGCCAGGCTGTCGATCAGTCGATCGAGATCATCCGCCGTCGCATCGACGAGACCGGCACCAAAGAGCCGACGATCCAGCGCGAAGGATCGGACCGCATCCTCGTCCAGCTGCCGGGCGTCGACAATCCCGAGCATGTCAAGGCGCTATTGGGACGAACCGCCAAGCTCACCTTTCAGCTTGTCGACACCACCGTCCCGCTCGAAGACGCGCGACGCGGCAAGCTGCCTCCTGGCGACGAAATCCTGTCGGCAGAGGAGGGGAGGGGGGGCCGCTCCGGACCAGCCGCCTATGTCGTACGCAAGCGGGTGATGGTCGGCGGCGACACCCTCGTCGACGCGCAGCCGACCTTCCAGAACAACGAGCCGGTAGTCAGTTTCCGCTTCGACGCCGCCGGGGCCAAACGCTTCGGCGACGCAACGCGTGAGAATGTCGGCAAGCCCTTCGCGATCGTGCTCGACAACAAAGTGATCAGCGCGCCGGTCATTCGCGAGCCGATCCTCGGCGGCAGCGGCATCATTTCCGGCAGCTTTACCGTGCAGTCGGCGAGCGATCTGGCGTTGTTGCTGCGGGCGGGAGCGCTGCCGGCGCCGATCACGATCCTCGAGGAGCGGACGGTCGGCCCCGACCTCGGCTCCGATTCGATCCATGCCGGCGCGCTGGCCAGCATTGTCGGCGTCGCGCTCGTCATCGTCTTTATGATCCTGTTCTACGGCCTCTTTGGTGTGTTCGCCGACATCGCGCTGTTTTTCAATCTTTGCTTGATGCTCGGTAGCCTTTCATTGCTCGGTGCTACGTTGACCTTGCCCGGGATTGCCGGCATCGCGCTGACGATGGGCATGGCGGTCGACGCCAACGTCCTGATCTACGAGCGCATCCGCGAGGAAGTACGCACCGGCCGCACAATGCTGTCGGCGCTCGATGCCGGGTTCAAGCGCGCTTTCGGCACGATTCTCGACAGCCATGTGACGACCCTGGTCGCCGGCGCGTTGATGTTCTGGCTCGGCTCCGGCCCGGTCAAGGGCTTTGCCGTGACACTCAGCATCGGCGTGCTGACATCGCTGTTCTCGGCGATCCTGGTGACGCGGCTCTTGATCGTTACCTGGCTGCGCGAGTGGAAACCTCGAGCTATCCCGATTTGACGTTCTGAACACAAATGAAACCGCTGATAGTAATCCGGCGCACGCCGAAAATCGATTTCATGGGATGGCACAAGTTCGGCTTTGCTCTCTCTCTGTTCCTGACCTTGTCCTCAATCGGGCTATTCCTGGCCGTTGGTCTCAATTACGGGATCGACTTTATCGGCGGCACGCTGATCGAAGTGCGCTCGACGACCGGGCCGGCGAACCTCGCCGACATGCGTGCAAAGCTCGATGCTCTCCAGCTCGGCGAACCCTCGCTGCAAGGCTTCGGGCCGCCGACCGATGTACTGATCCGATCGCCGCGCCAGCCGGGCGGCGACGCGGCACAGGAGCAGGCGGTCCAGAAGGTAAGGCAAGCACTCGGCTCCGGCGTCGAATATCGCCGCACCGAGGTCGTCGGCCCCAGCGTCGGCGGCGAACTGATCCGCGCCGGCGTGATCGCCACCGTTCTCGCGCTGTTCGCGATCGCGGCCTACATATGGTTCCGTTTCGAATGGCAATTCGGCGTCGGCGGGATGGTCTCGACCTTGCACGATGTGCTGACCACGGTCGGGTTGTTCGCGCTCCTCCAGCTCGAGTTCAATCTGACGACGCTGGCTGCGATCCTCACGATTGCCGGCTACTCGGTCAACGACACCGTCGTGATCTACGACCGGGTTCGCGAGTCGCTGCGTAAATATCCGCGGATGCCTTTCCGCGACCTTATCAACCTCGCCCTCAACGAGACCCTGTCGCGAACCATCCTGACCGTCAGCACGGTTGCTCTGGCGGTTTTGGCGCTGCTGTTCCTCGGTGGGCCGGTGTTGAGAGGGTTCAGCATCGCGATGCTGTGGGGGGTCGTGATCGGCACCTATTCCTCGCTCTTCATCGCCGCGCCGATCCTCTATTACGTACGGCCTGATCGCGTCGCGATCACTCGTTCGCGCGAAGCAGCCGAGGCCCGCGCTCCCGGCGCGCAGTAGGCCCTTTGGTGACGATGGAGCTGACTCCGATAATCCGCGCCGACCGCCAGGTCATCGAGCGATACGCCCCGGAGGGCTTTCGCGTGAGCGGAGTTATCTACCGGGGGCCAGTCCTCGTCTTTCCCGATCGCACAACGTTGTGGCAGGTTTCCACCGCCGCTGATATCGATGGCGCCAGCCTGGCGCCGGTGATCGAGCATGGCGGCATCGAGATTCTGCTGCTCGGACTCGGTCGCTCGATGCGGGCCATCCCTACCGCGCTCCGCACGACCCTGCGGGCGGCCCAGATCGCGCTCGAGCCAATGGACACCGGCGCCGCCTGCCGCACCTATAATGTGCTCGTTGCCGAGGACCGTCGGGTTGCCGCGGCGCTGGTTCCGGCGGCCTGAGTGCATCTCGGCCGTACAGTTTGATCCACGTCACTCCCAGTTAAGGTAGAGCAAACCCCACGGGAAGCGATGTTTCGGCTCGGTTCTTGCGTCATGCTGGTCAGCACCGAGCGAGCCGAGCGATGACGTATCCTCTTAAATTCGGTATCGGCCATAATCGCGGCCCGGCGCTCGATCCGGGCGCGGACTGGCGGCGTTATTGCTGGCGGAAGGCCCATGCCCGGGCCTGGCAGACCCCGCCTCGCGAGATTGCGGTCGCCCGGCTTGCCCGCGCGCGGACGCTCGGCATGACGTATCGGCAATATACCGCGGTATTGCTCGACAAGGGTGTCCACCTATGAAAAGCCCCGCCGGAGCGGGGCTTTCACAAGCTTCAGCAGGCCTTCGACAGGTTCTGGGCAACAAAATCCCAGTTGACGAGGTGATCGAGAAAAGCCTGGACAAAATCCGGCCTTCGGTTCTGGTAGTCCAGATAATAGGCGTGCTCCCAGACGTCGCAGGTGAGCAGGGGGGTCTGGCCTTGGGCCAGCGGAGTGACCGCATTCGCGGTCGCAGCAATCTTGAGTTGGCCCCGGTCGGCGACGAGCCACGCCCAGCCGCTGCCGAACTGTCCGACCGCGGCCGCCTTGAATTGCTCCTTGAACTTGTCAAGCCCGCCGCAGTCGCGCTCGATGGCCTGCGCGAATTGCCCGCTCGGCGCGCCGCCGCCATGCGGCTTCATACAATTCCAGAAGAAGGTGTGGTTCCACACTTGTGCGGCATTGTTGAACACGCCGGCCTTCGAGGCGTCATTGTAGCTCGCCTTGATCAGCTCATCGAGTGATTGGCTCTCCATTGGCGAGCTCTTGACGAGGTTGTTGAGGTTGGTGACGTAAGCTTGGTGATGCCTGCCGTGGTGGAAATCGAATGTCTGCGCCGACATATGCGGCTCCAGCGCGTTTTTCGGGTAAGGCAGGGGCGGCAATTCGAAAGCCATGGCGACCATCCCGGGTTCTGTGAAAGAGGTCGATCGAAAAACGCCAGCCTCCGGCGGACGTTCCGCTGATGCTGACGTCCTGTCGCCGGTTGCGGCGCTGGTACGGCGCCACGACCGCGACCGGTTTCAAACGGCGCTGTTTGCCCCGGTCCACCGCCGTGAAGCGCTGTTCGCGCTTTACGCCTTCAACTTCGAGATTGCAAGAGTGCGCGAAGGCGTCACCGAGCCGATGCTCGGCCAGATCCGCCTGCAGTGGTGGCGCGAGAACATCGCCACCGCCTTCGCGGGTGGTCCCGTTCGTCATCATCCCGTCGTTGAGGCGATCTCGGCTGCGATCCGCGACCTCTCGCTGCCGCGCGAGCATTTCGACTGCCTCATCGACGCACGCGAGGAGGATTTGGAAGACACGCAGCCGGCGACCCTCGCCGCCCTCGAAGACTATGCTGAAGCAACCTCGGCGCGGCTGATCTATCTCGTGCTCGACGTACTCAACGTGCGCGACCCAACCGCCGGAGGGGCCGCGCATCATATCGGCATCGCCTACGCGCTCGCCGGGCTACTGCGAGCGATGCCGTTCCATGCTCGCACGGGGCGTTGCTTTATCCCTAGCGACCTTGCCCAGCGTACCGAACTCGCCGAGGAAGACTATCGCGCACTCCGCACTACCTCTGCCGTGCGCGCCGCTACGGCCGAGATCGCGGCCGCGGCCTCCCGCCACCTTGTAAGAGCCCGCGTCCGCAGCCGAAAGACCCCGCGTTCGGCAGTACCTGCGCTACTGCCAGCAGTCATCGCCCGGCGCTGGTTGACGCGGCTAAGCCGCGCCGGCAACGACCCGTTCAACCCCGCGCTCGCGGAAGCCGACCCATCGCAGGCCTGGCGGCTCGCTGTTGCGGCGCTGTTCAACCGATTCTGACGTTACCGGCCCTGGAAATCGGGCAGCCGGCGGTCGGCCATCGCCTTGATGCCCTCTTGGAAATCCTCGGTCCGGCGCAGCCAGTCCTGCTCGACGAGCTCGCGCTCGGTTGCGGCTTCGATCGCGTCGCACAGCCCGCGGCGTACCGTCTCGCGCGTCGACATGACGGCGAGCGGGGCCGATTGCGCGATCTCGAGTGCCAGAGCGTGCGCGGTGCTGCGCACCTCGGCGAGCGGCACGAGCAGATCGGCCAGCCCGATGCGCACCGCCTCGTCGCCAGGAATGCGGCGCCCGGTATAGAACAACAAGGCCGCCTGCTGCACGCCGACGAGTCGCGGTAATGTCGCGGTCAGGCCAAAGCCCGGGTGAAAGCCGAGGCGATTGAAATTGGCGCTGAATCGTGCCTCCTGGCAAGTCACACGGAAATCGGCGACGAGCGCGAGGCCCAACCCTCCGCCGACCGCGGCGCCATGTACCGCTGCAATGATCGGCTTTTTGGTGCGAAACAGCCGGATCGCCTCCTTGTAGAGGTGGCGGCCGGCGCGGCTGCGGCTTCCCTCGGAAACCGTACCGGTGTCCATGCGCTTGGAGAAGTCGGCGCCGGCGCAGAACGACCGGCCTTCGGCCGCGAGAACCATCGTGCGGCATCCGGGATCGGCGTCGAGCTTCTCGAATGCCTCGCCGATCTCGGCGATTAGCTCGCTGTCGAAAAAGTTGTGCGGCGGTCGCCGCATCTCGACCGTTACGACGTAGCCATCCTGGCTGACACCGATGTCGCTCATTTCCGGCTCTCCTCAGGCCTGCGTTTGACGATCAGCGCATCGACCACCGCGAGGCCCTGTCCTTTTGGATAAACGATGACCGGGTTGAGGTCGACCTCCTCGATCAGATCGGCGTGGTCGGCGGCAAAGCGTGACAATATCGCGATCAGCTGGGCTAAGGCGGCACGATCGGCGGGCGGCGCGCCGCGGACGCCGTCGAGCAACGCCGCTCCCCTCAACTCATCGAGCAACGCGAGCGCCCGGTCAGGCTCGAGGGGGACAGGCGCAAAGGCGACATCGCGCAACACTTCGACGTGGATACCGCCGAGCCCGACCATCAGCATCGGGCCGAAATTGGTATCCCTCGTAACGCCGAGAATGACTTCTCGGCCGGGCGGTGCCATCGCTTGCACAAGCACTCCTTGAACGGCGGCCTGCGGGTAGGCCGCTTTGGCGTTCGCCAACACCCGCTCATAAGCGTCACGGATGGGCTCCTCGCCGAGGACGCCGAGCACAACGGCGCCCGCTTCGGTCTTGTGGGTGATGTCGGGCGACTGCACCTTCAGCGCGACGGGGCCGCCAATGCGAACCGCGGCTTCAATGGCGGCTTCGGCGCTCTTGACCAGCGCCTCGGCCGGGCGTGGCACGCCGTACAGCGCGAGCAGCTCCTTCGCCTCGGCCTCGGTCAGTATGGAATCGGCCGCGGCGAGCGCGCGGCCCGCTTCTTTGCACACGCCCGGCGGTGTTTCTTCGATCGTCTGCGCTCGCCCGCGCCGCTTTTGGAACCGGGCGTAGTCGACGAGCGCGCGGATGGCGCGGGCGCAGCTCGGCATCGAAGTGTAGCAGGGGATGCCGGCCTCGGCGAAGGCGGCCATCGCGCCTTCGGTCGCGGTCGTGTAAGTCGACAGCAGGATCGGCTGCTCGGTCGTGCCGGTGACTGCCGCCAGTTCCTCGGCCCGCGTCTTCGCCGTCGCCTCGTTGGCGAGCGAGCCGATCAGCAGGATCGTGTCGATGCGCTGCGACTCCCGCACGATCTCGACGAGCCTGGCATAGCCCACTTCGTGGATCGCCTGCGCGGTGCCGTCGACCGGATTCTGGGCCGAAGCGTAGGACGGCAACAGCGCCATCAGGCGTTCTTGCAGATCCTCCTCGAGCACTGGGAGTTCGAGCCCGTGCGCGCTCAGGATATCGGACATCCATACCGCACTGCCGCCCGAGCCGGTGATGACCGCGACGCGGTTGCCGCGCGGCAATTTGCAGAAAGCGAAGGCGGCGGCGATGTCGAGCATGTGGTCGAGGTCTTCGCCGCGAATGATGCCGTGATGGTCGTAGATCGCATCGTCGACCGCGCCGGCACGCGCCAGCGAGCCGGTATGCGAGGCGGCGGCACGCCGCCCGGCCTCGGAGCGGCCGACCTTAGCGAGTATCAAGGGCTTTCCGGCTGCCGCCGCCTTGTCGGCGACGGCGCGGAAACGCACCGGGTCACGGATGCTTTCGAGATAGGCGAGAAAGACGTCAGCGCCGCCGGCATCGAGAAGCCAGTCAAAGTAGTCGTGCGCTTCGAGGCAGATCTGGTTGCCGGCACTGGCCTGGTAGGTGAAGCGCAGCTGCCGCGGCCGCCCGCGGCTCAGAAAGGCGAAGGTCAGGGCGCCGCTCTGGCAGCTGACTGCAATCGCCCGGCTCTTCGCACTAAGCGGGAACAGGCTCTGTTCGGGATCGTGAAATACCGGGCTGAAGGTGGCGACCAGCGGCTTCAGCGGGTTGACGATCCCCTCCGAATTCGGCCCGCAGACAACGAGCCCATAGCGGTCGATGACCTCGTGCAAGGCCTTGTCGCGCGCCTGCGCCGCCTCGCCGCGTTCTTCGGCAAAGCCCGAGCTGATCACCACCGCGGCGCGCACGCCCTTGCGGCCGCACTCCTCCAAGGTCGGCGCGACATAGGCCGCGGGCACCACGACGACGGCGAGATCGGGCGCCTCCGGAAGATCGGCGACTGCCGCGTAACTCTTCAGTCCAAAGACTTCCGGCTGGCTGCGTGTGATCGGATAGACGCGCCCGGGATAGCCGTGCGCGAGCAGAAACTGCGTCGTCCGGCCCCGCAGACTGTGCGTATCGGCCGAGGCACCGACGATGGCGATGCTGTCCGGGGAAAAGAGCGGCCGGAGGTCGGGCATCGGCTCAGCGCAGCCGAAGCCCGCGGGCGATGATGCTGCGCAGAACTTCTCGGGTGCCGCCCTGGATCGTCAGTTTGGGAGCGATCAGGGTGGCGTAGCGCAGCGCCTGCTCGAACCGGTCGTCATTGCTGTCCGGGAGAGAATCGCCGTGCTGCGGCGCCAACAAACGCACTTTGTCCGGGAGGGCCTGCTCGAAATTGGTGCCCAAATCCTTGACCACGGCGGCTTCGACCATTGGCGTCTTGCCGGCCTGCAACATGCCGGCGACGGAGAGCGACATACGGCGCAACGTCGCAAGATGCGCGACTTCGCGCCCGATCCCCTCGGCGAGGCGCTCGCCCGGTTCCTCGCCCGCCACCCGGACCAGCTCGACCAAAGCCGGAAATGTTTCGATCCAGCGGTCGGGGCCGCTGCGCTCATAGGCGAGCTCGTCGGTTGCCTGCTTCCAGGCCATGTCGACCTCGCCGATCAGGTGAGAGCCGGGAAGAAACGCGTCGTCGAAGACAACCTCGTTGAAATCGTGCGACCCGGTCAGGTTGATGATCGGCCGGGTGGTGATCCCCGGCGTCTTCATGTCGATCAGAAATTGGGTCAGGCCGTGCCGCCGGTTCTCCTCGGTCGGTGACGAGGTCCGCAGCAACGCGATCATGTAATCGGCCTGGTGCGCGTTGCTGGTCCAGATCTTGCGGCCGTTGACGAGCCAGCCGCCGTTGGTCTTCGCCGCGCGGGTCGAGGCGGCGAAGACATCGGAGCCGGAATTGGGCTCGCTGAGACCGATGCAGAAGCACAACTCGCCGCGCGCGATCTGCGGCAAGACCTTCTGTTTTACCTCTTCCTGACCGTAGCGCAGGATGACCGGGCCGCTTTGCCGGTCGGCGGTCGAATGGGCACGGGTCGGCGCCCGCGCTGCCAGCATCTCTTCGATCACGACGTAGCGCTCGAGTTGTGAGCGCTCCTGTCCGCCGTATTTCTTCGGCCAGGTCATGCCGATCCAGCCCTTGGCGCCGACCCTGCGGCTGAACTCGCGCGAAAACGACCCCTTGCCGCCATCCGGCGAGAATGTTCCCGCCTCGATTTCCCGCCGCAGAAAGGCGCGCACCTCCTGCCGCAGTTCTTTGGCCTCGGGCGGAAGCTCGACCGGATCGAAGCGGAAGTTGTACGTCATCTGTGCCTCACGATCCTTGCGTTATGAAAGGCCAGAGTTGGTCGGCACCGCGCGCCGCCACCATGCGGCCGAGACGCGTGGCCCACACCGCTTCGTTGCCGAACTCCTCGCGCCACGACCACAGCCGGCGCGTCGCATGATGCAGTGAATGCTCGTAGGTAAAGCCCATCGCGCCGTGCACCTGGTGCGCAATCGCAGCGCCGGCGCCGGCCGCCTCGCCGCCGCGCACTTTGGCTATCGCGATCTCGCTCATCGGGATCTCGGGCAACGAGCAGGCCTGGGCCGCGGCATCGGCCGCGGCGCTCGCCGCTGCCACCTCTCCCGCCAGAGTGGCAAGGTTATGCTGGACAGCCTGGAACTTCGCGATCGGGCGGCCGAACTGCACCCGATCGAGCGCGTATTGGACCGACTGTTCGAGGATTTTCTCGAGCGCGCCGGCCATTTGCTGCAACCGCACCGCCGCCCCCAAGCCGGTGAGAATGTCTTGATCTATCGCAGCCGGGCGCACGGTCTCGGGAACGATCCCGTCGAACGAGACATCGTCGCGCGGCTCGCCGGCGAGGCTCGTCCCCTGGCTGATCGGCAGATTTGCGGCCGCGACCAGCGCGATCGTCGGGTGATCTCCGTTATGGGCAAGCACGGCGATGTGGCCGGCATTGCGGGCGAAGGGTAGGCGGCGCGCCCGGCCGGCGAGGGTGCCGCGGGAGGTGAGTGCGATATGACCATCGGCGTGTACTGGAGCGATCGTCAGCGGCCTGCTCGGCACCGCGATGCCGGCGCGCGCCAGCAGCCAACCGGCCATCAATGTTTCGGCAAGCGGCACCGGGGCGGCAAAACGACCCGCCACGCGCAACACCGCAAACCCGTCGGCGAGCTCCGCCCCGGCTCCACCCAGTTCTTCGGAAACCCAGGTCAGCGGCAGCCCGGATTCTTCGAGCGCATCCCACAACGCTTTGGGCCACACCCCCTTTTCCGCCTCATTGACGGTATTGGGCTCGCATAGATCCTGGAAGATCCGGGTTGCGGTATCGATAATGATATTGTCGGTGGTGTCGTTCACGTCCGTGGTCCGCTCCCGCCCGCGCTGCGCCCGATCGTAGAGCAGCCGAACGGGGACGGGAAGAGTTCGCCTGCCAAACCTGCTCCCGTGTCCCGCCGCCGTCGCGAGCTGGCGCTCGGCGGCATCAAATGTCAGATTCTTGCTGCTAGCGACTTGGAGTTCGTGTCGGCGCCAGGGGAGAAGACGTGCGATGAGGGACCAGTCTTGTCGGTTGCTCGCAGCCATTCTGACAGTCTGTTGGCCATTGATTGCGCCAACGCCAAGCGAGGGAGGTTCATTTTCCTTGACGCGGACAGATGAGGCGACGGTCGCCGAAATCCGTGCCGCCCTCCAAGCGCGAGACCTGACCTGCCGGCAGCTGGTCCAGATGTATCTCGACCGCATCGCCGCCTACGACAAAAAAGGCCCGGCGCTGAATGCGATCATCATGGTCAACCCGAATGCCCTGGCCACGGCCGATGCGCTGGACGCCAAATTCGCCCAATCCGGTTTTGCCGGTCCGCTGCATTGCGTGCCGCTGATCGTCAAAGACAATTTCAATACCGCCGATATGCCGACGACGGCCGGATCGCTGTCGCTGAAAGGGTCGGTTCCACCCCGGGACGCCTTTCAGGTACGCAAGCTGCGCGAGGCGGGAGCGCTGGTCCTGGCCAAATCGAACATGGCGGAGTTCGCGTGGAGCCCGTTCGAGACCGTAAGCTCGATATTGCCGGGATACACCCGCAATCCCTATGCACTCGACCGCGTCCCTGCCGGCTCCAGCGGCGGGACGGCGGCCGCGATCGCGGCCAATTTCGGGGCGGTCGGTCTCGGCACCGACACCGGCAATTCGATTCGCGGCCCCTCCTCCCATACGAGCCTTGTCGGCATCCGCTCGACGATGGGACTGACCAGTCGCGATGGCATCGTGCCGTTGTTCCTGAACCGCGACATCGGTGGTCCGATGGCGCGGACCGTCGCCGATGCCGTCGCCGTTTTCGACGTTCTCGCCGGCTACGATCCGGCGGACCCAGTGACTGCGGCAGCCCAGGGAAAGCGACCCGACAGCTATCTAAAATTTCTCGATAAGGACGGCTTGCGGCGCGCCCGCATCGGCGTGGTTCGGCAGCTCTTCATGGGACCCGACACCGACCCGGAAATCCTCGCGCTTCTAGAACAGGCGCTCGCGGACATGAAACGGCAGGGGGCGGAAATCGTCGAGGGCGTCAACATCCCGGAACTGGATCTGATCCCACCCACCAGGCTGTTCTGCAACCGCTTCAAATACGACATCGAGGCATATCTCGCATCTCTCGGGCCGCAGGCGCCGGTGAAGAGCCTCGCGGAAATCCTCGCCTCGCAGAAGTTTCATCCGTCGATCGAGAAACGGATGCTCGATGCCCAGGCCGAGCCGCCGCCCGACCGCAACGCGACCTGCGTGGCGGCGGAGGAGAGTGGACGGCGCCTGGCTCGGGCGGTGCTCGAAAACATGGATGCAGCCCGGCTGGACGCGCTGGTCTATCCGTCGTGGAACAACCCGCCCCGGCTGATTGGCGACCTCAACTCGCCGCATGGCAACAACAGCAACCGGATTGCGCCGCCGACCGGGTTTCCGGCAATGACGGTGCCGATGGGGTTCGTGCACGGGAGCCTGCCGGCCGGGCTGCAGATCCTGGGGCGGCCTTGGAGCGAGCCGAACTTGATCAAGATCGGATATGCCTACGAGCAGGCCACCCGGCACCGCCACCCTCCGGCCAGCACGCCGCCGTTGCCGTAAGAGGATGAAGAGCGGCCCTACGCGACCTTGAGTTCGCCGAGATAGGCGTGGCGGATCAGCTCGTTCTGGCGCAATTCGGTGGCGGGGCCGCTGAGCACGATCTGCCCCGTCTGCAGCACATAGGCGCGGTCGGCGACAGAGAGCGCCATGTTGGCATTCTGCTCGACCATGAAGATTGTCGTGCCCTGGCGGTTGATCGTCTTGATGATGTCGAAGACCTGCTCGACATAGGCGGGCGAAAGGCCCATCGACGGCTCGTCCATGCACAGCAGCCGCGGGCGCGCCATCAGCGCCCTGCCGATCGCGACCATCTGCTGCTCACCACCCGACAAGGTAC
>Ga0306918_10000449_pt1 | contig 18529 bp, 15 predicted proteins | sample tim00Cox0000000H_FD_203315 | JGI IMG/M metagenome (GOLD analysis project Ga0306918, IMG submission 203315) | Lab enrichment of tropical soil microbial communities from Luquillo Experimental Forest, Puerto Rico - timezero.00C.oxic.00.000.00H (v2)... | ecosystem: Environmental > Terrestrial >... | reverse complement strand
GCTTGAGCTTGACCCCGATCCTTTGCAGCTTGGCTTCTGGGCTGGCGTAGGGTTCCTGGAGATCGACATTCCAGTACCGCAGGTCCTCGAGCGGGATCGCCACACCGGTCACCGCGCAACGCACATAGGCGCCGGGCCGGAGGACACGTAGATCGCCATCGAGATATTCCACTTCGGCCTCGCCCGCCGAGAGGGGCCGGCGTTCATAACGGTTCATGGATGGCTCTTGCTCAATGCGAATGGTTTACAGCCTAAGATAGCGCGGCCGGGGAAGGTTTGCCACTCCCGCGATCAATCGCGGGTCGGCTTACGCTCGAGTCATATACCCTCAATCCTTGAGGATTAAGGTTCATTCTCCAACCAAGGGTCGCAAAAAGCAACTCTTCGTTCCTTTCTCGAATTTCCCCTTCTTCAAAGCGTTGACGGAAATTCGAGAGTGGCACCGACGTTTATTCCTTGGGATGGTATAAGATGGTTCGCGCAATATTGCCATTGCTTATGGCAGCGCTCGCAAAATCCGCCGGCGGCGTTATCGTATTGGTGTGCAATCGGCGGTAAAAATGCGATGGCAGGCAAGGAAGACCTCGACCTGGCAATGAAGGACGATTTTCAGCACTCCGCACCTCCATGGAATGAGGGCAAACGGCTTGCGGCCTTGCGGCGCACCCAAATTCTGGATACGCCGCCTGAGCCCGCCTTCGACGATATTGCGGCGCTTGCCGCGAAAGTCTGTCAGGCGCCGATGGCGATGATCACTTTCATCGACGCGGACCGGCAATGGTTCAAGGCCGAGTTCGGCCTCGAGCTTCACGAGTTCGGCCTCGGGAATCACGAGACGCCGCTTGACGTTTCGATTTGCGCCGACGCTCTGCGACAGCCCGGTGTCGTGGTCATACCGGATCTGCGTCAGGATTATCGTTTCAATTGCAATCCTCTGGTCGTGACAGGCCCCAAGCTGCGCTTTTATGCCGGAGCGCCTTTGCTGACCCCGGACGGCCTGCCGCTCGGCGCGCTTTGCGTGATCGATCGCGCGCCACGCCCGCATGGTTTGAGCGAGGATCAGATCTTCACCCTGGAGGTTCTCGCGCGGCAGATCATGAGTCAGCTCGAGCTGAATCGCGCCATCGATGAGCGCGCCAGCGCGATAGGCGACCTGCGCGAGAGTGAGGCGCATTACCGGCAGATCCTCGACAGCGCCATCGATTTTGGGATCATCACGATGGATCTCTCCGGCCGGGTGACGTCCTGGAACCAGGGCGCTGCCTGTATTCTTGGCTGGAGTGAAGAGGAGATGCTCGGTCAGACCGTCGATCGTATCCTTACGCGCGAGGAAGGGGCCCGGGGTCTTTTCACGATCGAGCTGAGCGATGCCTGGGCGCGGGGCCGGGGAACCGGCGAAAGATGGCTGCGGCGCAAGGATGGCACATTGTTCTGGGCCAGTTGCGAACTCATGCCATTGGCGGGAGAAGATAACGTCCCGCGCGGGTTTTTGGAAATTTTTCGCGACAGCACCGCGGCGCGGCGCAGCGAGGAGGCTTTGCGCATCAGCGAGGAACAGCTGCAGCTCGCTTTGACGGCTTCGGCTTTCGTCGGCGCATGGGACTGGGACGTTCGCAAAGATCGCCTCGTTGCCGATCCGCGTTTCGCCAATCTCTATGGCATCGATGCGGCGCGGATGGCCGAAGGCGTCCCCATCGCAGAATTCAGCGCTGTCATTCATCCCCACGATCAGGTGGCGGTCGACACGGCGATCGAACGGGCGCTTGCCGAGACCTCGGCTTTTGCGGAAGAATATCGTCTCGTGCCGGCTGATGGATCGATCCACTGGGTTTTGACGCGGGGGCACGTCTATCGCGATGAGGCCGGTGCTCCGCTCCGTTTCAGCGGCATCACAGTGGACATCACGGACCGCAAGCGCGCCGAGGCGGCGGAGCGCGAAAATAATTTGCGTTTACGCCTTGCGGTTTCCGCGACCGACATCGGGACCTGGGATTACGATGTGCCCACCCGCGTGTTGCAATGGGACGATCGCTGCAAGGCCTTGTTCGGCCTGAACCGGGAGGCCGAAGTCTCTTATGATGGGGCATTTCTGCGCGCCTTGCATCCGGATGATCGAGCCGCCGTGGCGGCGGCGGCGGCACGGGTCCTCAATGCCAGTGAGCCAAGTATCTTCAGTGCCGAATATAGAGCGATCGGTCTCGACGATAACATCGAGCGCTGGATTTCTGCGATGGGAAGTACGATCGTCGAAAACGGCAGGACTGTGCGCTTCATCGGCACCGTCATGGATATTACTGACCGCAAGCGGGCCGAGGACGTGCTGCGCAGCGCCAATGAGAGGCTCGAAGCAGCGGTCGTGGAAAGGACGCTCGAACTCACGGCCGAGATTGCGCAACGCAAGCGCTCCGAGGCCGATATAGCGGCGCTCTACGCAAAGACGCCGATCGTGCTCCATTCGCTCGATCACGAGGGCTGCCTGTTGACAGTGAGCGACCGCTGGCTCGAATTCATGGGCTATGTGTCACGCGACGAGGTTCTGGGTCGGCCCATCACGGATTTCATGACACCTGAAACCACCGCCGACCATCTCGCGATTTACTGGCCGAAGTTGCAGGCCGAAGGAGGGCTCCGCGACGTCGAATGCCGCTTCGTCAAAAAGACAGGTGAGGTCGCCGATGTTCTCCTTTCCGCGCGGATCGAGCGCGATGAGCAGGGATGTTTCTTGCGCAAGATGGCCGCCCTCGTCGATGTGACCCAGCACCGCCGCGCGGAGGAAGCCTTGCGTCAATCGCAGAAAATGGAGGCTGTCGGGCAATTGACCGGCGGTATAGCGCATGATTTCAACAATCTCCTGACCGGCGTCATCGGCAATCTCGACCTTTTGCAGCGGCGGATCGCGGCCGGCCGCTTCGATGAGAGCCAAAAATATGTCGACGCCGTCATGAACGCGGCGACCCGTGCCTCTTCTCTCACGCATCGGCTGCTCGCCTTTGCCCGGCGGCAGTCGCTCGATGTACAACCGGTGGATCTGAATGCGCTGATTGTCTCGCTCGAGGATCTGATTCGCCGCACGATGGGCGAGACCATAGCGCTTCGGAGCCGGCTCGATCCCGGTCTGTGGCGGGCGATCACCGATGCGAACCAATTCGAAAATGCAATTCTGAACCTTGTCATCAATGCCCGCGATGCAATGCCGAGCGGCGGCGACCTGACGATCGAGACCACCAATTGCCATCTCGACTTAAGCGCTGCGAGCGCGCTCGATGGCCTGGAGCCCGGTGATTATGTTGTGACCTGCGTCAGAGACACTGGCAGCGGCATGGCGCCGGAAGTCATTGCCAAGGCCTTTGATCCTTTCTTCACGACGAAGCCGATAGGCCAGGGGACGGGGCTTGGCCTTTCGATGATCTATGGTTTCGCCAAACAATCTGGCGGTCATGTCCATATCGACAGTGAGAAAGGGAAGGGGACGAGTGTGAGGCTCTATCTGCCGCGTCATCGTGGCGGAGAGCCAGAGCTGGACAATTTCCTGCGCGGCGGCGTCACCCCGCAGGCCCGCCATGGCGAAACCGTTCTTCTGGTTGAGGATGATGTTACCGTCAGGATGCTCGTGTTCGAAGTTTTGCACGATCTCGGCTATTCCGCGATCGAGGCCTCTGACAGCGCCGCGGCCTTGCCGATCCTTGCGAGCGAGCAGAGACTCGATCTCCTCGTAACCGATGTGGGTCTGCCCGGCATCAACGGACGCGAACTTGCCGATCTGGCGCGCCGAACCCGGCCCGATCTGAAGGTGCTTTTCGTGACGGGATATGCGGAAGGCGCAGCGGTACGCGGTGGCTTCCTTGAACCGGGGATGGAGATGATTACCAAGCCCTTCGCTCTCGATGTCCTTGCCCAACGTATTCGCGGGATGATCGAACCGGGCTGAAAGCCTTGGCGAGGGTTCACATAGGGACAAGGGGCAATCAATTAGTTGTCACGTTCCGGCGAAACGTGACAAGCGCCACCCCTTTTCAGTTCATGCAAGCAACACCTCAGATCGACGTGCAGCGAAACCGACTGGGAATCGGGATTTTATTGAATATGATTTATGACATTTGACGCAAGTCGATGCTAACCTAGTCCCAGTATCTGCGAAAACATGAAGCCCCCCTATTCGTGTTTTGCATTGGCGCGCCGTGAAATTGCCGCTGGGGCCACGCCTATGGTCGAAATGAGCTTCCTCAAGGAATCATAGGCCAAGGCGAGGTACAGATCGACGAGCGGATCATCGAGGACGCTCGCATCGTCAACGAGGGCTTCGATTCCCGCAGCCAAACAGAGCGCCCGATTGACACGGGCCTCCGGCTGGTTGTCCTCATGCAGCTTTTGCATTACTTTCCCCTTCATCTGTCGTCAGACCAGTCATCAACTGGACGGATTTTTCCAGATCCTTGGTGATGTCCAAGAGAGCAAAGATGATTGAAGGCTTTTGCTCCAGGTAACGGCCAAGGACGATATTGTTCATTCCGCACTTGCGGCAGACCCGGTGGAGAGTGGCTTCATAGATCGCCGTCATTTGGGATACGCCATATTCCAACCCGAACTGGCACATGCCGAGAAGAATTTCGCAGGCTGCGTGGGAGACACCATTGGGTTGAAGGCGTTGATTGTTGAACACGACAAGGCGAGTTGCTTCCCAAATCGTTGGCGAACGGATGACGAGACCGGGGAACATGTTCTGAAAGACACTCACCGCCATATGGTCTGTCACCGTGTTCAAGAGCCGCACGGAGCCTTGCAATTCGCCATTCGGGCTCAAACTGCAGAGGTATATGGTGTCGTCCCGATCGAACTCGTCGATTTCGAGCCCATCGGCTGTTATTTTGACGTCCCATCCTTTTTGATCGTAGAAGGTGACCTTGCGCTGCCTGAACATTTCAGTGAAGATTTCGGGCCGCTCGTCCCTTTCATATCCGTGTAATGTCAATAACATGGCTGCCATTCCTAAAGTTGATAGGAGGGCTTTTCTTTAGATCGAAACGCGTAAACCGTGGTATTCCCCCAATCGGGGATTTTCTGAAGGGGTCAACCGCACCTCTATTTTCACGAGTTCACAGTCAAGTGGTTCGATTTAAAACCATTAAACTCGGCATCGCAGGTATATGATATTTATTTATACTATATAGCGTCGAACAAGGATGGGAAACTCCTGCGACGTTTGCTTGATTCAGCAAACTCATGAAGAATTCGGGATGTTTTTATGGCGGGATGGCGGTTGTTTATATTCCCCCAATAGGGGAGTTTCAGCGGATGAGGCCGGCTCGAATTGCTTTGGCGACGGCATGGATGCGGTTCAAAGCGCCAAGCTTGTGACGGGCGGAGTCGAGATGGGCCTTCACGGTCTCCTGCGCGATCTTCATGAGGACCGCGATATCCTCGACAGTTTTGCCCTCGGCTGACCAGCTGAGCGCTTCGATTTCCCGTCGTGTGATCGTGTTCAGGTCGATGACTTCATCTTTTACGTGCATTTCATAGGCGCGTTGATGGACGAAATGAGCAACATGCACGAGATCGCGCACGAGTTCATGGTGCCTCGCCTGCCACTCGCGATCAGTATCATCAGAGGTGACACAAAATAGGGCCCAAAGTCCATTGGTCGGCCCGCGAACAGGGACGGTCAGGCCTTGACGCCCGACACCAAATTCATTCGCTTCTCCAAAGAATTTGCGAACTTTTGGCTGAGACCTGGGAAGCTTGGCCCAATCAATCGGTAAGAGAGAACGCGCCCCTATATTGATCACAGGGTCAAGCGTGACATATCCGCGATCTTGATAATGCTTAACCCATTCATCAGGGTAAGTTACCAGCAGGAATGGGTCTGTAATCGTCCTGCCCGGAAATCCAGGGCAAAGATAGGCTATATTTTTTAACTCGTAGTGTTGTCTGATAAATTCAATGAAACTGTTTAATGATTCTTCTGAGAGATTTGCATCGAGTTGAAGCAGCCTGGCTATACTCAGCCCGTCCGCGGAAGGCGGCCTCGCGGGCAAGGCCTGTGACAGTCTCTTGCCCGCATGAGACGAAAGGTTTGTCAATCGGCTGTTAGCATGTTTAGGCGAATTCATAAATCATTAAGCTCTTCGTGGAAGCCGTCAGACTCTAAGCAAAAATGTGTCTGACCGCTAGCGCAACTCCAATGATAGCATTTCGAAATGGTACGGAAATCCGCCATTTGCTTATAGCACTTATTCTTAAATGTGAAAAACTTCAAATTTATGTACCCCGCAAACCCTTGGATGCAGGTTTTACAAAACGGTCATAATAGCTGACTCCGGTCCCCCTCTCGAATTTCCACCAACCCTTTGAAAAAAAGGAATTCGAGAAGGGGATAAGGATCGTCCTTTGCGATCCTTGGTATACCCTGAATTCTTGATGGACTCAGGGTTCCTTTCCGGCAAATCGGCTACGCGAGAGCGATTTGCTGGAGTGGCACCGCTTGTTCCTACGGAAGGCGGTATATATCAATCGTCGAGAATGCCGCCCATCCAGGCCATCGGATGTTTATCCCCCTCCCAGGGAATGTTTTCGCAAGATGGTTGAGAGGCCACGGTGAAAATGATCTTGCCCGGATAGGGCTCGGCCTCGGAGGCGAAGCGGTAGCCCGTAATAATGCCGCCAAAATAGGAGGGCTCGGCTTTGGTCTTGTGCAGATACAAGCTCCCGTTCACGAGCTTCGCCGCTTCCGCTTCGTAAAAGGTCCAGTAGCCGCTTGCGAACTCTGGCGGGTTCAAAGCGGTCAGGTGCAGCGGATTGCGGCAGATAAGATGGATCTTGGCCACGTCTTCTCCATGCAGATTTGAAGGGCGTCCGGCAGCGGCGGGTCCTTCGAGGCTTTTCAAAAGAGCGAGTCTTGCCCGTTGTTCTTTCGTCCCTTGCCTGATGTGCGCTTGACGGGCGTCATGGCGCTCTCACCGGCGATCGCGGGTTTGTGGCCATCGGCAAATTCTATGTCGAGTCTTGCGCCATCCGCGACAGAGGCCGCAAGATGCAAGGGCTTGCCCTCGCTGTCGCGCACCAGCGCGAAACCGCGCGCGAGAACCTGGCGATAACCCAGCGTTCCAAGCAGCTGACCGAGGGCCGAGAGCCGTGCCTGCTTTTTCGCGAAACTGGCCGCGAATCCTTGTGTGAAGCGCCGGTCGAGGGCCTCCAAACGATGCCGTGAGTGCGCCGTGCGCGCATCCTCGAATTTGATCCGCGCCGCGAAGGCGCGGCCGAGCCTTCTGTGCGCTTCGCCAAGCTTTTGCTCGCGCCTTTCGGTGCCAACCTCAATGCAGCGCCGCAGTCTTTGCTCAAGCGACAGGAGCCGCTGGCCGGCGCGCGCCAGTCGGGCATGCGGTGACTGCTGGACGAGCCTGTGCGACAGGCGGGCGAGAGCAATGCTTGCGCGATCGCGCGCGCGTGCAAGAGCGGTATCGAGACGGCTCGCGGCCCCGTCAAGCCGCTGACGCGGCAATGCGACAATCTCTTCGGCCTGCGGAAGGGCGCGCGCAAGGGCGCGATAATCGGCGTGGCGGCGTTCGAGGAGCCGGTACGCCGCTCCCGTATGACGGCGGCTGAGGTCAGTGACAGCGGCAAGAAGTTCCGCGCGTACCGGAACCGCTTTTTCCGCTGCGCCGGTGGGTGTCGGCGCGCGCAGATCCGCGGCGTGATCGATCAGCGTCCAATCCGTCTCATGGCCGATTGCGGAAATGAGCGGGATGAGGCTTGCCGCCGCCGCCCGCACGACATTTTCCTCGTTGAAACTCCAGAGATCTTCGAGCGAGCCGCCGCCCCGCGCGACGATGATGAGATCCGGACGCGGGAAGCGGCCATGATCCGGCAGCGCATTGAAGCCCGTGATCGCGGCCGCAACTTCTGCCGCCGAGGTCTCGCCCTGGACCCGGACGGGCCAGACGAGGACGTGGCGCGGAAAGCGATCGGCGATACGGTGCAATATATCGCGGATGACCGCGCCTGTCGGCGAAGTGATGACCCCGATGCGGGCGGGCAAAAAGGGCAGGCGGTTTTTCCGCGCCTCGTCGAAAAGCCCTTCGGCGGCAAGAGCACGGCGGCGCTCCTCGAAAAGGGCCATGAGCGCGCCAAGGCCTGCCAGTTCAATCGTGTCTATGACGATCTGATAGCTGGATTTCCCCGGGAAAGTCGTGATCTTGCCGGTGGCAATGACTTCAAGCCCTTCCTTGGGTTTGACGCGCAGGCGCGCGAAAGTGCTCTTCCAGATGACGGCATCGATCCGCGCGTTTTGGTCCTTCAGGCAGAAATAGGCATGGCCGGAGGAATGCGGCCCGCGATAATTCGAGATTTCGCCGCGCACGCGCACGAAGCCGAAGCGATCCTCCAGCGTGCGCTTCAAGGCGCCGGATAATTCACTGACGGTGAGTTCGGGCGTGTTTGTCGGAATGGTCGAGGGCATTGGCGGAAGATGGATGATTTATGGGCTGGCGGGAAGGGGCCTCGCGCTGACGATTTCGCGGCTTTGCCAAGACGGATACGCTGATCGGCTAAGGCCTTTTCAGGCGAAGGGGAAACCGGTTCCGGCGTCCAAAATCCTACTGAAATAGGACCGGTCGAAGAACTCCGATGGATCGTGATTTCCGCGGACTGAAAGCACGGCAAAGCAAGCAGGATCGACCCCGGCAGACACAGGCCGCTCAAAAATGGCGTCAAAGCCAATCCAGTTGTAGACTCCAATCCTCCAAAAAAGTCGATCGCACCCACGAGGTAGCTTTCGGGCGTTCGGACATCAAGGAGGAAACAATGAAACGCTTTGCGGTAGCTACAGTCCTTTTGGCTGGTCCCTGCGTCTTTTTCGTCCCTCAATCATATGCACATGCCCAGGAGAGACACAGGTTCGTCACGCCGTCCGACCTTAAATGGACCGATATTCCCGCGCTGGGAGCCGGCGCGAAAATTGCCATCATCGAGGGACCGATGACCGAAGCCGTGCCTTTTACTGCCATGATTAAGCTTCCAGCGGACTTTAAAATCGCGCCTCACTGGCACCCTGCAGTCGAGCACGTGACTGTAATCTCAGGCACTTTCAACATCGGCATGGGAGACAAACTCGATACGACCAAGACCCAGGCTTTGACCACCGGCAGCGTCGCGATCATGCAGCCCAGAATGAACCACTTTGCCTGGACCAAAGAAGAGACCATTGTTGAGGCCCACGGCATTGGGCCGTGGGAGGTCAATTACGTCAACCCAGCGGATGACCCACGCAAGAAAGCGTACTGATCGACTTTGTCACCTGCTGGTTTCAAGGATCTGGCATGAACCTTCATAGCCGCCAGTATCACTCCTGGATCAATTGGCCGGAGTAGACGATGGGTCCTGTCGGGCCACCGGTCGGCGACCCGCCTTGGGGCTCGACCGTGACGGCAAATGTCGCCTTGTCCACCGTGGCGCCCCCCGGAACGGGCATTTTCAGGGGATCTTTATCGATAAGTCCCATGGATTTAGGGGCTTTTCCCTCGCCGATATACCAGAGTTCGAGGCTCTTTCCCGATGGCACCTCGGCGGCGACCGGCCGCACGAAGACATTCCCTGTGGCAAGATCGACGCGCACGATGAGCGCCGGCTGATCGCCGCCGCGATTCACCGCGGCAATATAGGATTTTGGCTGCTGAGGCGCGTGCAGGAGCGCGCGATCGGTCACCAGAAAGGCGAGGCTCGCTGCAAGCGCGCCTGCGGCAAGTGCGCCACCCCGCCAGCGCGCGCGCGATCGCTGCAGTTTTGCGATCGTGATATCCGCCGCTTGGCCGCCTTCGAGCACCGTGAAGCGCGGCAGATTGTCGAGCGAAGCCTCGATGGCGTCCCAAACGGCAGGCGGCGGGGCAATCTCGGGCACAGCGGCATTCAGAGGCGCGAGCCGCGCTTCCCATGCGTGAAGCGCCTGGCGGGCCGAGGCATCGCGCGCGACGAGGGCCGCGAAGGCGGCGCGTTCTTCAGCGGACAGTGTGCCGAGCACGTATTCCGCAGCGTCAATGTCATAATCCGCGCTCATCTGGACGCTTCCAAGCAGGATTTCAATGCAATGAGACTGCGATGCAGCCAGGTCTTGATCGTATTCACAGGCTTGTCATATCGTTCTGCGAGTTCCTCGCGTGAATAACCCTCGTAATAGGCGAGGAGAATGCAGGTCCGGGCCGGCTCCTCGATCTCGCCGAGGCAGTGGCGAAGGGCCGATAGATCCATCATTTCCGCTTCACGGTCATTGGGTTCCGCGATCTTTTCGGTCCAGTCGATTTCATCTTCCTGATCGGCCGCGAGGGCGGGACCCTTCTGCCGCAACATGTCGATTGACCGGTTGCGAGCGATCGAATTCAGCCAAGCCATGGCTGGCCCCGACTCCGGTGAGAAATTGCGGGCATTTTGCCAGATGCGCAGGAAAACGTCCTGGAGAACATCTTCCGCCAGGGATCTGTTGCGCAGGATACGCAAAGCCACGCTGAAAAGTTTCGGGGCGGTGCGATCATAGAGGTCCTTGAACGCCGCGCGATTGCCTTTTCCTATGGCAAGAAGCAAATTCGCGAGTTCGGTTTTGTCCGTCTTTTGCAAAACGCCTCTCCTGCCAACTCGCCAATGCCCTTCGAGCCTATGCTGCCTGACGGGTTTTGAGAAATTTCTCGCTTGTGCGAGGTTTATAAGGAAAATGCAGCGATGCAAGCGCTGGGGGGCATAATCCGCTGCGTCATGGGAGAGGCGAGGCTCGCTCAGGTCGGCTAGTTGGCAAAAGAAATGCTCGACCGAACGAGCAGAGCTTCGAGGCCGAGTGAACGAGGCCAAGTGTAGAAGGCAAGACTTCAGGAGACCGAGGGGAGAACATGACCTCGTTTGCGCCAGAGCAATATAAGGAAATTCTTCTTTTTCTGGCGACGGCTGGTCTCGTTGTGCCGCTCTTCCGGCGGCTGAAAATCAGCCCGATCCTCGGGTTCCTGATCGCGGGCGTTCTGCTCGGACCTTATGGACTGGGCTCTGTTGCGCGAAAGACAGGCTGGCTCTCGTTTCTGGCTCTCGACAGGGTCGAGCAAATCGAACCCATCGCGGAATTCGGTGTCGTCTTTCTCCTGTTCATGATCGGGCTTGAATTATCCTGGGAGCGCCTGGTTCGTATGCGCCGCCTGGTCTTCGGCCTTGGCGCCTTGCAGGTCTTCGCGTCAGCTGCCGCGCTCGGCGGTCTTGCCTTGCTGCTTGGCGAGGCGCCAACCTCGGCGCTGATCCTCGGTTTCGCCCTGGCGCTTTCCTCCACAGCCATTGTCATCCCGGTTCTTGCCGAGCGTAAAAGGCTTGGAACCATGGGGGGCAGGACAATTTTTTCGGTTCTTCTGTTCCAGGATCTGATGGTCGCGCCGCTTTTATTCATGGTTTCGGTGGCTGGCGCGCACAACGTCAATCTGACAACGGCGCTATTCTCGACCCTGCTTCCCGCGATCGCCGGGTTGAGCCTGATCGTGCTCGGCGGGCGGCTTGTCATGCGGCCATTTTTTCATCAGGTGGCCGCCGCCGGATCGACGGAACTCTTCATGGCCGCCTGTCTTTTGACCGTGATCGGAACGGGAGTGCTCACCGCGATGAGCGGCCTCTCCATGGGACTTGGCGCTTTCATTGCGGGACTTCTCCTGGCCGAAACCGAATATAGGCGGGAGATCGAAGTCACCATCGAGCCTTTCAAAGGCCTGTTCCTTGGCCTTTTCTTTGTGTCGATCGGGGCTGGCCTCAATCTTAACCATGTTGCCTCGGCGCCGCTCAAGACAATTGGGGTTGCCGCCGGACTCATCCTTGTCAAATTCGCCATTACTTTTCTCGCCGGGCGGATCATGCGCCTTGGTCCCCGCGTCGCGCTCGAGTCGGCTCTGCTGCTTGGGCCCGGCGGCGAATTTGCCTTTGTGATGATCGCCGCCGCGATTGCCTACAAATCCATGCCAGCCGATGTTGGCGCCGATACGGAGATAGCAGTCACGCTCTCGATGTTCTTGGTCCCGGCCCTTGGCCTATTGGCGAGCCGTTTGACGCGGCGCGCGCCGGCTGCCGATAAAGAGCTTGCGGAACTCCCCGCTTCCTTCGAAGAGAGCAAGGTGCCGCCAGCCATCATCGTCGGCTATGGCCGGGTCGGCAAGCTCGTGGGCGAAATGCTGCGGGTGCATGGTATTCGCTATCTGGCCGTGGATGCCGATGCTTCGCTGGTTCGGGCCTATCGGAAGGCGGGGATCGATATTTCCTGGGGCAATGCCGCCCGGCCCGATTTTCTTGCGCGCTGCGGTATCGCCAAGGCCAAGGCTCTCATCATTACCATGGATGCCTCGGACGCGGTGGAAGAAATCGTCCGCAATGTGCGTGCCGATCATCCTGAGCTCACCATCGTCGCGCGCGCCCGCGACGCCCAGCATGCAACGCTGCTCTATAAGCTTGGGGTGACCGATGCGGTCCCTGAGACGATCGAGGCGAGCCTGCAATTATCCGAGGCGGTACTCGTTGATCTCGGCGTGCCGATGGGCCTCGTGATCGCCTCGATCCACGAGAAGCGCGACGAATATCGCAAGATCCTCCAGCCCGTTGCCGAGCGCGCCGAGGCAAGACATGCCGTCAAAATGTCGTTGCGCATGAAGGAAATGGCCAAGCGAGCCGCGAAATTGTCGGGGCAGGAATAAGACCAGCGGCGATCACTCGTCTGTGTGATGCTTGCGGATACGCCAGACATTCCAGGCGACGAAGGCGACGATGAAAGGAACGGCGAGCGCGGTCGCGAGTGCCGGGTCCAGATGCTCCTCCTGCCGGTGCAGTCCCTCGAAAACGAGATGCAGGATCGAGGCAATGTAATAGCTGATCGCCGCGACAGAGAGCCCCTCGACGGTCTGCTGGAGCCGCAATTGCAGGCGCACGCGATCGTTCATCTTGCGCAGGAGATCGCTATTCTGGCTTTCAAGATGGATATCGACGCGGGTGCGCAGAAGTTGCGCTGCGCGGGCGAGCTTGCGCGAGAGATTATCCTGGCGGGCTTCCGTCGAGGCACAGGTGCGGATCGCGGGCGTCAGGCGGCGGGCGAGAAAGGCCGCAAAGGTTGGCAGGTTCGGCAAAGGCCGCTCGCCGATGGCATCGAGGCGCAGATTGATCAGCTCGTGATAGGCGCGCGTCGCACCGAAGCGATAAAGGCTTTTCGCCGCGCCTGCTTCGAGTTCGGCGGCAAGCGCGGTCAAACGGTCGAGGAGGCGCCGGTTCGTGTCAAAGCCTTCGCTTCTCTCCATCTCGTTCATCAGCAGCGGCAATTCCGTTTCGATGCGGCGAAGCGAGGGACCGGCGTCTTGAGCTTCTGGAAGACCGAGCAAAGCTAAGGTGCGATAGGTCTCGACTTCGAGCAGGCGTTGGACAAGCGAGCCCGCCTGGGCGGACGTCAGCTTTCGATCGAGCACCAACATGCGCACGAAACCAAAGGCGTCCGGATGAAAATCGGTGGCGACGATAGCAGCGCCCGATTCCACTTCCGAAGCCGCCAATTGGCTTGGCCCGAAGAGGTGCTTGTAAGTTTCGCCTATATATTCCTCAGCCATCAGATGGAGGTCGATGGCGACGAGCAAGGGGCCCGGTTGCGGCAGGAGCCGCATGACGCTCGAAAGTTCATCGGCGCCCGGCTGAAAAGCAAGGGGCTTCCTCTTCGGCGCTTCGTCGCCATTGCCGGGAAATTCCCAGGTATAGGTTGAAAATTCGCCGTGATGCTCCCAGCGCAGCACGGCGGGCGTGAGCTCGACCCGGTGATGCTTGGCCTCCGGCGGGGGCGGAGCCGAGGCCCGGTCGAGGCAGAAGCTTTCGAGCGCTGTGCGCGCCTTCGCGGCCGCCTTGTGATCGGTCATGAAGGCGAAGTGCAGGATGCGCTTGGGCGTATCCATCGCCACGAAAGGCCTGGCGTGGACCTCGGCCAGGACTCTCCCGCGCAAGGGATGCGCGGAAAGCGCTGTCATCTCTCCCGATTTGTCCGACACGCACGTCTCCCTGTCGGGGGCTTTTTATGCGGGCATTCGCAACTGCGCAATGCGACACAAGGCGTGTCAACCAGAGGGATTTCGTATCAGGCCACCGCCTTGATTGCCCGTCCGGTCTTTTCGACGATCTCGCCGATTTGCGCTTCGCTGACGATCAGAGGCGGCGTCAGCACGATGGAATCGCCGGCGATTCGCGTCAGAAGATCGAACTCGTGAAAGGCGCGGTCCATGGCCTCGAAGGCGCGCTTGCCTGGAGCATCGGGCCTTGGGGCAAGATCGATCGCGGCGGTCAGCCCGACATTGCGGATATCGAGCACATTGGGCAGACCTTTCAAGGAATGCACGGCATCCGCCCAAACGGGTTCGAGTTTCAACGCACGCTCGAAGAGCTTTTCCTCGGCGTAGAGATCGAGGGTCGCAAGACCTGCGGCGCAAGCCAGCGGATGGCCGGAATAAGTATAGCCATGGAAGAGCTCGACGGCATGATCCGGCCCTTTCATGAAAGCCTCATAGATTGGCTTGCGAATCAGCACGCCGCCCATCGGGACCGTGCCGGACGTAATTCCTTTGGCAAAAGTGATCATGTCCGGCAAAACGCCATAGCGTTGCGCGGCGAAGGCATAACCCAGGCGTCCATAGCCCGTGATCACCTCGTCGAAAATCAGAAGTATGCCATATTTGTCGCAGATTGCGCGCAGCCGCTCCAGATAGCCCTTGGGCGGCGGCAGGACGCCGGTTGAGCCAGCCATTGGCTCGACGATCACGGCGGCAATGGTTGAGGCATCGTGCAGGCCGACGATCCTTTCGAGCTCATCGGCAAGATGCGCGCCCCATGCGGGTTCGCCCTTCGTGAAAGCCTGCTCAGTGCGGTTGTAGGTTGCGGGCAGATGATCGACGCCTGCGAGAAGATTGCCGAATATCTTGCGGTTGGCGACCATGCCGCCAACGCTGGTGCCGCCAAAACCGACACCATGATAGCCGCGCTCGCGCCCGATCAGCCGCTGCCGCGCGCCTTGCCCCTGGATATTGTGATAGGCGAGCGCGATCTTCAGCGCCGTATCGACCGCCTCCGAACCTGAATTCGTGAAGAAGACATGATCGAGATCGCCGGGCGCCAGCGCCGCGACCCGATTGGCGAGCGCGAAAACCTTCGGATGCGCGAACTGGAAGGGCGGCGCGAAATCAAGTTCAGCCGCCTGCGCCTGGATTGCCGCGACAATCGGCGCGCGGCTATGGCCGGCATTGGCGCACCAAAGACCCGCCGTTCCATCGAGAATGGCGCGGCCATCGGTCCCGAAATAATGCATGTCCTTTGCCGAGGCCAGGATACGCGGGCTTTTTTTGAAGGCCCGGTTGGCGGTGAAGGGCATGAAATAGGCTTCGAGATCGTTAGGAAGCAGCGCTTTTGCCGAAGACGCAGAGGGCATGGAAGGCTCCGCCAATGGAAGAACTGATGTCAATTTTAGATGGTTTTTCACGGCCAGGGAAAGTGCATTGCACTGCACGGCCATAGCATGTTAATGTTGTAAACATAAGAACATCCGGAACCGTGGGGGCAAAGATGTTTACGGACTTCATCCTCGCCAGTCTGCACCACCTTGCGGTCTTTACTCTCGTTGCGGTTGTGGCCTGCGAGCTCGTCCTGCTACGGCCCGGGATCGATGGTCCCACGATCAAACGGATCGGTATTCTCGATCTGATCTATGGGGCTGTCGCGGGCCTGGTTGTCGTGGCGGGGTTCGCGCGGGTTTTCTTTGGCGCGAAAGGCCCGGATTATTATTTCGCCAATTATATATTCTGGACCAAGATCGGTCTGTTCGCGGCCATAGGCTTGATCTCGATCCCGCCGACTTTGCGTTTCATCGCTTGGCGGCGCGAGCTGAAACGCGATCCGAAATGGCTGCCGGGTCCGTTGGAAGTGCGCAAGATCAAGCGCTTCATCCATGTCGAGGCGGGGCTGCTTATCTTTTTGCCGATCCTTGGCGCGGCCATGGCGCGCGGATATGGATTCTTGCAATAGAGCGTGTCCAGCAAAAGTGGAAACCGGTTTTGCGTCCGGACACGCGACAAAAGAAATACTAAAGAGCAAGATTGCGATTCAAAGATAAGCCATCTTGCAATAGAAGGGCGTGCAATCAGCAGCGGTCCTCGCACCAGTCGCAAAAGCCCTTGCGGCCGAGTTTAGAAATCATGAAGACCACAGCGGCGATGAAGGCGGGACCAGCATTTGCCAAGCCGGGGATTTGCTGAAGCACGAAGGGCAGATCTTCCATATTCGCGGCATTCGGCCGGTCGCAAAAATATTTCAGGAAATGCCCGGCGAGGACGGCGAAGAAATCGCGCTCATACCTGATGCGCAAAATGAACAGCCTCGGATCGGAGGGCGTCATCATCTGACCGCTATCGGCCTTCGAGCTATTGTCTATGTCGCTCAGAAGTTGCCATTGCCAGCTTTCTTCCCAATCCGGCGCCGCGATTTTCCGGTCGGAGAGGTCCCATCGCCGTCTGGCGTGGGTCTCGCTTGCGCCGATTTCCGCTTCCGTTGCCGGTTCGCAATCGGCGATCGGTTCCTTGATGAGAATTTCGAGAGCGCGCGAGATCTGCAATTGATCGAGTTCGGACCATTCCGCTGCATTTGCGAAATCTTCGATGGGCCGGCCATATTCCGCAATCAGAAGCGCGCCGAAGAGTTTGAGAGCGTTTTCCAGATCTGCTTGCGAATGAGGCATTGGAATGGGCCACAAGGAAAGGACAAGGCGTTCTGCGTTAAACCGGCGGCACAATCAAGCCGGGTGCAAAACCCTGTTGCATTTCCTGACCCGTTAATCGCGAGAAATCGAGCGCAAAAGCGGGTCCTCCGCCGTCTGGCGTTGGTCCCGCTTGCGCGATTTCCACTTCCGATGGCGCTTTGCAACCGGCGATCGGTTCCTGGATGAGAATTTCAGGAGCGCGCTAGATCTGCAATTGATCGAGTTCGGACCATTCCGCCCCGCTTATCGGGTCTTATGGATCCGATGTGTCTTATGAACTGTAGCCGGTGCCTGCGGCATTGTCGCAACCGAACGTTGCTCGTACATTTGGCCTGTTGCTGCCCTCGGCGGAATTTGGCCGCCCCCGTAGTACAGGGCCTGCGCATTAGCGCCGGAAGCAAGGCCCACACATAAGCCACCAACGATCATCGCAATCCCGAAAAGCTTGTTCATAGTCAACTCCATAGCTCAAGTGCAAACTGTCTCCTTCCCACTTGTCGCCATTTCTCCGTGGCCACTGCCCCGGAAGATAATTTCCTTTGCCCATATTGCAACTGCGGCCGTTTGTACCGGACGGTACAGAAAGGCGAGATTTCGCCTGCCGGGCTTGAAACGCACAGGGCGAGTAGATGGAATGGCCTATCCTGCCGAGAGTGATCACAATAATTTTAATGCCGATCGAACGATCAAGATATCGCTTAGGAACTACTCTTCAGTGCAGCTCGTCATTCACGCACAGGCAATCGGACGTCTGCAATTTTAGATTGTGGTGATCGCGCGCTACAGTCTAAGCGTTATGCCGGGCAACCTGTCTACCAACGTTGACCAGCCAACATTCGGTCCGACTCAAATGCGACGGAACGCGCTCGCTCTTGACCGCGGTATTGCTTATCGCTGCGCTATCGATGCGAATATGCGAGAGCCAAAAGCGAAAATATTAGGATCATAGATCGCCGAGCTTCGGCTACTACCGTCCCATGATTGATTACGAGCGAATCATGATTCGCAATGATGCAGGTCTCGTCTGCCGGTGAGTGCGCAAGATGACCGCGAAGACCGTCTCTTTAAAGTTTCTCCTTATACCACAGGTCATAAAAGATGGCCTGTGGTGCCACTCTCGAATTCGGCTCAACCTTTGAAAACGCGAAAATTCGAGAAAGGAACCAAGGGTCGCTCTTTGCGACACTTGGCATTAATGACGGGTTCGCAACTATTCTCAAGCGGCGAAACCGCCGCCTCAGCCTTAGCGCGCCTTCCGATTAGATTGAAGTCAAACCGGCGGCACAATCAAGCCGGGTGAAAAACCGCGTTACAATTCCTGACCTGTCAATCGCGACAAATTGAGCGCAAAAGCACTTTCATCATTTCTCTTTAAACCTGAAGCGTTTTAGAAAAACGTGAGGGGTCTCATCTCGTTCTTTGGTTACGTTGCGAGGCGGTGCGAGACAGCATCCGGCTTCGGGGAAAGGCGCAATGATTTTTGCTCTCCTGGCACTCGCCGCTTTCGCGGCAGGCTTCATCAATGCGATCGCGGGGGGCGGCTCATTCCTGACCTTCCCGGCACTCATCGCCGCCGGCCTGCCGCCTATCCATGCCAATGCCTCGAGCACGGTCGCACTTTTCCCGGGCCAGGTCGCGACGGCCTATGCCGCGCGTGACGGCTTGCGCGCGGCCTCCAAGGATCATCGCATCAATGTCCCGGTTCTGGCGGTTATCAGCCTCATCGGCGGCTTGATCGGCGCGATCCTGCTTCTGTTGACCCCG
>Ga0306918_10000443_pt1 | contig 18637 bp, 16 predicted proteins | sample tim00Cox0000000H_FD_203315 | JGI IMG/M metagenome (GOLD analysis project Ga0306918, IMG submission 203315) | Lab enrichment of tropical soil microbial communities from Luquillo Experimental Forest, Puerto Rico - timezero.00C.oxic.00.000.00H (v2)... | ecosystem: Environmental > Terrestrial >... | reverse complement strand
TTCAGCTGGCCGCGCGGCACCGCTGCGACCGAGCCGCTCGGCAACGAGCCGGCCGAGGCGGCGGGCACGAGCACAAGCGCGGCCAAGGCTATCGCGACCGGCGGGCAGCGCGCCGGAGTGGATGAACCTCAGAACGGCCAGGCCGCAGCGGGCGAGCCGAAACGCCAGCGCCGCGCGCCGCGGTCGAATGCGCCGCGGCCGTTCTCGTTCCAGGGCATGTTCCGCTGGTAGCGGCGTTCGCGGCTTCCGAGCCACACCGTCATGGCCGGGCTTGTCCCGGCCATCCATGTCTTTACGACGTCAAGAAAGACGTGGATGCCCGGCCTCGTGCCGGGCATGACGAGTTGAGGATCACCCGCTGCTGTAAGCCTTGAACGACAGGAAGCCGCCAATCACCAGCAGCACGATGCCCGCAACGGTGATCAGCCCCGTGTTCTGACCGAACCCGGCCGCCATCTCTGCAAGCCGCGTCGGCAACAGTATTCGAATCAGCCCGCCGATAAGCGCGAGCCACCCCAGGATCGTCACCAGCGCCGGCCAGCCGCCGCTCCAGACATTGTGTACGCGCACGATCGCCAGCCCGGCGACGAACAGCAGCACGCCGGAGAGAAAGATCAGCGCGGGCTCGCGCGAAACTTGCTCCGCCAGTGCCGGAAAGGCGCCGAGGTTGAGCAGCATTCCGAGCGCAATCGCGGCGAGCGTGGGGCCGATCAGTCCGGCGATGGTTTTGGAGGTTGGCATGTTGGCCTCCTATCTTATTGCTTGGACGAAGCGGAGCGGTCTGTCCTTATCAGGCACTCAGCCGTTTCTGCATCGCAACGATCTCTTCTCCGGCCATTTTCTCACCTGGATCGTCCCAGGGCGCTTGCTCATATCCAAGTCGAGAATAGAACCCAACAGCATCGATAGCAGCATTGGTGACAACCCGGCTGCGGCCCGCCGTCGAAATGAATCGTTCGGCAACTGCGATCATCGCGCGGCCTATTCCGCGACGCTGAAAACGCGGCTCTATCGCGACCAATCGCAACACGGCCGTTTCGCAACCTAGAAAATCCACGCGCAAGGTGCCCAGTAGCTCGCCGCCCTGCCAGAAGCCCATGAAATGGTTGGCCGCCGATCGATCGTCGGGATGATGACGATCATAGCCACTTCGGCCACGCCCATTGAAGAGAACAGCGTCTCGCAGGTCGTGCATCGCTGCGAGTTCGAACAGATCTCGAGGGGGTCTTAGTTCGGCCAATCCAGCCCTCGTGTTGCGATTAGTGCGCGATCGGCAGCATGCTGTTGATCAGCGGCTCCCTAGCGCCGGTTCACCGGAGCATGCAGCGCCCGCACCCCAATGGAATGTCCATGACCACTCCAACAGAAATTCTGATTTGTACCAAGCAGGACTACAACCAAATACTCGATGACCTACATGAATTCTGGGGTGCGCGGGATATCCGTCACCTGCACCACCCGTTCCTGATTCACGAGTTTGGAAACTCGGCGTTCGTGATTCGCAGGGAAGCCCAGGTCGTCGCGTACTTGTTTGGTTTCATTTCGCAGACCGAGCCGGTGGGATACGTGCATGCGGTTGCCGTCCGAATGTCCGCGCGCCGGCAAGGCTTGGCGCACCGGCTTTTCCACCACTTCGTGCAGTTTGCTCAGCAGCGCGGTTGCAGGCATGTCAAGGCGATAACCACGCCGAAAAATTTGGACTCTATTGCATTCCATGAGAGCCTCGGCATGCAGCTGCTCGGCGAACCGAACATCGATGGAATCCCGATGATTCCCGACTATGCGGGACGCGGCGCGCCGCGCGTGGTTTTTTTGGAAGTCGATCTAACGCACAACGCCTTCACGTTCCGGCTTCACTCCGTCGCGCCACGAATGTCCCATTGGGCTGATGGAAGATCAGTTCGTCGACCGTGCCGTCCGGCCCGCGCCGAAACTCGACGCGGAATCCCGCCAACTCGACGATCGTGAAGGTGCCGCCCTGGTAGGGACGCAGCCGATAGGTCGGCTGATTCGAAGGTTTCAGCGTGAGCTCGCCATTGGCATCGAGCGCTACCACGTGGGTCGTCGCTCCATGGCTGAACGTGCCGGTGCAGGCTGCGCGGAAGCCTGCATCCATGCAGTCGCCGGCGGGAACGCGAGTGAACACGATGTCTTTGACCAGCAGTTCGAACGGGGCGGAGAGGCTCGCGATGTTGCCTTCGCGGTCGGTCGCAAACGAGATCGCGAGCCGATCCGGCAGTAGGCGCCCCGCCGCCTCCGGCAGTTCGAACGTGTCGTAGTGCCGATGCGCGAGCGGCGCGGAAAGGCCGCGATATGCCCAGTGCAGGCCGTCGCCCGCCTGGGTAATGACGATGCGGCCGTAACCGGGATGCTCGTATTCACCGGCATACTCGCCGAGATCATGGCTCGGCCGCGTGCCTGCCCGGTGCAGCGTTTTTCGCGCCTGCCGATCGATATCCAACTGCGCCACGGCCTTGCCGCGTCGCTCGCGAAAGAGCTCGAGCCACGGTACCGGTTCCTTGCCGCAAACCCGGTCGAACACGAAGTTGGTCACAATATCCGTGACCGGGCTTGGATCGCGATTGGTGAACACGGCGACGCCGATGCCGCGCTCCGGCAGCATGCTCATCAGCGTGCCCCAGCCGAGCCAGCCGCCGCCGTGCGCGACGGCGCGCTCGCCGCGGTAGCTGTAGACGCTGTGGCCGAGGCCGTAATGCACGTCGCCGACCTCGGCGAACTCGGAAGTCGCGACATGCACGCGCGGCTTCTGCATTTCCCGGATCAGGGCGGGCGACAGCAACCGCTGCCCGTTAAATTCGCCCTTGTCGAGATGAAAGCGGAGCCAGTTCGCGATGCCGGCAATGGAAGCATTGATCGCGCCTGCGGGCTTGGTGCTGATCGGCCAGAGTTGCGTGCGCTGGCGCGTATCGCCATCCATCGCATAAGCCGCCGCCGCGTCGGGGGCTTGCGCCAGAGCCTCGGCCGTAAAGCTGACTGTCATGTCCAGTTTGTCGGTGAGGCGCGCGCGGGTGAATTCCTCCCAGCTCAGGCCGCTGATGCGCTCTGCCACCATGCCCGCCGCCAGGTAGCCGAGATTCTGGTATTGGAACGCGTTGCGGATGTCCTCGCTCGGCTCGAGGTGGCGCAGCGCCGCCAGCATCTGCGCGGCGGAAAAGTCGCCCGGCATATGGATCCAATCATGGCGCGGCAAACCCCAATGGTGGCACAGCAGGTCGCGCACGCTGACCCGATCCGTCGCCACCGGATCATGCAGGCGAAATTCCGGAAGGTAGTCGCGGACCGGCTTGCTCCAGTCCAACCGCCGCTCGTCCACCAAGAGAGCCAACCCCGTGGCCGTGAAGGTTTTCGTGATCGAGCAGATCATGAACTGGGTGTCGGTGGTTGCCGGCAAACCGGCTTCGACGTCGCGCTGGCCGAATGCCTTGAGCAACGCCACCTCGCCGTTCTGCACGACCGCGATGGCCAGGCCGGGAATCTTCCACGTGCCCATCGCCTCGGCGATGAGGGCTTCGAGTTCAGGAATGAAGGCGGCAAGCGGCACGCTATTCGCGGCGGATTGGTCGGCCATGGAGGGATTCCTCGACTGGAGCGGCAATATCTTTACGATTGCGAAGGCACTGCGCACATGAACACGGGATTCTGTACGTTCTGAAGCAGGCCATGGATTACGACAAGACGGACATGGCGGCCGCGTAAGATGCGGGCCGGAGCTACGCGCCGGCCGCGCTCGCGCAGTGGCTTGACGTTATTCACTGACAGCCGATATGCGCGCCAACCGCTCCGCGGTCGGTGATCGGCTAACCCGCCGGCACCGAAGACAGCCACCATCCGTCGCCGATCAGAACCGCGCTGGCGTCGGGTTCGTCATCGCGAACGAGCGAGCGCGCCTTCCAAAGCTCTCCGGAATGGAATGCCGCAGTGACGTGCGCTGCTTCGCCAGCGTCCCACGCGCCCCGGCACGGAATGAATCCGCAATAGCCGAGCACCTTCGCGGTGAACGAACCGTTGCGCCGCGTAATCAGCAGGCTGACACCGGCGCCCTGGGAGCCGGTCAGCGGAAGCAACAGCTTGCCGCCCTCGCGCAACGCGTCGAGCCAACCGGCGGCGGGCCGCGACGCACCGGCATTGACATAAATCGCGTCGCAGCGGGGCAGGTCGTTCCCGACGCCCGACGCGGCGCGCACCTCCACATTGTCCCAAGGCTTCAGGTTTGCTGCGGCGCGCCGCGCCAGCTCCGGCTCTATCTCATAGGCAATGACTTTGCCGGACGGCCCCACCAGCAACGCGAGAATCGCCGTGTAGTATCCGGTTCCGCAGCCGATATGCAGCACGGTATTTCCGCGCGCCGGAGCCAGCGCGCCGAGCAATTGCCCGTGCAGGCATGGCTCGCCGTTGTTAATGTGCTTGCCCCGGTCGAGCGCAAACAGCACGTTTTGATAAACGTGGATCGGATCATCGCTTGGCGTCGGCACCTGGCCGCCGATGGGCGATACCGCGAGCCAGGGTCCTGGCCCTAAGAAATATTCGCGCGGCACCAGCTCGAACGCGCGTTCCAGGTCGTCGCGCAGCGCGCCGCCGCCGGCAGCCGCGAGCTTGGCGTAGAACTCGCGGCAGGCAGCCAGACGATCGTGCTTTTTCTGCTTCATTCGGACATTTCTAGCGCGTAGCCCGGATGGAGCCCCGCGCAGCGGGCAAAATCCGGGGCAGTTGTGCTGCAAGGCGAGATCGATCCCGGATGTCGCTTTGCTCCATCCGGGGTACGAGCCGGCGGGAGGATACGCGCGGAACTTCAGCCGTATTGATTTGCATCAGCACCCGTCGCGCGTGTGATGTGTATGAGGATGGCGGCCGCGCTTTGTTCGGGACTTAATCTCGTCACGTCGAGCGTCAAGGTGGTCGGTGTCTTTGGGTCGAGCACGACGTGGCGTCGGCTTTTGTTGATCGCGTCGGCGGGATCGATGCATTTGAACTGGCCGACGCGTTCGGGCAATTGGATGCGGCGTACCAATTCGGCCTCTTCGCACAACAGGCGCACCGGGATGAAGCTCGCGCCGCGCCGCGCCGCCGCCTCGCGAACGCGGTGAAATATCGCCTCGTCGATGGGATCTCCCTCCACGAGTTCCTGGGTCAGGATGAAGTTCGTCTCCGGCTTTACCAGGGTTGCGATCGTTTCGAGCACCGCGTCGCGTACTTTGGCAACCTGGCTCCAAACGGCATCCGGCAGGGGCGTCATGCCATCCGCGTCGATGAGGCCGAAAATGGGATTATTGATCCAGTGATTGTCGACCACTTTGGCGCCAATCCGGCGGGCAAGGGCGCGTGCGATTGTGAGTTTGCCGGTGCCGGCGAAACCCACGAGGTAGACCACGAGATTGCTCACTGAAGAATGGGTCGCCATTGAGCGCCGCAAGAATAGTCTTAGTTGGCCATGTTGGCACGAATTTCCGTGTTGCTCATCAGCTTGGCGATCTTGCCCTGCAAATAGCGAAGCGTGATCGCGTGGTGCTCCGCCTCGTAGGAGCCGACGCATTCGCGCGCCAGCACGACGGGCAAATCGCGCTGGTAGGCGTCGATCGCGGTCATGCGCACGCAGGAATGGGTGTTGATTCCCGCAATGATGATTGGGTCGGGCTTTAGCTCGTGCAGCATCCGGTCGAGATCGGTCCCGAAGAACGCGCTGTATCGTTTCTTCACCAGTACGATGTCGGACGCAGCAACCTGCAGCTCCGGGACAATCTGGCAGCCCGGCGTACCTTTGATCGTAACCCGAGTGTTGTTGGCGCGCATCTCGGGAAACGCATCGCTCAAGTCGGGCTCGAATTCCTGACGGACCCAGATGATGGGATTGCCGCGGCTGCGCATCATCGCGACAAGCTCGTTCGTGGATTGAACGAGCGTTTCACGTGCGTGAGCCGGCCAGCGGTCGAGAAAATCGCGCAACATATCGACCACGATCAGCACCGGCCGTTGCATGCCGCGAAGCGTAACGGAACCGCGCAAGAGCACAAAGCGCGTAGCCCGGATGGAGCCCGCGCAGCGGGCGAAATCCGGGGCAAGTCGCGCCGTACGGTGAGGCGGGCCCCGGATTTCATCCGGGCTACACGTCGCCCCCGTAAACACGATTCACGCCATTACTGGGTCAAGCGTTTTTTCGACTACGAACCTAAATAATTCTCTTGACTACGAAATGCGCTTATGCTGGAGAGAATTGGGTGAACCAATTCTCAGGGCTGTTTGACAGGTGAATACGGTGGCTTCGACTCCGGCGCGGATTGCGTTCGGGTCGCGGCGGCGCGTTGCCTTCACCGCGGCAGCGTGGTTGCGCCCATGAGAAATTTGTCGACGGCGTGCGCGGCTTGGCGGCCTTCGCGGATCGCCCACACCACCAGCGACTGGCCGCGCCGCATGTCTCCCGCGGCGAACACCTTCGGATTGGAGCTTTGATAGGAGACGGTGTCGGCCTTGACGTTGCCGCGCGCGTCGAGCTCGAGGGATAGCTCCTTGATCATGCCTTCGTGCACGGGATGCACGAAGCCCATGGCGAGCAGCACGAGATCGGCGTCGAGCTCGAATTCGGTCCCCGGCATCGGCTTGATCTTTCCGTCGACGCGTGCGCAGTGCAGCTTCTTGACCACGCCGTCGCCTCCGGAAAATTTCGTGGTCATCACCGCGAAATCGCGCTCAGCGCCTTCCTCGTGGCTCGCCGAGGTGCGCAGCTTCAACGGCCAATCCGGCCAGGTCAGCAGCTTGTTCTCCTTGAGCGGCGGCTGCGGCAAAATCTCGAAATTCACCACCGACACCGCGCCCTGGCGGAACGCGGTACCAATGCAGTCGGAGCCGGTATCGCCCCCGCCAATGACGATGACCCGCTTGCCGCCGGCGAGAATCGGCGCGCTCTCGTCCTGCGGCTCGCCGCTCACGCGCCGGTTCTGCTGCGGCAGGTAATCCATGGCGAAATGGATGCCGTTAAGCTCGCGCCCCGGAATCGGCAGGTCGCGCGCGTGCTCGGCGCCGCCGGCGAGCACCACCGCGTCGTAGTCGTCGAGAAGTTTGCCGGCCGGCACGTTGACGCCGACATGGGCGCCAAAATGGAACGTGACCCCTTCCGCCTCCATCTGCACGATACGCCGCGCGACGATGTGCTTCTCCATCTTGAAGTCGGGAATACCGTAGGTCAGCAATCCGCCGGCCTTGGCATATTTCTCGAACACATGAACGTCATGCCCGGCACGGGCGAGCTGCTGCGCGCAGGCGAGGCCCGCAGGGCCTGAGCCGACGATGGCAACCTTCTTTCCGGTCTTCACTGACGGCGGTTCCGGTCTGACCCAGCCTGCGGCGAAGGCGCGGTCGGCGATCGCGCATTCGATGGTCTTGATCGTCACCGGATTGTCGTCGAGGTTGAGCGTGCACGAGGCTTCGCACGGCGCCGGGCACACTCGGCCGGTCACCTCGGGGAAATTGTTGGTGCTGTGGAGATTGCGCGCAGCCTCGTGCCAGTTGCCGCGATAGACTAGATCGTTCCAGTCCGGAATCTGATTGTTCACCGGGCAGCCCCGCGGCGCGCCGGTAACGTCGGTGTGGCCGTGGCAATACGGGATGCCGCAGTCCATGCAGCGCGCCGCCTGCGTCCTGGTTTCTTCTTCCGGCAGCGGCAGGACGAATTCGCGCCAATGCTTGATGCGCTCTTCGACCGGCTGGTAGTGACGGTCGTTGCGCTCGAACTCGAGAAATCCGGTGACCTTGCCCATCCGCTATTCGGCGGCCTGCATCGTGCCCGCCTTCTCCATCTCGGCGAGCGCACGGCGGAATTCCAGCGGCATCACCTTGCGGAACATCGGGCAGTAGCGCTTCCAGTCGGCGAGAATTTCCGCCGCGCGCGCGGAGCCGGTCAGCTTGGCGTGGCGCGTGATCAGAAGGTGCAGGCGCTCGGCGTCATAGCGGGTCATGTCTTCCAGCACCTCGACCAGGTCGTGCGATTCGAGATGCTGGTGATAGATGCGCTCTGAGACCTCCTCTTCCGCCGGCATCGGCTCTAGCTCGATCATCGCCATGTTGCAGCGCGTCTTGAACGTGCCGTCCTCGTCGAGCACGTAGGCGATGCCGCCGGACATGCCAGCGGCGAAATTGCGGCCGGTGCGGCCGAGCACCACCACGATGCCGCCGGTCATGTATTCGCAGCAATGGTCGCCGGCGCCCTCGATGACCGCGATGGCGCCGGAATTGCGTACCGCGAAGCGCTCGCCGGCAACGCCGCGGAAATAGCATTCCCCCTCGATCGCGCCGTAGAGCACCGTGTTGCCGATGATGATCGAGCGCTCCGGCACGATGCCGGCGTCCGCGGTCGGTCGCACGATGATGCGCCCGCCGGAAAGCCCCTTGCCCACGTAATCGTTGGCGTCGCCTTCGAGCTCGAAGGTAATGCCGCGCGCGAGCCAGGCGCCGAAACTCTGGCCCGCGGTGCCGGTGAATTTCACCTGAATCGTGTCGTCGGGCAGCCCGGCATGATCGTAGCGCTTGGCCACCTCACCTGACAGCATGCCGCCAACGGCGCGGTCGGTATTTCTGATTGCACTCGAGATTCGCACCGGCGCGCCCTGCTCGAGCGCCGGCCGCGCTTCCGCAATCAGCTTGCGATCGAGGATGTCGTGGATCTTATGATCCTGCGGCTCGCAGTTATAGACGTTCACGCCTTGCGGTGCGTCCGGCTTGTGGAACAGCTTCGAGAAGTCCAGTCCCTTGGCCTTCCAGTGCTCGACCACGTGGCGTTTGTCGAGCATCTGCATCTCGCCGATCATCTCGTTGAAGGTGCGATAGCCCATAGCGGCCATCAGCTCGCGCACCTCTTCGGCGACGAAGAAGAAATAATTGATGACGTGCTCGGGCTGGCCGACGAAGCGCTTGCGCAGCACCGGATCCTGGGTGGCGACGCCGACCGGGCAGGTGTTGAGGTGGCACACGCGCATCATGATGCAGCCCGCCGCGATCAGCGGCGCGGTGGAGAAGCCGAACTCATCGGCGCCGAGCAGCGCCCCGACCACGACGTCGCGGCCGGTGCGCATGCCGCCGTCGACCTGCACCGCGATGCGCCCGCGCAGCCGGTTGGCCACCAAGGTCTGGTGCGTCTCGGCGAGGCCGATCTCCCAGGGTGAGCCTGCGTGCTTGATCGAGGTGAGCGGCGAAGCGCCGGTGCCGCCTTCAAAGCCGGCGATGGTGACGTGGTCGGCGCGCGCCTTGGACACACCGGCCGCGACCGTGCCGACACCTACCTCCGACACGAGCTTCACCGAGACGAGCCCATCGGGGTTGACGTTCTTGAGATCGAAGATGAGCTGCGCCAGGTCCTCGATCGAATAGATGTCGTGGTGCGGCGGCGGCGAGATGAGCCCAACGCCGGGCGTCGAGTGGCGCACGCGCGCGATGATCGTATCGACCTTGTGCCCGGGCAGCTGGCCCCCTTCGCCGGGCTTGGCGCCCTGCGCCATCTTGATCTGCATCATGTCGGAATTGACGAGGTATTCCGTCGTGACGCCGAAGCGCCCGGATGCGACCTGCTTGATCGCCGAGCGCATGGAATCGCCGTTCGGCAGCGGCTTGAAGCGGTCGGCCTCCTCGCCGCCCTCGCCGGTGTTCGACTTGCCGCCAATGCGGTTCATCGCGATCGCGAGGGTGGTGTGCGCCTCGCGCGAGATCGACCCGAACGACATGGCGCCGGTCGAGAAGCGGCGCACGATGTTCTTCGCCGGCTCGACTTCGTCGATCCGGATCGGCTGGCGCCCGTCCTCGCTCGCGGATTTGAGGCGGAACAGGCCGCGGATGGTGAGCAGCCGCTCGGACTGCTCGTTCGAGACCTTGGCGTAGGCGCGGTATTCGTCCGGCAGATTGCCGCGCACCGCGTGCTGGAGCGCCGAAACCGTGGCCGCGTTCCAGGCATGATCTTCGCCACGCACCCGGAACTGATACTCGCCGCCCACATCGAGGGCGTGGCGGTAGATCGGTGCGTCGCTGAACGCATCGCAATGCCGGCGCACCGTCTCCTCGGCGATCTCCGCGAGCGCCACGCCTTCGATGCGGGTCGCCGTGCCGGTGAAATATTCCGCGACGAAATCCGATTTCAGCCCGACGGCGTCGAAAATCTGTGCGCCGCAATAGGACTGGTACGTGGAGATGCCCATCTTGGACATCACCTTGAGGATGCCCTTGTCGATCGACTTGATGTAGCGCTTGACGAGTTCCGTCTCGTCGAGCTTTTGCGGGAGATCGTCCTTCATCGCGATCAGCGTCTCGAAGGCGAGGTAAGGGTTGATCGCCTCCGCACCGTAGCCGGCCAGGCAGCAGAAGTGGTGCACCTCGCGCGGCTCGCCCGACTCGACCACAAGGCCGACCGAGGTGCGCAGCCCCTGGCGGATCAGGTGATGGTGCACGGCCGCGCAGGCGAGCAGCGACGGCATCGGCACGTTCTCGGCGCCGGCGCGGCGGTCCGACAGAATGATGATGTTGATGCCCTCGCGCACGGCGGCCTCGGCGCGCACGCAGAGCCGGTCGAGCGCCTCTTTGAGGCCGCCGGCGCCCTGCTCGGCGGGCCAGCTGGTGTCGAGGGTGCGCGACTTGAAATGTCCGTCGCCGACTGCGGAAATGGCGCGGATCTTTTCCAGATCGGCGTTGGTAAGGATCGGCTGGCGCACTTCCAGCCGCTTGAGACGCGAGCTGCCTTCGAGATCGAACAGGTTCGGCCGCGGCCCGATGATCGAGACCAGACTCATGACCAGCTCTTCGCGGATCGGATCAATCGGCGGATTGGTGACCTGCGCGAAATTCTGCTTGAAATAGGTGAACAGCAGTTTGGGCTTATCCGACAGCGCCGATATCGGCGTGTCGTTGCCCATCGAGCCCACGGCTTCCTCGCCCTGAACCGCCATCGGCGCCATCAGGATGCGCAGGTCTTCCTGCGTGTAGCCGAAGGCCTGCTGGCGATCGAGCAGCTCGAGATTGGACAGCGCGGCTTTCTCCGGCACCGCCGGCAGATCCTCGAGCACGATCTGGGTGTGCGCGAGCCATTGCTGATACGGATGACTCTTTGCCAGCGTCCTTTTCAGCTCCTCGTCGGGGATGACGCGGCCCTCATCGAGATCCACCAGCAGCATCTTGCCCGGCTGCAGCCGCCACTTCTCGACGATCTCGCTCTCCGGAATCGGCAGCACGCCCACTTCCGATGCCATGATGATGCGCTCGTCGCGGGTGACGAAGTAGCGCGCGGGGCGCAAGCCGTTGCGGTCGAGGGTGGCGCCGATCTGGCGGCCGTTGGTGAAGGCGATTGCCGCCGGGCCGTCCCACGGCTCCATCAGCGCGGCGTTGTATTCGTAGAAGGCGCGCCGCTCCTCGTCCATGAGCGGATTGCCCGCCCATGCTTCGGGAATCATCATCATCATGGCGTGGGCGAGCGAGTAGCCGCCCTGCACGAGAAACTCGAGGGCATTGTCGAAGCAGGCAGTGTCCGACTGGCCCTCATAGGAAATCGGCCAGAGCTTGTTGATGTCGTCGCCGAACAGGTCCGAGGCGACCGACGCCTGGCGCGCCGCCATCCAGTTCACGTTGCCGCGCAGCGTGTTGATCTCGCCGTTGTGGGCGATCATGCGGTAGGGATGCGCGAGCGACCAGGTGGGGAACGTATTGGTGGAGAAGCGCTGGTGCACCAGCGCGAGCGCGGTCTCGAAATCCTTGTCGTGCAAGTCGGGATAATAGGTGTCGAGCTGATCGGCCAGGAACATGCCTTTGTAGATGACGGTGCGGCAGGAAATCGACACTGGGTAATAGCCCGAGAGCCTGCGCTCCTTGCGCGTATAGATCGCGTGCGAAATCGACTTGCGCAGGATATAGAGGCGCCGCTCGAACTCGGCCTCGCTCTTGATCTTTTTGCCGCGGCCGATGAACACCTGCAGATGCACCGGCTCAGTCGGCTTGACCGATTCACCAAGCGTCGAATTGTCGGTCGGCACCTCGCGCCAGCCGATGAGCGTCATGCCCTCGCGCTTGACCACCTGCGAATAGATGTCGCGAATGACCTGCCGCCAGTCGCGATCGCGCGGCATGAACAGCGCGCCGACCGCATACTCGCCGGGTTTCGGCAGGTTGAATCCGAGTCGCGCCGCCTTCTTGGCGAAAAACTTGTGCGGGATCTGCACCAGAATTCCGGCGCCGTCGCCGGCGCGCGGATCGGCGCCGACGGCGCCGCGATGCTCGAGATTGCGCAGGATCGCGAGCGCATCCTCGGCCAGCTTGTGCGATTTGCGGCCCTTGATGTCGGCGATGAAGCCGACCCCGCAGGAATCCTTCTCGAGCGCCGGATCGTAAAGCCCTTGCGCTGCGCCGCTGGTGCTCGGCGCAGCCTCGTAGCCCTGTCCGTTCGCGCGATGAGGTGCCGCGCCCATACGCATCCTCGCGTTTCCCACCGGCAGGAGCGCCGATGCGGAAGTTGGCGCACCTTTGGCATCGCGGCGCCGACCGGCGACGCGGCTGCACCCAGCAGCGCTGGTCATTGGCGGCCTTTTCGCCCCTAACAGGTTCAAGCGCGTGGCCGCTCGTGTTCGGCGATTCCGCGATGCCGTCGGCGCAGGCCGATCGGCCTCCGTTTCCGATGCGGACCAGCTAAGGCCAGTCCGAACCGGTGGAACCGCAACTGGGACAGCAATGCTGTCCTACTTTACCCTGCCAAATTCTACCCGTGAACGCAAGGCTTCGCCTATCGGGAAATGCCGTCTTCCCGTGGAAGTTTCCACATCGGCGGCAGTAATTGGCTCGCCGCCCGATTTCCTCGGCGCGTGTAGGGTGGCAAGGCGTACTCGTCTGCCGCGACCTCACGAGAGAGCATAATGAATTTCGCCAGCGACAACGCGGCCGGGATCGCACCGGAAATTTTAGCCGCCATCGCACGCGCGAGCGAAGGGGCTGCGCTCGCCTACGGGCGCGATTCCTGGACCGCGCGCGCGGAGCAACGCTTTGCCGAAATCTTCGAGCGTGAGGTTGCCGTGTTCCTGGTGGCAACGGGGACCGCGGCCAATGCGCTTGCGCTCGCCCATCTCGCTCCGCCCTGGGGCGCGGTGCTGTGCCATCGCGAAGCGCACATCGCCACCGACGAATGCGGCGCGCCCGAGTTCTATGGCGGCGGGATCAAGCTGATTGGCTTGGCCGGCGAGGCTGGCAAGATCGCGCCGGAAACGTTGCAACGCGAACTTGACGAGGGACAGTGGGGCGGGCCGCATCACGTCAGCCCGTCGGTTTTGTCGCTATCACAGACGACCGAGGCCGGAACGATCTATCGGCCCGCCGAGATCCGCGAACTCGCGGAAATCGCCCATGCCCGCGGGCTGGCCGTCCACGTCGACGGCGCCCGATTCGCCAATGCGCTTGCGCGCATGAATGCCTCACCTGCGCAGGCGACCTGGATGGCCGGCGTCGACGTCCTCTCGTTCGGTGCCACCAAGGGCGGGGCGCTCGCCGCCGAGGCCTTGCTGTTTTTCGATCCCGCGCGCGCCGCCAACATGCCGGAACGGCGCAAGCGTGGCGGGCATCTGATTTCCAAGCATCGTTTCATCGCCGCCCAACTCGAGGCGTATCTAACCGACGGCTTGTGGCTCAAGCTGGCGCGCCACGCCAATGCCATGGCCGATCGCTTGGCAGCAGGTTTGACCGCCGCCAGGTTCGTCCCGGTTTGGCCGGTCGAGGCCAACGAGGTGTTCGTTTTCTTTCCATCGCGCATCGACGCGCGGCTGCGCGCCGCTGGAGCGAGTTACTATCCCTGGACCACCTATTCGCTGCCCGCGAATTTGGCGCTGGCTCACGAGGGTATGCTCGTGCGGCTCGTCACCTCGTTTGCCACCACAGCGGAGGAAGTCGATCGGTTCGTGGCGATTGCCCGTGAATAGGCAGGCGTCCTTGTGACGCCGCGGCCAAAAATGAAAGCGCCCCGGAAACCGGGGCGCTCGCCGTATCGTCGACTTTGGTTGCCTCAGGCAGCCTTGGCTTCGACCACCTTGTGCCCGCCGTTGCCGATCGGGATCTGGCGCGGCTTCTTGGCCTCGGGAATCTCGCGCACGAGATCGACATGCAGGAGACCGTTCTCGAGGGTCGCGCCCTTGACCACGACGTAGTCGGCAAGCTGGAACACGCGCTCGAAGGCGCGGGCCGCGATGCCCTGGTAGAGCACGTCGCCACTCTTCTCGTCGGTCCTGGCGTGCTTCTCGCCTTTGATCGTCAGCGTGTTTTCCTTGGCTTCGATGGAGAGCTCGTTCTCGCCAAAGCCCGCCACCGCAACGGAGATGCGATAGGCGTTCTCGCCGGTGCGCTCGATATTATAGGGCGGATAGCCCGGAGCGCTTTCAAAGCCGTCGAGCATGGAGAATAGCCGGTCGAAACCGACGGTCGAACGATAGAGGGGAGCAAGATCGAAAGTTCGCATGGCATAACCTCATGTTGAGCGAAATGCAGATGGTCCGCCCGTGAGGAGCCGGACCGGTTGCTTTTTGCGCAGCCGCAAGCGGCCTGCGCAGCCTCCATTTAGGAAGCGATCCGCGCAGCGCAAGGGGCGCAACCATCTGACAATAAATTAATTTTCCGCCTGGACGCGCGGCGGGTTCGGAGGCCGGAACCAAGTCGGGGGCGCATTGAGGGGGCGCTCGGCCCTGCTATAAGGCGCCTGCATCCCCGACCTCTCGCCCCCTGAATGAACCTCGTATCCATTCCGGCCAACCCGGTACCCGACGGTGGCGTTACGGGAACCCTGAAGACCCGCGACGGGCTCGCGCTTCGCTTTGCGCGCTGGGCGCCGCCGCCCGGCCGCCGGGGAACGGTCTGCCTGTTTCAGGGCCGCGCCGAGTTCATCGAAAAATATTTCGAGACCGTGCGCGATCTGCGCGCACGCGGTTTTGCCGTCGCCACGCTGGATTGGCGCGGCCAGGGCATGTCTGAGCGCGCCCTGCGAAACCCGCTCAAAGGCTACGTGCGCAATTTCTCCCGGTATCAGATCGATCTCGAAGCGTTCATCAACGACGTGGTGCTGCCGGACTGCCCACCGCCTATTTTCGCGCTCGCCCATTCCATGGGCGCGCTCGTGCTCCTGCGCGCGGCCTATGCGGGCACGCGCTGGTTCGAGCGCATGGTGCTGCTGTCGCCGATGATCGCGTTGCCCGGCATGCGCCGGACGGCGCCGACGCGCGCGCTGGTGCGCGGCCTGCGGCTCGGCGGATTCGGCTCGCTTTACGTTCCCGGCGGCGACGCCTCGGTGATGCAGCTGCGGCCGTTCGTGGGCAACCTGCTCACCTCCGATCCGGTACGCTACGCCCGCAACGTCGCCGTGCTGGAAGCGGAACCGAAATTGGCGATCGGCTGGCCAACGGTCGCCTGGGCGGACGCTGCGTTTCGCGCCATGGGTGAACTGGCGGAGCCGGGCTATCCCGGCCGCATTCGCCAGCCGATCCTGATCATCGCGGCCGGCCTCGACGCGATTGTCTCAACGCCGGCAACCGATGAATTCGCGGTGCGGCTGCGGGCCGGCTCGCATCTGATCGTGCCGGGAGCGCGCCACGAGCTGTTGATGGAGCAGGATCGCTTTCGCGGCCAGGTCCTGGCGGCGTTCGACGCCTTCGTTCCGGGAACGCCCGTGTTCGCGTGATGCGATCGCGATCAAACCGGCTTTTCAGTTTTGTGCTTGCTCAGCACCTCGACCGCGGCCGCGTGCGTTTGTTTGTCGCCGGCGGCGATGATGCGTCCGCCCACATGCGGCGAGTCGCCTTCCCAGGTCGTCATGATCCCACCCGCCCCGGCGATGATCGGAATAAGCGGCAGCACATCGTAGGGCTTGAGCTCGGTTTCAATGACGAGGTCGACGTGCCCGGCCGCTAACATGCAATAGGCGTAGCAATCGCCGCCGTAGCGGGAGAGGCGCACGCGCTCTTCGACCCGGCCGAAGATCGCGCGATCGGCGGTATTCATCAGCAACGGGCTGGTCGTGAACAGCATGGCCGCCGCAAGGTCAGGGCAGGGGCGCGTGCGCAATTCCCGTTCGCCGGCCGGACCGCGGTAGTGCGCGCGCCTGCCGTCGCCGCTGAAGCGCTCGCGGGTAAAGGGCTGGTTCATGAGCCCGAACACCGGTTCGCCCGCGCGCAAGAGGGCGATCAGGGTTCCCCACGCCGGCATCCCGGAAATGAAGGACTTGGTGCCGTCGATCGGGTCGAGGACCCAGACGTATTCCGCGTCGGCGCGCTCGTTGCCGTATTCCTCCCCAATGATGCCGTGGTCGGGAAAGTTGCGGCGGATGAGGGTGCGCATCGCCGTTTCCGCGGCGCGGTCAGCCGCGGTGACCGGATCAAAGCTGCCTGGACCGGCCTTGTTCTCGATGCTGAGCGTCGTGCGGAAGAATGGCAGGATCGTCTCGGCGGAGACCGCCGCAAGCTCGTCCACGAAAGCGGAAAAATCGATCGCCGGCATGCCCGCCCCTTACCGCATCCGAGGTAACGAAGCGGCGCATCTCCTGCAACTGCCGCCACCTGCTCCAGGCCGCCGCGACGGCAGCCTTTCCTTCCCCGCAGGCTGCGCGGCCGTCTCGTGCGCTACCCCAGACGACCCTCTTGGACCGATGCCAGCTATGTCGCCCGCGCCTGCTGGCGAGCGCACGCCTGCTCGGGTGCGTTCATCCCTTTGGTTTTGCGGGGAAATTATCTGAAGCGCCAGCACGCCGGAATGCCCCTCGATTGGCACGCCCTGCATCAAATTGCAGCAGTGATGCCTCAGTTGGCGGCTTGTGTTTTGTGCGCTGCGGTGTATGTTATTGCGGTGCGGTAGCGCCTGGCGTTACCGCCGCCCTCCTTGGGCGTTTCCTCCCTAGACTTGGGCCGCTTGCACCCGCAAGCGGCCCTTTTTTCCAGCTATTCCGCCGCCGCCCGGTACGGCCGCAGTTCCGGAATGGGAACCGCGCTCAGCGCGTCGGCCAGCGCCTCAAGGTCGGCGGCCAAGCGGGCGAAAGACGGCGTGCGTTCGAAGCGCCGCTCGTCCATGTAGAGCGCGCGGTTGAATTCGAGCTGGATCGCGTGCAGGCCGGCGGCCGGGTTGCCGTAATGCTCGGTGATGAAACCGCCCGCATAAGGCTTGTTGCGGCTGACCGAATAGCCTTGGGCGCGCAACGTGGATTCGACCGTTTCCGCCACCAGGGCGACGCAGCTCGTCCCATAGCGGTCGCCCAGCACCACGTCGGCGCGCGGACGCTCGTCCTTGGCGCCGGCCGTGGACGGCATGGAATGACAATCGATCAGGATCGCCGCTCCGAAATCCCGGTGGATGCGGGTGAACAGGCGGCGGAGCGCGCGGTGGTAGGGTTTGTAAAGCCCCTCGATGCGGCGGATTGCATCGTCCACCGGAATGCGGTGGCCGTAGATCTCCTGCGCATCGCCGACCACCCGCGCAATCGTGCCGAGTCCGCCCGCCACCCGCATCGAGCGGGTGTTGGCGAAGGAAGGCAGGCGGCCTTCGAACATGCGCGGATCGAGCTCATAGGGCTCGCGGTTCACGTCCACGTAGCAGCGCGGGAAATGCGCGCGCAGCAGCGGATAGCCGCGTCGCACCGCGTCGAGACAGAGCTCGTCGACAAACGAATCCTCGGAGCGGCGCAGCGTCGCCAGATCCAGCCGCGACGCGGAGAGGAAGCCGCGCGAATACACGTTGCCGCTGTGCGGCGAATTGAACAGGACCGGCCCGCGCCATTCGGCCGGCTCGAGAATCTCGAAGGGCGGGTCGAGCTCGTCTTTCAGTTCGGACATCGCAAGCAGACGTTTTGGCTAGAATCTTAAGCGACTGCGGAACCCGGCCCAACCATCACTATCGCTGGAAACGCGGTATTGTCCATGGGGCGCCGGGAATAGTGGCCCCGACGTAGACGCGAAATTAACCCAACGCGCGAGTTCACCTGTTGTTTACCGGGCATCCGGCTTATGGGATGCCCAAAAAATCGGGGAGTGTGGCGCCGGCTTACCACCGCGCCGGGTTTGGGATGGCGAAAATCATTCTTGCCGAGGATGACAGCGACATGCGGCGCTTCCTGGTCAAGGCGCTGCAGAATGCCGGCTATGATGTCATCTCATTTGACAACGGCTTGTCGGCCTATCAGCGGCTGCGCGAAGAACCGTTCGAGCTGCTGCTCACCGACATCGTCATGCCCGAGATGGACGGCATCGAGCTGGCGCGGCGCGCGAGCGAGCTCGATCCCGACATCAAGATCATGTTCATCACCGGCTTTGCAGCGGTGGCGCTCAATTCCGACGCTACCACGGCAAAAAGCGCCAAGGTGCTGTCGAAGCCGGTGCATTTGCGCGAGCTGGTCAACGAGGTGCACAAATTGCTTGCGGCCTGACGCGCCCCGCGCGCTGCTTGCCTCGTCGGTGCCGGAACGATATGACGGGCCGGCCTGAGAATTGCGGGCGCGTAGCTCAGCGGAAGAGCACTACCTTGACATGGTAGGGGTCACAGGTTCGATCCCTGTCGCGCCCACCATTCAAAGTAGCGAAAAATCAAAAGATGTCGGGCAGTGCGGTGTTGGTCGGCCTGCCTCGCAGCGCCTGAACAAGCCAAGAAC
>Ga0306918_10000434_pt1 | contig 18720 bp, 21 predicted proteins | sample tim00Cox0000000H_FD_203315 | JGI IMG/M metagenome (GOLD analysis project Ga0306918, IMG submission 203315) | Lab enrichment of tropical soil microbial communities from Luquillo Experimental Forest, Puerto Rico - timezero.00C.oxic.00.000.00H (v2)... | ecosystem: Environmental > Terrestrial >... | reverse complement strand
ACACCTATGCCATCCCTCGCCGTGGTTACGTCACCAAAGTCGAGCGAGAGAAGGGCGGGTTGCGCCTCTCCGCCGACATCGAAATCGTGATGAAGTTTATGCGCGACTATCAGATTGTGCGGCAGCCTATGGGGCTCGTCGATGCGACGGTTCGCAGACGCGCCGCCCCGGAATGCCGGTACGTGGTGGTGGACGCCGGCGGCCGGGTCGTGCTTGCCGGCGTATCCATTCCAGCAGAAGATCTGACGTTTTCGATCAAGCTCGACGGTAGGCTTCCGGCCGGCCAGTACAACGTCATGGCGGAGATCATTATCAACGGTAACGCGATGAATTCCGAGATCAAACGAATCCCGGCAATTATAGGCGCAACCCCATGAAGCCGGCTTGCCCCGAATTCCATCGCTGGGGCCTGTCGCGACAATCTGGAGGCAATTGAGGAATGCCGAGCGCCGCTTGTCGAGCACGCGATCGAGGTCTGCTCGGAGTCACCGGCGGTAAAACTCTCAGTGAGGAGATGTGCTCCGGATTGCTCCGATAGCGGACGTGGTTAGGAGCGCGTTTCACTATTTCGTCGAACCAACCCGTACTGCGGATCACGCGTTCTGGGTCCGAGCAATTCCATGCTCAGGAGCCGCCCGACAACGCCACAATATTATCCGGAATAGAGTGGCTTTGCTCAGCGAAGAGAGCGTGAGTGGGGTCACCGCGGCGACTGCCGCGGGATCAACCAGGAGAACCCACCCATGCGCATCTACATCATTGGCAATGATGGAATCACGCTGAGCCGCGAGGCGCCGGCCACAGTCAATGACGGCGAGATTGCCGTCGCGTCGAACGAGGAATTGCACACCGCCCCACTCATCAGCAAGCGGCTGCTGGCATTGTGGAACGCTCTTCCCGGTGTCGAAAAACGGAGGAAGGTCGGCGACCGGGAGGCGCTGATCGATGAGCTGTGGTCGGCAATCGAGGCGTTGCCGGACCCGGAACCGCCATCTGACGCAAAGCGCCCATCGAAGCAGGACGAGGTCATTACCATGCTGCGGCGACCCGAGGGCGCAACCGTCGACGAGGTGGCGAGTGCCACCGGATGGCAGCGCCACACCGTGCGCGGCGTCTTTTCGGGCACCCTGAAGAAGAAGCTCGGGCTAGCGATTGCTTCCGCCAAAGAAGAACGCGGCCGCGTCTACCGCATCAATGGCCCCGCAAGCGTATGAACCCGGCAATCAACAGCGCTTCGGCTCGCCAGCATGCTGGCGAGCCGGCGCTCGTTCCTGGTCGAGGCGGAGATCGACGGGGCAGTGCAGACGCAGGAGAGGTCCAGCAACAAATTGCCCAACTGGTCGATCGGTCGACGCAAGATCTGCGGGTTGCCTGGCGCCAGTTGCATCACGCTGGACCGCCTCTTGGCCTCAGTCGCGATCTGATCATCCGAGCCCTGGCCCATCAGCTGCAGGAGCAAATCAATGCCAGGGCGAGCCACACGCTGCGGCGGCGCATGCAACGCCTGGCCGGAGAGTTCGACAAAGCCGGCGCGCGGTTCGATCCCGGTATCGTACTGAAGACCGGCACGACATTGGTGCGTCAATGGCACGGACATGCCCACACTGTGCAGGTTCGCGAAGACGGGTTCGAATATGAGGGCCAGCACTATCGCTCGCTTACGGTGATCACGGAGCGGATCACCGGCGCGCATTGGTCAGGCCCACGGTTTTTTGGCCTGACCAAGCGCGCGAGTGCTTTGGTCGGCGCCGGGGCCGGCCGATGATGCGGTCACTCGGTAGCACCCGGCGGCACGCAAGGGTTCGCTGTGCGATCTACACCCGCAAATCATCCGAGGAGGGGCTGGATCAGGAATTCAATTCGCTGCAGGCGCAGCGCGAAGCCTGCGAAGCCTTCATCAATAGCCAACGCCACGAGGGCTGGGTGTGCCTGCCCGCTTGTTATGACGATGGCGGGTTCTCGGGCGCGACGATGGATCGAGCGGCCCTGCAACGGCTCCTCGCCGACACCACCGCGGGTCGGGTCGATACCGTGGTCGTCTACAAGATCGATCGGCTGACCCGCTCGCTTGCCGATTTTGCCAAGATCGTCGAAATCCTCGATGCGAGAGGCGCGTCGTTTGTTTCGGTCACGCAGCAGTTCAACACGACGACCTCGATGGGGCGCTTGACCCTCAACGTGCTGCTGTCCTTTGCGCAGTTCGAGCGCGAGGTCATCGGCGAGCGCATCCGCGACAAGATCGCCGCGTCGAAGAGGAAGGGCATGTGGATGGGCGGGGTGCCGCCGCTCGGGTATCGGGCAGAGGACCGCAAGCTCGTGGTCATCGACAGCGAGGCGGAGACCGTTCGCTCGATCTTCTGCCGCTATGCCGACCTCGGCTCGGTCCGGTTGTTGAAGAATGATCTCGATGCCCGCGGGATCAACAGCAAGGCGTGGATGAGCGCTTCGGGCCGCATCACTGGCGGCAAGCCGTTCTCGCGCGGCGCGCTCTACCTGATCTTGCAGAACCGCACCTATCTCGGCGAGATCGTCCACAACGGACGATCCCACCCCGGCGAACACGTGGCGATCATCGACCAGCCGCTGTGGGATGCGGCGCAAGCCCAGCTCGCCGCCAACACCGCCGAGCGCAACTCCGGCCCCCGCACCCGCGAGCCAAGCCTGCTCGCCGGCCTGCTGTTCGACAGCGCCGGCAACCGGATGACGCCGACCCACGCCGGCAAACAGGGCACGCGCTACCGCTACTATGCCTCCCGCCCGCTGATCACCAAAGATCAGACCGAAAGCTCCGCAGGTCTGCGGCTCCCGGCCGAAGCGATCGAGCAATTCGTGACCGGCCGCATGCGCCAATGGCTTCTCGATCCCGGCAGCATCTACCCGGTGACGCAGCTGGCCGACTCGTCGGCGCAGCGTCGGCTAATCGCGCGCGCCGCGGAAATCGGCAAGAATTGGCCGCAGTTGCCGGCAACCCGCCAGCGCGCCTTGCTTGCCGGTCTGGTGGAACGCATCGACATCGGCGCCAACCAGATCGATATGCATGTCGGCGCGAGGGGGCTCGGCGCGCTCCTTGATGTTGCAGCGACGCCATTCCCAGGCGCGGCCGATGATGAAACCCAAACCTTGTCCGTGCCGGTGCGGCTGCGCCGATCGGGGCGGGAGATCAAGATGCTGATCGACCGGGCCGACCCGTTCTCCACCGCAAAGCCCGACGCTCGGCTGATCAAGCTGCTGATTCGGGCGCACCGCTTCAACGCCACCCCGCGGGGAGCGGCGGGACGCCGTTTGCCGCACTGGCCAAGCAAGAAGGTGTCAGTCCATCCTACTTCACGCGGCTCGTCCGCCTCAGCTACCTCGCTCCGGACATCACGCAAGCCATCCTCGACGGGCGCCAGCCATCCGATCTGACCGCAGACAAGCTCCTGGCGCACTCACGTCTGTCGTTGTCCTGGCAAGATCAACGGACCCTGCTCGGCTTTGCTTGAGCCGATCCGAAAGCCAAGCCCCACCGAGATCGCTAACCCGACGTCATTTGCAGCCGGTGCCGCCAATCTCGCAAACCGCGTCCGGCAGCACTGCGGTACTGGAATATCGACCGACAGAGACATTACGCCTCCTCGGCGCGATGTTGCTGGACTTTGCGGGTCTCTGCCGACACTGCCGCCCCACACGGCCCGCCACAATGGCGGAAAACCTGGGCTTCTCGAGGAGCGGAGAGGGAAATCCGGAGAGAGACGGACTGTCTGCTGGAGAGGACTGGATTCGAACCTTCAGTTCCGCGCTACCATCGGTGGTCTCGTGGTCTCCGAGATACGCGATCCGGGCAGAGCAGCGGGTCGCATCGGGGTTCGCCAAAGCCTTGTCAGCAGGAAGTTTAATCCAAGATGAGGCGCCGATGACCATCTCCAATATGACCCAACGACACGAGCCGCGTCACAAAGAGAATGCCCACCCTCGCGTTTGCCGCTAAAATGTGCCCCGAGAACCGATGATCCATTCGGCCCATGCGGTCAGGGAGCACCGCTTTGGCCACGAGACGCGTCGACCGCAGGCTGGCCGCAATTCTTGCCGCATGTCGCTGACTACAGCCGGGTCGTGGGCGAGGATGAGGAAGGGACGCTTTCTCGTCCTGAGGCGCTTAGGCGCGAGTGGGCGTATCCGAGCCCCACGCTGAATACCGTCTGCTCGATCAATACTCTGGATTCTGCCGGAAACCCGATACCCCACGAACTTCGGTCGCAAGGGAACCGAGACGATGGACATCCTCCATGCGATCAGCCCTTCTTTCGCGCTTTCGGGTTTCGTGGTTGGTCTTCTGGTCGGATTGACCGGAGTCGGCGGCGGTTCGCTGATGACGCCCTTGCTCGTGTTGATTTTCAGCGTCCAGGCCACAACTGCAGTCGGCACCGACCTCCTCTATGCCGCAATCACCAAGACGTTCGGCACTGTCGTCCACCATCGCCGGAAGACCATCGATTGGCGGGTGACCCGGCGCCTTGCCAGCGGCAGTATTCCTGCGGCGATCTTTACCTTGGCCATACTTTACGAGTTCGAGAGCCGGGGCGGTGCGTCGCCACCGCTGATCACAATCGTGCTTGCTTGCGCACTAATTCTGACCGCGGTCTGTGTCGTCTCGCATCGGTGGTTGCGACTGCTGACTGCAACGCGCCGCTCGGAACCTGATCCCCGCCGGGTCGCCGCTCTGACGATCACCGCCGGTCTCGTCCTCGGCGTGCTCGTTACTCTGTCTTCAGTAGGCGCCGGTGCGATAGGTATGACCGCGCTGGTGCTGCTCTACCCCCGGACCCCGATCGCCAAGCTCGTCGGATCCGATATTGCTCATGCCGTTCCGCTTACGTTGATTGCGGGCACCGGCCATTGGCTGCTTGGGTCGGTAAATTGGTTGCTCTTGTCGTCGCTGCTGATCGGTTCGTTACCGGGAATCTCCCTTGGCAGCCATTTTGCCGCACGCGTTCCCGATCGAATCCTGCGCCCGCTCCTCGCAGGGACGCTGATGCTGGTCGGTATACGGATGTTGCGTTCTTGAGCATTCCTCGCGCAGGGCACCCGGTTATCTTGGCATCCCTCGCGCACAATGAAGAGACTGCGGCCCTAATCACAGCGCCTCGATGAGTTCTAGTAAGCGATGTTGCTCGCCGGGGACATCTTCTGCCAGCCTGGCCGCGGCGACATACGGCAACCAGTCGAGGACCGTCTCGCACCGGACACTGGCAACCCGGTAGTAGGCATCGAGGTACGGCTTAGCGATTTCATCCGCATGGAGTCTCAATAACAGGTAGGAGCGGCATACATCCGCTGCCGGATCACCGCGGCAGGCATTGGGCCAATCGATGACAATGGGTTGCGACGCCTCGCCCAAGACGTTCATGGGATGGAAATCGCCATGGCACAGTCGATCACCATCGGGCATGCCTCTGAGGCCATTGAGCAGAATCTGCTTTCGCGCGTCGTCAAGAACTATGACTCGGTCGATGTTCGTTGCCAGCCAAATCTTCAGGCAGCTGAACTCGTTTGCCGAATGCGCATGGATGCGCGTGTGCAGGTGCGCGAGGATCCGAAGATACCGGGGTATCGCGGCGGCATCGTGCCGCATCTGCTCCGCGAATGATACCCCGCTCACCCGGTCGAACACGATGCCCCAGCGCCCGTCAATCTGCTGCACGCTCCAAACGGAGGGAACGGGGAGTCCCAAGGCTTCCACGGCCGCATGGATCGCCGCCTCGCGGAATATGACCGGTTTGGAGCCCGTCGACCGACTAAGTTTCACGACACGGGTGCCCCACTCGAACACCTCCGCCCGTTGGCCGGCAGCGAGCAAACGGCCGATAATTTCGCTCATCGTTCACCCCTGCCATTCTCGTCCAAGGGTCTACAGACCTCGCGGAGCGATAGTTAGCGCAATCATGCCCGTAGCGTTCGTGGTGTGATATCGGTAGTGCTGGCAGTCAGAGCCTCAAGCCCACGCTTTGCCGGCTCGATGCCCCAGGCCCAAACGACGACAATCTGCATAACCAGCAGCGCTATCATAAGCGCTAGCACCCCGCCGACGCCGTAGGACTTGAACAGCACCACAACAACCAACGGGGTAAGGATCGTCGCGCCGCGGCCGAACATGTTGCAAATGCCGTTGGCGCGCAGCCGCACCGCTGTGGGAAACAACTCCGAGGTATAGACGCCGTACAACATCGCCGTCAGTACGTAGATGCCGACGATCAGCAGGAAGCCAGTCGCCAGAACCAGGAGCGGCTCCTTGGCGAACGGATAGATGCTGCCGAAGACAATTGTCCAAACCGAGGCGCCGATGATCGTCTTGCGCCGGCCCAGAGAGTCCGCAGCGACGGCCCCGATAGCGCAGCCGATTAGCGATCCCGACACGATCACCAGCGTGTAAGTCAATGATCTGGTGACACTCAACCCCTGCTGCACGAAGAAGGTCGGCAGCCAATTCACAAAACCAAAGATCAGCGCGTTGATTGTGATCAGGACGACGCTGCCGACCACCATGCTTGGCAGCAAGCTGGCGGTCAACAGTGCCTTGAGGCTCGGGTTCGGGGCAGACGATGGAGTTAACGGCGGCAGGAGCGGTGTGGTCGCTGCCACCTCATGCTCGATCGTCTTCATCAGCGCCTCGGCTTCCTCGGTTCGGCCATTGGCCTCGAGCCAGCGTGGCGATTCCGGGAGAACTTTGCGAAGGTACCAAACGATGAGCGCGCCGATGCCGGCGATTACGAAGAGTGGCCGCCACCCGAAGCCCGGAACTATCGCCCATCCGAGGATGGCCGTAGCAGGAAGGCCCGAGACAACGACAAAGGCCATAAAAGCCATCCATTTGCCGCGCGTCTGGGGCGGGATGAACTCGGTCATCGTGCCATAACCGACGACGATCTCGGCACCAAGGCCGACGCCCATGATGAAGCGGAGTCCATTGAGGACATTGATGTCAGGAGCGAAGGCCGCGGCGAGGGAGGCGAGACCGAATATCATCAGGTTGAATTGGTATGTGAAGCGGCGGCCGTAGCGATCGCCCAAGAAGCCAGCAAGCAGCGAGCCTAGGGTCATCCCGAGAAAGGGTAAGCGACAGGAACCATCCGTTCTGACTCAGCGTCGAGAATTTGCTCTGGATTGCAGCGCCAAGAACTGGCCCAGCGACATAGAGATCGTAGCCATCGAAGAACATCCCCGCGGCAATGAGCCAAAAAATTCGGTAATGAAATGAAGAGATCGGCAGCCGGTCGAGACGGAGCGCCAGCGTTTACGATCGTCGCCATCTGGATCCCCTTTTCCGATACTTCGTCCTGAGCTGACCACGTAATGCTGGCAGCCAAGTTAGCGGCGATTGTCCGGGAGGGCTATCGCGATGGGTGCGACCCGGATCAGCTGCTTCTCGGTCACACCTTGGCTCTGACTGATATTACCCGTTTTTATTTGCGCGCAGTGCTCCGGGTCAGGTTCGTCGGGTCTAACGCTCTCTTGGAGATGGCAGGTAAGGCGGGGAGACCTGAAGGCCGGGGGAAACGGATGATCCGCGGGAATCTCCGCCGGGCCCGCCGAATCCACCAGGCGTGCCGATCGCTTTGCATAGGGATTAACTTAGCTCGGTTTTCTCCCGTGGTCGTCCGATCATTTCAAATATTCGGACACGGAGGGATGCGCGTATGGACGCCTTCGATGCCAAAAGGTACTGGGAGACGCTGGTGCGTTCCTTCAACACCGTGACCGCTCAGAGATTGATCGCGTCATCCATTGCGCGGCTTTGCGCGGAACCAAAGGTTCGAATTCACCTCTCTCCAGTGGAGAGTTAACAAACTTTCGGTTCCTAGCCGGGTGAGAGCCCGTCAGACCGCGCGGCCGGGCTCATCTCCCCAGTTGCAGCGACGCCAACTCTACGTAACGGAAGCAGTCAACGATATGGTCGTTGACCATCCCAGTCGCTTGCATAAAAGCGTAGCAAATCGTTGTTCCTACGAACTTGAAGCCGCGCTTTCTCAAATCCTTGCTCATCGCATCCGATTCTTTGGAGGAGCTTGGAATGTCGCCCCTGCCCCGTCTGGAATTTTGGACAGGCATGTGATTGACGAACTGCCAAATATAAGTGTCGAAGCTGCCGAAATGCCGTTGCACCTCGATAAAAGCTTTGGCGTTCACGACAGCAGCTTCGGTCTTCAGTCGGTTGCGTATTATCCCGGGATTGTCGAGCAGTTCGGCGAGCTTCCGTTTTCCGTATCCTGCGACCTTGCTTGGCGCGAAATCGTCAAAGGCGGCCCGGTAGCTCTCGCGCTTTCGCAGTATGGTGATCCAGCTCAGCCCTGCTTGCGCGCCTTCGAGAATGAGCAGTTCGAACAATCCTCGATCATCGTGAAGAGGCGTACCCCATTCACGGTCGTGGTAGGCGATGTAAAGCGGGTCAGCGGTTGCCCAGCCGCACCTTGAAAGAGCCATCAGGTTTGTCGCTTCTGTTGTCTGGGGCATCATCGGTACGCGATCGAAACGCGGCGCTTGGCCAGTTCGGCCTCGTTGATTTGCAGACCGAGACCAGGTCCGGTCGGCAGATGGAACTCGTAAAACGAGATGCTCGCATTCAGGTCGCGCACGCTCAGCGGGACATGGATGAGTCCCAGGTCAGGCATTCCTGCTCTCCCCATTTGCGGCGCTCGGGGCCGGCTACTCTGAAGTGGCTGGCCCGACGGGCAACCGCAACAACATCGCTACGCGGTAAAAGAAAAAAGCTAGCACCGTGCCGGGCTCGGCGCGGGCAGTTCACGAATCCGCCAGCTCGAGCAATACCTCGCCGTCACAGGGCTCGGGCGCGCACCAGCAAGCGAGATCCTTGCCGCGCAATTCCGTCAGCGCCGCGATCAATTCGGGACGGGACAACAGGTGATCGCGATATTTCGTGATCAACTCGGTGCGCGTCCCGTCGCGTCCGCTTTTGTATCGGGTTTGCCCGTTTGCTGCGCGGCAGCCGTAAAAATCGCAACCGCCCAAGCCACGTCCGGCTCCGGCCGTTTCACCGCGATCCGCTAGTTCATCCAGCAGGCCTGCTTGGTGATCAACGGCCCCGCCGCCGGATATCTTGCCATGGGGAATAGACACTCCCGTATCAGCGGTCGAACCACGGCCACTCGGCGGCCCCGGCGTGCGTCACGGCGCCCTTGTTGGCTTGGCCCACATGCGCGGCGTATTTGGCGAGAAGGCCTGCCTTGTGGCGGGGCGCCAGTGGCCGCCAGGCGGCGCGGCGAGCGGCGATTTCCGCGTCGCCGAGGAGCAGGTCCATGCGCCGGCCTGCTGCGTCGATGCGCACGATGTCGCCGTCGTGCAGCAGCGCGAGCGGGCCGCCGACCGCCGCCTCCGGCGCGACATGGCCGACGCAGATGCCACGCGTCGCGCCGGAAAATCGCCCGTCGGTGACGAGCGCAACCGCCTCGCCCATCTGCTGGCCATAGATCAGCGCCGTCACCCCGAGCATCTCCTGCATGCCGGGGCCGCCGACCGGTCCTTCGTTGCGGATGACCAGCACATCGCCCGCCTCGTAGGCGCGCGCCTCGACCGCACGGGCGCAATCGCCTTCGCTTTCGAAGACGCGGGCGGGACCCTCGTGCACCAACCTCCGGAGCCCGGCGAGCTTGATCAGCGCGCCGTCGGGACAGAGGTTGCCCTTCAGCACCGCGACCCCACCATCGGGCGCGATCGGCGCGCCGGCTGCGCGCACCACTGCCCCGTCCGGCGGCGCCGCGCCGCCGTAGGTCTGCGCCAGCGTCTCGCCGGTCGCCGCGAGGCACGCGCCGTCGATCGCGCCCATTTCGATGAGCGCCCGGATGATCACCGCGGTACCGCCGATCTCGTGCACGTCGCGCGCGGTAAAGCGCCCGCCCGGGCGCAGATCGGCGATCAGCGGCGTGCGGGCGAGCACCGCGGCGACATCGTCGAGATCGAAGACGATGCCAGCCTCGTGCCCGATCGCCGGGATGTGCAGCGCCGCGTTGGTCGAGCCGCCGGTGGCGGCGACAACCGCGCAGGCGTTTTCCAGCGCCCTACGGGTGACGATGTCGCGCGGACGCGGGCCGCCGTTTGCAACCGCCCGCATAACGATCGCCCCGGCGCGCCGCGCGAAGCCGGCGCGCTCGGCGTAGGGGCCGGGAATCATCGAGACGTTCGGCACGCTGAGGCCGAGCGCCTCCGACACCATCGCCATTGTATTAGCGGTGAATTGCCCAGCGCAGGCGCCTACCGTCGGCAGACAGGAACGTTCGAGCCGCGCCAGCGTCGCTTCGTCCATCGCGCCGGTCAGCACCGCGCCGACTGCCTCGTAGGAATCGAGGATCGTCACATCGCGCTCGCCAAACCGGCCGGGCAGCGCGGCACCGCCGTATATGAACACTGACGGCACGTTGCAGCGCACCATGCCCATCATGACGCCCGGCAAGGTCTTGTCGCACCCGCCAAAGCCGACGAGCCCATCATAGGCAAGTCCGTGCACGACCGCCTCGATCGAGTCGGCGATCAGTTCGCGCGACACCAGCGAGAACTTCATGCCCTCGTGGTTCATGCTGATGCCGTCGGAGACCGAGATCGTCGTGAACTCGCGCGGCGTGCCGCCAGCCTCGGCCACCCCCTCCTTGGCCGCCTCGACCTGGAAGCCGTGGGTCATGTTGCACGGCGTCTGCTCGCCCTTCATCGAGACGACGCCGATCATTGGCTTTTGGATCGCCGCGTCGTCGAGCCCCATTGCGCGCATGAAGGCGCGGTGCGGCGTGCGGGCGAGCCCTTCGCGGGTGATGTCGGAGCGGAGCTTTCTCATCGCTTCAGAATGCCCGTTATCCCTGTTTCCATCAGGCAAACGCGGCGAAGGGCATATCGCAACTCGCCGCGCGCCCCGTTATCCCCGATCACGCTATCAAAAACCGGCTCCTGCGCGGTCACGAAGCGCTCGAGATCAAACGGGTCGCTCATCTCATTGATGCTCCATCAAGCTCGGCCGCGGGCGCGGTGACGCGCTGTTTGCATCCGCAATGTCGCATGGTCGGAGTTGTCACGGCGGCGAAACTCGTAGAATAGCGGGTGAGCGCGATAAATCACGCCTCGGCCTAGATCGCCAACGGCGATCGCGATAGCTGCAAGGGCACTGGAGCAAAAGCTCGCGCCCCGGCATACCGGTGGGGCGCATAGCGTGGGCGAGCTGGTTCGGCAAACTCTGTCGCAAGCCGCGTACGCCACGCAGAATGGCTCGCCGGAGGCGCTGCTACGTACCGCTGGCTTGCTATCTGCGAGCATCGGAGGGGATGAGGGTATCACCGATCGGAAATCCTAGTCCGCCAGACCGGCATAGGGCGGCTCGGCGAGTCTGAGTTTGTTAGAGCCGACCCGCAAAGGTAGGCAATACAGTGGGGTCGGCGGCACAGGCGCGGCCATCATTTCGGGGGGCGGTTGCGCGGGCAGCCCAGTTTGAGTTACTTCAGCAGCAGGTGCGGCTCGGTTCGCTCGGTATAGCGGGCGAGCATCAGGGGGCAATGCCCCTCGATCATTTCGCCGTGGACTTCGGCCACGATCTCGAACGATCGTTTGCGTTTGCGGCGGCGGCAGCACAGATGGTCGACAGAAAATCGAGCAGCCAGGCGTCAGGATCTACCGCCGTGCGGACCCTATCATATGGCAAGATAAACTCGTCGGGCGTCGCGTCGAGGTGGGCGCCCGGCGTTGCCGCTCGCTCTCGGAGGCCGGCCGGTTCGGGATAGGCATAGGAATAGAAGGCGGCCCGAGGAAAGCCTGGTTGCCGGGCCAGAACCCGGCACCGCTCACCTCGTGCCAATAGGCTTCGCGTGTGACCACCTCGGGCAGGCCGGGCACCCCGCCGGGATGCCGTGGCGTCCTCAGGGGCGGCGGGCCGCAATTGACTCGACCGCAGAGGTTGCGTGCGGCCGGCCCCTGGCCTCGTGCCCTCCAAGCAGCGGGCGAATGCCATCCCCCCATCGACCCTCGGGCCGACTGAGGTTAGTCTCTGCGCCCCGCTCTCTCCAGGGAGGAAAGGATGCAGAGAAGCACCGAGCGGATCTTGACTACCCATGTCGGAAGCCTGCCGCGGCCGCCCGATCTCCTCGAAATGATCAACGCGAAGGAGGAAGGCCGACTTTTCGACCTTTCGCGCTATGGCGCACGGGTCAAGAGCGCTGCCCTACCGCAATCGCTACGTCGGCGGTCTCGCTCTCAGAGATGCGCGATCCGGGCAGAGCAGACGAGACTTTGTCGTGGCCTCCGAAGGGTTGCCGGGGCAATGTCAATGCCGGTCGATTGACAGGCTTTGGCGCGCGGCATAACGTGTGACCAAACGACCGTTTGGTTCGATCGTTAACCAGAGAGGAGCCGAGTCATGGGTCGCGTTTACAACGTCATCGACGCCGACGGCCACATCCTGGAGCCGTTCGACCTCTGGAACGATTACACTGATCCCAAGTACCGCGATCGGGCGCCGCGCCTCGTCGAGGACGAGAACGGCAAGCGCCGGCTGATCATCGAGGAGCGCGCGGCCGGCGATCCGCAGCGCGGCTTCGGCAGCATTGGCGGCATCGGTGCGCGGCAGGGCGCTGTCAAAGCGACCGAGCTGAAATATGAGGAGGGCCGGCCCGGCGGGTTCGACCCGCACAAGCGCATCCCCGACATGGATCTCGACGGCATCGACGCCGCCTTTCTCTATCCAAGCGTGGGGCTCTTTGCAGGCGCCGTGCACGACCCCGACCTCTCCGCCGCGCTGTGCCGCGCCTATAACCGCTGGCTTGCCGATTACTGCAGGCCCTACCCCGACCGGCTGTTCGGCGTGGCGATGCTGCCAATGCAATCGGTGCCGCACGCGATCGAGGAGATGCGCCTCGCAAGAAAGGAGCTCGGCTTCAAGGGCGCCTTCCTGCGTCCCAACCCGTACAACAACAAGATGATCGACCACCCCGATTACGAGCCGTTCTGGGCCGCGGCCGAGGACCTCGACATGGCGATCGGGTTCCATGAGGGCGGGTCGAGCGGCATGCCGACGGTCGGCATCGACCGCTTCGAGAGCCGCGCCGCCAGGCACATCGTGTCACATACGATGGAGATGATGCTGGCCTGTCTCGCGGTGATCTGGGGCGGGGTGTGCGAGCGGCACCCGAACATCCGAATCGCGTTCTTGGAGTCCGGCGGCGGCTGGATCGCGCCGTGGCTCGACCGCATGGACCGCCATTTCGATGATCAGTTCTTCAACGATTCCAGCCTGAAGACGCGGCCGAGCGAGCTCTTCCAGCGCAACTGCTGGATTTCGTTCGAGCCGGTCGAAACCAGCCTCCGAGTACTCGCGGACTTCATCGGCCCCCACAAGATCATGTGGGCGACGGACTATCCGCACCCTGACGGGTTCTTCCCTGGCGCGCCCGACATGCTGCGCGAACGCCTTAAAGGCACCTCGTCGGCTACTCAGCACGGCGTCCTGGCCGGCGGCGCCATGGGATTCTACGGCCTCAACTGAGCTCGTAAGCCCGCCCTCGCCGCCGCGGGAGCGGGCAAGCTCGGTTCATTCTTTGCGGGAGCTGGAGAATGGCCGGACAAGTCACGACAACGACACTGGATATCTTCTGCACCCTCGCGCGCGAGGCGGGATTTTTTGGCGTGCAGGACGGCCGTGCGTTGGTGAATTTTCGCGTGCTATCTCAGCTAATCAAGGCATGATGAGCGGATATCGAATCCGCTGTTTGATGGCCGCGGCGACCGTCCGAAGTAATGGAGGGCAGTCGGGTATAAACGCAGGTTGTACTCGAAACCGCAGAGACGCTCACATTATGACGGTCGGCCACCCCAGCGAAAATCCGCCGCGCCTGCGTGCCAAAAATTCCGTCCTACGCGCCAAAAACCGTCGTTCTCGCGCGCGCGAGGCTGCAGAAAATTGGGCTGCCCCTTGGGGACGGTAGTCGCATCATCGACGAACATCAGGCAGCATTAGTTGCCGAAATAGCAGGCGCGGACGCCAGGAGGGATGCCAATGACCGAAAGACGCCCGTTCGATCCCGCGCTATTTAATGACGCGGCGATAGATCCCGAGATCGCGAGCCTGAATGCGCAGATTATCGAGTTGTTTTCCGGCCAGCCGGAATGGTGGATCGTGGGTGCTCAGGCTTCGCGGGACGCACGTCGAGGCGGCGCGGGGCCGTTCCCCGCACCCGTGTTCTCGGATCGAGCGCGAACCATCACCATCACCGGCAGGGACGGCAACGAGATCCCCTTGCGGGTCATCGCACCAATCCACCCGCCGCGGGGGATCTACCTGCATCTCCATGGTGGCGGGTGGGTGCTTGGCGGCGCCGACATGCAAGATCCGATGCTGGAGCGGATCGCCGACAACACAGGGCAGGCTATCGTCGCCGTCGAATATCGGTTGGCACCGGAACATCCTTACCCGGCAGGACCGGATGATTGCGAAGCGGCAGTTGCCTGGCTCGTTCAAAACGGAAAGAAAGAGTTCGGCACCGATGTACTTACCATCGGCGGTGAATCAGCAGGCGGGCACCTGACTGCCGTCACGATCCTGCGCACGCGCGACCGTCACGGCTATACTGGGTTCCGCGGCGCCAACATCATCTATGGCGCGTTCGATCTTAGCATGACGCCGAGCCAGCGTTTGTTCGGCAACACGCGGCTGGTGCTGCGGACGATCGACATGCAGCAGTTTTATAACGCGTTTCTGCCCACCATCACGGACCGGCGCGTACCGGATATCTCCCCGCTCTACGCCGATCTGAGAAACCTGTGTCCTGCGCTCTTCACCGTCGGGACCAAGGACGCCCTGCTCGATGACACGTTGTTCATGCATGCACGATGGGTAGCGGCGGGGAATGAGGCCGAGCTGGCGATCTATCCCGGTGGCCCGCACGGTTTCACGCTGTTCCCGAATGATCTCTCGAGTTCGGCGACAGCAAGGATGGACGCGTTCCTAAACCGCGTGCTCGGGTGACTATGGGGAGCTCGATGGCACAGCTGGGCTACCCGGACAATCGCGAGAATATCGAGCCAGTAGGAAATCACGACGAGTGGCCGCTGGAGAGAACCTGTAGGTGGTTGCCCAACCTTGCTGCGTTGGCTACCGCCACCTCTCCGTCCGGGTGAAAGGCGCTGTTCCTGCCGGTGGGCCAAAATGCGGCAGATTCTTGAAGCGGCCCTTCCCGTTGCTGATCTAAGCGGCGGTCGGTTCATTCTTGGCGTCGGTGTCGGATGGCTGGCGGAGGAGTTCCAGGCTCTGGGTGTCCCCTTCGAGCGCCACGGCCAACGTACGCGCGAGTAAATCGAGGTCATGCGGAAGCTCTAGACCGAGCGCAACAGCTCGCATCAGGGCGAGTTCGTCAAGTTTACGAATGTGTTGAGCTACCCAAAGCCAGTCAGCGACAATGGCGTGCCGGTGTGGTTCGGCGGCGAGAGCAATCCGGCATTGCGACGGGTAGCCGAATACGGCGATGGGTGGATCGGCTTCAACCTCTTGCCTGACGAGGCAGCCGAGAAGATCAAACGGATCGAAGCGCTGCTGAGGGCAAAAGGGGCGCAAACGCTCCGACGTCAAGCTCGCGGTGTCCCCTTACACCGAGTCGATCAAGACTGACGATCTGAAGCGCTATCGCGATGCCGACGTCGAGGAAATAGCTTTATTGGGGTCGGGCAGAGCTCGGACGGAAGGCGAAATGATCGCCGGGCTTCAGCAAATGGCGAGGGAGCTTGTCGAGCCTGCGGCTAGGCTCTAACCGGGCCTAATCGGCTCAATTGGCGAAACTGCAAGAAAGCATCTAGGCGGGGTCCCACTCTGGGAGTGGCGTGCGCGTCCATCCGAGCAGGTGCCGCGCGCTGTCACTACGACCCCACCGGCTCCGGAGCTGGTAGCATCTTCTCCGGCTCGTCCGCCTCCTCGACCGTCTCTCTGTTGAGGTGGGCAATCATACGCGCCTCGTCGAGCGCGCCTTCCCATTTTGCGACCACCACAGTCGCCACACCGTTGCCGATCAGATTGGTCAACGCCCGCGCCTCGGACATAAAGCGATCGACGCCAAGGATCAGCGCAATGCTTGCCACCGGGATCGTTCCGACCGAAGCCAATGTCGCAGCAAGGACAATGAACCCGCTCCCGGTCACGCCGGCTGCGCCCTTGGAGGTCAGAAGCAAGACGGCAATGATACCGAGCTGGTGCATCAAAGTGAGATCGGTGTTTGTCGCCTGCGCTAGAAACAGGGCCGCCATCGTCAGGTAGATGCAGGTGCCGTCGAGGTTGAAAGAGTAGCCAGTGGGGATCACGAGCCCGACCACCGATTCCTCACAGCCTAAATTTTCGAGCTTCGCGATCATTCGCGGCAGCACGGACTCCGAGGACGAGGTGCCAAGGACGATCAGTAGCTCTTCTTTGATGTAACGGATGAATTTGAGAATGTTGAAGCCGCAAAGCCGCGCGATGCCGCCCAATACGATGAAGATGAAAATGAGGCACGTGGCATAGACGCCCGCCATCAGGTGGCCAAGCGACAGCAATGTGCCGAGACCGTATTTGCCGATCGTGAAAGCCATAGCGCCAAAAGCGCCGATCGGTGCGGCCCTCATGATGATAGCGACCACGCCGAACATCCCACGCCCGACCAGATCGATAATGCGAAGTAGCGGTTTCCCGGGTTCGCCGAGAAACGACAGGGCGAAGGCAAACAGCAATGCGAAGAACAGCACCTGCAGGATTTCTCCCTCGGCGAAAGCGCCGACGACGGTGGTCGGAATAATATGAATCAGGTAGTCGACAGCGCTCTGCTCGTGCGCCTTCGCCGCATATTGCTGGATCGATTTTGCATCGATCGTAGCGGGATCGACGTTCATGCCGGCACCGGGCTGCCACAGATTGGCGATCACGAGGCCGACCACCAGAGCCAGCGTCGTCACAGACTCGAAATAGACGATCGCTTTCAGGCCGACACGACCGACTTTCCTCATGTCCTTCATGCTGGCGATGCCGTGCACGACGGTGCAGAAGATAATCGGAGCGATCACCATCTTGATCGCCTGGATGAACATGTCGCCGAGCGGCTTCATCTGGGCGCCTAGCGCCGGATAAAAATATCCGAGCAAGACGCCGATCGCGATCGCGCACAGCACCTGCACATAGAGATGCTGATAGATCTTCCTCTTGTGTGAGGGCGCCGCGGCAGCTCGAGCCTCGATCGTCATGATACACCTCGATGGCTGGGGATCAGGCGATCGGCTCGCGCCGCTTTGCCAACTCCGCCTTGTTGACGCGCAGACCCGGCCCGGGTTCAGCCGGCAGATGAAACAGGCCGTCAACCAGCTTCATGAGATTTTTTGAATACCGAATCTCGGGGCGTCGCTCAATGGCCGACCCGAGGGTAACCTCGTCGCCCTCGGCTATGAGTTGGCCGCGGCCGGCTTCCTGTTCTCCGTTGCGGTGGCCGTTGCCATGCCGTGCCGGGCGCTCTGGAAGCTGGCCCATCGGCGGGGCTGCACGATGCAGGCGAGCCTCACCATCGTCGGAGGGTTCTTCGGGGGCGTTGCCGTTTTCAGCACTTTCCAGTGGCGCTGGCTGCTCGGAGCCGTCGTCCTGCTCGCAAATTAGCCCTACACGATCGTCGTGATTATGCCGACCAATCGCCGCCTGATCGAGACACAGCAGGAGGACGCCACTGGGCGAAACGCGCCGCATGATCGGGAAGCGGGGATTCTTCATGCCGCTCGATGCGCTCTTGGGCTCGCGGCACCCTTATCTCCCCTTCGTTTTCGAAAGTCGTGTCGCCAGCGGAGATGTACGGAATATGATTTTACCCTAACCGCGTTGCCCCATCTGAGCTCAGAATGATGGCCGTTGCGCTTCCCAAGTAGATGAGCGCATGCGCGGCAACCGGCGCACCCGCGCAACTCCAATACAGACAAAAGATCCCAACAGAGCCGAGAGTATGAGCGAAAGCATGTAATGTGATGCGCAAAAAGCGAAGGCTCAGCGGGTCCATTTTGCACCTGCGTTGTCAGGCAAGTGGCATTCTCACTCCCCTCCCACGTTTGTTCGTTAGCCAATTTCTAGAAGTAGGTTGCCTCGCGGCTGAGAGCGGCGGCTTCGTGCCACTTCCGGCATTACCGTAACCGGCGCCGGGCCGTTCCCTCGCGGAGGTCTGCGCGGGATGGGACGGCCGAACGCGACCTGCCGCTCGCGGTGCGAAAACCAGACGCTGATCACACCCGTGGCGACGTGCACACGCGGCGCCGAGGGCGGCAACGATCAGAGCACCGCATCGGAAGAGGTGAGCAGGCCATCGGTAAGGCGGGCCTGTAAAACCCATCGCAACCCTTCGATCGGTTTCGACGGTCATGATCATGGCGCGAAGCAGCACGACCGCCCATCCGCCGCGCTCGCTCCGGTCATCGTGTGTGTCCCGTGAACATAGCGTTCGCGCCCCCACTTATCGACTAGATGCCGATGCATTGCTCGGCCTCGCTTCCGACTGCTGACCCCGTCGGTTCACAGGTTTGGAACTCCGCTTATTCGTTTCCCATATGTTCCGCAGCGCCGCCCAAGTCAAGCAATCTGGGGTATCACGGCGCAGCATTATTGGGATGATTAGGCACGAACTTTTGACGAATTTGAGACAAATGCCGGGCTATTTAGTCTGAGAAAATAAAGCGATCGAGGTCGGTAAAAACATTTATGGGTCTTGCCAC
>Ga0306918_10000432_pt1 | contig 18748 bp, 20 predicted proteins | sample tim00Cox0000000H_FD_203315 | JGI IMG/M metagenome (GOLD analysis project Ga0306918, IMG submission 203315) | Lab enrichment of tropical soil microbial communities from Luquillo Experimental Forest, Puerto Rico - timezero.00C.oxic.00.000.00H (v2)... | ecosystem: Environmental > Terrestrial >... | reverse complement strand
CGACGGTTCTGAAAGAAGTCACCGAAGTCCCCGAGGCCGGATGGTTCAGCATTATTACCGATCCGACCAGCGCCGTGCTGGGTCTGTGGCAGTCCAAGCCGCGGTCGTGAGGACGACCATCATTGCGAGCGAAGCGAAGCAATCTAGCCGACATGCTTGGGCTTATGGATTGCTTCGTCGCTCCGCTCCTCGCAATGACGGAGTTTCACAACCGGTCATTTCTTGTGACGGGTGGTATTAGCCCCTGTGGACCGGATCGATCCAGAGCACGGTTTCGGGCTTTTCGACCGGCTCAATGTCGAGATTGATCGCGATCGCTTCCCCGTCGCTGCGCACGAGAACGCATTCGAGCGCCTCGTCGCGGCTCGCATTGATTTCCTGATGCGGCACATAGATGAAATCGCCGGGACCAGCCTCGGCGGTGAATTCGAGATGTTCGCCCCAGCGCATCCGCGCCCTGCCCTTCACGACATAGATCACGCTTTCAAGATGGCCATGATGATGCGCGCCGGTCTTGGCATCGGGGTGGATGGTCACCGTTCCGGCCCAGATCTTTTGCGCGCCGACCCGAGCAAAATTGATCGCAGCCTTGCGATCCATGCCCGGCGTCTGTGCAGTATTGGCGTCGAGATTGCCACCGGGGATGACCTTGACCCCATTCTCGCGCCAATCGGGCTGACCATGTTCATGGCTGCTCATAATCTCACCTCCATCAATACGGCGATTATTGAGAAAGAGGGCGCCCTACCCCAGCGTCGCCTTGTGATGGGCGATATGATCGGCCATGAAGGTCGATATGAAATAATAGCTGTGATCGTAGCCTTCCTGGCGGCGCAGGTTCAATGGCTGGCCAGCCTTGGCGCAAGCCGCCTCGAAAAGATGCGGGTGCAATTCGCGTTCAAGGAACTGATCCTTCAACCCCTGATCGATCAGGATCGGCGGCAAACGATGCCCTGATTCGACAAGCGCGGTCGCGTCCCACTCGGCCCAGGCCTTGCGGTCTTCTCCGAGATAGTTCGTGAAAGCCTTCTGCCCCCAGGGACATTGCGAGGGCGCAACGATCGGTGCGAAAGCCGAGACCGAGCGAAATCTGCCCGGATTGCGCAAGGCCGTCACGAGCGCCCCATGCCCGCCCATGGAATGGCCGAAAATCCCCCAGCGCGCCGGATCAGCGGGAAAATTTTCTTCCACGGCAGACGGCAATTCGCGCGATACATAAGATCCCATGCGATAACCGTCGCGCCAGGGCTCCTGCATCGCATCGAGATAGAAGCCGGCACCCTGGCCAAAGTCCCAGGCGGCGTCATCGCCCGGATAGCGCTTGTCGCGCGGCGAGGTGTCTGAGGCGACCAGAATAAAGCCCGCCTCGGCAGCAAGCCTCTGGGCTCCCGCCTTCGCCATGAAAGTCTCTTCGGTGCAGGTGAGGCCTGCAAGATAAAGCAGGGCCGGAATCTTTCGGCCCGCCACGCCTTCCGGGATGAAGATCGAGAAGCGCATCTCGCCGCCGATTTCTGTCGAGGCGTGGCGGAAGAAGCCGACCTCGCCGCCAAAGCAGCGCTGCCGGCTGACTTCTATCAGCGTTCCCATCAGTATTCGATCACCGAGCGGATCGACTTGCCTTGGTGCATGAGATCGAATCCTTCGTTGATCTGCTCCAGCTTCAATTTATGGGTGATGAGATCGTCGATATTGATCTTGCCTTCCATGTACCAGTCGACGATCCGCGGCACGTCGGTGCGCCCGCGCGCGCCGCCGAAGGCCGAGCCTTTCCATACCCGCCCGGTCACGAGCTGGAAGGGCCGCGTCTGGATTTCGGCGCCCGCCGCCGCAACGCCGATGATAATGCTCTGGCCCCAGCCCTTGTGACAGGCCTCGAGCGCCTGCCGCATGACAGTGACATTGCCCGTGCAATCGAAGGTGTAATCGGCGCCGCCCTTGGTCAGTTCGACGAGATGGCCGACGATATCGCCCTTGATCTCCTTCGGATTGACGAAATCCGTCATCCCGAATTGTTCCGCCATGGGCTTCTTCGAATCATTGACATCGACGCCGATGATCTGCTCCGCGCCGACGAGCTTCAGGCCCTGAATCACATTGAGACCGATGCCCCCGAGACCAAAGACCACGGCGCGGCAGCCGGGCTCCGCCTTGGCCGTCCAAATGACCGCGCCGACGCCGGTCGTGACGCCGCAGCCTATATAGCAAACGGTGCTGAACGGGGCGTCCTCGCGAATCTTGGCGACGGCGATTTCCGGCAGGACGATGAAGTTCGAGAAGGTCGATGTACCCATGTAATGGTAGATCGGCTTGCCCTCGAAACTGAATCGGGAGGTGCCGTCGGGCATCAGGCCCTTGCCTTGCGTGACGCGAATCTTCTGGCAGAGATTGGTCTTGCGCGAGAGGCAATATTCGCATTCGCGGCATTCCGGCGTGTAGAGCGGAATGACATGATCGCCTGCCTTGACCGAATGAACGCCAGGCCCGGTTTCGAGCACAATGCCCGCCCCCTCATGGCCTAGAACGCTGGGGAAAATCCCCTCGGAATCGAGGCCGGACAAAGTATAGTCATCGGTGTGACAAATGCCGGTCGCCTTGATTTCGACCAGAACCTCTCCCTCGCGTGGCCCCTCAAGGTCCAGTTCGACAATCTCCAAAGGTTTTTGCGCCGCGAAAGCGACAGCTGCGCGCGTTTTCATGTCGATGCACTCCTTTTATACCACAGGTCATAAAGAATAACCTATGGTGCCACTCTCGAATTTTCGCTAACCCATTGAAAAAGCGAAAATTCGAGAAAGGAACCAAGGGCGAAGCTGGCCAAAGGTTCCGCAGGGCGGAGCCCTGTGGAATGGCCAGCGGAGGGCGCTCTTTGCGACCCTTGGTATTATACCGCCATTCCTTCGGGGTAGGCGGTGCGCCTCCGGTAAATCGCTTTTCGCGTCAGCGATTTACCGGAAACGAACCCTGAAACCGCACGGATTCAGGCTATACAAGAATGGCGTTTGGCTCCGAGGCCGCGCTGTGGCTCCGCTAATCATACGGCCTTTTCTATAATATACCTCGCACGCCGGGGATTTCAGGGTTCTTCTCTGTCAAATTGCCCAACCCGAGGCGATTTGCCCCCGTTCCCCGGACAGATTCGCGTCGAACTGTGTGTTTTTAATCTCACAGGGACTGGAAAACGTCCCGGCGCACCACGAATATTTGCGGAGAGGGCCCAATGGACCTATAAAGGGAAGTTACGGCCGTAAACTGCGGTGCAAGATCATTGGCCGAAGGTAGAACTGGAATGCTTACTCGCAAGGCCCGATCGGCGCGCAAGGCTGAAGTGCAGCGCGCGCAGATGCGCGTGATTGGCAGCGGCGCCAGGCTTGCCGGCTGTCCCGTGCATGAGCTTCGTACCAAATTGCGTGCGGCGGGGCTGCGACCGACCCGTCAGCGGGTGTCTCTCGGCTGGCTCCTCTTCGCAAAGGGCGACCGGCATTTGACCGCCGAGAAAGTGCATGAAGAGGCGCAGGCGTCGCGGGTTCCGATCTCGCTCGCCACGATCTACAATAGCCTGCATCAGTTCACGGAAGCTGGCTTGTTGCGCGAGATCGCGATTGATGGGTCACGGACCTATTTCGACACCAATATCTCGCGACATCATCATTTTTTGGTCGAGGGCACGCAAGCCCTGATCGATATTCCACAGGTTGCGGTCGATCTTTTACATCTGCCGGAGCCGCCGCCCGGCAAAAGCATCGCTCGTGTCGAAGTCATCGTGCATTTGCAAGATCAAGATCAAGATCAGCATCAAGAGCAAGACGGCTGAGAACCTGTTTCAAAAGTCATGGCGCTATCCCAAGCCCTCATCCTGAGGAGCGCCGAACGGCGCGTCTCGAAGGACGAGGGCGTCTCCAGTACACACTGAAAGTCATCCTGAGACGGGCTCTGCGAGCCCTCCTCAGGATGAGGGCGAGCTTTTGAAACAGGTTCTAAGCGTCACTCGATTTTCTCATTGGGATAGACGCCCCAAAGATTGGACTGCTGAATATAGCCGTCGAATCCCTCGCCCGCGACGCGGCACCAATTGCCGTCGCAGGCGCGCACGCCCCCGATCACATTCGGCTGCAATCGCGCGATAGGGGCCGAGTTCGCGTTCGGCTTTGCATAGAGCGTGAAATCCACCCCCTTCTTCCAGGGTGCCACGAGGGCGGTTCGCCGTCCTGAAAGCAGCGAATGCAGGACCCAGCCTTCCGAACCTTCCGAATCGCGAACTTTGCGCCAGGTTTCAAATTCCGCGGTAATTTCCACCGGGAGTCCGGCGCGCTGAAAGACCCAGAGGGTCCGATGGTCCTTCGAGGGGCCTTCGCGCAGGTTCACTCGATCCGACTTGAGGCTCACATAGCGGGGAACGGGCAGACCGCTTGCGGAGCCCATCTGCTCCGCGCGCGCCAGCGAAAGCGGCACAAAGCTCAGGACCAGGGGCAGAACCAAGCGGACGGCCAAAGGAATAGTCAAGCGAAGGATCGAAGGGGAAAAGGACCGAAAAGAGACACCAAATCGCCGCATTCGCAAAATTCCATTCCTCATCGTTCCGCTTGTCTCCACCGGCGGCGAACATCAACGGCGGACGACCGTTGAAAAAGCGGAACTTGGTATCGCTGAATCCTGGGATTCAGGGTTCGTTTCCGGTAAATCGCTAACTCGAAAGCGATTTACCGGAGTTGCATCGCCTGTTCCTCCGGAACGGCGGTATATAAGTGGCACAGTTACGTCTAATACCACAGGTCATAAAGAATGACCTGTGGTGCCACTCTCGAATTTTCGGCTCAACCCCTTGAAAAAGCAAAAATTCGAGAAAGGAATCAAGGTCGCTCTTTGCGACACTTGGTATAAGGTCCTAACCGCGCCAGCTTGCAGGATTTTGAACGAGTCTTACAGGGTTTCAGTTTGATCGGAATGACGAAAGCACCCTAAGACCCGAGGTCATAACGAGATGATCATTGGTCATAGCGCCGCAACCCCGGACAGGCGAGGAAATGACATGGCTTTTATCGCGTATAGATTTCTTATTGAACCCGGCATCGTTAAAGCCAAGTGAAAAACTAGGTGAAAAACCAGCCTGACGGCGAGGCCTCGAAGCCCGCTGCTTTCCGCCCGCATCCTGTTCCAAAGTTTTAGAAATCGGTCATGTTACTGACTTTGGATCGATTTAATCCGAAGTCATGTGCTTAAGACCCTTGTTTAAGGATGCCGCCTTATACCACCGGTCATTCTTTATGACCGGTGGTGCCACTCTCGAATTTCCGCAACCATTTGAAAAAGCGGAAATTCGAGAAAGGAACCAAGGATCGCCCTTTGCGATCCCTCGTATTAAAGGCGGTATAGCGTACCGCGGGCCATCTGTGACAAAATCGCCATTGAGATCAGCCGTAAGGACAAAAAAAGGATGGCCAAAAAGAAACCGCTCGTTGTCTTGACTCGCAAATTGCCGGATGTTGTCGAGACTCGGATGTGCGAGCTTTTCGATGCCAGGCTCAATATTGAAGACAAAGCCATGTCGAAGCCTGAGCTCGCCGAGGCCATGCGCATCGCCGACGTGATCGTGCCGACCGTGACCGACCGGATCGATGCCGAACTGATCGCCTTGGCCGGGCCACAGCTGAAGCTCATCGCCAATTTCGGCACCGGTGTCGACAATATCGACGTAGGCTCCGCCGTTGAGCGCGGGATTACCGTCACGAATACGCCGGGAGTCCTCACCGAAGATACCGCCGACATGACCATGGCGCTCATCCTGTCGGTGGCGCGGCGGCTCGTCGAGGGCGCCAAGATCATTCCGGGCGGCGAATGGGCGGGCTGGTCTCCGACATGGATGCTCGGCCGCCGCATCACCGGCAAAAGGCTCGGCATCCTCGGCATGGGCCGCATCGGTCAGGCGCTTGCCCGCCGCGCCAAAGCTTTCGGGCTGCAGATTCATTACCATAATCGCCGCCGGGTTCTCCCCATAATCGAGGAAGAGCTTGAGGCGACCTATTGGGAATCGCTCGATCAAATGCTGGCGCGGATGGATATCGTCTCGGTCAATTGTCCGCATACGCCGGCAACCTATCATCTCCTGTCGGCGCGGCGTCTCACGTACCTGCGGCCGCACGCCATCATCGTCAATACGTCGCGCGGCGAAGTCATCGACGAACAGGCCCTGACCCGCATGCTGGAAGCGGGGCAGATCGCCGGCGCCGGCCTCGACGTGTTCGAACATGAGCCCGCCATCTCGAACAAGCTCATCAAACTCGCCAATGCCGGAAGGGTGACGCTTCTGCCGCATATGGGATCGGCGACGGTCGAAGGCCGCATCGACATGGGCGAGAAAGTCATCATCAATGTGAAGACCTTCATGGACGGGCACAGGCCGCCAGATCGCGTGCTGCCCAGCATGTTGTAAAGGCGGGGTGAACCCGAACCCGACCTTGGACCGCTGCTGACCGGAGTTTGAAGCCTCGACGGGAACCGCAGTGGGGCTCACTGGTCGCACCGCACTCCGCCTCCGTAGAGCTGTCAGACTAGGCGGAGGGCTTTCCCGGTGGGCGCGTCACAGGAGTGCAAGATCGGGAAGCGTCCAGAGACGCGCGGCTGAAACTCTTGGACCGACCGATGTCACGACGGCCTTCGCGTCGATGGATAGCCGAAAGCTGGATGCTCACGGTGGACGCGGGCGGCGAGGCACGCCAATTGGGCATTCGAGGGCCGCACGATCCCAGCCGCCAAAGTCGGCTGCAGCGTTATACGTGCTTTGCAAGAACGCCATGAGAGTCCCTTCCGGATCGCCGGAACGGCGCACGGCCTCGTACGGCAGCAGGAACTCGCCTAAATTTTTATCGAAGTAGGCCGCATCGGGGTGTAGGCGCGCCTCGGCAAAGCCTGAAGGAGCGGGATAGGCGTAGGAATAGAAGGCTGGGAAGTCGGTTCCCCCGCCTCCTGGCCAGAAGCCCGCCGAGGAGACTTCGTGGCTGTAAGCCTCACGCGTGACCGCATCAGGCAGCGCTGGAATGCCGCCCGGATGGCGCGGCGCCCTGCGCCCCGAGAAGCGTGTCACCGCGAGGTCGAAGCTGCCCCAGAAGAGGTGCACAGGGCTCACTTTGCCGAGATAGCCCGTCCGGAAGCGCTTGAGCACCCGATCAACGGCCAGGAGCGCATGGAAGAAACCCGTCACGGCCTTCGCGTCGTAGGGTCGCTGCGCTCGATCATCGGCAAAGGGGACGGGGTCGGGCAGCTCGTTGGGCCGCCCGTTGAAATCTGGGGTGCCTCCGAGCGAGCGGACCAGCTCGCGGAAGCGCCCATGAAACTCGGCGACCGACATGGGGCCGAGCGCAAAACCCGCCTTGCGTCCGTCGCTGGCGTTGCCGATGACGGCGTGATCGAGAAAATCGAAACTGATCTCCACGCCGCCCGGTCCATCAGGAATGAGGGAGGTCGTGAAGCCGAAGGCGTTCAGGTAGAAGGTCGCGTGCCACGAGTGGTTGATCCATGGCGTCCGGGCGAACCGATACTTGCCAGCGATCTGTGCGAAGAGATGCAATGCGGCGCACGTCTCACGCCACGGCTGGTAAGGGATATCCGGCCAGGTGGCGTTCATGTCTCCTTTCCTTGGATGGGGTGGCCTCTACTACATAGCGCGCCGACATGGCAAAGGCGAGGACCGCTTCCGTTGGGCGGAGAAGCGGGACACGATCGAGGCAGACTTCACATCATCCCGTTCCGCGTGGCCAGCGGAAGGTGCTATATGCGACGCTTGCTATAAAGCCCGCTCCGCCGTTGTTTTCACGCCGATCAGCGCGCGCCCCCTCCTCCGTCGATCTGCCGGCCGACGATGGCTATGGCTTGCTGATAAACCGGCGCGGCATTCCAGGCTTGGATCGCCGCGAAATTGCCTTCGCCCGGCTGATAGCCAGCGCCTGCACTCCAACCATGGGCCTTGAGGAAATTCGCTGTCGAGGTCAGCGCGCCCGCTGCACTGTCGAGGCTCCCGCCGGTCCCGTAGTTAAGCACCGTCTTGGGCAGGAACTGTGTCTGACCGACTTCGCCGTGCATGGAGCCGCTCGTGCCTGCCGAGAATACGCCGCGATCGATCAGTGTCAGGTTGGCATAGAGCTGATCGGTGAAATAGGCCGAACGGCGGCAATCATAGGCGAGCGTGGCCATGGCCGACAAAACGTTCTGATGTCCGCGCTCGCGCCCGAAGGCCGTCTCCATGCCCCAAATGGCGATAAGCGGTCCCGGCGGGACGCCGTAACGCTGCTGGATGGATGCAAAGAGCGCCGCATTGGATTGCTTGAGCGCGCGCCCGCGCGACGCAATGACCGAGCCGCCGCGCCGCGCGAGAAACTGGTCGAGAGACGCGTGGAAGCCATGCTGGCCCCGGTCGGCCGCGATGGTTGCGGTCGCATAATGGGTCGCCATCAAGGCAGAGACCGTTGCGGCGCTGATGCCCCTTCCCCTCGCTTCCTGCGCGAATTGTTGCTTCCACGCCTCGAATCCAGCGGCCGAACTGCCGCATTGGGCAGCGCTCGCTTCGCCGCCCGTCCACACGAGTGCCGCCAAGGCTGCGACAGCAAATGTCCTGAACTGCTCGCCCTTCGTCATCGAGGCCTCCCTTTACGCCCATAGCATCAATCTGCCGGATGAGCTCTTTGGAGAGGCGCATGGCCTCTCGCTTACGTTCAAGGGAACGGCCAGGATCGGCGGCTGTCAAGCCCATTCAAACGCGCCGGGGCCGCGACCTGCTTGCCTCCGCTTCCTTCCAACCTAGATAACGGGTTCAAGCGGGCGACGTATCCCACTGTCGAGGATTTCCCATGCGATCCGACATTGTTCCGGGGGCGATCTTCCCCGACTATGAGCTTTCCGACCACACCGCGAAACGCCGGAAGCTCTCCGAACTGCAAGGACAACATCCAATGGTTCTCGTCCTTAGCCGCGGAGGTTTCTGCCCCAAGGACCGCCGGCAGGCTGAAGGGCTTGTCGAGCTCCATCGTGAGCTTGAGCTTGCCTATTGCCGGCTTGTCACGATCAGCACCGACAATATCACCGAGACGAATGAATATCGCAGCGGAGTCGGTGCCCACTGGCCTTTCCTCTCCGACGTGGGGCGTATCGTCCAAAAGGATCTCGATATTGCCGAATACGCCGATCCTCGCCACAATCCCATGATTCCCCACGTGATTGTCCTCGAACCCGGTCTTGTCATTTACAAGATCTATAACGGCTACTGGTTCTTCGGCCGGCCCACTCTGGATGATCTCCGCCAGGACCTGCGTGCCGTCACCAGGAAATGCCGGCCGGACTGGGACATCACAACGCCCGAACTCAAGGCGGCATGGCAGCAAGGGCGCAAGGAACTGTTCTATCCCTACGGCAAAACCTATGTCCAAACTCTCGGCGAACAGGATTAGGAGCAATAGCTGCAAATCCACCCCCCTCGGGGTGTCCACCCAAATCAAACTCGCGCCGCCCCGCTACCCCTTGAACGTTTGCCACCGCCGCGCCATATCGCTTGCACGGGGCGCCGCATGGGCCCCAACCGAAGGCCAGAAGGCTTCGCGGATGTCACGTATACCAACTTTGAACTCTCCCTTTCTGCTCGGGTTCGACGAGATCGAGCGGGCACTCGACAGGGTGGCCCGAACGGGCTCGGATGGCTATCCGCCCTATAATATCGAGCGGATCGCGCGAAACGGAAACGAGGCCGAAAGGCTCAGGATCACCTTGGCCGTCGCCGGCTTCACCCGGGATCAATTGGAGATCACCGTGGAGGAAGGCCAGCTTGTCATTCGCGGACGCCAACAGGACGATAAGGAGCGCTGCTATCTCCATCGCGGGATCGCGGCGCGGCAATTCCAGCGGGTTTTCCTGCTGGCGGATGGAATGCAAGTGTCAGGCGCCGATCTGACGAATGGCTTGCTCTCGGTGGATCTCATCCGTCCCGAACCGGTGCGCGCCGTCCAGAAGATCGACATCCAGGTTAAAGATTAGTGCATGCGAGACTGATGGTGCGCATGCAAGGCGGGTCAGAGGACCGCCAGAAAGAGGTGTCATCATGTTGAACGAAAACAAATTTACCGAGAGACCGGTTCTTACCGACGAACAGCTCGCAAGCCTCGGCGGCGGTCAGGTCGCCTATGTCAAGCCCTTGCGCTCGGACGAGGTGAACAGGCTTTTCCCGCAGGCTCCCGCGCTGAAACCCGGCGTGCAGCTTTTTGCCTTGCTCGCCGCCGATGGGACGCCCATCCTTTTGACGGATTCGCGCGATGTAGCGGTCGCCAATGCGCTGCAGCATGAGCTGGAAATGGTGAGCGTGCATTGATTGCAGATGGGTCGCCGGGTTGTGGCTTGACGCTCTACGCTCTGAACACCGCCGCCGAGGCGGGATGCAGGCTTTTCCCAGAATCGACGCCCCCTGGACCCGCCGAAAGATCCCCGGGTCCAGTCAAACCATGATATAGAGCTCTCACCGCGCGGATAGCCACGGGCCCCATCCCAAGCTATGCTCCGGCGCGGAGGAGAATCATGGCGGGACCGCGTTCGACATCAAGGACCAGGGCAGAGGAAACCCATTTCGGCTATTCCCGCGTGCGGCTGCAGGAGAAGCAGGCGCGGGTCGATGAGGTTTTCCACAAGGTCGCCTCGCGTTACGATCTGATGAACGATCTCATGTCGGGCGGTATGCACCGGCTCTGGAAGGATCTGTTCGCGGCCAAGATCAGACCCTCGAAAACCGCGCGTTTTCGTCATCTCGATGTTGCCGGCGGCACCGGCGACATAGCTTTTCGTGTGGCGCGGGCGGGCACGCCGCGAACCGAGATCACCGTCCTCGACATTAATGCCAATATGCTCGAAGTCGGCCACGAACGTGCGCGCAAGCGGGGGCTCGCAGAGAGAATCAATTTCGTCCAGGCCAATGCCGAAGATCTGCCTTTCGCCGGTGGGTCCTTCGATGCCTACACGATCGCTTTCGGGATTCGCAATGTCCCGCGCATCGACCAGGCGCTCGCCGAGGCGCATCGCGTCCTGAGGCGCGGCGGCCAATTCCTCTGCCTCGAGTTTTCCAACGTCGATATCCCCGGTCTCGACCGTCTTTATGAGGCCTATTCGTTTCGCGCCATCCCTTGGATGGGACAGATCGTGACTGGCGATGCGGCATCCTATCGCTATCTTGTCGAATCGATCCGGCGTTTCCCGGATGCCGAAACCTTTCGTGACATGATCGCCACTGCTGGATTTTCGCGCGCCTCGTTTACACGGCTCTCGGGTGGGATAGTTGCCATTCACTCGGGCTGGAAGCTCTGATCAGGGCAAACATGAGTTTTTCCCCAGGCTCTCTCTTGCGTCTCACCCGCGCCGGTTTCGTGCTCGCCCGCGAGGGCGTGTTCAGCGATGTCGATCCGACCATTCTGCCGCCGCCCGCGCGCCTGCCGCTCGCCTTGGCAAAGCTTGTCGCGCGGCGCAGTGGCGGATCAAACAAGGGATCGAGCCTCGGCAATCTACCCGCCGCGATCAATCGGCTCGGGCCTTCCTATGTGAAGCTCGGGCAGTTTCTCGCGACGCGGCCCGATGTCGTCGGCCCGGCGGTGGTGAACGAACTCGAACGTTTGCAGGACCGGATGGCGCCCTTTCCGCGCGAGACCGCGATTGCAACCATCGAGGCGGCCTTTGGCAGGCCGATTGAAAAAGTCTTCATCGAGATTGGCGAGCCCGTGGCCGCCGCTTCGATCGCGCAGGTCCACCGCGCCCGCGTGCGCGATATTGACGGCGAACGCGAGGTTGCCGTCAAAGTCCTGCGGCCCGGCGTCGAGCGGCGTTTCAAGCGCGATCTCGGCGACATGTATTTCGCGGCGCATCTCGCCGAGCGTTTCATCCGCGATGTGCAACGTCTAAGGCCCGTCGAGGTCGTCGATACGATGGCGCGCACGGTCCGGATCGAGATGGATTTCCGGCTCGAAGCCGCTGCCGCATCAGAATTTGCCGAGAATGTCGCCGATGATCACGATTTTCGCGTGCCGCGCATCGATTGGGACCGCACCACGAAGGAAGTACTGACGCTTGAATGGATCTCGGGAACGCCCCTCTCCGATATTCCGGCGCTCGCCAAGAAGCACGATCTTCGTGATCTCGGCCGCATCGTCATCCAGTCCTTTCTGCGTCATGCGATGCGCGACGGTTTTTTTCACGCCGATATGCACCAGGGCAATCTGTTCGTCGATGCGCAAGGCCGCCTCGCCGCCGTGGATTTCGGCATCATGGGCCGCCTGGGCTTCAAGGAACGGCGTTTCCTCGCCGAGATCATCTATGGTTTCATTCGGCGCGATTACCGGCGGGTCGCGGAAGTCCATTTCGAGGCGGGCTATGTGCCGCGTATCCACAAGATCGAGGATTTCGCGCAAGCCATTCGCGCCATCGGCGAGCCGATCCATTCGCGAACCGCCGACCAGATCTCGATGGCCAAGCTCCTGACCCTCCTCTTCGAGATCACCGCGCTTTTCGATATGAGGACGCGAACCGAGCTGGTCCTTTTGCAAAAGACCATGGTCGTCGTCGAAGGCGTCGCCCGCACCCTCGACCCGAAGCTCGACATGTGGTCGACCTCGGAACCTGTCGTGCGCAGCTGGATCGAGGAAAATCTCGGACCGCTCGGCAAGGTGAACGACGCGGGGCGGGCTTTGTCCTCGCTGGCGCGTTTTGCTGGCAATCTTCCCGCTTTCCTGCAGCGTACCGAAAATATTGTGACAGAATTCGAAGACATGGCCGAGGGAGGCTTTGAACTCTCTGAAGAGGCGATGAGAAAAATCGGTGTTGCCGCCGCGCGCGGCCAACGCTTAGGGCACCTCGCGCTCTGGCTCATTGCCGCTATCGGGATCGTCCTTCTCTTGCGCCTGTGACGCAATTCGCGCGCTATCCATGAAAGGATAGATGATTAAGGTTTCGAGCATGACCGGCATTTCGGGAAAACGCATTCTGCTCGTTATAGGCGGCGGGATTGCCGCCTATAAAACGCTCGATCTCATCCGCCGCCTGCGCGAGCGTGGCGCCTCGGTCCGCGCCGTGATGACGCCCGCGGCCAAAAATTTCGTGACGCCGCTTTCAGTCGCAAGCCTCACCGGCTCCAAGGTCTTCGAGGATCTTTTCTCGCTGACCGATGAAGCGGAGATGGGTCATATAGAACTTTCACGCGACGCGGATCTCCTTGTCGTGGCGCCGGCGACCGCCGATCTTCTCGCCAAAATGGCGCATGGCCTCGCCGATGATCTCGCCTCGACCCTGCTCCTGGCCACGGACAAGAAGATCCTCGTCGCGCCCGCAATGAATCTGCGCATGTGGCTCGCGCCCGCGACACTGCGCAATGTCGCGCGTTTGCGTGAAGATGGCGTGATTTTCGTTGGCCCGGACGATGGCGAAATGGCCTGCGGGGAATATGGACCTGGCCGGATGAGCGAGCCCCTCACTATTGCCGCCGCGATCGCCACTGCGTTGAGCGGCGAGACCGCCATTCCCTTGCCGCCAGGTCTCGCGCGGCCACAAGGCGTGCTCTCCGGGCGCCGCGTGGTGATCACCTCCGGGCCGACGCATGAACCTATCGATCCAGTGCGCTTCATCGCCAATCGCTCGTCGGGCAAGCAGGGCCATGCCATCGCCCGCGCCGCTGCCGCCAGCGGCGCCGATGTTGTGCTGATCAGCGGCCCCGTCGCCCTCCCCGATCCCGCAAATGTTGCGGCCATTCATGTGGAAACCGCGCGGGAGATGCTGAAAGCCGTCGAAGCCTCGCTACCCGCCGATATTTTCATCGCGGCGGCGGCTGTGGCCGATTGGCGGGTCGCCGAGGCTTCGCCTGAAAAGATCAAGAAAGACGGCAAAGCCCTGCCCCCGCTGGCGCTTGTCGAAAATCCCGACATTCTCGCAACCGTTGCCAAACGCGAGGCCTTGCGTCCCTCCCTCGTCATCGGCTTTGCCGCCGAGACCGAAAATCTCCTCGTTCATGCCAAGGAAAAACTCTTGCGCAAAGGATGCGATATGATCATTGCCAATGATGTCGGCGAGGGCAGCGGCGTCATGGGCGGCGAGAACAATAGCGTGACGCTTTTGACCGGTGGCGGCATGGAATCCTGGCCGAACATGAGCAAGGACGAAGTTGCCGGCCGCCTCGTGACCAAACTCGCGTCGATGCTCGACGGAGGCCGTGGATGAGCGAGGCGCTGCGCGTGATCATCAGGCTTTTGCCGCATGGCGAGGGCCTGCCGCTCCCCGCCTATCAGAGTGCTGGCGCGGCGGGCCTCGATCTTCTCGCCGCGCTTGCACCCGAAACCAAGGTTGTGCTGGAGCCGGGTGGGCGCCATCTCGTCCCGACGGGGGTGGCCCTTCAATTGCCCGAAGGATACGAAGCCCAGGTGCGGCCGAGGTCGGGCCTCGCGCTCAAGCATGGCGTGACCGTGCTGAACGCGCCGGGCACGGTCGATTCCGATTATCGCGGCGAAATCGGCGTGATCCTGATCAATATGGGCGACGAGCCCTTCGAGATCGTCAGGGGCACGCGGGTCGCGCAGCTTGTCATTGCCAAGGTCGCGCGCGTCGAGCTCATCGAGGCGCGGGAACTGACATTGAGCCCGCGCGGCGCGAATGGATTCGGATCGACCGGCCATCGCCCCTTCGAGGAGGACGAGCGATGATTCTCCTCTCCCGCCGCAGCCTTCTTGCGCTTGCTGCGGTGACCGATATAGCGATGCACGCCCGCCCTCTGCCGGTCGCGGCCAAAGCGCTCGCGGCGCGGCTCGAACTGCCGCCGCGCCATCTCGAAACCTTGCTGCAGACTCTGGTTCGGGCCAATATTTTGAAAGGCGTGCGCGGGCCGCGCGGCGGCTATGAACTCGCCCGCGAACGCCGCCGGATTACCGCCGCCGAGATCCTGCGCGCCGTCTCAAGCGAGAGCAGTCTGGAGCCCGGTGAAGGGCCTTTATGCCCAATGATCGAGGCGGTCGTCGCACCTATGGTCGAAGAGGCGGGCAAGGCCTTCCTGAACGAACTCGAAGCCATGACCATCGACGACATTTGCCACAGCGCCGAATCCAAGAGAGTCTGCGACGAACCCCTGCCGGGCTCGGATTTTGCGATTTAGGGAGGGCTGGCGCAAGGTTTGTCCAACGCTTGTAATATCGCTTATATTGCGCGATATTATCGCTATGAAGACGATCGTTTTCACACACCAGGCCGCCAAGGACCTCGATGCGATCGAGGCAGCTGGCCGGGAAGCGATCCTCTCGGGCTTGAGCCAATATGCCATTGACGGCCGAGGTGACGTGAAGCGCCTTGCAGGAAGAGACGGTTTTCGGCTCCGGATTGGCCGCTACCGTGTAATTTTCGACGAGGACCAAACGACGATCCTGGCGATTTATATTGGCAAGCGAGAAACTACGACTTATCGGAGGATATGATGACCGCCCCTCAAATCATCCGAACCCCAAGCGGGGAAGAGCTGGTCGTGATACCCCGCGCCGAATATGAAGCCCTTGTCGCAGCCGTTGCTGATGCCGAAGAAGACGTTGCCGACGCGGCAATCTATGACGCCCGCAAGAAGGATCTCGCGCAAGGACGCGACATCGCTCTGCCAGTAGAAGTCAGTCAATCGATTCTGCGCGGCGACAGCTTGCTCAAGGCTCTACGCAAATGGCGCAATCTGACGCAAATAGAGCTCGCGCAAGCGACCGGCTTGGGCCAAGGCTATATCAGCGATCTCGAAAGCCAGCGGCGCGGTGGAACCACGGAGACCCTTAACGCGATTGCAAAAGCGTTGGATGTCGATCCGTCATGGCTGGTTAGGGAGTAATTGCCGAGAGCGCGACAACCTCCCTGGGGTCGCCTGTAGCGAAAAAATCTGAGCAATGGCGTCCCGGAAGGGATTCGAACCCCTGACCTACGGTTTAGGAAACCGTTGCTCTATCCTGCTGAGCTACCGGGACTTGCCTTGCGCGAGCGCCAGACCTTTTCCAGGCCGCCGCTCTCCAAATCGAGATTTAGCATGTTCGGCGCGAAGCGCCAATGCCACGCTGCACCCGCTTCGCGGCGTAATGAAAATCGCTTATCTCTCTCCCATGCTTATGCAATTTGCCTTTGGGGGACGCAAACTGCCCCGCCGCCTCGCCTTTTCTTTGAGGTTCGCAGTCGCTGCCTTTGCGCCGGTGACGGGCCGCGCGGCGGCGTCCAACCCTCCGGCGACGGGCGCATGTCCGGCGCAGGGCACCGTATCCGGGCGCGTGACCGCCATCAATGAGAGGCTGGAACTCACCCTCGAAGACGGCCGGGTTCTCAAGCTTGCGGGCCTCGATCCGCCGCACCCGACCCCCGATGATCCTGAACTCGACATAAAAGCGCAGCAAAAGCTCGCCAATTGGCTCGTCAGCCGCAACATTTCCTTTCGCGCGGTTGGGCCGGAGCGCGACCGCTGGGGGCGCACCCCCGCTTTCGTCTTCGCGGGCACCGAACCGGCGCCACTTTCGGTCAATGAATCCGTGCTCGATGCGGGTCTTGCCCGTTTCGAGCCCGCGCCCGAGGCAAAACCCTGCCGCCTTCGCTTCCTTGCGGCGGAAGCGGCCGGACGCGCGGCGGCGCTTGGCCTTTGGAGCGATCCATATTATGCGGTGATCAATGCGCAAGATCCTGTGGATTTTGCCGAAAGGACCGCAACCTTCGCCATTGTCGAAGGGGAAGTGACAAATGTCGAGTCAAACGCGTTTCGGACCACGCTTTTTTTCGGGCCGCGTGGAACTCACAGGTTTTCGGTCACGATTTTGCAACGCAATGTCAAGATATTTGAGGCGGCGGGATTGGATTTACGTAAACTTCTAGGCCAATCTTTGCGCGTGCGCGGGCTCCTCGACACACGTTTCGGCCCGCAAATCGAAATCGCGAGCCCGGATGAGATCGAGATGACGTATAAACCAAGCGAAGCAGTCGCGCCAACCCCGGCCCTCGCCTCCGGACACTGAGCCATTATCCCAAGGCCTTCCATGAATCGATCCGCGCGCCGATCTGCCAAGAGTCCGGAACGGATACCGGCCAGCTTGGGTTTTGCGCAATCGGGGCGGCCTTTCCAACTGGCCGTGGCTTTGTTCGCGACGGCGCTGATGCTCGCGTCCTGCGCCCAGGTCGAACAGCAGGGTAATCCGCCAGCGGTGGCCGAAGTGCCAGCGGCCGCGCCGCGCACGACCGGCATGGACACCGCCGCCATCGCCCAGCACAAACGCATGATCGCCCTCTTCGACGGCGAATATAAAAACCTCGCGGCTGAACGCTATCTCAATGACATCCTGGTCAAGCTCGCCAATGCCGGCACAGAGCCGAGCGAGCCCTATCGCGTCACGATCCTGAATTCGCCGATCGTCAATGCTTTCGCGCTCCCCCCGAATAATCTCTATGTCACCCGTGGGCTTCTCGCCCTTGCCAATGATGCAGCCGAGGTGGCGGCCGTCATGGCGCATGAAATTGCCCATATTACTGCCCGCCATGCGGTGCAGCGGGAAGAGGAAGAGCGGCGCGCCGCCGTGATCAGCCGCGCGGCAACCATCGTTCAAAACAGGGAGAAGGGCGAGGAGGTCGAGGCGACATCCCGCCGGACCCTTGCGGGGTTTTCACGCCAGCAGGAGCTCGATGCCGATCAGATCGGCATCAAGGCGATCGCGCGGGCGGGCTTCGACCCTTATGGCGCGTCGCGCTTCCTGAACGCGCTTGGCCGTTCCGCCGCCCTGCGCGCATCGCTCACCGAGCAGGATACGAGCGCCGAGAAGCTCGATATTCTCGCAACCCACCCTTCGACGCCGGAAAGGGTCGCCCAGGCCGTCGCCACGGCACGACAAATCGGCGCGCCAGGCATAGGCACGACGGGGCGCGCCGCCTATCTCGCCGCGATCGACGGCATGATGTTCGGCGACGACCCGGCCAATGGTTCGATCCACGGCCGCAAGTTTCTGCATGGCCGTCTCGGTTTCGCTTTCGTTGCGCCCGACGGCTTCGTTCTGGAAAATTCCTCGCAGGCCGTGTTGGGCGTCGCGGCCGGAGGCAATGAGTTTCTGCGGCTCGACAGCGTCAAGGTCGCGGCGGCGACCCCGCTCGAGACCTATATAGCCTCGGGCTGGATCGATGGACTGATCCAATCCTCGATCGAGTCAATCGAGGTGAATTCCATGCCGGCCTTGAGCGCCAATGCCCATGCTGGCGAATGGAATTTCCGGCTGGCCGTGATCCGCTTCGATCCTGCCCAGGTCTATAGGCTGATCTTCGCAACGCGAACCATGACCCCCGAAGCCGAGCAGCGCTTCCGCACTTCGATCGAGTCCTTCCATCACACAACCGCCGAGGAGGTGCAGGCCATGCACCCGCCGCGGATCGCCCTCGTCACGGCCAAGGCAGACGACACGGCGGAGACAATCGCCAGGCGTATGGCCGTGTCCGACCGGCCGCTCGATTATTTCCTCCTGATCAACGGCCTCGAACAGGGCGGGCGCTTGCGGCCCGGTGAACGCTACAAGGTTGTGACCGAATAATCGGCCCCCTCCCCTGACCGCGCACGCCGGGCGGGAACCAGCCGCGCCACGAGTCGTTTACCTGAGACACATCCATCGGATGGGCGATGCGAACTCAACTGCGGTCGAGGTCGATGATGCACAGGTGCAAGGCATGGCTCAAGAACGGGCGCGAGATCTCCGGGTCTCGCGAGATTTTTCGT